>Ga0265297_10000859_pt1 | contig 81000 bp, 102 predicted proteins | sample Munlanlwell13791_FD_192502 | JGI IMG/M metagenome (GOLD analysis project Ga0265297, IMG submission 192502) | Leachate microbial communities from a municipal landfill in Southern Ontario, Canada - Leachate well 137-91 | ecosystem: Engineered > Solid waste > Landfill > Unclassified | place...
GATTACAAAGATATTTAAATGCGAATTTTTTGTGGTGTTTATGGCGCGAAAAGCAAGTGGGGGAAAGTACAAGCGAGTTGTAAAGAAGAAGCTGACGGGGAGAGCTGGGCAATCGCGTGTTGTGAAACTTGACGAGAGGAAAACTAAGTTGGTTCGCGGAAGAGGGCGGACGATGAAACTTGTTTCTTTAAGAGACAATAAGGTCAACTTGACGATGGACGGAAAAACGAAAAAAGTTGACATCAAAAACGTCGTTGAAACGCCGTCAAACATATTCCTCGCGAGACAAAATGTTCTCGTCAAAGGCGCAATTATTGAAACAGAACACGGAAAAGCAAGAATCACAAACCGCCCGTCCCAAGAAGGAAGCGTTCAGGCCGTTCTTGTGAAATAATTATTTAAGATTAATTATAGCTTCTGCAATATCACCTTCGGTTTTTTCCAAAGCATCTCTAACCTCTTCCTCACCTTTTCCGGTTTTTTCCATAACCATCTTCACATCTTCGTCTGAAAAAACTTCTGTTGCCTCTTCTCTCGCCTCCCCAGTAATTTGATAACTCTCCTGCCCCTGCATCTTAATCTTAACAACAGAAGGCTCATCAATAATAAGATTCCCCCCCTCCATCTCAAAAACAACCCTTTTCACATTCAAAGGAGTCTGAGAAATCCCCATCTTTTTCATCATTCCTTGAATTTTCGCAGGATTCATTCCGCCAAACATATTAAAAGAAAACATTCAGCCCGATAACTAAGACTATTGTTATCAAAATCATAGCAACAACAGCTCCAGGACCAAATTTAAATTTAGAATTATATTCTTCTTTATACCTCATCAAACCGCCAAAACCCGAGGGCATTGAAATTTCATTCGCCATATCTTAAAAAACTAAAAAGACTTTATAAGCGTTTCTACCTAAATGACTTACTGATACTCTCTTTCCAAAATGAAGGAAGCGGATTTGAAATAAACCCCTTAAAACTATCAGAATAAATATAAGTCAGACCTTTATCATCACGAAATTTCTTAAAATCTTCTTCCGATTCATCATAAACTTTTTGAATAATCTTCCGCTCAAGGTCTTTTTGCAACAAAGAAGACTTTTTCAAAGCGAGAAAATCCGCCTGACGAAGAATATTAACTTCAAGATTAGAAGAATTTTGAGAAATAAATAAAATACTTAAATTCTTGTGCCTTGAAATCAAAATCAACTCACTCAAAATCTTATTCGCCTCACTCATTGACCTCCGCGAACTAAACAAAATCCCGCCTTCATCAATTAAAACAAAAGAGTTATTTTTTACCTTAGAAACATCTCGTACAACTTCAATCCAAGAGGGCATCTCTTCCTCATTAAATCCCATAGCATAACATCTCTCTCCTTTCTTAGCATAAACATTCTCTAAAAACCTCACTCCAAAAGCCGTCTTGCCCGACCCCCTCGAACCAAGAATTATTCCTATCTGGCTTTCGGAATTAAACACCTTACTCATAAAGTCATCATAACTCCCTGAAATCTCCTTTAAAACCTTAAACTCTGCATATCTAAAAGAAACTCTCTTCTTGCCTTTTTTCACACTACCCTCAGAAGAATCCCTCTTAACCAAATTATAAAACCCCTTCCCAATATAATAAGGAATCTTTAAAACAAACCAAAGAGCTTTAAAAAGATAATATAATCCTCCTTTTTCTTTCCTCTTTTTTACCATAAAAAGATATGTTAAGAAAGGTTATAAAACTTCGCAAGGGCGGAAGGAGGGAATCGAACCCTCTTCTCACGGACCACAACCGTACATTCTACCATTAAACTACAACCGCCATAACTAATTCAGGAAATAATGGTATAAAAAGGTTATTTTCTGCAGTATTTCCCGATTACCTCAACATCCCCCAAAAGATGACCTTCTATAGCACTTTCTAAATCCTCTTTAGAAGAGCCCTCCTCCAAATCCAACTCTGAATCTAAAGCATAAACTTTAAAGAAATAACGATGAATCCCACTAGGAGGACAAGGACCCCCATATTCTAATTTTCCAAAATCATTAATACCCAAAACGCCAGGAACAGAATCTTCTTCAATTCTAACAAAATCTTCCGAAACGGGGATGTTCCAAACCAGCCAATGAACCCACGTTCCAGAAGGCGCATCTGGGTCTTCCACAACAATCGCTAAGCTCGCAGTTCCCGATGGAATTTCACTTACTTCAATCCCAGGACTAACATCTTCCCCATCACAAGTGTACTTAACCGGAATCGTCCTATTATTACTAAAAAAAGTCCTTATCTTCATCTTATTAACACCATATAAAACACTAATATAACCAAATACAATTTTATAAATTTTGTGAATATAAAAAATGCCCGCGATTTCTCGCGCGACATAAAATAAAAAATCAATCAATCATCCGAATCTTCTTCAGATTCTTTCTCTGAATCGGACTCTTCTTGCACTTCAGACTCCCCTTCTGAAGCATCTTCTGTTGTTTCCTCTACAGGTTCAGACTCTGACTCAACCGATTCCTCAGTAGTTTCAGCGCTTTCCTCCGTAGTCTCTGTTTCTTCTTCCATTGCCAAAAAAAATGATAAATCTTTATAAAAGTTTAGGTTTACTCAAAAATGAACCTTTTATAGTCTATTTTATACAAAAAAGGATGCTCCCGCCGAAAGGGAAGGGGTTTTGGAACAATTAAGGGATGTTTGTACCAAACCTAGTATAACCTCATGCGATTGCCAGAGTTTTTAAGGATTGTCGAGATGTGGTGGATAGGTTATATCCTGAGTTTATTTTTCAATTCCTGCATATCTCCTACATAGATTATACTTTTTAAGTAATTTTTTGGATACACTTTTTTTATCTTAAACTCTCTGATCTCTTTTTCATATGAATACTGTTGTCTTTCACCTTTCTTACCCTTAACATTTACTTCATAAACATAGCCTGATTTAGGTTTTTTATCCCCTACAATAATTAGTTTAGTAGGAGTTACTGCAAAAGGAGTTTTACCTTTCAAAGATTTACCAATTGCATACAATGCTGCGTGATGAAAAGTTTTACAAAGAAAAATCGCTTTTTGATCTTCAAACTGAGTTAACCCCTTAGCCTGTGATGGTCTAATTATCTTCAGTTTTTTTGGTGATCCATGATAAAGTTTCATATTAATCTCTTTTTCATTATTGGTACTTTTATCTCGTATCCTTCTACTTTCCATATATTATACTTGTTAGACTTGTACCCATATTTTTTATACATTCCTAATGCAGTTTTTGTTGGAAAAAGTTTGATTGTTTTAATTCCTTTTTTTCTGGCATAATCTTCTATGAAATTCATAAGCTTCTTTCCAAACCCCCTTCCAATATAATTATGCCGAATAAAAAGCTTCCCCATCTTATTGCCTTCTAAAGAAACAACCCCCAAAATTCTGTTTTTCTCAATTAAACAAAAGAAATCCCGTTTCATAATTGATTCTTCAACACTTTTTGGAGAATTTTTCTTAACAAGCCACCTTAAAACTTCTTTAGGGTAATCTTTATAATTAACTTTCTTGAGTGTTGTTTGTATAAGATAACTTATTTTTTTAGCATCAGATATTTTTGCTTTACGAATTCTCATATTATCCTCTTTCTTAAAACTAAGAAAAATGTTTATTTAAATTTATTTGGAAATTTCTTTGTTTTTGAATTATATAAAGCCTTCTTGCCATTTGAATTATTCTATTAAGTCAGTTAGAACTTGGTTTACTTCATTTTGAGCAACATAATATCTTCTCAAAATTTCCGGAGCTCCAACATGCCCCATACTCAAATCGTCTGTTTTTGCTCTTTCAAGAAAAGATTCATTTATTACCTGATAAAAGTCTTTAATAGACATTTCTTCGCTTAATATTTCCATTCCTCATATCAGAAAAAAAAGTAATCAACTGCTCCTCACTAATGGCAGTAATCTTGTCAAGATTAAAAATCTCCTTAAACTTCCTTGTAAAAAACATGCACCTTTCCTTCAGAGAAGTAAGCCTGATGTAACTTCTGGAACCCTTAACACTCATAGAAGCTATATTAATACCCATTTCCATATCATTAAGATAATGCAGAATTAAATCAGAATTATAAGAACTTATGCCAGAAATTCCTGACTCGTTGTTCTTCTTCCACCTTAGGTAGCGTTCCTTATGTTTATATGGATCTTTCTTCATTGGGATGTACAGTCAAGGGCTTCTTTTAAGCATCTTGTATCAAATTTAGTATAGGCGTACATCCCTTAAATGTACCAAAAGGTCATAATGCCCCCACCGAAACGGATACGGTTGTGTGATTTCTTAGGGCATCCAAAAAAAGCTTTTGATGAGTGTACGGTAAAAAATACAAGAGTGTTATTATAACCTCTTCATTAAAAGAATATGAAACTTGACCCGTACAAACATAAAGAGAATTACCTTAAATGGAAAGAGAATAATAAAGAGAGAATTCCCGGTGTGAGTTCTCAAAATTCAGAAGTTATTCTTAAGTATCTCAGCGATATGGAAAGAGGAATAAATATAGCTAATGGAAGTGTTAAGGGATCAAGAAGCCACTCACGATTAATCTCGCTCAAAAATAGGTTAATTTTCTTTTCAAACAAATTCAGAGAACTTTACGAATTAAATGACTTAACAAAAATCAATGAAGATAAAATTATGGAGTTCTTTGCAGATATGAGAAATGGAGCGATAACAAGACAGGACGGGAAACCCTTCGTTGCTCCTGCAGATTATGTAAAGGCATTCAAAGCATTCTGGCACTGGCATCAAAAAGTTAGCAAAAAGAAAGGAATAGAAATTCCAGATATCACGCTAGATTTAGATACTTCCAGAGATAAACCAAAATGGGTATACCTAACTGAAGAACAGGTAAAACTTCTAAGCGACAACGCCAAATTTGATTATAGGGTCTTAATCATGTTTCTTTTCGATACAGGTATCCGAGCTCCAACGGAATTAATGAATCTAAAAGTTTCAGATTTTTTTAATGATTTCAAAGAACTTAACATTCGTGAAGAAATAAGTAAAACTTTTGGGAGAAGAATTAAGTTAATGATAAGCTCGGAACTAATAAAGGAATTTGTAAAGAATCTAAAACTAAGCCCTGAAGATCATTTGTTTACAAAGAGCCCAAGTAGAACAAATCAGTACTTACAAAGGCTCGCAAAACGAATTCTGGGCGAAGGAAAGAGCGAAGCAGGACAAAAATATTCTGAACTTACGATGTATGACTTTAGGCACTGTTCGTGCTGTTATTGGCTTCCTCGTTATAAATCTGAATCTGCGTTAAAATATCGTTTTGGATGGAAGAAGTCGGATAAGATTCATTATTATAGCGAGCTCCTCGGCATGAAAGATACAATCTCGCAAGAAGATATGCTTCTCGATCTAACAAAGACGGAGATTGAACAAAGACTTGAGAAGTCTGAAAAGGAAAAGGCAATAATGCAAGAAAGACTCGCAACCATCGAGAATTATCTTAAACAATTTGGATTAGTGGCGGATAAAATGGAAGGAGAAATAAAAAATTGAGCTCTATGATTATTTTTTTATTAGATCAATTCTTCTTTAGAGATTAAGCTTTTTTATTCCATAAACTTCTTATAAATTATCCAAAATAACAAAATCCCGCAAAGACTAGCGACAGTTTGCACCAGTGAACCAGAATTATAACTATTTATGAATTGAAACCATATCTCAAAGAGGAGATAAATAATTGTAGTAATCACAAGAATTGCTTTTTCCCAAAACAAATTCATAACTTGAAACTCTTTTTTGAAATAATCCCTAATAGGAATATATTTGTATTTTGGAATTAGACCAAATAACAAATTAAAAAACCAACTCATCAAACCTACAAAAAAATGCAAGATGAAAACAATTATTGTTAGAGCAGGAGGGACATAAAAACCCGAGAGAAAATGCTCAACAAAATTTCTTAAAGTAAAATCTATTGGTAAACCACCTAAACGATTAAGAGATAAGAATGATAGAATAATTGTTAAGACAAATAGAAACATCATAAATACTAAATATTTTCCATAATCCCTTTTCTTGTCCATTTTACTCCTGACTTTCAGCCCAGTCTTTAGCAATAACTTCAGCTTGTTTTAATACTGTCTCTGTAGCAATTTTTTGTTTATCAGGAGGATAGCCATATTTTCTTAGAATCTTTTTAACACAAACTCTTAGATGAGCTTGAACACTTTCCCTTATTGTCCAATCAATTTTAACATTTTGTCTTATTGTTTCATAAATTTCTCTGGCAATAGCTCTTAATGATTCATCTCCTAAAATCTTCACAGCACTATCATTAACTTCTAAAGCATCATAGAAAGCTACTTCATCTTCATTTAATCCTAAACTTTTCCCTTCTTCTTTATCTTTATTTATTGTCTTTGCGAGTTCTATTAATTCTTCAACAACACGAGCAGTTTCAATAGCTCTATTAGTATAATTTTTAATTGCTTTTTCTAACAATTCTGCAAAAGATCTTCCTTTAACAATATTTTTTCTAGAAATTAACCTAATCTCTTCTGTTAGTAATTTTTTAAGTGCTTCAAAAGCTAAGTTCTTTTGAGGAATATCTTTTACTTCGGCTAAAAAATCTTCAGACAAAATTTCTAAATTTGGTTTTTGAAATCCTACTGATTCAAATATATCAATAATTCTATCAGAGACTACAGACTTGGATACAATTTGTCTTATAGCTGAATCTAATTCTTCTGTCTGTTTTGATTTACCTAATGTGAGTTTATTTAATTTTGATTTTATAACTTGGAAAAATCCAATCTCTTCTTTAATTTCTAATGCTCTATCATTAGGAACAGCTAATGCAAAACTTTCTATGAGTTTCTTGGAATGTTTCAAGAATCTCTCTTTACCATCTTTTTGTTTTAATATATGTTCAATAGCATTAGGGACTAGGATTAAGGCATCATTTATTGATTTCTTAACTTTAGACTTGTATTCAAATCCATGTAATAAATCTTGAACTACTTCATATTCAGAAAGCATTAGTTCAACTGCTTTATCCTGATCCATTACAGGCTTACCTTTACCGCCACTAGCAGTATAATCTTTTACAGCTTTTTTTAAATCATAAGCAATACCAATATAGTCAACAACTAATCCCCCATTTTTATCCTTGAATACTCGATTGACTCTAGCAATAGATTGCATCAGCCCATGCCCCCTCATAGGTTTATCAACATACATTGTATGAAGACAAGGAACATCAAAACCAGTAAGCCACATATCTCTAACAAGAACTATTTTTATTGGGCTATCAGGCTCTTTGAATGTGTCTCCAAGTTCTTTTCTTTTTTTCTTGTTTCTAATATGCTCTTGCCAAACTTTCGGATCTTTAGGAGATCCAGTCATAATTACTTTAATTACACCCTTACTATCTTCTTTATTATACCATTCAGGTTTAAGTTTAATTATCTCATCATGCAAATCAACACATATTCTTCTAGACATACAAACAATCATAGCCTTGCCTTCCATAACATTAACTCTTTCTTCGAAATGATCAATAATATCTTTAGCAATTCTCTTTATTCTGTCTGGACTTCCTGCAACAGCTTCCATCCTAGCCCATTTAGATTTTAATTTTTCTTTGTAGCTTATTTCTTCACCTTCTGTAATCTCTTCAAAATTAGGATCAATCTTTAATCTTTCTTCTGGTTTTAAATCAAGTTTTGCTAATCTGCTTTCATAAAATATTCCAACGGTAGTTTTATCTTCTATTGATTGTTTAATATCATAAATATCAACATATTTTCCAAAGACAGCAGGAGTGCTTCTATCTTTCTTCTCAATAGGAGTTCCTGTAAAACCAATAAAAGAGGCATTAGGTAAAGCATCCCTCATATTTTTAGCAAATCCATCAATAAAGTCATACTGGCTTCTATGTGCTTCATCTGCTATAACAATAATATTTTTCCTCTTAGAAAGCAAGGGATATTTAGTACCTCTTTCTTCTGGAAAGAACTTTTGAATGGTTGTAAAAACAATTCCTCCAGATGCAACCTTTAGAAGACCCTTTAATTCTTCTCTATTTTCTGATTGATTAGGTTCTTGTCTTAAAAGATCCTGACAACTAGCAAAAGTACCATACAACTGATCATCTAAATCGTTTCTATCTGTTAATACAACTAGTGTGGGATTTTCAAGTTGTTTTGAAAGGATTGCTTTTGCAGAATAAAAAACCATTGTAAGACTTTTACCTGATCCTTGAGTATGCCAGACAACACCAGCTCTTTTATCACTTTTTGTTGCTTTAAGTGTGCTTTCTATTGCATTATTAACGGCATTATACTGATGATATGCTCCCATTTTTTTTGATATTTTTGTTACATTAGTTTTTGTGTCTTTTTCTTTTTGAAATACAATAAAGTTTCTAATTAAATCCAGAACTGTTTCTTTATTCAACATTCCACGAATTAAAAGTTCAAGTTCGGTCATAGATTTTTTAGGTTTTTTACCTTTGATTGTTTTCCATGCAGTAAATCTTTCATTACCAGAAGTAATTGTTCCTGCATGTGTTTCTAAACCATCACTAATTATAACAATCTCATTAAACCTAAATAAAGAGGGGATTTGTGTTTTGTAAGTTTCAATTTGATTAAACGCATTCATAACGGTTGCTTCTGGATCAGCAGGATTTTTTAGTTCAAACAAGACTAAGGGCAATCCATTAACAAATAGTATTACATCAGGTCTCCTATTATAGTTTTCTTCAATTATTGTGAACTGATTCATAGATAAGAACTCGTTGTTTTTAATATTATCAAAATCTACAATAAAAACTGGCTTGTGTTTTATTTCTCCTTTCTCTCTAAAAGAAACAGGAACTCCATTTACAAGATAATCATGAAAACTTTGATTATTAGATATTTGATTTTGACTATCTGTCCTAATTATTTTTTTAACAGCTTCTTCTATTGCATCTTTTGGAATTTTAGGATTTATTCTTTCAAGAGCCGAACGAAGCCTATCAACTAAAACAACATCAGAATACTTTTCTCTTTCACCGTTTCCTTCTGGAGCTGGTGCAATATTTGGAGCATAAATATATTCATAGCCTTCACTTTGTAGAAACTTTAATGCTTCTTGTTCTATATGATCTTCAGTTATAATGTTTGATGGCATGTTATTTTTTTACTTCCTCTCTTAATTTTAATAATTCTTTCATTTCATTTATATGGTGTTGGATTCTTTTCTCTTTATACTTTACCATCTCCTCTATATAAGCCCATTTATTTTTTTGAATATCAAATTTTTTACTAGCCTTATCAACAATCAATTCTCCTCTTTGCTTCATTTCATGTACTGCAAGTTTTTCTGCAACATTGTAAATCCTTTCATAAACAGAGTCAATTTTACCTTGAAGGAATAATTTCTGTATTTTTATTGGTAGTATATCTATTTTGCCCATGTTTAACTAAGGTTTAATGAGTTTTTAACTTATTTGGATTGCATATATTTTTTTATTTGGTGAAAATGTATTTTTTTATTTTTAAGTGCCTCTGAAACCTCTTTCTTATTCATTTTTTTTGGAAACTTTTCTATTAAACAAAGTATAACATGTTGAGAACAAAAATCAACATCAGCATCTTTGTCATTTAGAGATTTTAATAACAACTCGTAAACTTTCTTATAAAATTTATTAGAAATCGTTTTTGAATTCTTGATGATATGTGATAGATGTGCAAGGACAAGAGGTTTATTATTTTCATAACCTTCTATGAGATAATCTATGAGTTCTTGAGTCTTTTCTCCCATTGAATAACTAATATTCTCTGTAAAGCAACCAAACTCCAGAATAAATTTCCTATCTCTTTTCTTTTTAGAATAAGTTTTTAGCACTCCCTTTAACAAATCATCATACATTTCTGGAAAATCATAAAGATAACTTGCTAGTTCCTCAAAAACATATTTACTCTCTTTGGAGTCCTCGTTTAACTCTTTAAGAGAGTGTTTAAGATATTCTTTATAATAATCTATAATCGGAGGCTCTGGAGTTAGTAAACTAAAATATATTCGTTCAATATCATAAGAAGTTCTTGTTATTAGAGTTTCAAAGATTATAGAATAATCCTCTATCGTTTCTTTGAATCCTAATTGGTCTAATATTTTTTTGTATTCTTTTTCATTAAAACCATGTGCTGCACTCGAACTCCTAAACTTATTAAGCAATTTCAGAAACTTGGTTCCATCCTCTATTATTCCTTCATTTTGTAAAAAATAATCCTTGTTCTTAAAATTAGTTCCATAAATTTTATAATTATAAAAGTTAGTAAACTCATTGGAAATTTTAGAATAAATATTCTTCTCTTTCTTTCTTAAATCTTTAAGGTTTTTTATATTCAAGGAAATTATTATATCATGATGCACCTTTAATAAAAGCAAAAATTTTTGTAGCAATCTTAAACTTTTAAGAGGTTCTATTGAATTATTTAAAATGTCTTTTAGTTTTTTAGGAGTATCACCTTTAAGATATTTTTCTTCAATCTCTTTTAATGCTAATTTCTCATAGGAATAACATAAATTCTTATCTATTTTATTGAATATCTTATTTATTAACTTTGTATTAATAGATTCCAACAAAAGGATGTTTAAAAAAATAATTCTTGCTTGAAAATCATCAACTGTTGTTTCCTTATTAATTACTTTTTTTATATGATTTAGTGCATTTTCCATTCGTGTTAAATCTAATAGTCTCATGTCTTCCACTTTTATGTTTGGATAAAATTTTTTGATGTGGTTTTCTACCCTGGTATTTGATAAATTCATAAAATGAACCATTCTACGAATGGTATCTCTAAAATCAAAATAACTCTCACCAGCAGGTATTTTTGAAGGAGATATATTATACTTTTTCCAGTATTCTAATTCTTTGTCAGGCAATCCTTCTCCGAGATCTCCCAAATTGACTGCAATAAATCCTTTAGCTACCCTATAAACTCCCCTAAATATGCCCCATTTATTTCCAAACAAAACTGTTCCATTATCCCCTATAGTAAAGTCCTTATGAGATTCATATCTTTTTAGTACCTCTTCTTTAAAATACACTTTTTCTAAAAAACCATCTATCTTATGTTCCGCTGCCTTTTTTGCAGACTTTAATCCATCTTTTGTGATAAATTTGATGTCTCCCATTTTATTTTATAGGAACTCTAATCTTTCTAGACATGAGTTTTGGTAATAGGGAATCTCGGAGTTGTGATAGACTTTTAATTTCTTCTTCATTTTGATATTTTAGATTAAATAATCTTTCTACTAAACTGTCAAACTTCTTAATAATCTTATTTTCAGGAATCAATATTTCATGATCATGAATAGAGTTTCTAGATAGATTCGGAACTGAAGATCCAGTATTAACCATTGACATGGTTTTGATAAAATAGTAAAGATACCTTACAAGATTTTGATTTTCTATAGATACATAGTATGTTGTTTCAAGTGGGCAAAATTCTTTATGCGAATAGTAAACCGAATCAGATCCAATCTTTCCAGCCCTCCCTATTATTAGCCCTGCCTTTTTTATGAAACTTTCGTCATGATAACCACTTAAACCACCAGAACCATAAACAGGAATATTGCCTTCTTTTCTATTCCATTCTGGGAGATGCCATCCATATTCTAATTTAAATAATTTAATAGCTTTGTCAACGCTCCACCCCTTAGGAATCACCCCTAATTCAGACTCAATCATTTCACCACCACTAGACTTGTAAGGTTTTCCTTCTTCGTTTGGAAATTGAAAATCAATAAACCAATGTTTGAAAAGAGCTTGTCCTATTGCTTCAAGAGTTTTATTCATCTTTTGATTGAGTTCTATTTTATTATCAAGATCTGAAAGAATTTTTGCTATTGCTTTTTGTTCTGGAAGGGGTGGAAATTCAATTTTAAGATCTCCAATAATTTTAGTTGTTAGACTGCCTCTTGAACTATTAGCATCTGAAACATTTCGGAGTTCTAAATATCTAGATACTAAATTGTAAAAAAGATACCCCGAATCTAATATTTTGGGATTAGCCCTTAAAGATATAACAGACTGATTAATATGCGTATCAATCATGCAATAAGCTGTTTGTCCTCTCGTATATCCTTGACCAGCAGATGCAACAACTACATCTCCTTTCTTTGCTAGTCTTGTACTAGAATTTTTAACTCCTTCAGGAGTGATTTTTTTAATAGTATCTCTAATAAAAGTTTGACCTGTTTCTCCAGAAGATAACCATCTTATTTCACCATCCCAATATGAAGCTATTCTAGTATTTGGAGTACCCCCACTAAATATAGTATCTGTAGCTTCATTAAGTTTCATCTCTTCCCAATCTTCAGGAATTTCTCCTATTTCAGTTTGCTTTAATTTTTCTTTTGTTTTCATTTTCTTTTTACCATCCAAAATAATTTTTTAATAAATAAGAAGTGATAATTGTTGCTATCATTCCCAATATAAAGGAGATTATATAACCTATCCAGTTTCTTTTAATATTCCTTTTTTCAGAATTTATTTTTGATAATATCTTTCTACTAATAGTATCTAGATTGTCCCATAGATCTTCATAATCACCTAAGGGTAAATTATTACAATCTACTTTTGATTTTATTTTTTTAAGAGATTTTTCCTCTTCTATAAGAATATCTTTAAATTTCTTTATCTTCCCTTCTAGATTTATTATAAATTTTAAAAGAAAGGTCTTCCATTCAGACTTACATTTATTATCTATATCAATAGCTTCAGTTTTATTTATATTTTTCTTTGAAGTATAATGCTCTATTAGGTCAGAGATATAATCATAGTCTTCTTTGGGTAGATTCTTCTGATAAACTCTATAAAGATTATTCAATGAAATAATATATTGGGTGGTATCCATTATTACCCTCCCCACCAATTCCTTTCTTGAGGTCTTACAATATAATAAGCCTCAAGATAAGGGTCGTAATAGATCCTATCCCCCTTTCTTCTAGCTTTTAATGCATCAGTTTTATTTTTATAATATCTACGCCCATTATAAACAAAAATTTTTCCCATTCCCTAAACCCTCCAACCAATGCTTTTCAAATTTTCTTTAATCTCCTCTTCTAACTTTTCGCTTTCTTTAAATTGCTCTCCTAATTCTTTAGTCAATCTTTCCATCTTCTCATTAAAGACTTCTGGATCTTCTTCTACTTCTTCAGTTCCAACATAACGACCAGCAGTAAGGACATATCCATGCTTTTCTATTTCCTCTAACTTAACAGACTTACAGAATCCTGCAACATCTTCATATTTTCCGCCTTCTCCTCTCCAAGCATGATATGTTTCTGAGATTCTTTTAACTTCTTCATCTGTAAGATCCTTATGCCTTCTATCAATCATCACACCATGTTTTCTAGCATCAATAAACAAAAATTCTCCTTCTCTATCCCTAAACTTATGATTCTTTTTATCTTTTGAAACAAACCATAAACAAGCAGGTATCATTGTGTTATAGAATAATTGAGAAGGCATAGCAACAATGCAGTCTACTAAATCTGCTTCAATAATGTTTTTCCTTATTTCTCCTTCTCCACCAGTGTTAGAAGATAAAGAACCATTAGCTAAAACAAACCCTGCAGTTCCATGAGGAGCTAAGTGATGTATAAAATGCTGTACCCATCCAAAGTTAGCATTACCTGTTGGAGGAACTCCATATTTCCATCTTATATCTTCTTTTAGCTGTTCTCCTTTCCAATCAGAATCATTGAAGGGTGGATTGGCTAATATGAAATCTGCCTTTAAATCTCTGTGAGCATCATTAAGAAAACTTCCTTCTGAGTTCCATTGAATATCAGAATCAATTCCTCTAATTGCCAGATTCATTTTACATAGTTTCCACGTTGTTTGGTTGCTCTCCTGACCGTACACTGAGATGTCACCAATTCTTCCTCCATGACTTTCAACAAACTTTTCACTTTGCACAAACATGCCTCCACTTCCACAACAAGGATCAAATATTCTTCCTTTGTAAGGCTCTAACATTTCAACAAGAAGTTTTACAATACATCTAGGTGTATAGAACTGTCCACCTTTCTTTCCTTCTGCATCTGCAAACTGTCCTAAGAAGTACTCATATACTCTTCCTAACACATCCTTACTCCTGTTTTCTTTATCACCTAAAGCAATAGAACCTATAAGATCTATTAACTCTCCAAGCCTCTGTTTATCTAGTGCAGGTCTAGCATAATCTTTTGGCAAAACTCCTTTCAAAGAAGGGTTTTCTTTTTCGATTGCATCCATTGCATCATCAATAATTGTTCCTATCTTTGGTTGCTTTGCATTGCTCTGAAGTTTCTCCCATCTTGCATCTTTTGGAACCCAGAATATATTTTTTGCTTTATATTCATCAACGTCCTCCGGATCACCCTGCGGATCATTTTTTATTTCATCGTAAACTTCTCTGAAAGCATCGGAAATGTATTTCAAAAAGATCAAACCTAAGACCACATGTTTATACTCTGAAGCATCCATATTGCTTCTAAGTTTATCTGCTGAGAGCCACAGCTTTTGTTCAAATCCCAAGTCTCCCTTATTATTGTTTTTTACCATAAATTTAGATATATACCTTTTATAAAAAACTATCGCTATGCCTTCTTTTCTTTTCCAAACCACAATAAAATTGGTATAGCTTCCTTTTCTTTTTTGATTTTTCTTACTGCCCTCTCTAAATCTTCATAATCAGGATAGAGAATCATTTTATAATTGAATTTTGAAACCTTTTCTTTAAGTTGAGGAAATTCCTTAATTAACTCTTTTTTGAATCTTATCTTATTCCATGCACCAACGCTATCGCCATAAGAGATTTTTCCGTTTATTTCTATTCTTTCTCTTCTTGGTCTTAGCGTTTGTGTTTCCATTAGTGTGAATCACTCTTTTCACACCTCAACACCTCTCGACTTTATAAAAAAGAGAGGACACCTCATTTAAACCCTTTTCAAGAAACTTTGGTGAAAATACCACAAAAAGACTTAATAAGTGCAAAACCTACCAAAGATTATCAAAAGAAGTGAAAATGGAAACAATAGGAAAGATTAAATTCGGAAAGTTTGAATCGGAAATAAAATCTACGCCAAAAGTAATTAAGTATCTAAAAGAAGAAAATTTAAGTTTAGCAGTTTTAATCCCGAATGCTTATGATTTTTATGAAGTACTATTATTTGATTCAATTGATGAAGACGAGGATGGAAAACCTGATAAGAAATTTGGAAATAAATTTGATTTAGTCTATTATGGGATAACTGAGAAAGGGATTTGGAACGAAAAAGAGGGTTTGAAGGTTAAAGGATTTAAAGAGAATACTCTTCTTAAAAAGAACATACTCTTCCATTCAGGAACGCAAATAAATCAGACTCCAAAAAATCCTAAAAAATCTTTTATGGTAAATTATGCGGTTTTGCAAAAATAAAATGGACGAAAAAGATAAGTTAATCCTCTTTGAGCTTTTGCAGGATTGCAGACAGCCGACTTCTAAAATAGCGAGAGCAGTTAGATTACCTCAGCAAACAGTTAGTTATAGAATTAAAAAGTTTGAAGATTCTAAAGTTATAAAGAAGTATACTGCAGATATTAATTATCCTAAACTCGGTTACAGTCGGCACTCTTTGTATCTGGATGTCAAGGGAGTTTCAGCTTCGGAAGTTGATAAATATCTCAAAGCGATAACAGATATAAAAGAAGTTAGTTGTTGTTACATGCTTCACGAAGTTAGCCAGTGGAAATTATATGTTTCTGTCTGGACAAAAACCCTCGAGAGATACGACGAGATACAAACAAAAATAACGAGCAAATTCAAGAAAAAAATAAAAAATTATATTTCTTTTCAGAGCGTAAAATCCTTTACTTATTTTGCTAAAAGATTAAATCCAAATAAAAAATCATTAATTGATGTCAAAGGAAGTTCAGAAAATGTTGAAATCTCCGACGCTGACTGGAAGTTAATTGAAAAGTTAAAGAAAAATTCCAAAGTTTCAGCGATGGATTTAGCAAATCATTTCAGAACAAACGCGTCTTCAATTACCCGAAGAATAAACTCTCTTAAGAAAAAAGAAATTATCGAAAGATTTTATCCGATTCTTGACGTGAAAAAATTAGGGTATACCGAGTACACTTTTATCACTAGAATTGATCCTTCATACAACAAAGAACTAGAACAATTCATAGAGTTCACAAAAAAAGACCCGCGATTCGTTATCATGATTAAAGCAGTTGGTTACGTAAATTTATATTACGCATTTCTTATCGAGGACAAAAAAGAGTTAAGCGGCATCACTGAGAAAATTCATAAGATTTTAGGAAAGGCAGTTTTAGAAGAATATAAAATTGAAGTTGATGAGATGATTAGTTGAAAAATTATCTATTTATTTTCTTGTAAATAATATCCTTATAGTCTTTTCCTTTAGTGAGTGTCGAACCCTTTATTTCGCCCTCTTTTTCATAACTTGATTTTAAGAGTATTTTTTCAACAGATTTATTCAACTCATGAAAATATGCGTATACCTTAAGATACTTCAAATTATCAAATATGAATGAAGTCATCAATTTTACAGCCTCGCTCATGTAACCCTTATTCCAATAATCCTTTGCAGTCCAAAAACCAATTTCACCTTTTTTATTTTCTTCATCCAAATCAAAAAATCCAATGACTCCTACAAAATCTTCGCTTGCTTTTTCATAAACTCCGAAATGATAAGACTTTTTTTCTTTCATCTTTTTATTGCAACTCCTAATATACATTTTAGCATCTTCTAATGACTTTGAAGCCTTATAGGGTCCAGAATATTCGTTTAACTTGGGCTCCTTAGAAAATCTATGAAGTTTCTCAGCATCTTTGTCGCCCAAGGGTTTCAGGATTATCTTTTCTCCAACAATTTTAGTTTCCATTTTAAATAAAAGGATTTTATATTTAAAGGCAATTCTTTTTAATTATATCGAATCGCTTTTATTTTTTAAATAATCTTCAATCAACTTAACTTTTTCTTCTCGACCAATTGACTTATAAAATTCAAGAGCACATTCTAAGGGTAGAATTGGAACCTCTAATTCACCCCAGTTTATTATTCTTACCTCATCAAAATAATTTTTATCTCGATCTCCATAGCAATTAATTTCAACTTCAAAACCGTTTATATCGCAAATTAATGAAGGACCTTTTATCTTATCGCTGTAGAAATCTTTCGTAATTAAATCTTTTAATGCTTCTCTAAAAATCTCAATTCCTTCTTCATTGGTTGTTATATCTAGGTCTCTAATTGAAACATCAAGACCCTGAATCATAAGATTGGCACTTCCTTCTAATTGCCAGACAGGTTTTTTATCCCTTAGCCTTTCTAGGGTAATTTTTAAAACCTCTCTAATGTCTTTTTCTTCCATAAAGTTATATTGTAAAGAGGTTTATTAATCTTCTCTAAGGATATCTGCTAATTTCTTCTTAATAGCTTTTTTTTGTTTAAATGTTCCGTCTTCTCTTTTCTCAAAAAGAATATATAATTGGGATGCTCTTGCCATTAACCAACTATTTATGTCTTGAACTATTCCATCATAGCTAAATTTAATGCTTTCTTTATAGTTCGAAATAATTTCTTCTTTTTTCTCTGGACTTGAAATTATTATTGAGGCAACATCTCTTGCAGGATGCCCCAAACCTCCAAGTTCAAAATCAAAGTAATAATTCTGTCCTTTAAAAGTCACCATGTTTTTTTGTTGTAAATCTCCGTGAAGAAGAGTCTTTAGTTCACGATTGAGTCTAACCTCCGAAAGTTTTCTTTTAACAAGTGAGCTCAACCCATGAAATAAATTAAGATTTTCAAAAACATAAGAAGAGACTTCACGAATATCATGGTGAATAAAAATTTTATTATCTAAAGGATTCTCAAGAAAATAAGAATGAACTTTTGCCCATTCTCTAACTGCAAGACCCACGTCTTTTTTTCCAGTTTCAATAAAAGATGTTTGGAGTTCTAATCCGTCAACACGATATATTTGTGGAGTTCTAACCAAAGGAATTCTCTGGAATAAATCATAAAAGAATTCCTCCCTCTTTAAGAAAATAGGCTTCTGATGTGTCTTTGAAACAACTTTACTTCCATCAACTTCATAAATTCTCGAGGTATTTCTATTTAATTCTTCCATTTTCTTCTGTTAATAAAATAACTGAATCTTGTTTGTCTTCTTTTCCTGGAACAATTGATTTGAATCTTCTTTCCAGGTAGTTGAAACCAAATCTTCTAAAAGTTTCTTGTCTTAGTTCACTTCTATTAATCAACTTTCTATTTTCACTAAAACCTTCTCTTGTATCATAAACATATGCTGCACAAATAATTCCTCCAAGAGTTAAATGCTTTCTTAAAGGAACGAGAATCTCCTCACAGAAAGAATCTAAATAATTAGTTTCTCCAGGAAATAGATCTTGAGAATAATCCGCCAAGTTAGAAAGAAGGATGACCTCAAAATTATCTTCTAACTTAGAAGTCAGATCTCTAACATCTGAATTAATTAATTTAACTCTTCCATTTCTAATATTAATCCGGGTTCTAATATAATTAAAATCGGAATGCAAATAAAGATTGCAAACAGTTCTTAATTCATTTATATCAAACCTCTTATTAAATAACTTAGATTGTCTTATTTGTCTACCATCTTTTTTATATTTCTTATAGAGACTATCAAAAAAACTTACGCACTCTTCAGACAAGTTTCTTTTTAAACCCTCATAAATTCTGTGGTCCATCGTTCTTTTGCTTCCTGTAAAAAAATAATCTTTAAAATCTCTTATATCTAAATGCTGTAAAGCTTTAATCTTTAATTCGGCGAATAATAAAGCAAGACGATTTATATCAAAACCAACAACACTTTTAGCTCCAAAAAAGAAAGGATTGATTACGTGGTCTCCAGAGCCAATAACAGTCAACACATTTTTCCCTTCAAAACCTAACTCTCCCATATATTCTGCGAGATTTTCTGTTGTAAAAGGGTATACTTTAGATCTTTCTCCAAATGAAGGCATTTTAAATTTTTTTGGCTAGAAAAATAATTATCTTATGTTGGTGCATATCTTCCCCATGTTTCTTAGATAAACAATCGTGATTATGGATTATTTCCCAGCCAAAGTACAATTTATTTAATTCCTCTTTGTTTGGATAAAAATGAATTTTGTCATTCGATTCTTCTTGTGACATACAAATTAAAAAGTGGAATCCTCCTAAAATAGTGTTTTCCTGCATTTTTCTAATTAGGTTAGAAGCTTCTTTAATTTCAAAAAAATGCAAAATTCCAGATCCAATAATTAAATCATATTTAGTTTCAAACTTAAATTTAGAAAGGTCTTGTTGAATAAATTTAAAATTCTCGGGTTGCTCTGCTATCCTTTCTTTATCCACCCCTGTAACACTAATTCCTTTTTCAATAAATATTTTAGAAAACTTACAGTTACCACAGCCTAAATCTAGAACCTTTGAAGGATCTAGCTGTTTTATAATATCAACGATTATTGGTTTGGCTGGTTGCATTTTCTATATACCTATCCTTTAGATCAGAAGGTTTAACTAAGTTTCTAAAACACATAGGATCCTTTGCCATGTAATCTCCAGTTGTCGCATAAGCTATAGCTCTGCATCCCTTGCAATGAGAAACATATTCACATCCAGTATCTTTTTTTAATTTTTTTAAATCCCTTAAATTATGCATTACTTCCTTTTCAGTTATAAGGCTGACCAGCCCCTCACTAATGTGACCTATCTCAATGGGAAGTCTTCTACATGGATAAACTCTCCCATTAGACAGAACTGAAATTCCGGAATACCCTGCACCACATCCTCCTAAAAATTTTCCAGTATCCCTTGAAGTTCTTTTCAAAGGGTCATCACAATGCATTAAGTGCCATAATACTTCTGTTTCTAGCAATCTTATTTTCCCTTCGTATTTCTCTTCTAATTTTCTTTGATCACCATATATTTGGTATAAACCTTCTGCATCAATAAACTCCGGATCTCTTAGCCCTAAATCTTTTCTTGGGACGTAAGACTGTATTCCAAAAACATCTGCTCCTGCATCGATAGAATCTTTTATTGCCTGTTCAATGTGATTTTTATTTGATTGCATCGCAGTAAAAGAAATTGTTACTCCAATCCCCACATCTCTACAATTTGCTATGCCTTCCATAGCCTTATCAAAAGCATAGTGTCTTTGTCTAACTTGGTTATGTCTTTCCTTGTCTCCATCAATAGAGATTTGTACTCTTTTAATTCCTCTTTCTTTTAAGGCTCTAGCTTTATCAGGAGTTATGAGAGTTCCATTTGTCAAAAGTTTTGTTGGAACTTGGAATCTTTGGGTATATTCTAATATATCTAATAGATCTTTTCTCAAAAGAGGTTCGCCTCCAGAAATATTAAATCTAGGAATCATTGACCACCTTTGTGTTGTTCTAACAAGATCGTCTATCATTCCAGTAACTTCGCTAAACCCCATTAAACAAGATTCTTCTTGCTTATGTTCTTCTTGCCCTTCTCTAGTATGATAACAATGCTTACACCTAAGATTGCAGTCATTCGTAGAGTCCCATTGAATGAATATTTGTTTTTTCGTCATATTAAATTTACCAATACATCACTCTCCTTGAAATATCAGTAAAGAAAATTAATCCCTTGGAAGATAATCATTCCCATCACAACTAACGCAGTCTTGGCATCCTGAAACACAAGTATACCCTTCTTGTCTAACTTCAGGCATCATGCTTTCAAGAAAGTCTATTTCTTCAGGTGTTTTCTCAACCACATCTTGTAAACATCCATTTACCATAAATTATAGAGTTAAATAAGGTATATAAAGATTATTATGATCTAAAATAACTTTAATTCTTTCTAATATTAAAAGTTCACTTAAACAACTCTAAACATTCATCTCTCAAAAATCCGCCTTCAATTTTTATTTTATTTCCGCCGTGCTTATTCAATTTCTTGTCGGTTATATCTATTTCTTTAAAGCCGTGTTTTATAGCGTCTTTGTTGCTTGCCCCGAAAACAATTTTATCGACGTCGGTTACCCAAGCCATATAGAAACACATCGGACAAGGCTCGCAGGTCGTGTAAAGCGTATACCCTTTTAGATTATTCTTTCCTATCTTGTCGGTCGCCCTAATAATCGCCTCAGTCTCAGCATGATAACGAACATCCCCGACAGGTCTTTTCCCCGCCCTAGAAATTATCGCATCCCCCTTAACAATAACTGCCCCAAAATGATGCCCATGCTTCTTAGCGTCCTTAATCGCCTCCCGCATAAAATCCTCTTTTTTCATAAATTTTTCTAATTAAACAACTATTTAAATTTAGAGATTGTACAATAAGTTATGACAATAAACTACACTCCCGGAGATTTAATCGACCACCACGCAGTCTCAGCAGTTATTAAGAATAGCGAGGGAGATATCCTAATGCAAGATCACGTTAAGTATGGTTTTTGGACAATTCCAATCGGAAAGGCGGAACCTAATCAAGATCCAATTGAAGCAATAAAACAGGAAGCTTTCGAAGAATGCAATTTAATGATTAAAGAACTAAAAGAAATCGCATACAAGGAAGTCGAATACGAAAGAAATGAAAACAATATTAAAGCATTCACCCACGTATACGAAATTATCTCTTATTCAGGAGAACTACAAAACAAAGAACCTCATAAACATAACGAACAGAAATTTATGTCTTTAGAAGAAATAAAAAAGATACCTTATCTATCAGACTCTACGATTTTCTTTTTAGAGAGTTTAGGTTTTAAGAGGGATGCGAGGTTGGATTAATTTTATAAGTCTCAAAACTATCCAATTCTATGACATGCTATTCCCACTCCCGTCTCTCAACTTACGAAACCTGCCCCTATAAATACAAGCTTCAATATATTGATAGAATAAAAGTAGATGTTCCAACGACAATTGAGGCGTTTATGGGAGATTTGGTGCACCAGACTCTCGAAAAGCTATACAAGGACAAAAAGTTCAAGAAAGTCGTTTCTAAGGCCACGTTGCTTAAATTTTATAAGGATTTGTGGGCGAAGGAGTATTCTGAAGATATTCTAGTGGCCAAGGCTGACCAAGGGATAACTTCAGAGAATTATCGAAAAATGGGCCTTAAATTTATTGAAGATTATTATGATAAATACAAGCCGTTTAACCAATTGACTATTTTAGGACTTGAAACTCAAGACCGGATGACCTTGCCGGATGGAAACCAATGGCACGTTAGAATCGATAAGTTAGCTTGTGACCAAGAAGGTAATTATTACGTTTGCGATTATAAGACAAATGCTCGAATGAAGGATCAAGAGGAAGCCGATGCGGACAGACAACTTGCACTTTATTCGATTTGGGTTAAAGATAAATTCAAGGATGCAAAATCTGTTAAATTAGTTTGGCATATGTTGGCTTTCAATAAGGATGCGGTTTCAGAGAGGACGGACGAGGAGTTGGAGAAATTGCAACAAGATGTTTGTGATAAGATTAAAGAGATTGAGTCGGCGACAGAATTTCCTAGAAATCAAACGGTTTATCAGGCTTCGTAGCGTCATTTTCTCTAGACTAATAGCCGTTTCCTCCATTCTCTCCAAAACCTCTAACACGTCGCCTAAGATCGGTGGTTGATTCTTCCAGCTTTTCTTCTCATTCATATAAATGTCCCTTCGCTCGTATGCTTCAGTCAATGCCTGATCAATAAAAGACTTCTGCGGTTCTGTCAAATTCCCAAGCATTACTGGCATCAAATCCATCAAAGAAAGTCGCTTCTCGGCATAATCGTGTCCCATCAAATCAAGAGGATTAATAATAGTCTTAGAAGTCCTAGACAAATCTATCCTCTGACCTTTAAACTTTTCAACTAAGCCCTTATATTCACTTTGTGGGTCAATTACAATAACTTTCGTACCATTGAGCAGATGTCTCGTGATAAATAATTTAGTCATATAGCTTTTACCTGCCCCCGAACTTGCCAAACACATCCCATTTGAATTTGAAAGTTTGAAAATATCCCTAATTATAGGGATATTATTTTTATTTAACCCAAACCAAACGCCAGTCTCATCAAATTTAAAGAAAGAAGATGTAAAAGGGAAAAAAGCCGAAAGTGCCGAAGTCGTAATATTTCTAGTTGCCCCAAGAAAATCTTTAGCCAAAGGAAGACAAGACTTAAATCCTTGAATCATTCTAAAATTAGGTTGTCTGGGAATTATTAACAACGCATTAAGTTCCGACTCTATCTTTTTAGTTATGTTTTAAATAGTCGAGCGTAGTATCAATAATATGTTTCGTTATTAGAACAGCATTAACTCTGTCCGAACTGTCATAAACAGTTTCTTCACATAATTGTATTGCATCAGCTCCATCAAGAACTGAATTTGTTATATCGGTTATTTCTGAGGGATATGGTCTAGGTCTTGAAATAGAACTCATTAATGTCCCAGTAGAAACCATTCCAAACTTTTTGTGTAGATTGCATAATTTCAATATTTGTTTTTGATAAAGCCCCATTTTGCCATAATCTTCGTGAGAAGGTAAATCTCCTCTAGCAATCATAATCCCATCACTTACTCTTACTATTCCTTCTAGATTTCTAATTCCTTGAGAGTTTTCTATCTTTCCCATAATAAAAGGTCTTTCTTTTCCAGCAGCCATTATTCTCTGACGAACATACTCAATATCATCTGGTGATTCAGTAAATGAAATAGCTAACCAGTCTACTTTATGTCGTATTGAATAATCAATTTCATAATCTATCTTACTCATATTTTTAGAAATAATGTTTCTTCCAGGGATAGCCAATCCTTTTCTAGATGGCAAAGAAACATACGATGTAGGAGAAACCAATAAAATTTCTCTGTTTTTTTCTTTAACTCTCAAAACAGCTTCTCCATCTCCACAAACAATCTCATCTCCCACTTCACATAAAGAACAAGGTTCTTTATGTCGTAGGGGTAAATGCGTTGGATCTTTAGCACGTTCTCCAGAAGAGATCCAATATTCTTTATTAGGATCTAATGGGAATGGATTGGTAAAAAAATCACCAAAGCGAATTTTTTCGCTTTTTGTATCAATAACAAAAGGAATATGAGGATTATAACTACGAATTCTTTCAAGATTCATTGTTATTTGTGGTTCAAATTCCCTCCAGAATGGAACTCTTACCATTCCTGCTCCTGCATCTAATAGATCATATAACCTTTGTTGATCATCTAAATCGCACCCAATAGACGCACTTATTAATACTTTTCTCATAATAATTTGTTGAAAACTTCGTTTAAATAATTTTTTATTTAAAAAAACTTGTCAGCAAGATTTATAAGTTAGAATTATTAATTTTCTTTATGGCAGAAAAGATAGGGATTAGGAGCGCAACAGTAACTATAAGGGATGGTAAAGTATTGTTGGTAAATTCAAAATATGATGATGGAGAATATTATCTATTTCCGGGAGGAGGAGTTGAGTTTGGAGAAACTATTGAAGAGGGAGCAATAAGGGAAACTTTCGAAGAGACTGGATTTAAGGTAAAAATAGAGAAATTAATCCATATAAATGAATTTATCTATAAGGAAGATTGGAATAAAAGATCTATAACCGCGTTTTTCTTAGCTTCTCCAAAAGAAGAATCTTTAGAAAATATCTCTAATGATAATGGGAAAATAAAAACGGTTGAATGGATAGACATATCCAAATTAGAAGACTTAGATATTCGACCGGAGATTCTCTCTAAGATTTTAAAAGAATATAAAGAGGATTTAAATAAAATTGTTTCAAGCTATAGCGTTGATTTTAAAGAGTAAATTATGGATTTTCGACAAATATTCTTCGATCTTGATGATACGTTAGTAAATACTAGAGAAACTATTTATAAGAGAATTGGAATTCTATTGGAGGAGTTTCAATTGAGAACTGACCCTTATAAAATATATGATTTGCTTGATCTTAAAGATCGAGAAGAAAGGTTAAAAGGTTTAGTAAAAAATCCTGCAGATTTTTGGGAGCGATATGAACAACTTAGGAGAATAGTCAGAGTATCAAGTATCTCGGGAGTAATCCCAACACTTGAAGAACTACGTTCTAGAAATATCCCTCTTGGGATAATTACGAATAATAGACACGGTAAAACCTTGGAAAAATTAACTTCTGCTAAGATAAATAGCAGGATTTTTATTGGAGGTATTTACAGTTGTTCAGAAATCGATTTTCTTAAACCCTCTTCAGAAATAGCAAAAATAATAAATTTATTTCCTGAGAAAGTTTTATATGTTGGAGATGATTTAATTGATTATGAATTTGCACAAAATATGGGCGTAGATTTTTATGGCGTTTGCACAGGATTTTATGGCAAAGAAGACTTTTTAAAAAAAGGTTTAGGCGTTGAAAGAATCTTTCCAAATATTAGAAAGGCTTTTAAATGATTTACAAAAAGATTCTATATTCATCAATATGGTGCCAATTAGAAAATATAATAGAGGTTCTGAGTTATTTTTTTTACTAACTTCATCATTGATTTTCAATATTATCCTAGAAAAATCTTCGTTAAAATAATTTTTATTTGAAAAGGACGTTATGATTTCTCCAAAGATTTCTCCAATTCTTTTAAGTTCATCTATAGAGACATTTGAATAATTTTTCTTGCCCCTATTTTTATAATAAATTAATATACCCTTTTGGATGTTTTTTAAAGATTCAAATCCCGTTTTACATAGTAAATAATTACTTCCAATTCTTTGCGAAAAAAAGATTTGTCTTAGAAATAAACTTATTTTAGAAGAAACTTCATAAGATATATCTTCAATTTCTTCAATATTTCTTAGATTTTTATTCTGTAACTCTTTTTGAAGAGATTGAATTTGCCATTTCAATAATGATAAAATATTTATAATACTTTTATTATTATCAATATTAAACTTATGATTTGAAAATAATATTTGTGCGTCCTTTTTCCCTCTCTCTAAAATGTCAGCACCTACCAAATTGTCGATAACTTTTTTTATTACCTTATAATCTTTTTCTGTCTTAAATAAAATATTAATTTCAGAAAAACCCTCAGAATAGAGCCTGTAGATTTCTTCAAGATTTGTTTCATCAAAGAGAATAACCTTTGATTCTTTAAGTATTTCCAAATTGTCAGCGGTTATTAAGATTGATTCTCCTTCAACAGTAACTTCTAATTCTTGACCTTTTTTTATCTCTTTCTGTTTAATCCAATTTTTTGGAAGACTAATCATATAACTTGCAGGCCCCTGTCTAATAACTCTCCTTTTCATTTTATTTAAATAATATATACATAATAATTGTATATAGACTACATTTATATATATTTCTATTGTAACGATAATTATGGTTATAATTGGAATAGCTGCATATAATGAAGAAAATAACCTTTGTGAAACACTACCTTATTTAGAGGATCAATTAATGAAAATGAAGATAATCAAAGACTCTAAAATTTTAGTTTGTTTAAATGGTTGTACCGATCAAACTGAAAGAATTGTAAAGAGAATGCAAAGGGAATATAACAATATTGCAATCCTTCACTCTAAAAAAGGCAAATTAAAAGCACATAAAAAGATTTTGGATAATCTACCTAACGGCGAGATAATATTTTTTTCGGACGCAGATGTATTTGTTCCGCGAAAAACGATTCAGAATATATTGAATGAATTCAAAAATAATAGAAACGCAAAAATCATCTCAGCATATCCTTATGCGTTAAAGTTAGGGAAATCTAATCTTTATGTAAAACTAGTATATAATGTTTTAAATATTAAAAGAATATATCCAAAAATTGAAGTAGCAGAGAAAGATGTATCCAAATTTCATGGTAATGTGGAGGATAAATTTTTAAAAAAATCCAGAATATATTTTCATGGGAGATTTTTTGGTATTAAAACCAAGGAGGTATATCAATTCCCTAAAAAGGGCAGTAAGATAAGAGGAGATGACACTTTTCTAACAAGATGTACTTTGTTAAAATATGGTGGGGGATCAATAAAGGTTTTATTTAAATCTCCAGTTTATTGTTCACCGGTAACTTCAGTTAAAGAATATTTAAAATCTTGGTATCGAATTAGAAAAGATATTGATCTTATTGGAGAAGAATATCCCGAATATAAAGAGATAAACAAAAATGTTGAGATGACCATCAATTGGGATTATTTAAAAAAAATGAAAACTTCAGTTAAGATTTATGCAGTCCTATTTTTTATATTAAGAAAATATGAAAAGTATTCTTTTTTTATATTAAAGAGATATATAGATTTAGATAATATTTGGTCTTATGATAAGAAAGATTCAATAAGGAGGTTTAAATAAAATGAAAATTGCAATCCATAATGCACAAATAAGCCACTATCTTGGTGGGACTGAAAGGGCAATATATCTAGAAATAAAAAATTTATTAAAAATTGACCCCGATTTAGAAATAACCCTCCTAACAACAAAAACAGAAAATGAATCTATCTTATTTAAAAAAATCAAAGCTCTTCAATCAAATAGATTTAAAATTGTTTTATTTGATATTTCTAAGATCTCAATTGAAATAAAAAGCGATTCAAATACATCTGACAAATGGCATATGGAATCTATGCAATTTGGATTAAGAACTGGCGATTATTATCTAAAAAATAATTTTGACTTAGTTCTTTATCATTTTACTACAGATATTATGTTTCTGCCAAAAAAGTTTAAAAGAGTTTTAAATGTTCATGGTACTCCTAGCAAAAGATCCTTACTAGATGAAAATTGTTTAGAAAGTCCGGATGTTATTATTTATACAACTAATGACATTAAAAATATAATTGAAAAAATGCATCCTTTTACTAAATCAAGAATAAGTAAGGTAATTTATCTTGGAACCCCGGTAGATAATCGTATTTTTCCAAAAAAGGAAAGGATAATCGATATTTTATTTGTAGGAAGATTGATAAAAATTAAAGGAGTGGATTTATTAATAAAGGCGGTACATAAACTGAAGAATAATAAAAACTTAAAGATTTCAATCATAGGAAAAGGTCCAGAAGAAAAAAATCTCAAACTTCTAGTTAAAAAATTGGGATTAGAAAAAAATGTAGTTTTTCACTCTTTTGTTTCTGATAAAAAATTATTGAACATTTATAGAACAACAAAAATAGCGGTTTTTCCTTCTTATAAGAAAGAAGGTATAATATTGGCAATGCTAGAAGCAGCATCTTTTGGTTGTGGACTGATTGTTTCAAATTGTTGCGGGATGCCAGAATTTATTGAGAATAATTCTGAAGGATTATTATTTGAACCAAAAAATATATCTGATTTATCTAAAAAGATAAATTTCTTGTTGAATCATCCAAATAAAAGAGAGGAGATGGGTAAAAAAGCTACAGACAAGATAAATAATTATTGGAATGAATTATCTAAAACAAAGGAACTTTACGAATATCTTCGGGAGGTAATATGAAAAAAACAATTTATTTAGATTCTAAAGGATCGGTATGTAGACTTACGGGAACAAACAGCGTAATCGAAGAAATTATAGAAGATGATTTTACAAAACATTTTATTCCTGATTTAAGAATTCGTCTAAAATATAAAGATCCTGCTATAAACGTTATAGCAAAGGAAATAAAGGTTCCAACTATGATCTCTTATCCTAATGTAACATATAAACCAAACTTGCCTCCAAGAGATATTGTTTCATTATGCGAGTATTTATTAGAAAGAAATAGACAAGAAAAAAAAGGTTACTATTCACTAAGTTCTGCTACTGCTTCTAGAAATGGAGATTCAGTAATTTTTTTTGCTGGCGCAACAAATTCTGGGAAAACAAGTGGAATGCTGGATTTAATTCAAAACCATGGATTTAGTTTTTATTCTGATGAACATACCTTAATAGACTTAGAGAATAAAAAGGTTGTAGGAGGTTCAAGATCCATAGCAACAAGAAAAGAGATTTTAAAGAAAAGATTGTCTAACGTAGGGGAATTTCTTTTGAAAGATTTAGATGATGATTATGAAAAAAAGGCTAGACTTTTTATTTATCCCCATATAGACCATGGACTAGATAAACCCATTCAATATCAGTTTAGCCCCTTAGATTTTCACTGGCTGCTCTCTCGAGAATTTGGAGGAGTGATAAGAGGCGTTGTTAAATTCACCGATCATTTCAGATACCCTCTTCCCTCTCTTGACACTCGGAAGTTATCTAAAATAAGAGCTCATAGAACACAACAATTTGCAAACTTTGTTCCTTGTTATTATTTCCAAGGATCCTTGAGCCAGATGTCAAATTTTGTAGAGGAGAAATTAAAAGAAAATGATTAAATTAAATGAAAAAAAGATATTGCATACCCTTAAGAAAGATGACAAAGTCTTAGATATCGGCGGGTGGGATAAGCCATTCAATAGGGCTAATTATGTTTTAGATATTCAGCCATATAAAACAAGGGGGTTTCATGGGAGTCAAGGGGGAAAACAAGAGTTTTTTACAGAAAAGACTTGGATAATCCATGATATTTCTTCTAGAAAAAAGCTGCCTTTCAAAGATAATTTCTTTGATTTTGTTATTTGCAGTCATGTTTTAGAAGACATACGAGATCCATTATGGCTTTGTTCTGAGATTAAGAGAATTTCTAAAAGGGGGTATATTGAATTTCCTTCAATTTTCGCTGAATTAACAAAAGGAATTGATAATAATAAATACGTCGGATATTACCATCATCGATGGTTAATTGAATTAAAAAAAAATAAGCTTTATTTTAGATTTAAACCTCACTTTATACATAATGACAAAAGGTATCACTTTCCAAAAACATATCTTAAACGTATAACCGAGGAGAAAATTAACACTTTTTTATTTTGGGATGATGAATTTGAATTTTCAGAAATTATTCAAATTAGTCGAGATAAAACAAAAAGATACCTAAATAGGATTATATTGAAAGAAGGGTATAGAAAAAAAGCCACACTTTTTCTAAACTTTATAGATAAAATAAAATATAACTATAAATATATTAAAAAAAAACTTAACAAGAATACATATTGTCCAAGGTATATGGATGTTGAAGAGTATCATTCAACGGCGTAATGATAATCTTTATTTTGCGTTCAAAAAGAAAGACAAATTGAAATAGAGTAAATTTCAACTTAGAACAGTTAAGAGAAATTATACAATATAATCTCAGAACTATCTTGTTGGTTTAAAAAGGTTCAATGCTCCGCTAGAGCACTATCATGCTCCCACCGGGATTTGAACCCGGGTCTCCGCCGTTCTCCAATGAATCTCAAAGAGATTATCGGTAGTGGTTCAAGCGAACCTGAAATTTATTGTCTCACCGACTAAAATTTCCCACCTCTTGAGAGGGCGGTATCCTTGGCCTCTAGACTATGAGAGCACATAAGAAAGATACAAAGAGGCTTTTAAAATTTCCCATCTCAAGTTGAGAGGCGAGTAAAACGCTCCGAACAACACTAAAATGAAAATCTTGTTGCGAGGTGCATTTTGCGAGAGGTATCCTTGGCCTCTAGACTATGAGAGCATATAAGAAAGATACAAAGAGGCTTTTAAAATTTGCCCTCAAATTATTTTTTCTCGTCAGTCTTTTTTCCCTTAGATTTTTTCACCCTAATAACAAAATCTTCTAAAGACATCTCTAAAGAAGAAACTGATGAAGGACTCCCAGAAGTATCAATAATATGGGTACCCTGAATAACCTCTGGGCTTCCATTAAAATGAGCTACATAAGGATAAAGATGGATTACGTAACTATTAGGAAAACGAGAATCACACGCCTTTAAAATCCCTGTCCCCCCGATTCCACCAGATACATCTACCCTAACGGGCTTACCCAAATGAACACTATAAATTGTATCATGGATGTTTACATTACCCGAACTAAACCCAAAAACCATAAGAAGAGGGAATATTCTTTGTTTATAAAAGTTACTATTATAAAATAACTAAAGCTATTCCAAAGCAGCCTTTATTCTCCTAACACCCGAACTAGACGACTCTTCTTTCAATATCTTAAAATGTCCAAGCTCCCCTGTATTCTTAACATGGGGTCCTGCACAAATTTCCTTGCTAAAATCTCCTATAAAGTAAACCTTCACCTTCTCCCCATATTTGCTCTCAAAAACACCCTGAGCACCCTTCTTCTTTGCATCATCTAAAGACATTTCTTCCATAACAACAGGTATACCTTCTGAAATCTTCTCATTAACAATCTTCTCAACTTCCTCAACTTCTTCTTTAGTCAATTTCCTGTCAAAATTAAAATCAAACCTAATCCTCTCAGGGGTTATATTAGAACCCTTCTGATGAATATCTGGCTTATTCAAAACAACTCTCAAAGCCTGATTAAGAAGATGTGTCGCCGTATGAAGACGAGTAGTAGCCTCACTATTATCTGCAAGACCACTCTTAAATTTACCCGCAGAAGCCGTTCTTGACAGAGTCTTATGTCTTTCAAACTCCTCGTTAAAACCCTTTTCATCAACATTGATACCACTTTCTTTAGCCATCTCTCTTACCATCTCTATAGGAAATCCATAAGATTGAAAAAGCAAAAACGCATTCTTCCCGTCAACAACCTTCTTTTCCTTAGTTAACTTCTCAAAAAGACTCAATCCTTTTTCCAAAGTCTTCTCAAACCTCTCCTCTTCAAGATTTATCTCTGAAAAAACCCTTTCCTTATTCCTCTGCAAGACCTCATAATCGTCATAAATTTCAAAAACTTTTTCTGCAATAGGATTAATTAAATCAATTCCAACAAAACCGAGTTTCCTTAAATTAACAATCGCCCTCCTCAAAAGCCTTCTTAAAACATAACCTCTTTCGGTATTTGAAGGAACAACCCCATCAGCAATTATAAAAACAGAAGCTTTAACATGGTCAGCAATAATTCTCATTGTCCTTTCATTACCTTCATAGGACTTTCCGGACAAATGTTCTACTTCCTCAATAATCGGCTTCCACATGTCCGCGAGATAATTATCATCCAACCCATTCAGAACCGCAATTGTTCTCTCCACCCCCATTCCCGTATCAATATTCTTTTGCCCCGCTTCAGAATAACCCCCCTTAGCGTCTTTTTCATACTGCATCAAAACATCGTTCCATATTTCAACCCAGTTCTCGTCCTCTGGATTAAAAATTTTAGGGGCTGGCTTGTGAGACTTCCAGTAAAACATCTCTGTATCAGGTCCGCAAGGTCCAGCTCCCGCAGTTTCCCACCAGTTATCCTTTAAGTATACTATTCTTTCTTTAGGTATACCTAAAAAGTTCCAGATTTTATAAGATTCTAAATCCTTTTCGGACTTGTTGTCCCCTCCAAAAACAGAAACCGCCAGCCTTTCCTTAGGTAGCTTAAGAACATTTATCAGGAAATCAAAACTCCATTCAATAGCTTCTTTTTTAAAATAATCTCCTAAACTCCAGTTGCCTAACATTTCAAAGAATGTATGATGAAAAGAATCCCCTACATCGTCAATATCCCCCGTTCTAATGCACCTCTGGACATTAACCAACCTCTTGCCTTGAGGGTGCTTTTCCCCAAGCAAAAAAGGAACCAAAGGATGCATTCCTGCAGTCGTAAAGAGAACCGTCGGATCATTTTCAGGAACAAGTGAAGAATTTTTCACCTCTTTATGCCCCTTAGACCTAAAAAATTCTATATATTTCCTTATCAATTCTTTCCTTTCCATCAATTGCAAAAGAATTAAGAGTTTTTAAGATTTGGGATAACTATTCTCCGCCCAATTATTCAACTCTTCAATCTTCTCATTAATCCGCCTTAACTCTTCATCAATCTTATCATTCTTGGAATAATCCTTCATAAAATCTGCTTTAACTTCTTCCTCCCTTTTAAACTCCTTGGGGATTTCAACAACAGGCAACTTATTCTCAAAAGAACTAACATCACTCTTCAAGGAGTTTATTGTTTGATGAAGTTTCTTCTTTAAATCACTTTTTTGTCTTGAAAAAACAGCCAGTTTATGAAGATTTTTAAGAGAGTTAAGCAAATCTGCCTGACTTTTCAAAACATTTGCCTTACTCGCCCGATACTTTTCCAAACTTATAGAAACATAGATTTCTTCTGAAACCATTAAATCTGACTAAAGACATCGGAGTCAATTTCTGAAAGTCTCGCTTTTAATTTCTCTACTTCTTCTAACCACCCCTTTATCTCCTCTTCCTCTTTTAATTTCACTTGATTAATCTTACTTATAATTCCTTCCATTTCTTTAATCTTAGTTTTCATCTGTTCAATATTTTTTCTAGCTAATTGAAACTTATCAATTCTTATAAAAACTGGCTCAGCATCTAAACAAGCCTTAGAAGTAACAGGAACATTAAAGTGAGGAGTAATTGGTTTTTGCTGAATTGTTTTAGGTTGAATTTTGGGTTTAGTATAAATGGGTGGAGTCGGTTTAGGGAGGGGTTTCTTTGGTGCTTGTGGGATAGCTCCTGAAGAAGATTCGTCCATTATAGAACTCTTCCCAGGTATTGAAGGAATACTCACAACTTTTGGACTCTCTAAAACAGGAGGAGGAGAAACTTTGTTTGTTCCTCCATCCTTGATTACCTCTTCTTCCTTAGGAGAAAAATTATCACTTATCGCAGACTTAACTATTTCCTGATTGAGCCCCTCATTTTTAGAATTACTGGGGATGGACGGAAGCTCAGGAACTTCATACTCCCCAGCACTACTTAAATTACTCTCAACAGAAACATCAGGAAGACTTGGTGCCAAAGGAATCTCAGGAACTTTTTCTTTCTTTTTAAACAACCCCATATAGATTATCAACTAAATTCTTTTTTATAGGTTTATAGTAATTATGAAATGACTACATAACAAGGAAAGATATTTAAAACAGATAAATTTTTATCTCAGATGCAGGTCAAACTTCTACATGATTTCGTCGAGGAAATGGCAGGTCCTGGAACAGGAAAAATAGCCGAAATTTTATTTAGCAAAAGAGATGTAAACGAATTTCTAATTGCTAAGAAGATGAACCTAACTATAAACCAAGTCAGAAATATATTATACAAACTTTCAGCAGAAGGTTTGGTCTCTTTCGTCAGAAAAAAAGATAAAAGAAAAGGATGGTATATCTATTTCTGGACCCTAAATACAGAAAAATGCCTCGTAAAACTTGAACAGAACCTACTTAAAAAAATAGAAGAATACAACATGATACTAAGTAATAGAGAATTAAAAAGATTTTATGTCTGTAAGTCCTGCGGAATCGAAGTAAACGAACCAAAGGCTCTTGAAAATGGATTCACCTGCGAAGAGTGTGCTGAAGTCTATGAATTATCCGAAAATAAAGAAGTAATCAGAGACACAAAAACGAAGATTACAAAAACAGAAAAAGAACTAAAACTTATCCAAGAAGAGTTGGAAAAACACAGAAAAAAAGAATCAGACAAGAAAAAAAGACAAGAAAAAAAGAATAATAAGAAAGAAAAGAAGACTCCAAAGAAAACCGCAAAAAAACCAAAGAAAACCGCAAAAAAGAATAATAAGAAAAATCAAAGTAAGAAAAAGAAAATAGCTAGAAAAAAGAAATAATCTAATCAAACCTAAATAAAATGAGAAGAAAATTTTTATCAAGTTACACAAGAATATTAATTTTAATAAATGTAATAATCTTTTTTTTATCATTAATTCTCTTTGGAATCTATGGAGAAAAATTCTTTGAATTATTCGCACTAACTCCTAAATTATTTTTCTCGGGTTATATCTGGACGGCCCTGACAAGTATGTTTTTGCACTCCCCAAGCGGGATCTTATCAATACATCTTCTTGCAAACATGATTTCTCTATTCTTTATCGGAACTTTCGTCGAACATCTTGTCGGTAGAAAAAGATTTTTAGGAATTTACATTGCAAGCGGAATATTCGCAGGAATATTTTTTGCTACACTCTCTTTCTTCTTTGGGAATTCAGAAATTGGAGCAAGACTTTTTGGCTCTCCTAATATTATCGCCTTGGGAGCATCAGGAGCTATATTTGGTCTAGCAGGATTAATCGCCGTCCTAACACCAAGAAATAAAATCTATCTAATTGCAGGTCCATTAATCGCAATAATAATCCAATCTATCCTTGAAGTAACAATCTCTAACCCATCTATCTTATCCTTGATAAATTTCATCGTTCTTGCTTATTTTCTATTCTCCTTATACACTTTTTTCTCTTTCAACAAAAACTTAAAAAAATTCGCACTGCCTATTGAAATGCCATTCTACATCCTCCCAATAGTAGCAATCGTCCCCCTTGTAATAATCGGATTGTTTATTGACCTGCCAATTGGAAACTCCGCACATCTAGGGGGACTCATCGTAGGAGTCTTATACGGATTCTACTTAAGAAAAAAATACCCGAAAAAATCAAAAATGATCAGAAACTATTTTTCAAAATAACTCAAGAACAATAATATTTAAAATAAACCTAAAAGAATCTATTTAATGGAATGTTCAAAAAATTTAATAAAATTTATATTAGATGACCTGACCAACGGGAGAACATTCAAAAGAACCTGCATAAGTTATGCCCGAATATCTCTTGGTATTCACGAAGATACGGCTGAAGAGCTTTATCAAGAATTATGCCTAAGAGCACTATCAAAAAACAGATATACCCCAAGAAAAGGAGAACCTAAAGGGTATTTATACCAGGCGTACAGAAACTTATGTAGGGGGCATCTAAGAAACAAAAGAAACAGAAAAGAAACCTTAGAATCAAGTCTATTTGATAACTCTGAAGGAGAAGATTCTCTTCTAGAAGTTATAGATAGCGAAACCGTCTCGCCACAAGAATTACTAACTCACCAAGAAGACGAAGAGACACTACAAAAAGTTATAGGAACTCTTAGAGAAAGAAATCAAAAAGTTCTAATAAAAAGATACTTTGAAGGAAAAAGCCATAAAGAAATAGCCCAAGACACAGGATATAAAGTCAGTTCAGTAAAAAGCAGAATTTACAGGTCAATAAGAAAACTGAGAAGTATCACGTGGCCTGATTAAGTTTAAAAAAGACTAACGTTTAATCAGCTTATGAAAAGAAAAATTTTTGTCAAAGAAAACTATTCTCTCTGCCTAAGGTATCTAAGAGAAATCAAATGGCATATCGTATTATCTCTCGGGATTTTTAGCTTCATATTCATTTTAGGTTTCTTATTCCCAATTCTCTTCAGAGAAGAAATACTCTCACTAATTTCAGAACTAATGTTTCTTGTAGAAGGTAAAAATCTTTATGAAATGATTATCTTTATCTTTTTAAATAACCTAAAAGTAAGCTTCATTGCAATGATTTCCGGAATTTTCATAGGACTTTTTCCCTTAATAACCTTAATCGTTAATGGCTATGTGCTTGGTTTTGTAGCAAGAGAGTCTGTTGAACTGCAAGGGCTATCAATTTTATGGAGACTCCTGCCACATGGGATTTTTGAACTTCCAGCAGTCTTTTTCTCAACAGGAATAGGATTAAAAATTGGATTGGACTTATTCAAAAAAGACTGGAAGAAAAAAATAAAACACAACTTTAATGAAGGATTGAGATTCTTTATCTCCGTCGTCATTCCTTTCTTAATAATCGCAGCATTAATAGAAAGTGCACTAATATTTTACTTTAGTTAAAATCATTAAGTGTCTTCTGCTTCCCATAATTTTTCAACAGCCAGGAATTCTCATTCAACTCCTCTAAAGATATCTTAATTTTTCTCTTTAAATAACTCAAAACATTTTGAAGACTATCAAATCTCTCGGGAGGATTAGAGAATGCTCTCCTCGTACACTCTCTGACAATACCCACCCCAAGAGGAGCGTAATATTCGGGCAAAACCTCTCTAAATACCAAAACTGTCGCCTGCCTCCTCATCTTATCAAAATATTCTGCCACAGGAAGACGCATAGCATAATACCCCCCAGTAACATTTGAAGCATAATCTTTCCTTCCAAAAAAAGTCTCATGATCACTCGTCACACTTTTAGAATTTGTTAAAGAATTTGAGTTAAACCAGACCTCCACGACTTCAAAAGAAAACTTTCCAGGAAGAAATAACACCTTCATATAATTCCCTAAAAAATTCCCTGAAAATACCAAAAACTCATTTAATTCAGGGTAGTATTTTATTTTTTCAAGTAGATGCTTTGAAATGATATCATCAGTAGAGGTTATTGCCCATCTGGTAGGAACCATCTTTCTTGAGGATTTTAAACCCAGTAAACCAACAGAAAGAAGTTTTTGTATATGGTCTACGTCAATAGAAGAATAAAGTTCTCTCATTGCTGTTATCGCAAGAGAATCGCTATCGGAAGTCAGATAATCTACCTTCTTTAAAACCTTTGGGTTCTCTTCCAACAAGACCCTGTCAATCGGAGCAGAGTTCATTATCGGACGAAAAACAGAATCAAGATTAACCCCAAACTTCGGTTTCTTCTTTAAAAAAAATTCCGTCAGTAAAGGTTTAGAAGACAAAGCCAATTCCTGTATTATCTTTTTAAAATTGCCTCTGGACTTAATCTCTATCTTATCCCTTCCATAAACAAGTCTAGAACGCACTCGTAGAATATTCTCAATAGAAAAATTATTACCTGACCATTCTTCCGCCGTTGAAAAACCAGCAAGAGAACTTCCATCACTCGGTGCAAAAACACCTGAGTTAACAAAAGGATATCCAACCCTTCCGACAAAAACTTCTGGAGGACTCTCACCGGAGAAATGAATTTTCGGTTTAGGAAACGCCTCTCTGAATCTGCTTAAAATTTTGCAAGGTCCCCCACAAAAACCCTTCCCCTTACAACGAATACATAGATTATCCATAAAAGAAAAGAAAACAATTTATTTATATTGATTTATATTCTAAATAGGCTATCTCTAATTTTTCAAATCACTTATACCTATAAGAATAAAAACAACTCCAATTAAAATCAGCATCCAAACAAGACCACCCTTAAAAAAAACTAATGCAGAGTCTCCCACTCCCCAGAAATTAACAATCCACGCATATATAGGCACAAGTAGAAAAATCAATCCAATGAGTAACTCTAAAAACTTATTCATAAAAATACATACTTTTTGCATTTAAATATCTTTTGGAACTAAAAAGAAGATTTTATAAATAAAGAACTACTAAATAAACTATGAAAAAGGTGATAGGTTACGTCCTTTGCATTATAGGACTATTAATTTTAGTATTCAGCGCAGGAATAATAAAAGTAAATATCAAAATTTTAAATACTGCAAACCCCTATTACGTAATTGGGACCGGAATCGTTTTCATAATAATCGGAGCGGTTCTCGTTATGACTGACAAAGATAAAAATAAAAAGAAAAGTCAGCAATCTGAAGAAGAAGTGCCGATTTACGAAGGAACAGGTAAAAAAAGAAGGATAGTTGGTTATAGGAGAAGTTAAGTCCTAAATCAGCACAACCTTTATAAATTACCCTTCCCCATAAGAACTATGAAAAAAGGTGATCTTAAATTCAAAAAAGGTTTATCTCCAGTTATCGCTACAGTTCTTTTGATAGTTTTGGTATTCGTTTTATTTGCATTAATCTTCTTATGGATGCGCGGGCTCATAAGTGAACAAATAGAAAAAAACGAACAGGCGATTGAAAATGTTTGCCCCTCAGTCACCTTTCAGGCAGATTTAGTCAGAGAGGGTTCAAATTATTTTATAGAAGTAATTAATCGTGGAAGCGTCCACATACACCGCCTTGAAGTAAAATTAATTGACAGCCAAGGAGACTCAGAAATATATTCGTTCAATGAAGCAGATGTTTTAATGGTAGGTGTCGGCGAAACCCTAAAAAAAGATATTGATTTAACTATGGATAGCGGCGATACAGCCACAGAAATTATAGTCTACCCTATTATTGCAGGAACAGTAAAAGGCGGTTCCACAAACAAACCCTACACCTGTATAGACATGGGTCAAACAATAAATGTAATTTAACTCAAGATAAATGAAAGGAGGTCAAAAATGAAAAATAATAAAAAAGGAGTCTCAGCAGTAATCGCTACAGTCTTAATTATCTTAATTACAATTGCAGCGGTCACAATTATATGGGCAGCAATTATTCCGATGATTAAAGGTTTAATAGAATCCGGAACTACTTGCCTTGATGTAATGAAAGAGGTAGAACTAGGAGACAGAACTTGCTTAGTAGATAATGATACTGTCACTGTTCAGGTAGTAAGAGGTTCTACGTCTTTTGAATGGGCAGATATTCAAGTTAGGGTAGAAGATGAAGAAGGAAATACTGCATCTTCTTACTTAGTCGCTGATGAAGATGAACCTCTTGAAGATCTTCCAGGAAGAAACGAAGCTCAAACATTTACTTTGAATATCACAGGTCTTAATAGCGAATTGGTTAACGTCGCAATTGCCCCTGTTGTTCAGGTTGATGGAAAACAGGAAAACTGCGGAGTTACATCCACAAAGAAATTAATAGCTTGTCCATAATTAAATTATTTAATCGGCTCCTTATTTTTTGAGCCTTTTTATTTTATTCTTGCAAAACTATATAAAGGAAAAAATTCTTATTTTTGAATGAGGGGATTAATTAAAAAAAGAGGTCAGGTTTGGGTTGAAACAGTAATATACACTCTCATTGGTCTGGCGATCATAGGTCTTGTTCTCGCCGTAGCTAAACCCAACATTGACAGAAAAAAAAGCGAGATGATAATTGAGCAATCAATAGAATCAATAACGAACATAGACTCAAAAATAAGCGAGGTTCTTTCGGCACAGGGAAATCAAAGAGTAATAGAATTAAAAATAAGCGAAGGAAATTTTTACATTGACTCTGGGAATAATAAAATATCTTGGATTATACAATCAAAATTTCAATATAGCGAAAAAGACGAAGAAATTCCTTTGGGAACTTTCTTCGTAACGACTACTGGAGACGAGAAAAACGATTTATGGGAGATAAAAATTGAGAAGCAATACTCGAACATAGACTTGAGATTCAATAATGAAAACATCGGAGAAAAGCAAATTAGTCCAGCACCAACCCCTTACAAAATGACTATAATCAACGATGACAAAGATGAAGAAAGCGAAGGAAAAACCATCGTAAATATAGGAATTAACTAATAAGATTAATAAAGCTTAATTTCTTAAAAATAAAATGGGTGAAATAAAAATTAATCTTAATCCTCAAATACCTGTAATCCCAAAATTTGAAGATAAAACAAAAATCAACGTTAGATATGTGGTTATTGAACCCTACGTTTCAATTCACATATACTGGGACAAAGAACTGCAGGAGGTCATTTATGAAGTTGAAGAACCAATTTTATCAAAAGAAGAACAGGAAAACTTTAGAAGGATAGAATCTGCAGTAAAAGAAGTTGTAGATGTCAGCATGTTAGGAGAAGAAAAAACCCATGAAGACCTGCTGGACTACATAGATAAAACTTCAAAATTAATAATATCTGAACTAAGTCTGAAGGTTACAGAAGAGTCTTATAAAAAAATCTTCTATTATTTATACAGAGACTTTTTGGGTTTAAACGAAATAGAACCTATGATGAGAGACTATTTTATAGAAGACCTTGAGTGCAATGGAGTAAACGAACCCCTTTATATTGTTCATAGAGCATTCAGAAACCTAAAAACAACTATAAAATTTACAGACATAGATGAATTATCAAACTTTGTAGAAAAACTTGCACAAAAAACTGGAAGATACATCTCTTACGCTTCACCAATATTAGATGGAAGTCTTCCTGATGGGTCAAGAGTCAACGCAACCTACACAAAAGATATTTCTTCAAAAGGCCCGACATTTACTATACGTAAATTCACGAAAACACCTTGGACACCGACACAACTAATGGGCTTCCACGCTTTAAGCCCTGAAATGCTGGCATACTTTTGGATTACATTACAATATCAGTCAAACCTCATGATTGTCGGCGGAACAGCATCAGGAAAAACAACCCTCCTTAATGCAATCGCTTTCTTCATACCACAGGAAAACAGAGTTGTCTCAATAGAGGACACAAGAGAACTAAACCTTCCAAGAGAAAACTGGCTTCCATCCGTAGTCAGAAGCGGAATATCTGCACAAGGCGTCGGTGCCGTTGATATGTTTAGTTTATTAAGAGGTTCTTTCAGACAAAATCCAGATTATGTAATTGTAGGGGAAGTAAGAGGAAACGAAGCTTCAGTATTATTTCAAGGAATGGCTTCGGGACACGCGTCCATTTCAACTATGCACGCAGACTCCGTAGAATCCTTAATAAGAAGACTTGAAACACCACCAATTAGTCTAAGTCCAATGCTTGTAAACGGTCTCGACACTGTAGCAATTATGACTCACGCAATAGTAGATGGAAGAGAAACAAGAAGACTAAGAAAAATTGTAGAGATTGTAGAAGTTAAAAACGATGGAAGTGTGACAACCGTAACCCCTTTTGTATGGAACCCTGCAGATGACAAGTTCTATTATTCAGAAGAGAGCATAATGTTTTCAAAAATTTCAGAGAAATACGGAATACCTGTATCGGAATTAATTAAAGAATTTGACACCAGAACAAGACTCTTATACAAGATGTATAACCAAAAAGTTTTGGGCTACGAAGAAGTTCAGAAAATAATAAATGAATATCAAAAAAATCCTCAGGCAGTAATTAAAAGGTTTAACTTATAATTCTAAAAACATTAATAAACAACAATTTCTTTGCTTTTAAGGAATGGCCAACATAGTATTAATAAAAGAGTGGGTTGAATCTATGGAAAAATATGTTCTCAATCTGGAAAGAGCTATCAAGAAAGGAGATAAAAACGAAGCAAACCGAATGAGGGTTTTCATATTTGATCTGCATAAAAAAATTGAGGAGGCACTAAAGGAATAAAATGTTTGAAGAATTAAAGAAAAACATTGAACAGGAAAAAAAGATTATCGCAGATGTGCAGTCTATTCTAAGCGGAATGAAAAGCAACCCTTCCCTTAGAACTTTCTATCTTTCCAGCCTATCTTCTCTAACCCACCAATTAAATCTTCTAAATAAAGCCGTTCCAGAACTGCTTAAAGAAGAATCCCCATTAAAAAAATTCACTGAAAAATCCGAAGAAACAAAAAAAGACCTCACAAAAAGAACTCTACAAAAAGAAGAACCCATGAAAAAAGAAATTAATAAAAACGTTGTAAAGATTAGTTATATCTCCCCCTCCACTAAAGAAAAGGAATTTATTACATTAAATAAAGAAGACAAAAAGGCTTTTCTTGAAAAATTAAAAATCTCTGAAGAAAATCTTAAAAAAATAAGACAAGAAGGAGGCTTAGAAAAGAAAAGGAAAATAAAGATAAGCCAGCCACTTTTTTACACAAAATTTTCAAACCGTTTTTTTAGAGAAACTTCAGAAAAACTATCCCCTAAATTTAATGGGTTATCCCAGGATTTAAAAAAAGGTAATATGAATATTCTGTTGGCATCTTATATTTCCTTGGCTCTAATGTCAACAACACTCTCATTTATAGCAGGAATGATAATTTTTATTTTTCTTGTAATTATGAATCTAAGTAATTTAATACACTTCTGGATTCCTTTCGGTCTTGCGGGGGCGACTATGACTCTTTTTTATTTCTACCCTGCAAGCGTAGCCAATTCTGTCCAAAAGAGAATTACACAAGAACTCCCCTTCGCAACGATTCACATGGCGGCAATTTCAGGCTCAGATATAGAACCAACAAAAATCTTCAAGATTATATCTGCTTCTAAAGAATACCCAAACATCGCAAAAGAGATTCACAAAATTACTACTCAGATTGAAATCTATGGATATGACTTAGTAACCTCATTAAAAAACGTCGCATCAAGAACATCAAACAAAAAACTTTCAGAGTTATTCTCAGGACTCGCAACAAATATAAGCACGGGAGGGGAACTTAAAACCTATCTTGAAAGTAAAGCTGAAAACTTCCTGTTAGATTATAGATTAGAAAGACAAAAATATTCAGAAACGGCAGGAACTTTTATGGACATATATATCTCCATTTTAATTGCAGGTCCACTCGTACTAATGATGATGTTTATCGTGATGAATGTTGTAGGTTTAAGCTTAGGAGGTTTGGGCATGGAAGCGATACTCCTACTAAGCGTAGGCTTAATCGTAATAGTAAACTTAATATTTATAGCAGTATTAAATATGAAACAGCCTAACGTATAATGAAAAAGAAAAAGTTTTTTGGGATAATTCCTGCCCTTTTTGTAGTAGCAGGTTCTATAACTCTTTTTGGAATAAAAAACCCCCTGACATATTTTTTAATAATTATTGCACTAATTCTTGCAATCCTGCCTTTTGTAATAGATCTAATTCTAAGTCAAAACAAACAAAGAGAAAAAGAAGAAATGTTTCTTGCATTCTCAAGGGATTTAGTTGAAACTGTTAAATCAGGAACTCCTGTAAGCAAAGGCATAATCAACTTGAGAAATAGGAATTATGGTGCACTAAGCCCCCATGTCTCAAAACTTGCTAATCAAATTTCTCTCGGGAGAACTCTGACGGAAGCATTGCAAACATTCTCCCGCGAAACGGGAAGCAAAGTAATTGCAAGAGCGGTAAGCCTCATATCTGAAGCAGAGAGATCTGGTGGAAGAATAGAAACGATAATAGAATCCGTAGCACTTTCTGTAAATCAAATAGATAATTTAAAAAAAGAAAGAAAAGCCGCTGTATCAAATTTAATCACTCAAGGTTACATAATCTTTATTGTTTTTATAATCATTATGCTCGTCCTGGAATTTAAAATACTCCCTTTAGTTTCAGATTTATCATCTGGAGGAACGGGTCTTGGAGTTGAAGTCCAAAAAATGGATCCTGAAGAATTCTCAATGCCCTTATTAGTAACTATCCTCGTCCAATCATTTTTCTCGGGTCTCGTCATAGGAAAAATATCTGAAGGAAATTTAAAAGCGGGAATCAAACATTCATTTATATTATTAGCCCTGACTCTCCTCGTTACAACTGGGGCAAAAGTATTATTTAACTGAGATTTAAACGACATATATTTAAACTAATAAAATATATTTTTATATGCTTAAAAAAAGGGTGAAAGAAAACAAAAGAGGTTCTGGACACCTCGAAATGATTTTTTCGTTCGTATTTTTCGCAGGATTTGTATTCCTTCTTTTCCTACTTCTCAAACCATACGACACAAAATCTATGTTAAATTCGGTTCTAAAAGGTTTAGAAGAAAATCTTGAAGAAAGAGCTCTCGAGAATCTAACAACATTCTTTTTGGAAGCAAATACGAGTTCAGGAAGCTGTTTTTCCTTAGATTTATCTATGGAAGGGAATCTTTTCACCTACGGATACAGCAACTCTTACATTGAAGATCTCCCCTCAGGAGCAAAAGTTGATGCAAGTATAAATGACATAGGTTTATTGAAAATAAAAACCGCCCCTGGAATAAAACATTTCAGAGTATATATCTCCCCAGAGTTTGAAGATAGTATCATCTCTGAGCCCTGTATTGTAATAGAAGAAGAAAACTATAACATCGGAAGCGTCTTAGAAAGGGAAGTTTTCTCTTATCAGGAATTAGAAGAAATAAACAACAGTTACTATTCAGACTATGAAAATCTAAAAGAAGAATTAGGAATACCAAAAATTTACGACTTTGCGATTACCTCTAAAGAAATAGGAATAAGTATGGAAAGATTAATACCTTCTTCTTCTGAAGTTTTAGCAAAAAACCGTTATTACACTGTTTTAAAACAAGAAGGTGAATTAATAAATGCTGAATTTAATATAAAGATATGGTAAACAAAAGAGGGTGGATTAGAATTTTAGAAGCAACTATAGCCGTACTTATAGTAAGTAGCGTCCTAATAATGATTTACTCTGGGCATCCTGAAAGGGTAGACCTATCAGAAGAAATCTCAAGCCTCCAAAAAAGCATATTAAATGAAATCTCATCAGACAACAATTTAAGGTCGCATGTCTTAAACTCAGAAGTTGGTTCTAACTATGAAATGCTCGTCCAGCATATTGAAGGAAAAATCCCCTCCCAGTTAAATTTCTCATTAAAAATATGTAGTCTATCCGAAGCCTCATGCAAACTTGACGAAGACATTTTCAAAACATTGGTTGACAAAGAAGTATTCGTAGAAGAGATAATTATCTCAACAGATTTATCAACATACAATCCAAAGAAAGTCAGACTATTTGTTTGGATGATTTAATAAATAATTCTCTCGCTAAACTCCTCCGAAATATTCTCTAGCATCTTCTCTCTTACCTTGTTTTTATCTTTAGCCCATGTCTTATGCCCAAGAATCCACGAAAGCTTTACAAAAGCAGTCTCCGAAAGCATATCTTCAAGAAAAATTATACCTGTTTTATTTAACTCTCTCCCCGCAGAATAAACATTAGGATTAAGACGCCCATAAATTGTCTGAGGCACGGCACAAATAACAATCCCCCTATCAACAACCTTTTTAATCTTAGGCAACCAATTAAACTTTGCCTCCTTAGAAGGGACTTGCCCTATTCCCGTAACTTCTAAAATAATCCCTAAATAACCTTCCGCTTCATAATAATCAAGAATGGAAGGATCCTGCCCTGGATAAACCTTAATTATCGCAACCTTGTCAGAATATTTAGAATCCGATTTAACTTTGAAATCACTTCTCGCATTAAAACTCCTCAAAATCTTAAAATCCATCTTAGAAATTTCTGCGAAAGGCTCTCCATTAACAACTTTAAAAGCATCTCTCCGAGAAGTATGCATCTTTCTAACTTTCGTCCCAGGCATTGCAAGACAAAATTCATCATTTAAATCTTTATGCCCCACTAAAGAAATTTCTGCAATATCAGAAACTGCATATTTAGCCGCACAAATTAAATTTAACGCCGCATCAGTAGAACCCCGGTCTATAGACCTCTGAGAATAAGTCAGTGCTATCGGCTTATTTATCTTTTGAAGAAAAAAAGAAAGAACAGCGGAAGTATAGTGAAGAAAATCTGTTCCGTGAGTAATTATTATTCCGTCAATGCTTTTATCATTAAGCAAAGACTCACAAACGTCAGAAAGCTTTTTCCAATCAGCAAAAGACATATTTTCCGACCACTTCATAAAAGGCTTCTCAATCTTAACAATATTGCAAATTTTACTTATTTCTGGGGCAATATTCAAAATCTCCTCCGCATCAGTAAATATAACCCCTCCAGTCTTAGAATCAAGTCTTGAAGATATCGTCCCACCAGTAATTACAACAGCAACATTCCTTAATCCCTTATCTTTTTTAATATCAAAAATTCCCTTTTCTACAGGCTTAACCTTCTCTATGACCTTAGCACCCAAAATTTCCGACTCCCGAATTCCTATATTATAACCAGAATTCAATTTCAAAAGAACAATAGAAAGGTCGTAAGACTCTAAAACAACCCCTTCCCAGTCTCTATTCTTAGTCCTAAACAGAACTCTTTCCCCCACATCAAAATTCTTCACTTCCATAAAATTATATAATAACTTAGATTAAAAATGTTTAGATTAGAAAAGACCTTCCTTCTCAGAGTAATTAACTTTTTATATACTCCCTTCCACCTTCTATTATGGAAAAAAAAAGTTTCCCTATAAAAATTGGTTTAGAAATACACGGATATCTAAACACAAAAGAAAAGCTTTTCTGCAAGTGTAAAGTATCCGAAGAAGAAAAACCAAACGCTTTTATCTGCCCTATATGCACTGGTCAACCTGGAAGCAAACCAATGGCACCAAACGAAGAAGCAGTTAATAAAATAATCCAGATAGCCCTCATCTTAGACTCAAAAGTTAACGAAAAGTGGATTTGGCAAAGAAAACATTACAACTGGGCAGATTTACCAAAAGGATACCAAAACACAATTTCGGGACCCCATTCAACTCCGTGCGCCATCGGAGGAAAATTTGCCGGCATAAACATCACAGAAGCCCACTTAGAAGAAGACCCCGCCCAATGGAACCCCCAAACTGGAAAAATAAATTACAACAGAAGCGGACTACCTCTAGTAGAAATTGTAACCGAACCCGAATTTTCCTCTTCAGAGCAAGTAACATCATGGCTAAAATCCTTAATTCTCTTCTTATCTTACATAAAAGCCATAAGAAAAAACGCAGGAATAAAAGTAGATGTCAATGTTTCAACTTATGGAGACAGAGTTGAAATGAAAAACCTAAACTCTCTCGAAAAAATAGGCAAAGCAATAGAATATGAAATTGCAAAACAGATAGAAAATCATAACAAAGGAATTGAACAAAAAAGAGAAACCCTCGCATTTGACGAAAAACTAGGAAAAACAATAAAGATGCGAGAAAAAGAAGGCGCACAAGATTACAGATTTATTCCTGACCCAGACCTTCCGTCAGTCAAAATTGACGAGGGAAGAATTAATAATATAAAGAAAAATCTCCCTGAAATGCCCGATAAAAAACTGAAAAAATTAATCTCTGAGCTCAAGATTCCCGAAAAAGACGCAAAAATCCTAATAAAAAATCTAGAACTCGTAGAATTCGTTGAAGAACTCGAAAAAGAAAAAATAAACGTCAAAGAAAATCTCTCTTGGATAACAATAGAACTTCTAAGAATACTAAATTATAACAAAAAAACACTTGAGGATGAAGACGTTGAAATAAATCCAAAACACCTTGCAGAACTAATCAAACTTGTAAATTCAAAAAAAATAACGGTTCTTAAAGCAAAACAAATCATGAATGACTTTATCCCAAAAAGTTTCTCAATAAAAGAAAAAGGAGATGTAGACAAAATTAACAACGAAGCAATTGAAAACATCTGTAAGCAAGTAATTGAAGAAAACAAACACGTTGTTGAAGAATACCAGTCAGGTAAGGGAGTAAGCCTAAACTTCTTAATTGGTCAAGTAATGAAACTATCTCAAAGAAGAGCAGACTTCAAAATAGCAAAAGAAAAGTTAGTCAAGTTGATAAAAGGACAATAGGATAATTACTCTAGTGTAGGATAAAATTAAAAATTTAGGGGAAGATTTGACGAGGAACATATCTATCTATTTTCTCTACTTGCCCCACATCAACCACCACATATCTAACCGCTTCAGAATCCCCTGCTAGAATCTCTGGATTCAAAGGACGAACTTTAATCAGTCCCTGCCGATCTCCTTTATAATGACCTAAAAAAGATTTGACAACTATCTCTCCAATAGGGTAAACTAAATGAGTTTCTGCACCCCTACATACAGGGCTATACATTAGGTTATATTATAGTATAAAACTTTCAAAGAAATCTTCGCATTAAAAATAAAAAATAATAGAATTAATTAAAAATAAAAAATTAAATTAGGTTTTTAAACCTTAATACCTTCCTCGACCGCCGCCCCTATTACCGCCGAAACTTCTTCGTGGTCTGTCGTCACTTGAGCGCGCTTCCATTGGTTTTGCTTCAGAAACCTTAAGTTTTCGTCCGTCGATTTCTTTATCGTTAAACTCTGAAACTGCTTTTTTAGCTTCTTCGTCATCCGAAATTGTCACAAAACCAAAACCCTTAGATCTGCCAGAAAATTTGTCTTTGATAAGACTAACTTCATCAACTGAATATGAAGAAAATAAATCTTTCAATCCATTCTCATCAATACTCCAAGGCAAGTTACCTACATATATCTTCATTTTTCCTCCCGAGCCTTTAGCTTAATTTAATAACAAATAAGGGTTTTTAAGCCTGTGCCTTCCAAATTTAGAGAAAAAAAGCCTAAACTTATTAAAAAAACTACTTATTAAGTCTTTTAGCCCTGTAACTTATCACCACTATTAAAATCCCCGTAAGCCCTGCAGAAACACACCCCCCAACCCCTAATATAGAAGTAAATCCAAGAAGACCAAAAACCTCAACAAATAAATAAAGAATCAGAGGAACAACAGAATAAAAGAAAAAATTCAATTTTCCTGAAATTTTCAAATCATATTTAAAAGTATCCTTAAGGACAAAAGATAACACTAAATAAGCACAGAACATAGTAAAAATTCCTATAACGTTCACTAAACCCCCAAAAGAAAGCGTCGCCACTTCTGTAACACTTTTACCAAGAACCCCAACAAAAACTGCACTAAAAATAAGATTTAATAGAATAGGTATAATACTCCCAACAAAAACAGCCTTCTTCAACAAATTTTCGCTCCCCCTTATCTCCTCCCTCAGCTTAGGAATAGAAGTAAAACCCAAAAGAGCAAAAAGAACAACCCCCATAGGAATAAAAAAACCTGAAAGATTAACCTCTAAAAGATTATTTACCTGAATCTGCGGAGCAAACCTAATAAAAAGGAAAAAAACCATAACAATAACTGTCAAAACAGCATAAGTTTCCATCTTTTTTAAACCACGAAGACCTTCTCTAACAAGAAAATTCATTAAAACCCAAAAAACAATCCCTAAAATTAGAGGATTCAAATTACCTGGAAGAACCTGTGAAAAACTTCTGCTTTCTCCAACAAGATAGGCAAGAAGAGCAGAATAAATCCCAAAAATAGTTGCAAAAAACATAATCCTTTTACCCCATTTTCCCAGATAAATCTCAGCGTAACCTGTAAGTTGATGATTCCCTTTAGTCTTCAAAGTAACTTCAGCCATACTAAGATTTATAAGTAGAATTATAGCTCCTAAAAAGACCATCCAAAAAAGGCCAATCAAAAAACCAGCCTCGGCAAAAACATAAGGAAGACCTAAAATCCCTGCACCGATTATCGTTCCACTAAGCGTAAAAGCCGTAGCCCAAAACCTCTTATTCACCATTCATATTAAACCCACAAACCATTTTTATAGGTTTTCATTACAATTATTCTTTTAAACCCCTCTTACCATTCTTTATCTACGGGGTGAAAAATGGTTGATATCATAATAAATGAAGATTTTTCAGATGAACTTCCTTTATTTCGTAAAACTGAAAAAGAATTTGATTCGTCTAAGTTTTTTGAACTAAAGATGAATGTAGAGAGAATCTCAAAAAAATCAGAAATAAATGAACTAAGTTCGTATAATGAAATAAAAAAGAACCTTCTCTATGACCTGCCACATCAAAGGGAAGGTGCCTTAAAATTAATTAAAGAATTGAACGCCACAGCTCTGCTCGCAGACGAAGTCGGTCTGGGAAAAACTATAACTTCAGGAATGGTTATAAAAGAGGGAATATCAAGGGGGTTGTTCAAAAATATTTTAATTCTCTCCCCGCCAAGCCTCGTAGACCAATGGGTAACCGAATTAGAAGAAAAATTTGAAATCAAATTCAAAATAATAGAATCCCCTGAAGACTGGACTGCACATAACTACACAATAGCCTCTATTGACCGAGTTAAAATCTACGATAAAACTGAAAGGTCATTTCGGCATAAAAAAGCACATGAAATAATTTGGGACCTGGTAATAGTAGATGAGGCTCATAAATTAAAAGAAAAAAATACGATAAGGTGGAGATTTGTAGACAAGCTTAATAAAAAAAGATTTCTCCTTCTCACAGCAACCCCATTTCAAAATGACTTATTTGAGCTTTACAATCTTTTGCACTTATTAAAAAAAGGACATCTCGGAACTATAAAAGAATTCCGAAAAAAATTTCTCTATAAAGGAAACAAAAGATACCCCCTTAACCCAACAGAATTAAAGAAAAAGCTCGAAGAAGTTATGATTAGAAGAAGAAGGGACGAAACAGGAATAGAGTATAAACAAAGAATTCCGAAAATTATAAACGTCGAACTAACCGAAAAAGAAAAGAAAATCTATGAAAATACTGTCAGGCTTTTAAAAGAAAATTATTTTCAGGCAAGTGGTGAAAAAATAAATGGAAGACTTGTAGTCTTTGCAATTCTCCCAAAAATAACAAGCTCGTCAAAGTCTGCAATAGAAAGCCTTCAAAGAATAACTGAAAACGAAAATTATCATAAAGCAACAAGAAACATAGCTCAGGAGATACTGGAAGATTATAAAAATTTAGACAGAGACTCAAAAATTGAAAAATTATTAGAATTAATTAAAGAAATAAGAAAAAGAAGCGACGACGAGAAAATACTAATATACACAAGACATCCAACAACCCTAAAATACATTGTCGAAAAACTCATCCCTTTTAATCTTAGTATAATAGAATTTCAGGGAGGGTTAGACAGAGAAGAAAAAACAAGAAGAATAAAAGAGTTTAGAGAAGGCAAAGGAGACATATTAATTTCAACGGACACTGGAGCTGAAGGATTGAACTTTCAATTCTGCAGAAATCTGATAAATTATGACCTGCCTTGGAATCCAATGTCTGTTGAGCAAAGAATCGGAAGACTTGACAGAATTGGTCAAAAAAGAGAAATATACATATATTCTTTCGCAACAAAGGGGACAATGGAAGAACATGTAGTTGATTTAATAATAAATAAAATGTGCTGCGTCGGCCTTGTAATAGGGGAACTTCCGATTATCTTGTTTAACCTAAACTTAGACGGAGAAGGAAAAAGCGGAAAAAACAAAATAGAAGAGAAACTGATGAATTTATTTTTAGACTCAAAAGGAAATATGAAAATTTTCAGTGAAGGTGTAGATGAAATCGCCCAGATAATTGAAAAAGGTATAAAAAGCTATGAAAAAGAAAAAGAGTATAACAAAAACTTCCTTGATAATTAGAAACAGCAATTTCTAAAAAATCTCCCCAGAAAAAATGAAAAACAAAATAGAAGAATTTACTTTAGAATTTTTTGATAACCTAAAGTGCAAAATAAAGGAAGAAAATGGGAATTTTATAGTTGAATCGGTTCCAAAAAGCTTTGAGGATATATTTGGGAAAAAATCACCTTACAAAGTCAGCTTTTCAAAGAACAAAGAAGGAACAGAATTTGCAGGGGAAGGAAGTAACCTCTTTAATGCAATAAATAAATACTTAGAGAATACGGGAAAAACCACTCTTTTAAAAATTGACTTTGATGTCGACCCCAAAAAAGAAATAAGCAAAGCGGTATCTTTTAAAAATTGTAGCATAGAAAACATAACAAAAAAACACCGGAACAATTACTTTTCAAGATTCACATTTAGAACAACTTTTAGTTCCCTTAGCGAAATAAATCAAATTATAAATGAAATCTATATACATCAGGGAAAAATTATAAAAGGAAATTTATCGGGCTACAAAATTCTTGAAGGAGAACCTGAGGAGGCATCAACAGAGCATTTAGAAGAAAGTTACAAAATCGCAAAAGAAGAGCTTAAAAATTTAATAAAAGAAAAAACCGAAAGTATAAGTAGGAGCTTAAAAGAAAAATTAGAAAAAGAAGTAGAGGGAATAAAAGAGTATTATAATAACTATCTTCAGGAATTTGGAGGAGACCTAAATAGTTCTTTAGAAAAGATAAAAGAAATTGAACTTCAGATTAGACTGGCTGAAAAAAATGAAGCAGAATCTTTAAAAGTAAGATTAGAAAAATTAAGAAAAAATCTTTTAAAAATGGCCGACGACGAATCAAAGAACAAAATTATAAGGGAACAGGATTCGGCAATAAAAGGTGCAATTCACAAACATAGTTTAAGTATTGAAAACAAATTAATAAATACAACCATAATCTATTATCCTCTTTTCCTGTTTAATTTATTCATAAAAGGAGATGGCTCAGGTAGATTCTTTGAAATGAGTTATGACCCTCTAACAAAACAAATCAGCAAACTCCATTGCGAAAGTTGCAATAAAGAAATCTCAAAACTAAACTTATGTTCTTCAGGGCATATCTCTTGTGAAGAGTGTTTAGACAAGTGCGAAGAGTGTAGAAAAAGCTTCTGTAAAAAATGCCTGACAAGGCGTTGTTCTATATGTGGAAAAAAAATGTGTAAAAATTGTGCACTAACTTGCCTAACTTGCAGGAAATATGTCTGCAAAAACGACTTAAGAAAAGACAATGTCACTGGAGATGAAAAATGCCTAAACTGCCTTCGCCCTTGCACCAAATGTAACCAGCTCACAAGCCCAGAATACCTTAAAGAAGCCTCAAACGGCTCAAAAATCTGTCAAAAGTGCCTTGGAGAAGAAAAAAGAAAGAAAGTAATAAAAAAAATCTTTGAAAATGAATAAAAACGTTTATAAAGCCAAAGTTCTTCTCTGAAACGTTGAAATACCTGAGGTTCATTATCACTTTCACCATCACACTTACGTTCAAGGGTTGTTAGAGAAAAACCCAGGTAGTTCTAACTTTAACTAAATTAAGGAGAAAAAATGGCAAAAATTAGTCCAACATCGATTAAATACTCTATTATTGCAGATTTTATCGCGGAAGGTCCATTCCAAAAACCAGATGTAATCGGAGCTCTATTTGGGCAGACAGAAGGATTGCTCGGTTCAGATATGGAACTTAGAGAACTACAAAAAGAAGGAAAAATCGGCAGAATAGAAGTGGAACTCAAAACAGAAGGCGGTAAGACTACTGGAGAAATTATTATTCCTTCTGCACTTGACAAAACAGAAACAACAATAATTGCTGCTGCTCTTGAAACCATTGACAAGATAGGTCCAACTGACGCCAAAATTTCAATTAAAGAAATTGAGGATGTCAGAGGTTCAAAAAGAGACTATATCATGGAAAGAGCAAAACAGCTTCTTTCAGGGATAAAAAACGAAGGAATGGACTCTGTAGAAATAGAAACTGAATTAAGAGAATCTTCAAGAATAGCCAAAGTCATAGAATATGGAGACGAAAAATTATCTGCAGGTCCAGAAGTAGAATCTTCCAAAGAAGTTATTGTAGTTGAGGGTCGTGCAGATGTAATAAACCTGCTTAGGTATGGTATAAAGAATGCTATTGGAATGCAGGGGACAAGATTCCCAAGAACAATAACAAAGTTGGGGGAAGAAAAAGAGCTTACTCTATTCGTTGACGGAGACAGGGGAGGAAAACTAATCGCAAGAAATGTCTGTGACAACGCTAAAATATCTTTTATTGCAATAGCTCCTGACGGAAAAGAAGTTGAGGAACTTTCAGGAAAAGAAATTCTTCAGGCACTAAGGAAAAAGATTCCATCAGAAGAATTCTTCAAAAAGTTTGAAGAAACCCCAAAAAGAAAATTTGGAGTACAAAAAGATAACTATTTAGAAAAAACTGAAAGAAGAAAGATAACCAATGAAGACATTTCAAGACTTAGGGATCTTTCAAAAGAGATAAAAGGAAAGAATGTCCTAGTGATAAACGACAAACTTGAAATTGTCCAAAACGTGCCTTCTTCAAGAGTTGGTTCAGTTAATCCAAAAGACGCATATATCCTTCTAACTTCTACCGCAACAAATACAATAATAGAAAACGCAGAAAAGCTAAACTCTAAAGCCGTTGCGGCAAAAAACTTTAGCAGAACCACCGACACAAACATAGAATTAATTTCATTATAGGGATTTTCCCTTTTTATTAATAAGTTAATTTTATATACTTCTTTTTTCTTTTTATAAAATGATAAAAAGAGAGAGAAAGGTGATTAACTTCAAACCGATTCTAGTAATATTTTGTATTCTCGCCCTTGGGTTTTTTATATGGAGATTTCTTATTTACTCTGAAAAATGTGAAAGCTGGAATTGTTTTAATAATAACTTAGAATCCTGTAAAAGAACAACTTTTGTTGGAGGGAGTGAAATGATTTTTAGATACGAAATTTTAGGAAAAACAGGGGATAGGTGTGAAGTAAACATAACTTTACTACAGGGAGAAGTTGGAAACCAAGACTCAAAAAAAATTGAAGGGAAAAGTATGACCTGCTCACTACCTCTTGGGGTAGTTATGATCCCTGAATCAAATCTCATTTATTGTAGTGGAGTATTAAAAGAGAGCTTCCAAGAATTATTCATAAACAAGCTTTACACATACATAGTCCAAAATCTCGGAAGAATAAACCTTGAAATTCTTGACCCAAGAAAAATAATAAACCAATCCCTATAATTAGATAATCTTATAAATTCGCTAAATAATTCAATTACGGGGCTCGTAGTTTAATGGATAGAACAACAGGTTTCGGCCCTGTCGATGGGAGTTCGATTCTTCCCGAGCCCGTAATCCCATAAGTCTTAAATACCTCCCTTCCATTATTTGTCTATGACAAAAAACAAGACAACATTTAATATTTCAAAAGAGAAAAATTTCTCCGAATGGTATTCTGAAATCTTAAACAAAGCAGAAGTTACCGACTTGCGTTATGGAGTCAAAGGTTTTATAGTAATCCGTCCTTGGGGTGCCCGAATTATAGAAAAGATGTATAAAATTTACGACTCAGCATTAAGAAGAACGGGACACCAACCCTCATTTTTTCCTTTAGTAATCCCTGAAGAAAATTTCAAAAAAGAAGCAAATCATGTAGAGGGCTTTTCGCCAGACGTATTTTGGCTTGAACAAAAACAAGGCGAAGAAAAAGTAGCCCTAAGACCTACAAGTGAAACCGCATTCTACCAGCTTTACCATTTATGGATTCGTAGCTACAAAGATTTACCCTTAAAACTTTATCAAAGAGCCAACATTTACAGATACGAGACAAAAGCTACAAGACCACTTATTCGCTCAAGAGAATTCTATTGGTTAGAAGCACACGACGCCTTCGCAACTAAAAAAGAAGCTGAAGAACAAGTCAAAGAAGACATAGAAATGACAAAATCTGTTATGTACCAGATTTTTGGAGTCCCTTTTATTCCAATGAGAAGACCAGAGTGGGACAAGTTCCCCGGTGCAGAGTACACAATCGGCAGTGATTCAATTATGCCTGACGGAAAAATAATCCAGCAACCTTCGACCCATTTACTCGGACAACACTTTTCAAAAGCATTTGAAATCAAATACACAGACAAAGACGAAAAAGAAAAGTACGTCTGGCAAACCTGTTATGGTCCCGCAATTTCAAGAATTCTGGCTTCAGTAATTTCCTGTCACGGAGATGATTCTGGACTAATCCTGCCATACGCAATATCGCCCATCCAGGTGATAATTATCCCCCATTATAGCAAAAACAAAAAAGTTATAGAAAACAAAATAGGAGAATTAAAAGAACTCTTCTTTGAAAATAATATTGAATGTGAATTAGATGATTCTGACAAAAGACCTGGAGAAAAATTCTTTTTCTGGGAGATGAAAGGTGTCCCGTTCAGAATAGAAATTGGAGAACACGAAATAAAATCCAAAGAAATAACAGTCTTCATAAGAGACTTAAAAGAAAAAATAAAAATCAAAGAGAAAAATTTAATTGAGGAAATAAAAAATCTCGGTGCAGAATTTGACGCAAGAATAAGGTTAAAAGCAAACGAATTTTTTGCTAGTAAGATAACAAATTGTGACAGCAAAGAAGAAATAAAAAATGCTCTGGACAATGGAAAAATAGCAAGATTTAATTTTTGTTCTAATGAAAAAGAAGGAACTAAATGCGCAGAATTCGTAGAGAAAGAACTATCCGCCCGCATAACTGGAACAAGAGAAGACAAAAAAGAGAAAGCCTCGGGAAAATGCCCTTTCTGCGGAAAAAAAGCAAATGTAGTAGTCTATGCAGGCAAAAGCTACTAGTTAACTAAATCTTTAAATTCGCAGCAAGCGAAGCGCGACCGAATTTCACGCGTGGCTCTGCCACAAGACAATATAGATTAAATGCCACCGAACACTATAAATATTTAAATAACTTCAATCCCTTTATAAAATATGATACCAATAGAAAAACAAAGTAAGCCCATTGCCCAGCTAAAAAAAGGTAATACCTTTTATATACAAGGCAAAAAAATGATTATTGAATCTCACTTTTTATTTATAGACCACAAAACCACAAAAGAAATGATTATTGAATGTTACAATCCGGAAAACGAAAGAGAATATCAGATTAGATATTTTGATGACCAAGTTGAAACAAGCATTGAAGTTTACGAACTCGTAAGCGACTTCCAGTATATAAAAAGAGAGCCAACAAGCATCAGTTGGTAAAACACTTCCCAACAATTATTGGAAATAAAATTGTTGCATCACCAAAAACTTTCACAGATTCCGCTTCGGGTGTAATCTTCCCCCACGACACCGCCTCATCAGGTCTTGCCCCTGCATCTGACGCATCAAATTCCTGAGAGTTATTTATATAAACAACATAATCCGCCCCATTTCTAAACATATTAGCGTTACAAATATGGTGCTTCACAACACCCGAACCAAGAATAATCAGTCCTGTCTTTTCCTTCTCAAAAACACTCTCATTCATCTTCACAATATCTTCCGCAACATCAATTTTAAAATCAGGATTCTTAAATTTAAAAAAATAGATAAGGTCGCCAATTGCTCCATCAGTTATCGCAGGACAAAACACAGGTATACCATTTTTTTGAGCCCAGTAATAGATAGATTCCTCATTATTTATTTCCTTTCCAAGAATATGAATAAGTTCAGACACACACAAAACTCGGTCTTTATGCTTTTCAAGAACAGGAATAAAAAAATCTTCAAACCGGCAATACCTCGAATTTGGAACCAAGATGTTACCTATTCTATTTATCCCCTTTTCTCTCAGTTCCTTTCCTTCAAGATTAAAATCGCCAATTTTAAAATCACCTAAACACTTTATCAAATCTTCTTCTATACCACCTGTAGTCGTAACAATCACATCAACGAATTTATGCTTAACTAAATACCTGAAAACATCTCGCAAACCGGAAGAAACCATATTTGAGGTATACCCCAAATATATTTTAGCCTTGGCTTTCCTCATCTCTTTTATTATCTCTATTGCCTTCGCCAAATTTGTCGCCTGCGCTCCCATAGTGGAGTAAGAATCAACAACCTTTTCCCAATCAACACCCTTATCAAAATCGTAACCCTTCACAGAAATCCCTTTAACATCATTGCTTTCTCTTAAAACATTCTCTCTTGCTTTTGATTCATTTGTCATAAAAAAACCTAAATTTAAGAGTATATAACTTTATTGATTAACTTCCTTGTTTACCTCTTCCTTAAAATTGTCAAGTTGGTCCACAGGAATCATAGCACCCGTTGCCTCTTTATGCCCCCCACCCGTAGAATAGGGTATCTTCTCTATCACTTTTTTAGTTATCTCTAAAGCATTCTTCCCCCTTATAGAAATATTAATTTTATCCGGTCTCTTAAACAAAACAACAACAAACTTATCAGGATGCTTAAAATAAAGCCCATTAGCAATTTCAGACGACATACTTATACTCCCTGAGTAAGAAAAAAACAACAAATGAGAATTCTTATTCAAATTAGATTCAGCCTTCCCAATCTGCTTATTATAAAAATCATTAAGTTTTTCGTATCTTTTATGAAAAGACCTCGTATAGAAATTCTCTTCTAAAATATCATAAACACCCTCTGCTTTGAATAAATACCTGATTAGGCTAATAACATTTGTCGTAGTATCCATAAGACCAAAATTCAGCATCCTCACAACTCTACCAATCTCCGTGCAATGAAGAGCATCAAAAGCAGGAATATTAGAATTAAACAATTCTGGAAAGTCCTCAGCAAATTTCCCTGCAAAATCAGGCATATAAACATCACCAATACAACCAATTAAAGCAAGCCATAAATCTTCCTTTCTGTCAAAAACTTTCTGAGCTAAATAAGTCACAGGTTCAAATTCAGGCACGGAATTATAATAAAATGTCTGCCTAATAATTTCCTTAGGCGTTTTAGTCTCATGATGGTCAATCCAAATTATAGGGAGCCCTTTCTTTCTAACTCCTTTAATAAAATCCGCACTTACTTCTGCCTTATCTAAAATAAAAACAGAATCGGGATTAATCTCCTCAACCTTCCTTAAATACTGCTCTTTTAACTCAGGGAAAGACTTTATAGGAATGCCCCTGCCCCTGCCAACTGCCCTCCTCAAAATCAAAAAAGCACAAAGCCCGTCTACATCATTATCAAAGAAAAACAAAGGGTTTTGAGAGGCTTCTAAATGTTCGCGAATTTCCGCAATTTGCTCCTGTGTTAACATAATAAAAACAAAATACAAAGGGTTTTATAGTTTTTGATGACTATCTTGCTGCATCAGCCTGCTTCTCAGAATCGTTCTTTTTCTGTATTGCATAACTTTCTGTTGAATTTTCAGCTGCAAGCATTATCTCTTTCGCCAATGACTCAGTAATTGTTGCCTTCTTATTAAATGCCTTATCATAAGCCCCGTTAATAAGATACCTTAAAACAAGATTCAACCTTCTTCTTGGAGAAACATCAACCGCCTGAGGATACCTCGCACCCCCATATTCTATCGCAGTAACTTCATCACGGGGAGCACCATTTTCTATAGCTTTCACAAAAATCTTCAAAGGATTCTCTCCTGTCTTCTCCCCAATTATCTTAAAAGCATCAACAACTATCTTCGTACATTTAGCCTGCTTACCAGTAATCCAGCCAGTAATAATCCTGTGTTTCTTACCCCTTGAACCTGGAACCTGCAATAAATTAATCAACCTTTCAACTACGTTCACTTCAGATTTTGTAGGGTCCCACTTTATCCTTCCATGAGACTTAAGCATAAGCTTCGGATTAAGATTTATCACTTTCTTCAAACCAGGGTCCGAAACTTTAACTTCACCGACATCATACATCCCAAAAACTTTCATCTGCATCATCTTATTCTTTCTCCCCTCCAATAATAAGCCTCTTCCAATTGACGAATAACCAAATCTGCATCGTTGACCGCAACAGCCACTCCAATTAATCTTCCTGACTTCGGGTTAACTTCGCAAATTCTATAAGCATATCCAGAACTTTCGTAAATATAGATGTTTCCTTCCTCATTTTTTCTCCACCCTAAATAATCCCCCCATCTTCCCTCTGTTGATATATCCTTATGAGTAAATCTTACATTTTTATTGTTAGCATCTGTCCTTTTTTTCATTTTATCTTCTACCCTTCTCTATCTTGCCTTGCCAAAGTCTGTCAAGTGGCTGGTCATTTACTTTAATTATCTGGAATCTAACTCCGGACAAATCTCCTTTTGTCCGACCTTGCTTGCCCCCAATTCGCTCAATTATAACTTCATCGTGCTCGTCCACAAATTTCTGCGCCAGATTTCCTGGAATAAAAGCCGTAACTTCTTTCCCACTCTTAATCAACTGAACCCTACAACACTTTCTCATAGCAGAATTCGGTTGCTTCGCCTCTTTTTGAACCTTCTTTATAACAATCCCTTTCGCCTGAGCACTCCTCCCAAGAGGGTCAAACTTCAAACTAATCCCAAGCCTTTTCTTCTTACGAGGCAATTTATTATCTCGAAATTTATTTCTGGCTTTCTTCAACTTCCTTGCATTCATCAATCCCATCTCATTTAGGCGAAAATTCGCTTTATAAAGTTTACTTAAAAACTCGCAAATTAAGTTAGATTAATAAACCCCTCTCGCCTTAATTCTCTATGACTAAGACTATAGCGAGAATAAAAAAAGAAGGAAAACATTTTGAAATATTAGTAGATTTAGAAGAAGCTTTAAAAGTTGCAAAAGGAGAAAAAAATGCAAATTTAAGCTCGGCAATTTTAACAGACGCAGTTTTTTACAATCTAAAATCTGGCGAACACGCCTCCGAGGAAGATTTAGAAAAAGCATTTGAAACTACAAATTTTGAAGAAGTAGCAGAAAAAATAATCAAAACTGGCGAAATAGTGAGAACCACAGAATCAATGAAAGAAGAACAAAACAAAAAATACAAACAAGTCGTAGATTTTCTTTCAAAAAACGCAGTCTCTCCAGAAGGGCGCCCATACACTCCTGACAGGATTATGAAAGCCCTAAGCGAGGCTCATGTTAATATAAAAAACAAGCCCATAGAAATACAGATAGACGAAATTCTAGAACAACTTTTCAGAGTGCTACCTATAAAAATAGAAAGGAAAAAAGTTCGTCTAACCATCCCTGCAATACACACAGGAAAAGCCTACGGAATAGTCAAAGAATTCATAAAAGAAGAAGATTGGAAATCAAACGGAGATTTAGAAGTTGTAGTTGAAATGCCCACTGCAATGATTTTTGATTTCTACGATAAGATAAATTCAGCAACTCACGGCTCAGTTTTAAGTGAAGAAATAAAAAATTAATTACTTAGAAGACTTCTTCTTAGATTTATTAGGTTTTTTAGAACCTTTCTTTAATTCGTCTTTCAATCTCTCAACTTCTCCCAATAAGGTCGCGTGATTCATACTCAAATGCCTTATTTTCTCATTAAGGTCAGAGAAAACATCATTAAGCATTAGTATGTCTTTCTTCACATAACCAAAACTCGCCGAAATGTCCTTCTCAAGCTGTTCAGTAGTTTTTTTCATATAAATCCATATTTTCAACATTTATAAACTTTTGTAACTTTAAAATTAATACAAAAATTACCAAAACATTTAAACAGATTTTTCAGATAATTTCATGGCAAAATACGAACTTTTAGCCCCTGTTGGAAATTTCGCAATGCTTCACTCAGCTCTTGAAGCTGGAGCAGACGCGGTATACTTTGGTTTACAAGAGTTCAATATGAGAGATTCTGCAAAAAACTTCCGCATAAGAAACCTAAACAAAATAAAAAGAATATGCGAAAATTACCCAAAAAAACCGAAAATCTACCTAACCCTCAACACAATAATCTACGATAAAGAATTAAGAAAAATTGAAGAAATACTAAAAAAAGTAAAAGGAAAAATAGACGCCGTAATATGTTGGGATTTCTCTGTAATAAACCTCTGTAAAAAATACAAAATCCCTTTCCATATCTCAACTCAGGCTTCTGTCTCAAATTCGGATTCGGCAAAATTCTTTAAGAACCTCGGAGCAGAAAGAATCGTTCTGGCTCGCGAACTAAACCTTAAACAAATAAAGAAAATATCTAAAATTATCCCTGTTGAATGTTTCATTCACGGAGCAATGTGCGTCTCTGTATCAGGAAGATGTTTCGCCTCTCAATTCGTTCATAACCTATCTGCAAACAGAGGAAAATGCGCCCACCCCTGCAGAAGAGAATGGAAAATAACAGACGACACAGGAAATGAACTAAAACTCTCAAACAACCGAGTTATGTCTGCTAAAGACCTATGCACTCTCCCCTTCATAGAAAAAATGAAAAAAGCGGGAATAAAGAGCTTCAAAATTGAAGGAAGAAACCGAAGCCCCGAGTATGTCTCAAAAATCGTCTCAGTCTACAGAAAAGCACTTGACAAAAAACTTTCAACAGAAGAAATCTCAAAATCAATAAAAGAACTAAAAAAAGTTTACAACAGGGGATTAAGCCCTGGATTCTACATAAGACCACCTACATCAGAAGACTTTTCCTCTTCAGAAAACGGCGAACAAACCGAAAGTAAAGTCTTCATTGGAAAAATTGAAAAATACTGGCCAAAATCCGAAGCCGCATCTGTAAGAATATTTAATAATGGATTAAAAATTGGAAAAGAAGTCTACATAATCTCTAAAAATGCGCCTATAAAAAGGACAAAAATAGAGAGTATAGAATTTGAAGGTGAAAAAATCAATGGGGCAAAAAAAGGCGAAAGTGTAGGAATCAGCCTCCCAAAATGTTTCAAAGGTGATGAAATTTACCTAATTAAAAAGAGCTTACACCTTCCTCAAAACTACTACCCCTATCAATAAAATTAACCCCCCCAAGACAAGACTAAAAAGGACATCTGTAAACCAATGAACCCTCAAATACATTCTAGAAAAGCTTACAAGAAGGATTAAAAGGATAAATAAGGCATAAAAACAAGCCTTTGTCTTAATCTCTCTCCCTAATGAAAGCAAATAGACAAAAAGCCCAAAAAACACAACCGAAATAGTAACATGCCCACTAGGAAAAGAATAACCAGTAGTTTCAATTAAAGGATTTAAAGGACGAAATTTCATAAAGACTTCCTTAAAAATTGCTACTAAAACTCCTGCCAAAACCAAAGTTCCGGAAACAACAAACCCCTTTTTCCACGACTTTTTATAAAAAAAGTAACAGGAGATAAGAACCCCTAAAACTATAAGAAACTCGGGATTAAAGACCTTATCAACAAATACGGAAAAATCCGTCAAAAAAGGGCTTTCTAAAGATTCCATAAACAAATTTACTACTCTATCCATCAACCCCAAAGAATAAAACAATTAATAAACCTTACTTCAAATATTTCATAACGTGAACCCTCTCAGGGTCTTCCCCTGCTGTCTCAACAAACCCGTTCTTTTTATAAAAACGATGAGCATTCTCCATTATAGGATAGGTGCTTAAAATCATCTTTTCATAGCCTTTCTCTCGAGCAAAATTAACTAAATTATCAAGCAACTTCTGAGCAATTCCCCTCCCCTCATAACCTTTCCTGACATACATTCTTTTCAATCTAACAGTCTTATTATCTATCTTTTTCAAAGCCATAGTCCCGACAACCCTTTTATCAACTTCAACAACTAAAAAAGAGAGATAGTCTTTTTTAACTCTGAACTCTTTAAGAAGCTTAAACTGATGAGGGTCCCCATTAAATATATCCCCAAGTACTTCAGAAACCATATTCAGAACTTCCTGCCTGTCCACGGGTTTATATTTTCTTATTTTCATAAAATACTATTACTAATAAGTAATCCCTTTATTTAAGACTTGCGCTAATACCTATAAAAAAGAATCATCCCGTAATCATCTATCACATAAAGCGTATCCCCTTCATCATTCCAAACACACGAAAAATTCCTTAAAAATAAAGAATCAGCTAAAATTTTCTCTCTATAAATATGAGTCGCGTCATCTTTTATCAAAACATCAATATCAAAACTACAACTATTCTTTAAAATAATTTTCTCCCTGTTCGTGCACCTCTCACCCCCTTCAAAATAAACCAATTTTACTAAATCAACACAGGAAGAATTCCCTGATTTATTCCATATCCCCCTTTCGTTCAAACGAGCAAACTCTTCAGCACCCCTAAGTTCATTGTAATAATCATCTTTCTCATAGTAATACAAAGAACCAAAACCCCTCCTTAATATCTCTTCATTAACATTTTCCCCGTCATAAAAAACATACGATAAAATCCGTCCATATTTATCATAACCGAAACTCTCCAACAACAAAGTCTTATTTTCTATTTTTTCCTTCAAAAACTCCTTAGACTCATTATAAAAAAACATTTTTTCTTCAGGAGCATTTATACCCTTAAGCCTAACCCGACCAATATCTGTATCAAAAGTATCACCATCTATTACCCTCACAACAAACACCTCTAAATCAGAAGAATTATCCTCCACAAGACAATAATAAAACACGCCTGAAACAATAACCAAAAAAAGAACTAATAACTTTCCCAGCATTTTGCTAAAACTATCTCTTCCTTTTAGATTTCTTAGCGAGTTTTCTTTCAAAAATTATAAGAACTGCAAGAACCCCTACAGCACCGACAAAAATAAGCGCTAAAGGAAGCTTATCCAATGATAAAAACCTTTCATCTTCTTCATCCTCTAATCCGCCAACTCCCGCAAGACCTGTATAACCCACGAGTTCCTTATTCACCGCACCAACAACATTTCCAGAACCATAAAGTTGAACATTTTCTCTCCTAAGAGTAGTTTTCCCGTCAGTTACTTCAATATTGTAAGTCCCCTCTGGAGAGACCAACTTTAAAACTTTCTCCTCACCTACCCCAATATTCTGAACATAAGTGTTCTCATTACTTCCAATTTTTATCTTAAGAGTTTTTGTATACCTGACATTACCAATATTCCTAATTATTAACTCATCACCCTCAATTTTAAATTCTACCTCAGAATTCTCCCCCACTAAAAAATTCCTCTCTACTTCCACGTCAGAATAACTCGCAGTAATACTCCATATCCCGCTCGGAAAATCGCTTTCAACAAGAAACTTGGTTTCTTTATTGGCTGTTGCATTAATCAAAATTTCCTTCTTTTTCAAGGCATCCTGAACAACTAAAGAAACCACTCCATCAACAAATTTCTCCCCTTCAAGAAGAATTACCTTAAAACTAACTTCCTCCCCTAAAGAATAATCCCCCGCCTTAAGTCCAGATATATCAATAGAATACTGGGCAGAGCCAAGACCTACAAGAATAAACACAACAAATGCAAACATAATCTTTCTCATACAATCTACCATCGTAATTTCTATTTAAATGTTTTGATAACAAAATATTTAAATAAGATTAATACTCATTTAATATGGGAAAAGTCTTTGTAGGTGTAGCGGGTTTCTTAATCTGCTTTCTTTTCATAACCGTGATAATTTTAGCAAATTTTACTACTACTGGCTTCGCAATATTTGAACAGTCTTCCGAAGGCAATTTTAATGAAGGAACTTACGAGAATACCCAATGGAACGGAAGTGCAGTAACTCTTTCGTCTGGTGAAACAAATGGAAATTATACTTCAAAAGTTTTCGACGCAGGTCTAAATGTAAATTGGAATAATATTTCATGGGTTTCTGGAAAATACTCTGAATTACCAAACAATCAAGAAAACGATGGAAATGTAAACATGGCTAACAATTTCCTATTATTACACCTAAACGAAGACTATTTAGATTACTCGGGTAATGAAAACCATGGAGAAAGCGTAGGAGGGCTTACTTTCGGAGAAGGGGTATTTGGAGAGGCAACAATAATAGATGGGAGTAATGAGTATATATCTGTCACAAATGATGGCTTGAGCTTCACAAATAGTTATAGCATTGAATTTTGGATAAAACCTTCTGCCTCTGCTTCACAATGGAGCACAATGGTAGAAAGAACAAACCAATTTATCTTTGACCTAATAGCTGGAGACAAAGTTCGAGTCCAGGGAACTGGCTATTCAAATTTAGATTCAAGTATAAGTATCCCTCGTGAAAAATGGAATCACATAGTTTTTACCCTTTACGACACCCCTACTGGAAATGACATCCTCAAACTCTATTTAAACGGGCAAATAGTCGGAACCATAGGTCCTGCCTGGGGAACACCCGCAAGTTCAAGTGCCCCCTTAAAAATTGGTGGAATAGGAGGAACTAACTATGTCGCAGGAATCTATGATGAATTCGCAAGTTATTCCAGAGTACTCTCAGAAGACGAAGTAAAAGAAAGATACAAAAGAGGAATTATGAAATTAGAGGTTTCAGCAAGAAGCTGTGATGACTCCCAATGTTCTGGAGAAAGCTGGACAAATTTAGAAACAGCATCGCCTCAAAATCTAACAATAGACGAAAATCGATACTTTCAATATAGATTCAACTTTAAAACTGGAAACTCAAGCTACTCTCCTTTCCTTTCCGAAGTAACAATTGATTATACCCCGTTAAGCTCCTCTCCCTTCATTAACATAATTTCTCCAACAAATACAAACTATCCTTACAACGAACTAATCTATCTTAACTACTCTGTATATGACTTAGACGAAGACCTAGAATCTTGTTGGTATACTTTAGATTCTGAACAGCCAGTAATTCTGAACAATTGCGAAAACACAAGCTTCTACACGGAAGAAGGAACACACACCCTCACCCTTTACGCAAATGATACCCTAGGAGCAGAATCATCTTCAAATGTTTCCTTTAACTCAATAAATACTGCCCCCACCATAACATTAGTTGAACCTTCCAATGGAACAACTTATGGTTATAACGAGTCCATAGAATTAAGATTCTTAATAGAAGACGCCGAATCTGACACTGACTCTTGTTGGTATATTATAAATGGAGGAGAAAACGAATATATAGAAAACTGCGAAAACACAACTTTCAGCGTTCCGGGGAACGAAGAATATCTTCTCCTAATCTATATAAATGATAGCCTCAACGAACAAGACTCCGACGCCGTACTTTTCTCAGTAAGTTTGGGAGCACCAACAATTACGGTACACTCTCCAATTGATGGAGAATACCTAAATCATAGCGAAGTAGAATTCTCATATACCCCTACCGATATAGACTTGGAATCCTGTATGCTCTGGGGAGACTTTGATGGAGAATTTAAAGTCAACCAAACAAAATACATAGGTGTTGGAGGGAGTGGCTTAGAAGATAAATTCACCCTAACACTTACAGACGGAGTCTATAACTGGAATATAAAATGCAATGATTCTGAAGGAAACTCTGCGTTTAATGGAAATAAAACTCTATACATAGACGCCACATCTCCAAAAATATCTATTTCAGAACCAATAGGAACAAAAAAATCAAGAACAGCGATTCCTCTGACAACCTCTGTCATAGATAATTCCCCAACAACCTGCCTATATAACATTTACAGAGGTCAAAATATAGAAATCCAGAATACCTCTATCAATTGTTCTGGAAGCTCCTCTTTCAGTGTAACTGTAGACGCCGACTTTGTTCTAAACTTTTACTCCAACGACTCTGCAGGAAATTCAAACTATAGTGTCTCAAATTTCAAGGTTGACACCTCAACAACAACTATTCCTGAACAGCCATCAGGAGGAGGTTCTGGAGGAGGAAGTATTTTAGTCACTTCTGCACCTTCAAAGCTAAAAATTACTCCGGTTAATATAATTGTCATGCTTGGAGAAGAAAGAAGTCTTCAGGTAAGTGTAAAAAACGAAGGCAGAACTTCTGCAAACAAATGCAGGTTAATTGCAAACGAAAATTATTCTGATTACATAGAATCTAAAGATATAAAAAACATAGGAGTAGGAGAGATTGTTGAATTCCCTCTGTTGCTAAAAGTTTTGGACAAAGAAATAAAAAATATGAATCTATCTATTGTCTGCCTTGAAAATGTTTCTGGTAAAGTTCCTCTTTCAATAAACATTTTAGAAAACAAATTAAATACAATCATAAAAGAAATAACTATAGACTCAAACGAACTCCTGATAAAATATGAAATCGCAACGAACATAGATTCCGTTGAAGAAGTTTACTTTAGAATTTTAAGTTCATTGGGAGAACCTGTAAAAGAAATCTTAGAGAATATTAATTTAAAATCCAACGAACCTTATTTAGGAGAAATCAAAATTCCTCTTTCAGGAATAAACGAAGGAGTATTGAAAATATCCGTAACAGACAAAAACAAAGAGGAAATTTTCATAGAAGAAGAGTTTATCTATGAAAGAAAAAATAGTTTGTTTACAGGCAATGTTATTCTTGAACAAATAAGCAGATTCTCTTATGTAATCGTTATCCTTCTGGTCTTCTTAATTTTAGCTATAGTTTTAGTAAAAAGAATTTTAAAGCTAAAAAAAATCTTAAAATAACCAGTAAATTCTTAAACTACCTGCTTGTCTAATTATATGGTTCGCATTCGTTATAGTTTTGGTTCAAGACACACGGGTAAAATAAAAAATATAGCTAAACAAAGAAAAGAATTCCCTGAAATCGTAAATGAAGTAATCAGAATATCTGACATTATTTTGGAGGTTCTGGATTGTCGTTTCATAAACAAAACAAGAAACCTTGCTCTTGAAGAATGTGTCAAGTGGATGAATAAAAAAATAATTTTTGTTTTAAACAAAGCAGATTTGGTAGAGATAAACGAAATTAAAAAAAGCATTAAAAAAGAAATTAAACCTTTTGTCTTTGTCTCTTCAAAAAATGGTTACGGCGCAAAAGACCTCAGAAACAAGATAAAAATTGAGGCGAAAAGGATAAAAATAGATAACAAAGAAAGAATTCAGATTGGAATTATAGGATACCCCAATACTGGAAAAAGTTCGCTAATCAATCTTTTAGCCAGAAAAGGAAGTGCAAAAATTTCAAAACAGGCAGGATTTACAAAAGGAATACAAAAAATCAGATTTACAAAAGACATTTTGCTTCTAGACACCCCTGGAGTAATCCCTAACGAAGAATATTCTGCATCACAGGAAAAAATAATAAAACACACCGAAGTCGGAGCAAGAACTTTTAGCGACGTAAAAAACCCTGAAGAAGTCGTTGCTCACCTGATAAAAGATAATCTCAAAGTTATTGAAAAGTTTTATAATATTAATTCTTCGGGCGACCCCGAAAAACTAATTGAAGAAATCGGAAAAAAGAAAAATCTTCTAAGGAAAAAAGGTGAAGTAGACACAGACAGAACTTCACGAAAAATTTTAAGAGACTGGCAGGAAGGAAAAATCACCCCCTCATTAGATTAAGATAATGGGTAACACTCCCTTTCCCCCTCATAACAAAAGATTCAAAAAATAAATTAGCAAGAAAAGTCAACTCACTTACATTTTCTATAAAACTCTCTTTTTTAGCCACATTTCTTGGAATAAGCCCTTCTGTTCCACAAAAAACTCTAAAAAAACCACCCCTCTCTTCTCTACCACTCTCAGCACCATAAATATAAAAATCATGTCCTATTACTCCAATACGAACCTCCTCTTCCCTTAAACACAAAAGCTCCAAATCAGGTTTTTCTTCCTTTAATCTTCCCACAAAATAAGGAATATAGGGAAGAATCTCTATAGGCTCTTCCTCAGAATAAAGTGAAATATTCATAGCATAAACCATTCCTGAAAGGATTATCTCTGAACTAATTACGCGACTCGAATCCACGGGAGAAGAATCTGAAAAAGTGACAATCTTGCTGGGAAACTTATCATCAAGATATCTGCAACTCCTTTCTAGAACATTAAATAAATTATGAGGTTCCGCAATTTCTACCCCTTTCATAAGTATACTAATAATTTAGGTTTCTTAAAAATTCTTATATTACAAAATATACTTCTTTTAATAATCTATATTCAAAAAGCCCTACTATTTATAAAAAACTAAGAAAAAAGGATATAAAATTATATTATTATTTTGTGACCCTCGCCAAACCTTTCCCAAATTGCGTTTGGGTATCTCTGAAACAAGGTCCGCCTGATTTCGTCCGCTTCACGGCTGAAATCATCATTTAAGTTTTCATCTTTTACAGTTAATTCAATTTCCATTTTCACCTCCTTACTAAACAAAAGAAATTTACTTTATATAGAAATATGAATCTTGAAATATATTTGAAATTATAGTTTTATTTATATAGTAATTGACTTGTAAGTAGTGTTGGATAATTTTAAAGTGGTGTCTGGCTGTTTTTGGTGAAGACTTCAAACAAAATTGAACTTATCAAATTATTTATATAGGCAAAAAGATTAATTAATAAATGAGTGAAAAAAACATTTTAATCCCCCTGGGCGACGAAAAACTTAAAGATATTTCTGAAGTAATAAGCAATAAAACTTGCAACAAAATTTTAGACTTTTTAGTGGAGGAAGAAGCGACAATAAGCGACGTTTCAAAAAAGTTAAGCATCCCAATTAATACTGCAGAGTACAATATTAAAAAATTAACAAAAACAGGATTAATTGAAAAAAAAAGCCATTTTTGGAGTGTAAAAGGGAAAAAAATGCCAGTCTACGTAGTTTCAAATAAAAAAATAATTATCTCTCCAAAAAGATCAAAAAGCCTTTTGTCTTTAATTCTTGCCTTGGGATTAACCGGCTTTTTCGCCCTAATCATTAAAAAAACAACTTCTAAAATATCTGAAAACATTGTTGCCCCAGAAGAAATGATATTAAAAGCAGACAGATTTGCAGAAGCCACTGCACAACATCCAGAAATCCTCTCAACAATGGCTCCTTGGGAATGGTTCCTCATCGGTGCGTGGCTGGCAATCATCTTCTTTTTTGTAATTTCATCAATTACTGAAAGGAGGAAAAAATGAGCAAAATAGATAATTCAGTCAAAATTACTGGAATGATTGTTTTAGCAGTTGTAATTTTAGCTGTTCTGGGGTTTTATGTAATCAACCCTGTTTCTGCAAATGAAACAATCCGTTCTGACGGAGTCTCAACAGTAACAGTCATACCTGACAAAGTAAGTATTTACTTCAGTGTAGAAACCTCTGGAACAACCGCTGCAGAAGCCAAAGACCTAAACACAGAAACGGCAAACAAAGTCATTGACGCCATAATAGGAGAAGGCTTTGAAAGAAAAGATATTGAAACTACTTCTTTTAATGTATACGAAGATATTGAATGGACAGAAAGAGGGAGGGTTTCTAAAGGGTACAAAGCAACACACTCTTTAAGAGTTAAGTTTTCCGCAGAAGAATCAGAAAAAATTGGAAAAGTAATAGATGCGGGTATTGACTCAGGAGCCCTACTTTCTTATATAAGCTTTGAACTAAGCCAGGAGCTTGAAAACCAATACAAAGCAGAAGCTCTTAAACTCGCAACTGAAGATGCGCGAACAAAAGCTGAAGCAATAGCAACAGGTCTTGGAGCAAAACTCGGAAAGGTTGTCTCCGTGAGCAGTTCAGAAGCAAGTTACTATCCTTCAATTTCCTACGACGCAAGAGCAATGGAAGAATCAGTCTCGATCAAAGGAAGCGAAATAGCCACAAGCATCCAGCCAGGAGAACGAGAAATAACAGGCAGAGTTTCAGTAATATACAAAATTAATTAAATCCTTTAATTCGCAACAAGCGAAGCGCGACCGAATTTCACGCGTGGCTCTGCCACAAGACAACATAGAATAAATGCCACCAGACACTATAAATCCTTTAATTTTTTAGGATTTTTCTTTTTTAAGAAATCTTTTTATATCTAAACCTAAATTAGTAAACTCTAAAAATCTCGTTTGTTTTTATTTAAAATGAAATCTTACACGCGATATCTTAAAATAAATACTGATAAAAGAATAGACTTTGTAAACATAACAAAAAAAATCGCCGAAATTATTGACGACAGTCAAATAGACGAAGGACTTGTTTTAATTAATCCTATGCACATTACGGCGAGTGTTTTTATCAATGACGCAGAGTCGGGTTTAATTGAGGACTTCAAAGAATGGCTTGAGAAACTCGCACCGAAAGATAAAGACTATCACCATCACCAAACTGGAGAAGACAATGGTTTCTCACATTTATGGAGGACAATTATGGGAAGAGAAACAACTATTGCAATCACCGAAGGCAAAATGGATTTAGGAACATGGGAACAGATTTTCTACGGAGAGTTTGACGGTCAAAGAGATAAAAGAATTTTAGTCAAAGTAATTGGAGAATAATCAAATCAGCAAAGACTCATATATAGGCCTATAAACTCTTAATGCCTGCTCAAAACAAGTAGGAATTGATGTACCTTCAAAATGCTTTTTAGCATAGTCCAATGACCTACGAAGCTCTTCATAAGCTCCCCGAAAAACCTTCAAATCAAAACTTTCAAGTCGAACTCTTATATCCCCTTCATCAACCCAATTCTCTCTTACCATACTCTTAAAAAATTAAGATATTTAACTACTTTTCTATAAACATATTTAAAAATTCTCTTTCTATTTATTTATATGAATATTATACTCCTCGGAGTGCAAGGAAGTGGAAAAGGAACTCAGGCTAAATTAATCTCTGGAAAAAAAAGGCTCACACACATATCAACAGGTGATTTGCTAAGAAACACAAAAGGAAAACTAAAAGAGCAAATTGATTCTTACATCAACAAAGGAAACCTCGTCCCCGACGAATTAATGTTAAAAATTCTAAAAAATAAAATAGATGATTGCAAAAAGGGTTTTATCCTTGACGGCTTTCCGAGAAATTTAAAACAAGCTGAAATGCTAAACAAAATCACCAAAATTGACAAAGTAATAGAAATTTTCATATCTGACAGAGAAGCCATAGAAAGAATCAGTGGAAGAAGAAACTGCTCAAAATGCGGAAAAATCTATAATATTTACAAGTCACCAAAACCAAAAAAAGACGAACTATGCGATGACTGCAATGTAAAACTATCCCAAAGAGCAGACGACAACATTGAAGCAGTTAAAAAAAGAATAGAAACCTACCACAAGGAAACCGAACTTATCTTAAAACTCTATCCTTCAGTCAGAATAAACGGCGAACAAGATATTGAAAAAGCTAATAAAGAAATCCTTGAAGTTTTGAAATAATTAACCCATCATTGATTCTCTTGTTGCTAACTCCTCTAATCTCTTATCTACATCAAACCCAAGCAACACCCCCTCAGAAAAACGCAAAGCATAAACAGAATCTATCTCTCCCGTAGAAGCCTTACGAACTGCAGAATCATAGTGCCTTCCTAACATCCCTTTAATAGTCTCTTCCTGCATACCATCCAAAGGAATTCTTAATCCGTTACTTCTCAGACGACGGACAACATAACTCACAAAATCTTCTCTATCCATAACTATTCATAAAAATAACCCTTAATAAAGAATTCTATCATCCAAAATATACTTTAAAAAACAATAAAGAACAGTATAAGAAATCACTAAAGTGAAGAAAAATAAATGAGGCTATTAGTAGATGCGGACTGAACAAATCGCGTGAGTATAATCAGATAAATTTATAATAAATTAAAAACATCCTTTACTATGAAATTAAAACTATTCCCTATAGAAAATTTTGATAATGAGTCTATTGGTACAATTAAGAAGTTAATTAAAATATCTGAGGATCTTTTAGATAAATCTGATATTTCTGTCCCTAGATTTATAGAATTTTATGACGAATTAGAATTATTCATAAAAAGGATACTCCCGCAAGTAAAAGATTATGGGTTGACAGAAAAACAATCAAAAGAATTTATAAAAGCCTCTTTGAATTCTGGAACATACGGGACCTTTGACATAAAGGAAAATTCAATAGTAGAAATGAATTTTAATCCGCATTTTAAATTGTTTTATCCATCAATTCATTTTTTAAAATTATTAATCCATGAATCCTTACATCTTTTTTTATATGAAAACCTAAAGCAGGATATTTACAAAGGTAAATTTAAATTCAAAGAAGGAGAATATATTGGTTACAAAGAAATAATTCAGTTAGATGAGGGGTTCGCCGAATTTTTAACTGACAAAATCCTTGAAAAATATGATTTTAATTTGATTAAAGATTTACCCATATATTCCGGATTAAATACTTCTCCAAGTTATTTAAAAGAAATTGAAGGAGTAAATATTATCGATTTAAACAAAAAATTTAATAATATCTATGAAGAAAACTCTAATAAAGGATATGAGATTGTAGAGAAAAAATTTAATCAATCAGAAGGTACATTTAAGGAAAAAATAAAAAAGATTATCAATTTTATACAAGAAGAAATAGATAATTTACCTAAACATAAATGAAATATCTCTTATATAAACATCTTCGGTATTTAATTTTTCCCTAATAGAAGTTTTTAATAACCATTCTAAAATTTTCTGTGTATGAACGCAAAAAGTTTTATCCATTTTTTCTAATTTTCCATATTTTACTTCTGAGTTAAACGCACATCCTCCTCCACAAATACCAATTGCAGGACAAGATTTGCATTCAGATATATTAATTGGTTGTCTATCAGACCATCTTTTTAAAACCTTATTTTCTAATATCTTTAATGGATTTTCTTTATCTTTTGAAACATTACCAACAAGAGGTTTTTTACATCCTAAATAAGCCTGACATACACCTATATTCCCTTCTGGATAAAAAACCAGCTGATTACCAATTGCTCCGCAATCTTTAAAATGAGGATGCTCCGTTCGATTAAAGGCTTTAACTTTTCTTTGTATCCTATCTTCATAAAGTTTATTTTTATTAGCAAAATCTGAAGCCTCAATTAAGCAATCATTTGATTTATTTATCGACAAATAAGGAACTTCTTTGTTTTTGGCTGTTAATAAAGTATTAAATCCTACCCCTCCAGCACCAATTTTCTTGAAATAAGAAATGTTTTCTTTTAAAACATTTATATTATGAGGTCCAATTGTACAAGAAATTCCAAAAGGTATTTTTTCTTTTTTTAACATCTCGATAGACTCTAAAATTTTTTTATGGGTTCCTTTTTTATTTCCTTTAAAGATTCTCATTTCGTCATTAATTTGTTCAGGCCCATCTAAAGATATTGCTAATTCCACTTTATATTTTTTAAAAAATTGGACAAGTTCTGGGGTTATTTGAGTAGCATTTGTGATAATATTTATTTCTCTTCCTGTATTAACTACTTTACAAAGTTTATCTATATGTTTTATTGATTTGATTACGTAATCTGGATTTAACAAAGGCTCAGAACCATAATAAATAAATGAAAGTTTAGGAGATAGTTTGTTTTTTTCTTTTAACTTTAGAATAAAATTTTCTATAAAAGCCATAGTATCTTTAAATACTTCCGAAGACATGGACATAGATTTTTTATCATTATCGTAACTCCCTTCAACATAACAATACTTGCATGCAAGATTACATTCATTATTAAAAGTTAGATAGAAAATATTAATTTCGGGTTCTTTTAAAAAGTATTTTTCTCTAATATATTCAATATATTTCTCTTCAGAATAACTATCTGGTACAACAATGTGAGCTTTTTTAAGTTCTTTGATCTCATTAGTATTTTTATTATCTTTTATGTCAGATTTTATTCTTTCAAATTCTTTCTCATTAATAAAAAGAACCTGGTTTGTTAAGTTATTCCTTAAAATATAGTAAAAAAAATTATCTGAGCAAACCTCATAGATACTACTAATTTTTGAAAATCTCATTTTAATATATCTCAAAACTAAGCTGCTTGTCTAAATAAATAAGAATCCGAATCTTCGAATTCTTTTCCTCTTGAAGAATAAACTTCAGAAATCCTACACCTGCAATGTCCTGTAGGACAACTACAAGAACCTCTGCACATCCCAGCACAACGCATTTCAGGTTCTGTCTCAAATTCAGCAGTCTTAACTTCTAAATTTTCCATAATTTAAAGAATATATTCTAATTTAAATACCTTTTCATTAAAATTTACTACTAATCAGTCTTAATATATTACAAATAAGAACAGTATAAGAAATCACTAAAGTGAAGAAAATTAAATGAGGCTATTAGTAGATGCGGACTGAACACGTCGCGTGAGCTTCGTGCGTACATCCCATCTCTATCAACGCAGTCTTTTACTGCGGCCTTAGTTGTCTCGTTTTGCGAGTCGCTTCGTGCTTAGATGCTTTCAGCGCTTATCGATTAATGCGTAGCTGCTCAGCCTGCTCATAACAACTGATACACCAGAGGCATCGAATCACCGTTCCTCTCGTACTAGATGATCCTTTCACTCAGACAACAACACGTCTAGTAGATATCATACAAACTGTCTCACGACGTTCTTAACCCAGCTAACGATCCCTTTTAATGCGTGAACTCCGACACCCTTGGGTGCTTATGCACACCCAGGATAGGAAGAGCCGACAGCGATGTACCAAACCGCCCCGTCAATGTGGACTATCGGGGGCGACAAGCCTGTTATCCTTGAGGTACCTTTTCTGCCATTTACCTGACCCACTAAAAGTCATGGTAAGTTCGTTAGGCCCGACTTTCATCTCTGCATTTCTTGCTTTTCAAAATACAGTTAGACAAGCTTTTGCCCTTACACTCTACTCCAGATTTCCGACCTGGATGAGCTTGTCTTTGGGCCCCTCTGATATCTTTTCAGAGGGGTGCCGCCCCAGCCAAACTACCTGCCAATTGCTGTCCCAAAAAGGTGAGTGGTTCTATTAAGGGTGGGTAGTGTTACACTTTTGCTCCATATCAGCCGAAACTAATACTTCGACGCTCCTACCTACTCTAAGCATCCATAATAGAATCACAACAACAGGTTGTAGTAAAGGTCTACAAGGTCTTCGCTTCCCACTAGACGACACCGGCCTGTTCACCGGTTAATGCTTTCGGAGGGTTTAAGTTAGGGACAGTGACAACATCGTTAAGCCTTTCATGCACGTCACCATTCAGATGACAAGGCATTACGCTCATCTGTTAATTAGAACTCCGTCGAGTTCATCTCTTTATGTCGCCATAAAGTTCGGACTATATCTTCACAATTCAACTTCATCTATAAAATCGTTCTCAATGTTCAAAGTTTTACTCGCTACTTTCTTCAAATGATGCGAAATCATTTTACCGTTGCCAATAGCAACATAAATAACTTCTTTTCCAAATCTTTCTATCGCTGCCTTAACAGCTCCAGAAAAATCTCCATCATTCGAAATCAAATAAGCTTCATCGTAATCATTACCTTGAGCATCCAATACTAAATCAAGTGCCAAATTTACATCTGTTGCTTTTTCCACAAAATATATCTTTCCATCTCGTTTTCTTTTTTCTAATCTTCCAAAAATAATTTTTAAATTTTTTATTTCTCGAAGTTTCTTAAAAAATTTCTGTTGTTCTGAATACATCTCTGGATTACTTTGCTTATTAACAGGTGAAATATAATAATTTATTTTTATTAAGCTATTTTCACTGGTTAATTTTTTACAAAGCTTTTCTATATCAACTTTACAATCGAATTTTTTCTTTGCAGAATGATATAAATTACTTCCATCAATATAAACAGCAACTCTTTTCATATTAAAATAAAACATGGGGTTAGTTTCCTAATCCCATGGACTTTAGTATAACATGAAATAATTTAGCATTTATATAGTTTTCGTCAAGTGTGTCGAGCATGTAGTCTCTGAGGATTCTAGAATTAATTTCCCATAAGGTTTGCTAACAAATAACAACATCCAATAAAGGCAACCATTTCAACACCTACTACAACAAGATTATAAAAACCTAATAGATCTGTTCTCGGGTCATCCCAATTATAATCATTTCGAGACAGGTAATTTAATTCACCTCTAATTGGAACAAAATCCTCTAGTCTTAATCTCTTCGTAGGTTTCTCATTTTTTAAATCTTCTAATTTCATAACAAATCTAATATTCTTACTTATTTAAATTTTGCTATTACTTTAAAATTACATTAATTCTAGTCTTTCCTGCTGATTGTCCGCAATTTTGGATTTTCACTTTTTCAAGTACCAAAATATTCTCGGATGTTCCAGCATTTAGCTCGATTTTCTTCATTCGACTTAACATTTGTTTCCCTTTCACAACTATTTAACTATAAAGCTTGAAGCGTATACTTTCGTATTCGTAAGGCAGCGTTCCACCTTAAGAGCCTCATAGTTAGGCCCGCCGTTTGATGGGCTTTCGACGCGTTGAAACGCGAGTTTAGACACCACCACTGGGCAGACTTCACCAAGCATATTTTTCCTTTCGGAATTGCGCTTGGCTACGTTTTTGGTAAACAGTCGTGCTATCCTTGTTACTGAGATCTACTCCCCCCCATAATGAATCATGAAAAAGAATAGACATCCCTTCTACCGAAGATACGGGACTATTTATGCCGAATTCCCTTAACTTACTTAACCCTTCACGTCTTGGCCTTCTCAGCCTAGGCACCAGTGTCAGTTCTTGGTACAGCCATCTACTTTCTATTTCCTGAACTTTTCACTGACTCTTGGAATCAACAGATTCAGAGCAATTCGCAAACTTCTCATCATTACGCTCCATTTACTTCTCGCTTCTTGTACCTCTCGGCACTCCGCTTATCCGAAAGCGATTCAGAAACTTAACAAAAATAAAAGGTGCAGGAATATTAACCTGCTGTCCGTCGTCGCATTCAGTTAAGGTGCGACTTAGGTGCTGACTAACCCTTAGCTAATTGGTAGTGCTAAGGAAACCGTGCCCTTTCGACGTCTTCCGGTTCTCAGGAAGATCAGATCCTACTCCCACCAGGATTCTCGTTACTAGTCGCTCCAGCCTTTCTTACGAAAAACCTTCGGCGCAACTAATACGCCTGCTTACCATGACATCCAACTGGATGTATCTGAAGTATCGGTAGTTTGCTTAGCCCCGTCCATTTTCGAGGCCTCTATTCTCAATGGGTGAGCTGTTACGCTTTCTTTAAATGATGGCGGCTTCTAGACCTACATCCTCACTGTCTCAGAATAAAGACTCTCTTCGTTACACTTAGCAAACATTTTGGGACCTTAACTCCAGTCTCCCTTGTTCGGGTTTCGTAGCAGTATCTTACACACTGCCGCTGCTTCCGGTATTACGCAGTTTGAAGGTTCTGAGTTAGAAAGAATTCCGTAACCGTTAGATTCTGCAAATTCTATCTGTAACTTTACCCCGCAAACAAACTATACCGAACTATACCAAGGCATATTTCAGCAGGAACCAGCTATCGCCAGATTAGAGTGGCTTTTCACCCCTATTCCCAAGTCATCCAAGCACATGTACATAGCACTGGTTCGGCCCTCCATTTCTCTTTCAAAAAACTTCAGCCTGCTCAGGAATAGATCATCTGGCTTCAGGTCTTACCCCTGTGACTAACGCGCTTTCACACTCGCTTTCGCTTCGGCTTCATTTATTAACCTCGCCACAAAAGTAAACTCCCTGGCCCGTTCTTCAAAACGTACGTTACAACACCTTAATGCCGTAACCATCTTGTAACTGTTAGATTTCAAGTCTTTTAACCCTCTTGTGAGAGTACTTTTCAGCTTTCCCTCGCGGTACTCGTTCGCTATCGGACTTAAATCAATATTTAGGGTTAGCAGTTAATTCTGCCACATTCAGACACCTAATCCAAGATGCCCTACTCTTTCAAGACCCAGCATATCAGCTTCGTCTACGGGGCTATCACCCTCTAAAGCGTTCCTTTCCAGAAAACTTCAACTCGCCAACTTAGCCTTTTATCTCACCACATCTCTAACCTCGTTTCCAAGGCAGATTCGGTTTGCCCTTTTCCCTTTTCGCTCTCTGCTAATAAGGGAATCATTATTATTTTCTTTTCCTGCCGGTACTAAGATGTTTCAATTCCCGGCGTGACTCTCCCTCTCGGGATGTGTAAACACATGTTTCACATTCGGAAATCTCGGGGTCAAAAGTCGCATGCACTTCGCCCGAGCATATCGCAGCTTGCCACGTCCTTCGTCAATATTTAAGCCAAGCTATCCGTCTAACAGTTTCATAAATCTTAATCTTCCTTCACATTAACCTCTGTCTTGCGACAGAAGTGTCTAGTGATTTCTTATACTGTTCTCATTGAATATAATTCTCAAACTCCCTAAAGCAACAAGTTACTTCAGTTCATCGTCAGTTTTTACGAGTTTCTCTCTCGCTTATCCGCAAAATGCGGTTGAGTATGATTAATTTTCAAGAGCAAATTTTTTTACCCTTAATATTTCTTCCATTTCCTTTCTTTCTCTCAAGTTTATGAAATAATGCTGAACATCCTTAGGACATTCATTCCTTCTATATTGGGGAATTTCTTCCACTTCAAGCCCACATGCCTGACATTTATACATTTTCTTATCCCTTAATTTTATGGACCCACCGGGAGTCGAACCCGGGTCTCCTCGGTGCAAACGAGGTATTCTACCACTGGACTATAGGCCCTCTGTGTTTCGGCACAAAGTCCTTTGCACCGACTTAATCAATGATCATAATCGAAAGTTACTTCGACTATCTTTCGAGGCAGGAGGTTAGTTCTAATTGCTTAATATAATTTAAAATTTATAGGAGGTGATCCATCTGCAGGTTCCCCTACAGATACCTTGTGACGACTTAACCTACCTTGTCATACAAAATTTTTTCTCAAAAGAGCTTCAACTCTGCATAACTCGGTTGGTTTGACGGGCGGTGTGTGCAAGAGACAGGGACTTATTCACCGGACTGTGATAAAATCCGATTACTACGAATTCCAACGTCATGAGGGTGGGTTGCAACCCTCAATTTGGACTGAGATACGCTTTAGGGGATTAGCTTCTCCTCTCGGAGTTGCATCTCATTGAACGTACCATTGCCGCGCGCGTGTAGCCCAGGGGATTAGGGCCGGTCCACCTGACGTAGCCCGTACCTTCCTCCTTGTTACCAAGGCAGTCTCAATAGTGTACCCATTTCTGTAGGAACTATTGACACGGGTCTCGCCTGTTACCTGATTTAACAGGTCACTTCACAGCACAGGCTGACGTCGGCACTGCAACTCCGCTCAGCGTGTTAGGTAAGCCCTTCAGACTGACCTTCATTCTGCTGTCGCTCCTGGTGAGGTTCACGGTGTAGAATCTGATTGAACCGCACGCGTCACTCGTTGTATGTCTCCCCGCCAATTCCTTTAAGTTTCGATCTTGCGACTATACTTCCCAGGTAGCTCACTCTTCGCCTTCGCTTCAGCACCGAATCCTCCCGAAGAGGGCCCGATGTTTAGTGAGCAGTGTTTACTGCCAGGACTACACGGGTATCTAATCCGTTTT
>Ga0265297_10000860_pt1 | contig 80951 bp, 73 predicted proteins | sample Munlanlwell13791_FD_192502 | JGI IMG/M metagenome (GOLD analysis project Ga0265297, IMG submission 192502) | Leachate microbial communities from a municipal landfill in Southern Ontario, Canada - Leachate well 137-91 | ecosystem: Engineered > Solid waste > Landfill > Unclassified | place...
CCTAGCGGAAACACCGGCAAAAGCAACCGCGAACTTCGGAGAGAGAGGGAATTCGAGTCACATGCCTATCGCTGCAAAGTCGAAGTTGTTCGAGACCGCGCCCGGGATCTGAGCCGTGAACCCGCTTGCGGACTTCTCATATATCCTGGGCACCCCCGGAGTCTCCGAAGTGCCTGCCCTGGTCGATGCGATCAACGCATACTGCTCCGAGGGCATGGGCGAATTGAAATTGATCCTGTAGGTGCCCGCGCTGACGTATGAGACGCTTACGTTCGGCCCTATGATCGAAGGGGTCACGCCTCCGGTAACGCTGCCCCAGATTATCCTGCCGAAATTCGCGGTGCGCGAGTTCAGCGCCGCAAACTCATTTCCGACGTCGTAGCCGTCGACGGTCTGACCGTCGGCCATCACGATGCCGGCGTTCATGGTGAGCGTGCCGTTCATCGTATCGCCGGACCTCGATATCCTCTGCGAATCGCCGCTCGCGCGAAGGCCGGCCTCGTTCGCTATGCCCTGCGAGTTCGTCGCGATGGCGCCGTCCAGGTCGCCCAGCACGTTCTGCAGGTCCGTGGAGGTCGAATAGCTGAGCCCGGCGGGTGCAACGCCGATATACGAAGCGGAGTCCTGGCCGCTGTAGATCGTGTCCAGCTCTTCCCTCAGGACTATGGCCTCCTTGCCTGCGCCGCCGGTGATCGCTTTCGCGATCTCGTCCACAGCCCCGTCGGCAAGCGCCTCGAAGCCTACGCTCTTGTCCACAGCCCCGAGCGCCACCTGCGCATAGCTCGAGTACGGCACAGAGGCGAGTTCCATGTCTGAGATCGGCGAATATCCCTCGACCTCCACCTCGAGATAGCGCCCGACTACCGGATCTATCGCCTCCAGCGGAACGCCGCCCGTGGGCGCGCCGTTCGCATCGAGCCCGTTGCCGATCAGCGCGGAGATCTGGCCATCCACCGAGGCCACACCCTGCGTCTCCTCGTACACCGCAAGGCCCTGCGCATCCTTGATCCTGAACGCCACGTTCCGCTCGCCGTCCGCAATCGGGTTGCCTCCCTCGTCGCGGATGACCGAGTGAAAGCCCAACACCTGCGGCACAGAGGGCTGCTCGGCGGAAACAAGCGCGGGCAGCGCAAACAGGGCCAGCACGACCGCCATCCTCATGAACGACTTCATCTCAAACCTCCTTTGGTTATCTGAGCACAAACTCCACTCGCCTGTTCTTCTCCAATGCGCGCGGGCCGCGTCCCGGCTCCAGGGGCTCCGACTCACCCTTTGAAATCACGATGAGCCTCGAACCCTCGACCCCCTCCTCCGCGAGCCTGCCCATGACCCAGCGGGCCCTTCGGTCGCCCAACTCCATATTGTATTCACGCCCGCCCCTCTCGTCGCAGTGGCCCTCTATGACCACGATCGCGCCGGGGTTCTCCTCCAGCCACCTTGCGTTATTTGAGATCTTCGGAAGGTCCTCTTCGAGCACCGCCCTGCCGGCCGTAGGAAAATGGACCCGCTCCGTCGGCATCGTCCGGACAGCGGTCGCTGTCGCGGCTTTCACGTTATCCGTTGAGGCGCATCCGGCTGCGCAGATAAGGACGAGAGACGATGTAATTATGACGTTCTTCACAGCACCTCCTCACAAAGCAGCACACCACGGCGCGCTGCAGCCCGACAACCCTTCGCCTACCGCCGTCGTGCTCACCAACGGCGCGGGCCTGCGGTGCGTCCCATCGATCATGAGCACGATCGCCCTGTGCGAACGGCCGGTGAGCATGTCCCTCACCTCGAACTCCCTCTTTCCCGGTCGTATCGGCAACGGCGCGAACTTTCCCAATCCGGTGGACTGATCCAGGTATATCTCAGAGAGATTCGTGGACGCGTCGACCAGAGCTGTCTGCTCATCGCCCTCATATTCGAGCACCTCGACGGGATTCGACGGGTCTGAGAAGAGTTTGAACACGAGCCTCGTGTTGTCGATCGTGTTTCCGGAAGCGATGTTGGTGAATATCGGCACCGCCTCCATGTCCACCGGGACCTCGGTAACACCTCCATTCACCTTCACGCCAAAGGCCTCGCCCGCGCGTATGACCGCGTCGTTCGGATTGACGGCCTCCACCGCCACGGTCCTGTTATCGCCGGTGGGCACGCCGCTCACTATCCCCTCTTCAGCGTTGCCGTCGAAGGTCGCCACGATCGGCCGCTCCATCCCCTCGCCGTCGACGGTCACGCGATACATCTCTATGCGGCCGTGCTCTATGTTTGGGTTAAAGCTCGCGGCATGCCTCACCCTGACAGCCAGCATGCCCCCGCCGGCGCCGGAAAACTCGCCCGCGCCGCAACCCGCCAGCGCCAGCAGCGCGAGCAACGCGATGATCCTCTTCATCTCTTCGATGGTCATATGATCGCCCTCATTTGAAGGTCACCTTTATCTCCCCTGTCTTCGCTCCGCCCGACATCGCAGCCAGGATGCCGCCGACTATCGCCCCGGCGGCCGCGACGCCGACAGCGCCCCAGAACAGCGGCCTGCGCGCAAGCGGCTTCTTTCGCTTCGCCAGGACGATCGCGTCGGCCTCGCCCTGAGGATAGATGCTGGCGGCAGGGTCCCGGGCCATGTCGAGATCGATCTGGCCCGAAATCCCTTTCACGAGTTTTGCCAGCGCCGCGCTTCGTTCGTCAGCGCCCAGCCCCTCGATCCTGAGCGGCCGGCTTCCCGCGCGAAGCGTCCGATCGATCGTGCGCGCAGTCACGTCCCAAGAGCCTTCGCCGGCCGCATCCGCATCTATGAGCACGGCCCGCTCGATCTTGAGCGCATCCGCTATGCGTATTCCGTCGCGCACCGCCGCAGAGGCCTCGCCGTGGGCAGCGCCTCCGTCGGGACCGTTTCCCTCCTTCGCCCACTTGAGCCTTTGCTTCACCTGCGTCCTTATGCCTGCGGCTATGGCGACGCTCCTCTCGACCCTGGCGTATCGGTTGGCCCTGAGCGCAAGCGAGTAATTCCCTGCGGGCAGCCCCTCGAGCGCGAGCGGCGATATCCCCTGCGATATGCCGTTGAGGAACACCTCCGCGCCCTCCGGGATGCTGCGGACGAAGAGCGAGCCGGCGGGCAGCCCTGCGCGCGACGCCCTCACCTCTTCGTAGAGAGAGATCATGCTGGGCGGATAATCGTCCGCGGTCATCCTGAGCATGGGGTTTATCTGCATAGCCCTGTCCAGCGCCTCGCGCGCAGGGGTCTTCTTCCCGCGCGAGTTCGCGATCAGCGCCTTGGAGACGTACGCATCGAGCAAAAGCGCGTTTGCATCGGCCGCGCCCCCATCGGCCTTAAGCAGCGTGATGGCGCGCTCCAGGGACTGGTTCGCGTCGTCGTATCTGAAGTTGAAATAATGGTCCTTGGCCGCGCTTATGAGGACAGCGGCGTCCGGCAATGAGGCGGCAGACGGCTCCTGGTAGGCCGCGACTCCGGCCGCAAGATCGGAGTCGACGATATGGTGCGAGGTAGAGGCCCTCAGCGCATCAGAGATCTCGCGCGCGATCTCCCTGCTGGCATCGTCCGAATCGTCATCCGCAATCGCCTGTACGGCCACCGAGCGCTGCGCCCCGGCCGAGCAGAGGGCCGGCTGCGCCATGACGAGCGCTGCGCTCAAGATTGCCATCGATCTTTGGACCGCCTTTGGGAAGGGCATGTCGTCGGATATAAGCAATCGACGTGCCAACTTTTCCCATAACGAGGCCGGCATCGAGACAACCGGCGGTATTCACGCGTCAATTTCTCGGATCAGCCCGTGCGGGGGACGCTGATCGCAAAGCCTCTGTCCTGCGCCGGGTGCAGCGAATCGATACACCTGTGCCGAAATCACAGCAGTCGGTTGACTTCGATCCTCTTCGATCATTACACTGCTCACCCATGAAGCGCATCGACGCCCACGAGAAGGTTACCGGAAAGGCCAGGTACGCGGACGACCTGGTCTTTCACAACATGCTCCACGCCGCGCCGCTCCATTCATCCCATCCGTCAGCGAGGATAAAGGCCGTGCGCACGGAGAAGGCACTCGCATATCCCGGAGTAGCCGCGGCGATCACCGCGCGCGACGTGCCCGGCTCGAATCTCGTGGGCGGGATCATCGCCGACCAGCAGGTCATGGCGAAAGATCGCGTCAGATACATGGGCGACGTGATCGCCATGGTCGCGGCCGAGAGCGCGGACGCCGCGCGAGAAGCGGCCTCGCTCATCGAAGTCGATTACGAATTGCTCAAGCCGATATTCTCACCTGAAGAAGCCCTCAGGCCCGACGCGCCCCGGATGCACGAAGGGCGGGGAAACGTCGTAACCTCGTTCAAGATAAGGAAGGGGAAGACCGCCCCTGCGCTCAAAAAAAGCGCCCTATTGGTCGATGCGAAGTTCGCGACATCGTTTGTCGAGCACGCGTATCTGGAGCCTGAGTCCTGCGTGGCGGCGCCTGAGCCGGATGGATCGCTTGTCGTCTACGGCGGCATGCAACACCCATTTACCACGCGCCGTTTCGTCGCCGCGGCCACGGGACACGCGCTCTCGCGCGTGCGCATCGTGCAGACGACGCTCGGCGGAGGCTTCGGCGGCAAGGACGACACCATCTCCGTGGTCTGCGCGCGCGCTGCGATTCTGGCCATAAAGACCGGTCGGCCGATCAAGATCACATACACGCGCGAAGAGTCGATCCGGGAATCGTACAAGCGCCACCCGATGGAGCTCTCCTACAGGGCGGGCATGGACAACGAAGGCAAGCTCACCGCGATGGAGATAGACATCACCGCGGATTCGGGTCCCATCTGCTCCACCTCGCCGTTCGTCATCTGGAGGCCCACGGTCCAGTGCGCAGGACCCTACGCCGTACCGGCCGTGAAGTGCGACTCGCGCGCGGTCTACACGAACAACACCTTCACCGGCGCGATGCGCGGATTCGGATCCCCGCAGCACGTCTTCGCCTGCGAGTCGTTCATCGACATCTGCGCCGAGGCGGCAAACCTCGATCCGTACGAATTCAGGAAGAGAAACTTCTTCAGGCAGAACTCCGCCACGCACACCGGCCAGAAGCTCTCGAGGCACAAGGTCGCGATCGCGGAGGTAGCCGAACGCGCCCTCTCGGAGTTCGGATGGAACGGCAAATTCAGGGCCTCCTCCAGGGGGAGGACGCGCAGCGACGGGCTCCTCTACGGCGCGGGATTCGCGTGCAGCTTCAGGGGGGTCTCGCTCGGCGCGGAGGGCAACGACTTCTGCTCCGCGATCGTGAACGTGCAGCAGGACGGCTCCGCGTTGCTCGAAGTGGGGGTCTCGGAGAACGGACAGGGGCTCAAGACCGCGATGGCGGCGATCCTCTGCGAAGAACTGGGCATCGGACCCGGCCGCGTGGTCTTCATCGACACGGACACGAGCTCCATACCGGACGGCGGCCCAACCGTCGCGTCGCGCGGCACGATCATGGGCGGCAATGCAGTGATCGACGCGTGCAGGAAGATAAAATCAGACATGCGGCCGGTAGTGCGCGAGCTGATCGGGCCGTCGAGAAAGGGATACATCTACAAGAACGGCATGATCAGAAACCCGGAACGCAAGAAGGAGGTCCTCTTCGACAAGGCCGTGGCGGAATGCCACAATCGAAGGATGTATCTGCACGCGCTCGGCATCTACCGGGGCCCTGAAGTCGGCTTCGACGAGAGGAACGGCCAGGGGAACGCCTACTTCACATACGTCTACGGCTGCCAGGCGTGCGAGCTCACGGTCGATCCCGCGACAGGCAGGGTCTCTGTCCTGCGCGTGGTCGCGGCGCACGACGTGGGAAAGACGATAAACCCGCAGATGGCCGCAGGACAGGTGCTAGGCGGAATCGTTATGGGACTGGGCTTCGCCCTCAAAGAGGAGATCGTCCACAAGGACGGCATCATACAGAACACGAACCTAAACACCTACCGCATCCCGCGCTCGACCGACGCGCCCGAGATGACGGCGATACTGGTGGAGAACCCGGACCCGGACGGGCCGTACGGTGCGAAATCGCTCGGAGAACCGACCAACGAGCTCATGGGGGCGGCCGTGGCGAACGCGATATATTACGCCACCGGCAGGCGCATCCTCTCACTCCCGATCACGCCCGAAAAGATCCTCGATGTGTTGAAAAGATAGGGGCATGAACCCGGAGCAACATGGTGGCTTCGGGTCCTGTCGGCGGATCACCCCCATTTGCGGCATCGCCGCACTCAATCACAGAGTCTATGCGAATGACTTTCCGCGGCTGCTGGCGTCAAATGGGGGTCCCCCGATCCGGCGCCACCCGAAGCCAACCGCAGGTTAACCCCTTACCGCAGAACTGTTTGAAGGTTGACCCGATAAGCTTTTACCATTAGCTTAGTCGCTCGGAGGCAAGCGATTGAGTGAAACAGTCTCAAAAATCAGGGAGTTCATAGATTACTGGCGATCCCTGAAGGGTGACGAGAAGGGCGAGGCTCAGGTCTTCTGTGATCGCCTCTTTCAGGCCTTCGGTCATGCAGGCTACAAGGAAGCAGGCGCCACCTTAGAGTACCGCGTCAAAGCAAAAGGCGGCACGACAAAATACGCAGATCTCCTGTGGAAGCCCCTTCTCCTCATGGAGATGAAGAGCCGTGGTGAAGATCTGGAAGATCATTATCGTCAGGCCTTTGAATACTGGTTGCAGCTCGTTCCCCATCGTCCTCGCTATGTCATTCTCTGCAATTTTGATGAATTCTGGATCTACGATTTCGACGCCCAGATCGAAGATCCTGTCGACAGGCTGAATATTGAAGAACTTGCGGATCGTTATACGGCCCTCAATTTCCTCTTCCCCGAGGGCGGAAAACCGCTCTTTGGCAACGATCTCGTCGCTGTCACGCGCGTAGCAGCCGACAAGGTCGCCTCGGCGTTCAACGCCCTCATTGCCCGCGGCGAAGAACGTGAGAAGGCGCAGCGCTTCATCCTCCAGTGTGTCCTCACCATGTTTGCCGAGGACTTTGATCTCCTGCCACGCGGCATCTTCACGGAACTGCTTTATGATTGCCGCAACAGCGGTCATTCCTACGATCTTCTCGGCGGTCTCTTCCGACAGATGGGCACCCAGGTATCGGCAAGCGGTGGTCGCTACAAGGATGTCGAATACTTCAACGGAGGACTCTTCCGCGAATGTCAGCCTATTGAACTCAGGAATGATGAAATCGAACTTCTCATCGAAGCGGCGTTGGAAAACTGGTCCAAAGTCCAGCCGCCCATCTTCGGCACCCTCTTTCAGAGCAGCATGGACCAGAAACGGCGACACGCCCTCGGGGCGCATTTCACCAGCGAAGCAGACATCCAGAAGATTGTGCTGCCAACTATCGTGCGGCCGTGGCAATCGCGCATCGCGGCTGCAAAGACGATCAAGGATTTCAACGACATCCTTCGCGACCTCCACGCCTTCATTATGCTGGATCCCGCATGCGGATGTGGCAACTTTCTCTATGTCGCCTATCGCGAGCTCAAGCGCCTTGAAATGGATGTACTGGCGACAATCCGGAAATCCTTCGGCAAAAAGTTCCGCGACAGCGCCTCCATGACCTCACTCGTCAGCACCAGGCAGTTCTACGGCATCGACATCAGTTCCTTTGCCGTGGAGTTGGCCAAGGTCACGCTCATGCTGGCAAAAGAACTTGCAGTGGCAGAGGCGCAGAAGCGGCAGCGCTCCGGCCAGGACAGTTTCCATTTTGATCACCCTCTCCCCCTTGACAACCTAGACGACAACATACGTTGCGACGATGCCCTCTTCTGCACGTGGCCGAGGGCAAATGCGATCATCGGCAATCCGCCCTATCAGTCAAAGAACAAGATGCAACAGGAGTTTGGCCGGGACTATGTGAATCGAATACGCGAGAAATACCCCGAGATGTCCGGACGGGCCGATTATTGCGTGTATTGGTTCCGGCGTGCGCATGACGAGCTCGCGGAGGGTGGAAGGGCTGGCCTCGTGGGCACCAACACCATAAGTCAGACCTATTCCCGCAAAAGCGGGCTCGACTACATAGTGGAAAACGGCGGTACGATCACGGAGGCAGTCGCCACCCAGGTCTGGTCCGGCGACTCAGCGGTCCATGTCTCGATAGTCAATTGGGTAAAAGGCCGTGAGAAGGGAAAGAAAAAGCTCTTCACGCAATTAGGTGACAATATCGACAGCCCCTGGAGAGTTGAGAGACTCGATTCCATCAATTCATCGCTCTCCAGCCATGCGGATGTGACAGGCGCCGAGACATTGAGATGCAACGCGGAATCATCAGCCTGTTACCAGGGTCAGACACACGGACATGAGGGATTTCTGCTCCCTGAGGACGAAGCTCGAACAATGATCGCCGCAGATCCCTCTCTCAAAGAGATCCTCTCCCCCTACCTTACCGCTGATGAAATGCTGTCAAATATTGCCGCATTGCCACGGCGTTATGTCATCGACTTTCATCCACGAGATATCTTTCAAGCCAAGAGTTATGGAAAGCTTTTTTCACGCATCGAAGAAATTGTGCTGCCCGACCGTCAAGAGGCTGCTGCGAAAGAAGAATCACGAAATCACAAGGCGCTTGCCGACAATCCAAGGGCAAAGGTCAATCACCATCACGCTAACTTTTTGAACAAATGGTGGTTGCTTTCATACGCGAGAGAAGAACTCATCATCAAAATCAGAAACATCAATCGATACATTACCTGCGGACGAGTCACAAAGCGCCCGATATTTGAATTTATTTCAAGCACCATCCATCCGAATGATGCCCTGCAGGTCTTCCCTCTCCCTGACGACTATTCCTTCGGCATCTTGCAATCAGCAATACACTGGGTATGGTTTAAAGAACGTTGTTCGACCCTTAAAGGTGATTTTCGATATACATCAGAGACCGTGTTCAACAGCTTTCCCTGGCCCCAGGCACCCACGATAAAACAGGTCCGTGCGATCGCTAAAGCCGCGTTCGAACTCCGCGCGCTCAGGCGAAGGATTATGGCTGAAAATAACTGGTGTTTGCGCGACCTCTACCGCACGCTGGACTTGCCGGGCAACAATGCGCTACGGGACGCTCAAGATGAGCTCGACGCCGCAGTACGCAATGTCTACGGCATGAAGCCTGGTGACGACATCCTCGCCTTCCTCCTAGGTCTCAATCACGAGGTCGCCGAGCGTGAATCCGAAGGCAAGCCTGTCCAGGGCCCCGGCCTCCCTGCCATTGTGGATGACCCCTCGGAGTTTGTAACTGAAGATTACGTGCGAATGCATGATAACTAAAAACAAACACTTGTCGTAACATTCATTTATCATGGCCTCTTTACATGGCGTATAACTGTTACGGGTATAATCTCGCCACTATCTTTGTCATCCTTCGGTCTTGATGTAATTCTGAACCAATGCGCAACCGTGTCAGAACATTGAATCAACGTATAAGGAGATCTCCCAAGCCTCACCTTATATGTTCCATGTGAAAGTTTACCGGTGAATAAGTGTACGCATGAATAGACAATTTTATTAACACTGCACGTCACTATATGACCATACTCGCCTGGCCGCCACCCAATATCAGCATTTTCGAGCACGTGTTCATTTGTAAGTCTGACAAAATCATTCGGATGACCCTTGCCATATCGAATAAAGTTTCTAACAGCCTCAAATTCGTATTCGTATCCGGAAATACCACAGACTCTCTGAACCATCATATAATTAAATGCAATCTTAGCAATTGCCCTATGATGCTTCTCAGTTATCGTAAAAATACCCGTCGTATCAATTTTTTCATGATAATCGGCTTGCCCTTCCTTAACTAATGTAATTCTATTGTAATCATCGCCTAAAAGGGGCTTCAACCAGCCCACATCAAGTTTTTCGTCATAAAGGATATTAAATTCAATATCAGTTCGCCCAGCCTTTCTTTTAATCTCCGCAACAAGGTCCTCTTTTTTCATGCCCTTCTCAAGCCGTATATGCTCCCATTGCCCAGAAGTCGGATTAATAAATACCATCTGAGAGCAGTCCCTCATTAAACCCGTGTGCGGATCGATCTCAAACAGAGCTGGAAAATCTGAATCCCTAAATCTCCCTTCAAGCCTTATAGGTTCTCTTGAATAACGATTGGAGTAAAATGGATTGTTTTTTTCCTTTCTGCTTCGTCCCTTTATTCCTGCCATCCGTCTGAACATCGCTTCTGGACCTGCATAACATAGCTCGCCCTCGCAAATACCTAATTCATTATTGCAAATGGAGCACACTTTATCTGTCAAAATGAACTCATTACCACCTTCGTCCCTGAATGTCCCAATGCCACGAGGAATCACATGCTCCCTCTTAAAAGGAGCTTCTTGGACAACGCCACAATATACGCATTTATAAGGCACGACGTTCTCCCGTTAGCCTTATGATTTATTGCAGTGACCGAATGCATTATCAAGGCATAATTAGAGCTGCAATTCGTTCTGGGACAGGCATCAAATCCTTATACTTGCGCGGCAATTTTGAGACAACCCTGTACGTCGCTACGCCGATCGGCTTCTTCGACTCGCGAAGCGCATATTCGACGATCATCCTGTCTTTTGACTTGCACAGGATGATGCCGATGGAGGAGCCTTCGTCGGGCATGCGCACGAGATCATCGAGCGCCGCAAGATAGAACTGCATCTTGCCCACATATTCCGGCATGAACTCTCCGACCTTGAGTTCCAAGGCCACAAGACACTTGAGCGTCCGATGAAATAACAACAGATCGATAAAATACTCCTTTTCGCCGACCTCCAGCCGGTACTGGCTGCCGATGAATGAGAATATCCCGCCCATCTCTCTGAGAAACGCTTCGACCTTTGAGAGAATAGCGCACTCCAGCTCGCGCTCGTCATGCTCATCGCCAATCCCCAGAAAATCGAAGGTGTATTCGTCTTGAACCGCAAGCCCTGCCTGAACCCGCGTCTCCACAGGGAGGGCCTTTTCAAAATTCGTCTGATTGGCGAGGTATTTCTGAAAACTCTGGTTCTCTATTTGATGGATGAGGATATTTTTGGACCAGCCATGCCTTCGCGTCATCATGAGGTAAAACGTCCGCTCCGCCTCATCCTTGCACCGCTCCATGATGATGACGTTATGGAACCAGGCAATTTCTCGCGCCAATGGCGCGAGTTTTGGGCTTTTGGTATAAGTTTCATAAAAAACCTTCATTCTCCATAGGTTAGAGGCCGAAAAACCTCTGGCGCCTGAAAATTCGTTCCGCAGATCCTTCGCAAGTCGCTCCACGATCGCCTTTCCCCATGTCCTGCCCCGCTGCCTCTCAACAATCATGCGGCCGATATCCCAGTAGAGCTCAATAAGCTGTCTGTTCACGGCTTTCAGCGCCGCGTATTGTGCAGCTCGAATTCGATCCTTTATAGACCGGAGGAGCCCGCCATAATCACGTGGAACAAGGTTTGTCATAAAACCTCCTAGATCTATCCCCGCGTATACAACTGCAGCGTTTCGCAGCACCCCTGCAGTGTTTTCGGCATCCACATGGCGGAATTCCCTTTGTTTTACTGTTTGTTAAGAAAACCGATCTTCAGTTAATGCAATTACTGCGCCAACCATCTGCTTTTCCTTTTTGGAGTGTTTGTCGAGTATGGCGTTGGGTACCGCTTGATGGGGCGGGCCGGGGATATCCCGCGAGCGGCGTCAGGAGGCGCCGCTTTCCAAGCCTACAATGCTGCGGCGCCGAATGCGCAGGTGACGAGACGGCGTCTGAGTCGAGGAACCGTAGCGAGAGGGGTGTCCACGGTCCGCCCCGTCTACAGAAAATACCGTCCCCTATTGCTTCACTTTGTTATGAGTTCATCAGGGGGTACTACTGACTTGGGCGCAATCTTCGCAGGCAAGGTCTCCGGCGAGAGCGTCTCCTGCTGCATCTCGCGGTACTTATGCATCCTCCTGCCCGAGACGCCCGCCACAATCTCGAACGAATCAAGGAAAAACCCCATAGATCCCACGTCCATGGTTTTTCCCTTTGCCTCTGCCATGACGACATAGAGCCTCTTGCCCGCCAGCACGAAGCGCGCCACGCCGGCGCGCGCCGGCGCCTTGCCCTCGTCCTCCACCTTGAAGAGGAGCTCCCTGCCTTCGAACGGCCCGAGATCGAAATCAGCGCAATCGACCTCGCGGGCATGGTTCTCCCTGAGGAAGTTCCGTTTGGCCATCCTGTAGATGATGCCGCGGCCGAACATCAGCACAATCCTCGGAAGATCGGTGTACTCGACGGCGAAAACGCCGTCCTTTGTCTCAAGCTCGTAGGAGTTCTCCTCGATCTCGCCGACCGCGTATTCCCTGGTCCTGGTCTTGAACGTGGGGAGGGCCGGCATCTCGACCCTGAACCTACCCTCCTCTGATATGACCTGCTGCCACCGATCTCCGGCCGGGACAACCGCAGCCTCTTCCTGTCCGGACAGAGGCTCCACCTCTTGCGCCAAGGCCAAGTGCGCAGCGCAGACAAGCGCGGCTATCATCACGAGACGGAGCGGAAGGACCTTCATTTGGGGGATTTTACCCGATCATGGGGCAAAGGCAAAAGGCAAATCAGCTGAAAAATTTTTGCTTTCATTATCGCGCTATAATTATTAGAGAATATTCCGTTCGAGGAGACGATGACGGGCTCATACAGAATAATAGTAAACGGCAAACAGGTGGACATCTCTTGCCCGCCGGGGCGGACCCTGCTCGACATAATCAGGGAGGACCTCGGCCTCACCGGCGCAAAGCGCGGCTGCGGAATAGGCGCCTGCGGCGCATGCACAGTCCTCATCGACGGCAAGCCGCGGAGGTCGTGCCGCATCAAGATCGGCGAAATCGCCCACGACTCGCCGCATATCACGACGATCGAGGGGCTGGAGCAGGACGGCAAGCTCCACCCCATCCAGCAGGCCTTCATAGATTGCGGCGCGATACAGTGCGGCTTCTGCACGCCCGGCATGGTGCTCGCCGCAAAGGCGCTTTTAGATTCAAATCCCGATCCGACGAGGGAGGAGATAAGGACGGCGCTGTCGGCCAACCTCTGCAGATGCACCGGATATCAGCAGATATTCCAGGCCGTGGAAAAAGCGGCCAGGCTGCTGAAATAGGGGCGCTGCGACCACAGACACGACATGGGGACAAATATGAAAAACAAGCTCATCATAACGATCCTTTCAGCGGTCGCGCTCGTCGCAATCATGGTCGGGACCATCGCGCTCGCGTCCAGGGGAGCCATCAATGCAATCGAGCGGCAGAGGCACGACATCATCGGTCTTGCGATCGACGTGGGCGACTACGGCGTCAATCTGTTTTCCGCATCTCTGGTGCTCAAAGACATCAAGATATACCCAGCCGGCAAGGAGGATGACGAGCACATCCTCGCAAAGGCCGACGCCCTGCGCGTTGCGCTCTCGCCCCGCGATCTGCTGGTAAAGACGATCCATGCGCGCAAGATCGTGCTCGTGAATCCGAAGATCAACGTCATCAAGGAAACGAAGACCGACTTCAACTGGGATGCGCTCGACCTTGGGGCGGACGAGGAGAAGGCCAAGACCGAGGCCGATGAGGACAAGGCGGATGAGTGGGAGGTCAGGATCGATTCGGTCAAGATCCGCGACGGAGAGATCGCATACGTCGACAAGTCCGAAGGCCACAGGTTGAGGCTCACCAAGCTCAATATGCAGGTGAGCGACATACGGCCGAACGACAACCCCGACGAACTGCCCACACAACTCAACATCGACGCCAAGATAGACGACAACAAAGGCATGCTGAACGTGAGGGGCAGGCTGAACCTCTTCGCAGAGGGCGTCAATTTCAAGCTGCGCTCGATAATCGGCAACTCGCCGATCACTTACTACCGCTCGTTCTACGCGGGGAGCACGCCCTTCCCGATCGTCGGCGGCACAATCTCCATCACCAGCCAGGCCACTTCCAAGAAGAGCGAACTCCTGGCCAACAATCACGCCACGATCTACAACCTACGCGCAGGCGGCGGGATAAAGGGAGACCTGATCAACGCCTTTGTGCTTAAAAAACGCGCGCCCGTGGAAGCGGACGTCACGGTGAAGGGCAACATCGAAAAGGGGGACTTCAACGTGGGTTCCAAGATCTCCGCCGGCATAGGCGATGGAATACTGGCTCAGGCCAAGGCGATACCCGACCTCCTGAGCCCGGCTGAAAAGATAATGAGCAAGACAAAATCCATCGGCGAGGGAGTAAAGGGTCTGTTCAAACGCTAGATTCGCGCCCTTCAGATCGCGTCCACGTCCAACTTGTTCCCTGCTACATATGAAGCTTCGATCGCCCTGCTGTCGCCGCGGTACATGAGCAGCGAGAGTATCTCGTCGCACGCCAGCTCCGACTGCCTGCAGTTCGGATCGATACCGGAGAGGTCCACTGCGCAGAAGTCCGCGAACTTAGCCGGAGCGAAATTGCCGATCTCTCGCTCCATGGACATCGCGGCGGCCCCGCCCATGGTGGCGAGCCAGAAGGCCTTCCTGGGGCCAACAGCCGCGCGCGGCTGCGCGTAGTCGGCATGGCGCATAGCCGTAAAGATCGATATCGAGGTGCCGGCGCCAACGTCGGTGCCGAGGCCGTAGATTATCCCCGCAGACTCGACCTTGTCCGCAGGCATATTCCCGCTCTTGAGAAAGAAGTTGGAGGTCGGGCAGTGCGCGATCTTTGTGCCCGACTTGCCCAAGCGCGCAAACTCATCGTCAGAGAGATGGATCGCATGCGCCAGTATCGTGCGCTCACCCAGCGCGCCCGCGTCCTCGAATAGCTCCACATAGTCGCGGTACTTTGGGAAGAGCTCGTGCACGCGCGCATTTTCATCCAGCGTCTCCGCGATGTGGCTCTGGAAATAGGCGCCGGATTTGCGGGCGAGATCGGCCGCGCCCTTTATCAGCTCCATGCTGCAGGTCGGCGCGAACCTGGGCGTGAATGCGTAAGAGATCCTGCCGTCGCACGCGCCGTGCCAGCGCGCGCAGAGCCTCTCGCTCGCTGCGAGCGAATCAGAGGTCTTCTCGATGAGGACTGTCGGCGCATTCCGGTCCATCATCACCTTTCCGATGAAGCAGCGGACGCCGGAACCGTACGCTATCTCGAAGCAGCGGTCAGTCGCGTCCTCGTGCACGCTGGAATAGAGGCCAGAAGTCGTGGTGCCGTTGAGGATGAGTTTTTTGAAGAAACGGCGCGCGATGTCATCGACGACCGCTGGATCGGAGAAAGCAGTCTCTGCAGGGAGAATAAACCTCTCCAGCCACTTGAGCAGCGTGGCGCCATGCCTGCCGCGCGCGTCGAGCTGCGGAATATGCGAATGACAGTCGACAAGTCCAGGGATGATGAGCCTGTTCGAGAGATCGACGACGCGGCCTTTGGCTTTGGAATCAAACGCGCCGCAGGATGCGATGCGGCCGGAGGCGTCCACGGACAGCATCCCGTCCCGGATGTCGTCCGTCCTCTCAGGACTCAGCGGATTTATTATTCGGCCTCGGAAGATCGTATGTTCTGCCATGCGCTGAAGCTACGCGCCTGCCCCGGAAAATTCAAGGGCAGTTCACTCGGCAGCTGCAGGATTGGGAGAGACGGTCAGGGTATAATGGAATTCGCCGCCCATCGATGAATCGACCACGTCGGTCGCCTTGACCGTGATCTCGTATCTGCCCTCTTTCTCCGGGATGCCCTCGATATAGACCTTGCCCTCCACCTCCGCATCCATCTGAAGGATGAGTCCCACAGGCAGCACGCTGTGCCCCCACGCATAGCCATATCCGTGCCCTCCGTGAGCCTCGAACACGCAGCTATACTCCTCCGCGACCACTGCGCTGGACATGTCGCCCGTCTGCTCAGGCAACGGTTCGATCCTGATGCTCCCCTGCGCCTGGTCGAGCGCCTCGACAGAACCGGCGATGAGCATGATAATGATGATAATGACTACAGGAGAATACAGCCTTCCCATATCCCCTCCGATCGGACAGGCCGACGAAGAGATAAATGAGCAAAATGGATGCCAGTTTTTGATGATAATTTAACCTTATAAATCGGGATGTTACAAGCTTGGCTGATTTTCGAAATGATAAGGGCGTCAATGAATTGGAGCCTGGCGCCACATATGTTATGACTCCTTACAAAGAGGGGGACTATGGACGTAGATAACAAATCTAATGAACTCAGGAAATCCAAGATCCCTTATTGCCTTGCCACTGTGGTCAAAGTGAAGGGTTCGGCGCCCAGGCACGCAGGCGCGAAGATGATCGTGACCGCAAGCGAGAGCTTCGGCACAGTCGGCGGCGGCGGAGTCGAGCACCAAGCGATAGATGACGCGCGCAAGATCCTGCGAAGACGCTCGCCGGAACTCAAGAAATACGATCTCACGGAGCAGGGCATCCAGCCGTGCGGCGGGGAGGTGGAGATATTCCTCGAACCGATCGTGCCCCCCAAACGCATCGTGGTCTTCGGCGCAGGGCACGTGGCTGAAAAACTCTGCCCCATGCTCGCAGAAGCGAACTTCGAGGTCACGCTCGTGGACGAGCGCGAAGATCGGCTCGCAGCCGACGCGTTCAAGGACGTGTTGCACAAGATCAACGAGCTGCCCAGCGATTTTCTACCCAAAATAGAGTTCGCAGAGGACCTCCACGTGGTCTGCATCACCCACAAACACGTGCACGACGAGGCAATCGTGCGATACTGCCTAAAGAAGCCGTCCAGGTATCTCGGCGTCATAAGCTCGCGCAGCAAGTGGAAGCTCTTCTCTGAAAAATACAAGGCAGAGGGTTTCACGGACGAACAGATCTCGCACGTCTCCGTGCCGATCGGACTCGACATAGGAGCTGAAACCCCGTTCGAGATCGCAGTGGCGATAGTTGCGCAGCTGATACAGCTACATGAAAAACCGGATGACTTTGAAACCGGCAGATGCCACTTCAAGTTGTGAAGGATGAATTCATGAAGCCCACGGATCATTCCATTTTCGGCATAGTGCTCGCAGCAGGAGCATCGCAGCGCATGGGCGAACCAAAGGCCCTGCTTGCGACCGCTTCGGGCAAGACCCTGCTCGAGATCCAGTGCAACATGCTTGCGGAGTCGGGCTGCAGGAGGGTCGCCGTGGTCGTGGGCGCGGACGCAGGCACGATAAGGAAGGCCCTCCCCGCGCTCAGCGCAGAGCTGATAGTGAATTCCGAATGGGAGAAGGGACAGTTCTCGTCGCTCGTCGCAGGAATCCGCAATGCGCTCTCTGCGGGCGCCTGCGGCGCGATCATACTCCCGGTGGATGCGATCGGCATCCCGACAGAGGTGGTGACAGCCCTCATAGAGACCGCTCTGAGGAATCCGCACCTTGAGGCCGTCGTGCCTGAGTACGAGGGGAAAAAGGGACACCCTGTCTATCTCTCGAAGAGCTTCTGCGAGGCCCTGGCCGCGTTGGACCCTGGCCAGGATTCGGCGCGTCTGGATGCGCAACTGAAGGCTGCGTGCAACGTGATGGGCCTGCCGGTCAATAGCCCATCGGTCGTAAGGAACATAAACACTATGGATGATTGGAAGAGGTTTTCCTCACAGACCTGAGGAACCTCACGATCAGCCCGCCGGCAGCGAACTTCCTGTATTGAGCCGTGGAGCGCATATCGTCGATGGGCGCGATCTCGTCGGCGAGCGATTCGCGCGCCCTCCCTAGCAGCCCCTCGCTCAAGACTTGCCCCTTGAGCAGCGCCTCGGTGCCGGAGGCGCGCACAGGCACTGGGCCCACGCTGCCCAGCGCGATCTTTATCCACTCTATGCCGCCGTGGCGGATCCTCGCGCGCACGCACATGGAGACCTTTGATATCGCCTGCGCGCTGCGCTGGCCGATCTTGTAGTAAGCGGCGCGCTCCTTGCTGTCGGACTTGGGGATGCGGATGCGCGCGAGCAGCTCGCCCTCCTCCACCGCGGTCTTCCTGTAGCCCGTAAAGAACTTGTCCGCAGGAACCCATCGCTCGCCCTCGAGGTTCTTGATCAGGAATTCGGCCCCGTGCGCGAGCAACACCGGCAGAGTGTCTCCGGCAGGCGACGCATTCATCACGTTGCCGCCTATGGTGCCCCTGTTCTGGATCTGCGCCCCGCCTATGGTGAGACACGCCTCCGCCAGCGCGGGCAGATGCTTCCGCACCGCATCGTTCGCCGCGATAGCCGCGTGCGTCTCCATCGTGCCGATCTCGACCGCCTGCGGCATGAGCGCAATGCCGCGGAGCTCCTCTATGGAGGAGAGGTCGACCACGCCCGAGAGCTCGCGCGCGGCCGTGCGCCTTTGAACGATGAGGTCGGTGCCGCCGGCGAGCGCCGCGAACTTACCCTTGTACATCACCAAGAGCCCCATGGCCTCGCCCAGGGTGGGCGGCTTGTGATATTCGAAGCTCATCTCTTCTTTCCCTTCCGCCTGGCTGCGCACTCCTCTATCGCGTCCACGATCTTCGCATAGCCTGTGCAGCGGCAGAGATTTCCCGCGATCGCCTGCGAGATCTCATTTCGCGTGGGCGACGGGTTTTTGATCAAGAGCGCCTGCGCGGCGATCAGCATGCCTGGCGTGCAGAAACCGCACTGGACCCCGCCCTTGTTCACGAAGCATTCCTGCAGCGGCGAAAGATGCGCAGCACTCCCCAGCCCCTCCACGGTCACGAGCCTGTCGCCGTCGGCTAGCTGGCCCCACAGCACGAGGCAGGAGTCCACCGCAGCGTCATTGAGGAGCACCGAACAGGCGCCGCACTCCCCCTCGCCGCAGCCCTCCTTGGTGCCGGTCAGCCCGAGCCTTGCGCGGAGCACGTCGAGCAGGCGCATCTGTGGCTCCGCATCGACGATGCGCTCTGTGTTGTTGACAAAAATCTTTTTTATGATCGAAGACATCGTCACTCGCCTTCCTTCTTCTTCCACTCCTCGTACAGCTTCTCCGGCGTGATCGGCAGGCTGCACATGCGCAGGCCCGTGGCGCTGTAGATCGCGTTCGCTATCGCAGGAGCTCCGCCGTCCATCGGCAGCTCACCCAGCCCCTTTGCACCCATGGGCCCAAGGCTGTACGGCTCCTCGATTATGATCGTCTCCATCTCGGGCGCGTCGATCGCGGTCGGTATGATATACGTCTGCAGCCTGTCGCTCTTCACAAGCCCCGCGTCCATCGCCACGCGCTCCATGGTCGCCCAGCCGTGCGCCTGCAGCGTGCCGCCCTCGATCTGACCCGCCGCGAGCACCGGGTTGATGGCGCGGCCCATGTCCTGCGCGAGCCACATCTTCCGGACGCGCACCTCGAGGGTGTCCATGTCCACCTCCACCTCCGCCACGTCGCAGCCCCAGGAATAGGTGGGATAGGCGTCGCCGCGATATGTCTTGTCGTCCCACCTGAGCCCCGGCGGCATCTCGTATTCATCGGTGACGACATGGACGCCTTTCTTGAAGACATACGCCTTTATGAGTTCCCCCGCCTCCGCGATGCGCTTGCGGCCATCCACGAGATACCTGCCGCTGAACGAGAGCTTGTCGCGTTTTGTTCCGAACTCCTTTGCGGCGAACCTGAAGAGCTCCTCTTTGATCCTCGCCGCGCATTTCCCCAGCACGACGCCCATGATCATGGTGGTGCGCGACGCCACGGTGGGACCGCTGTCAGGGACATACGCGGTGTCGGGCGTGGGCAGGGTCACAATATCCGCATCCACGCCGAGCTGATCCGCAGCGATCTGCCGAAGCACCGTGTGCGCGCCCTGCCCCATCTCGGTGCATGCGGTGAGTATCGCGATCCTGCCCTCCTGCTCCAGCCTCAACGAGGCCTTGCCCTTGAGCTTCGCCTCGCCGGAGCCGGTGAAACCCGCACCGTGCATGAAGAGCGCCATTCCTATCCCGCGTTTGATATTGCCGCAGGGCCTGGCCGACTCCTTAGCGCGCTTGTCGAACTTTGAACGCTTCGCGGCCTCTTCGAGCACGCGCAGCGCCGCGACGCTCTCGGTGAGTTTCTGTCCGGTAGCGGTCGTATCCCCCTTTTTCAGGCAGTTCTTCCTTCGAAACTGAAGAGGAGAAAGCCTCGCCGCCTCTGCCACGCGGTCCATGTGGACCTCCAGCGGGAAAAAGGCCTGCGGCGCCCCGAAGCCGCGGAACGCGCCGTTGGGCGGAGTGTTTGTGGCAAAGGCCCTGGCGCGGACCCGAACGTTCGGGCAGCGGTACGGTCCCGCGCAGTGGATCGCGCCGCGCGAGAGCACGACCGGAGTGAGCGTCACGTACGCGCCGGCGTCGAGCTCGAAGGAGATGTCCATCGCCACGAGCGTGCCGTCCCTCTTCATCCCGGTCCTGTGCGTCACCCGCGAGGGATGCCGCTTGGTGGTGACCCTTATGTCCTCGTCGCGGTCATAGACGATCTTCACAGGATGCCCGCACTTGCGCGAGAGCACGGCGCAGTAGCCGGCAAGTATCGACGGATAGTCCTCTTTGCCGCCGAATGCGCCGCCAACCACGGACTGGCGCACCGATATCCGTTCCTCCGGCACCCCCATGAGCACCGAGAGCGCGTGCGACACGTAGTAGGGGCACTGCAGCGACCCCACGACCGACAGGGCCCCGCCCTCTTTCCATTCCGCGATCATGCCCTGAGTCTCGATGTATATGTGTTCCTGCGGCCCGGTCTCGTAGGAGCCCTCCACCACGATCTCCGCTCTCCTCAAGGCCGCCTCGACGTCGCCTTTTTTTATGTCGCAGCGATGGATGACGTTGTCCTTCGCGAATATCTTCGTCTTGGCCGCCTTCGCCTCGTCGATCGTGAGCACCGGGCGGAGCGCCTCGCTCTCCACGCGCACAGCCCTGACCGCGGCCCTGGCCAGCTCGCGGGTAGGCGCCGCGACGAGGAGGAGGGCCTCGCCCGCATGCCTTATCTCTTTTTCGACGATGAGCGGCAGGTCCTCGCGGATCATGGCCACGCAGTTTTTGCCGGGGATGTCCTCTGCGCCCGCGACCGCAACACGGTTCCAGTCGAACGCCGGATCGAGTTCGATCGATATCACCCTGCCTCGGGGGATGTCGGAGCGAACGATCGCGCCGTGCCACATGCCGGGCATCTGTATGTCGTCTACGTATGCGGCGGCGCCTGTGACCTTCTCCCCCGCGTCGGCGCGCGGAATGCTTCGTCCAACTTCGGCCATACGGAGGTTCTAACGGCCGGCCGTCCTGAAATCAAGGGCAAAGACCGCTCTCTATACGCGACGAGCCACGAGCAAGATGACTTCGCCCCGCTTCGAGAAATAGAGCAGGAGGTTGGCGATGAGACAGAAGGGCGCGATTATCAAAAAAAGCGCCATGCGAAAAAACACCCGCCAGGTCAAGCCGCCGTTCTGGAGAAAACGGAAAAAGACATGATCGCTTTTCGTGGCCTTGCTGATCAGGCTCTGCGCCGAAATAAACGTAGAATACTCAAGCGAGAAGGTATGCGCCTTCCCCACAGTCAACCCGCACCGCTCCAGGAGCCGCGTGAGGGATTCCGGGGTGAAGAACCAGCGATGGTGCTCGAGATCAAGACCCAGCCAATATTTTCCAGTCATCCGGCGGGTCCATGAGTTCAAGTTGGGCACTTCGACTATGAACGCGCCCCCCTTGCAGAGAAGCTTTGATATCCGACGGACGTACGATTCGGGTTCGCGCAGATGCTCCAGGACGTGCCACATGATCACCACGTCGAAGTTTTCCTCCCCGAAGTCCAGCTCCAGCAGGTCGCGGTCGTATATCTCAAGGCCGAGGAAATTTCGCGAAAATTCATATGCCGGCCTCGATATCTGAGTTCCGACGGTCCTGGTGAAACCGAAAAATTTTCGCAGATAATAGAGAGTGAAGCCGCGGCCGCTCCCCACGTCGAGTATCCTTTTCGCATGCCGGCAGACGCTGACGATCTTGAAGGCGCGAAACAGGCGGAAGAGGCGGATGACGGATTCGACGCCGAATAAAAACCGTCCCGCTATCTCATTGTGGTAATAGTCTTCATACAGCGCCCTATCCTCCTCCTCCGTCCGCGACGCCTCCAGGAAGATCAGGTCGCAGCTCTCGCATCGAAGCAGACGCTTCCCATCGAAGCTGTCGAACGGCGTCGCATGATTATGATCGCACATGATCTCGGTCCCTCTCACCACCTGCCCATCAGGAGCGCCCTGGCGTCGGAGAACAGGTCCCCCCTGCAAAGGCTCCTCGCAAAACGGCGCGCTATATAGCCCGGCCGGAAGTAAAATTCGCGAAACGCCCTTTTATAATAAACGACGAGTTCCTCCCAGCTGAGATTCGGATGTCTGAAGAGCGGTTTTTCGACCTGATGGCAGTTGTAGAGCGCCCAGTCATCCGTGAGGATCGATCCGCTCGAGCGAAGTTCCTCGTAATAAGGGGTCCCGGGGTAAGGGATGCATATGTCGAACTTGGCGATATCCAGCGGCAGCCGCTTCGCAAAGGAGATCGTCCTCTCCATCGACTCGGCGTCCTCGCCCGGCAGGCCGAAGATGAAGAAGCCGAAGGTGGCGACGCCGGCCTCGCGCGCGAGCGTGACGGCGTTTTCGATCTGGCCCAAAGTGGTCTTCTTGCCCACGATATCCAGGATGCGCTGATCCCCTGACTCGATGCCGTACCCCACCTGCCAGCAGCCCGCGCGCTTCGCCAGCCTGAAGAATTCGCGATCCACGAAATCGACGCGGATCCCGTTGATGAGCGACCAGGGGAATCTGAGCCCGCGGCGCAATATCCCCTCGCAGATCCTCTTGGCCCGATCGATATCCTGCGTAAAGCTGTCGTCCGTAATGTGGATCTCCCGAAATCCGCTCTTGAGCAGAAAGGCCATCTCGTCCACGACGCGCTCCGGATCCTTGGCCCTGAAGGCGCTTCCGAACGTCAGCTTGCTGCAAAAACAACAGTGATACGCGCACCCCCGGCTCGTCTCAATGAGGCCCACCGGATTTTTCCTGGAGGAGAGGCGCGAGTTCCGATAGCGATCGAGGGCGAACAGGCGCCATGCCGGATAGGGGAGCGCGTCGAGGTCCAAGACGCGAGACCCGTCGACCCGAACCGCTAGGTCGCCGCGCCTGGGCGGCGAGGCGAAAAGCCCCGGCACGACATCGTCCGCCTCCCCCACGACTACGGCGTCGAAGGCCGGCTCCCTCATGGCCTCGCCCGGAAGCGCAGTCACGTGCACCCCTCCGACTATCGTTGCGATGCGTGGGTCCAGCGCCTTGACATGCCCCATGATCCGCACGACGGAGGGATAATCAGGGGTATTCGCCGTCGAGGCGACGATCTCGGGCCGGAACCGGGCGAGCTCAGTTGCGATCGGAGGGCCGAGGTCGCCGTACAGGTCGAGGTCCAGGAGGCGAAGATCGTGCGAATCCGCCAGCCGACCGGCGATCGTGGCCAGGGTGAGGCTCGGATAGCTGGGTGCGCCGACACGGACGTTGGTGGCTAGATAGACGTTCCTCCGGGAGGGTGGATTGACCAGCAAAATGCGTGACATCTTGCCCCAAGGATAAGGGGATATATATTCTTTAGCAATCAGATTCGTTGCCAACTGCGCTCCATTTCCTTATTATGCAAGTCGTCAATGTCGGCCCACAAGCTCAAGCTGATCTCTTGGATCCTCTTCTCCCTGGCCTGCCTGCTCTTCATTTTTTTGAACTGCGTGTTTTATGTGAATGTCGGGGCCCTATGGCGCGACGAAGTCAGCAGCCTCACCGTAGCGGACATGCCGACGTTCTTCAGCACCCTGGCCAACTTTGAAATAGCCGGCGCCCCATCGCTGTTCACCGCGATCCTCCATTTCTGGATAAAAATCGGGACGGCCGCCTCGGACGCCTGGCTCCGCCTGTTCCCTCTCCTCATCTCCCTGGGGATAGCGGCTGCATTGGTCTGGCGGGGGATCAAATTCGGAAGGCGCCCCCCGCTGCTGGCCCTGGCGCTCCTGGCCTTCAACCCGACCGTCTTCTACTGGGGCGCCTCTCTGCGCTCGTACGGACTTGCCGTGATTTTTATCGTTGTGCTTTTCAGCTTGCTGCAAAAGATGCTTGAGGAGCCGTCGTTCAAGAACGCCGCCTTTGCGGCCGTCGCCGCAATCCTTGTCGTGCAATCGAGTTTTCAAGGCGTCCACCTGGTGGCCGCTCTTTGCGCAGCGACCGCCGTCGCCGGCATCGCGGCCGGCAAAAAGCTCTGCGCGCTGTTCGCCTTAGCGGCAGGAGCGATCGCTGGCCTCTCGCTAATCCCCTATGCCCTGGCGCTGCTTAAAGACGGCGACTGGATCGCCACGATTGAGGCGCAGCTCATGGAAATCTCCTTCTGGAAAGTGGTTCACAATTCGTTCGGCTCCGCCGGATCAGCCATGACCCACCTGTGGACATTGCTCATCACCGGCGTGTTGATCGCGCCCGTGCTCTACATGCTGTCAGGCCAGGACGCCGAAAAAAGGCGCGAGCGGTTCGCGACAAGCCTGTACGCCGCAGGCGCCATACTGCTCTCAGCCCTGGGGCAGATCCTTTTTATATGGTTCGTCAAGATAGGCCCCTCCCCGTGGAGGACCATCCCTCTGATAGCGCTCTTCGCGATGGCGGTGGAAGCTGCGTCAGGCGCCTTAGGCGAGAGCCGCCGCGCATGGGTCGGAAGGATGGCCGCAGCATGCCTCATTATCTCCATATGCCTCCCCACGATCTGGAGCCGGGCCCACGTCCGTCTGACGAATATCGATATAATCGCCGCCAACATAATGCACAACGAACGGCCGGGAGATTTTGTCGTGGTCGTGCCCTATTTTTGCGGCATCTCGTTCGACCGCTACTACGCCGGCAAAACGCCATGGATGACCCTGCCTCCCATACCGCAAGGAGAGCTGGCGGAATACGACAAGGTGATCCGGCGACACATGGAATCCCCGCAAAAGGCGATCGACCCCTTGATCGAGAAGATGACAAAAACCCTGCGATCCGGCGGCCGGGTATGGATGGTCGGCGGTCTCCCCTGGATACCGGAAAAAGACGAACAGGCGCCCGAGCTCATCCCAGCCCCCCACCCTGTTTATGGCTGGAGCATAGAGGGGTACTTGCCTGATTGGCATAAAAATGTAGGGGATCTGCTACGGAAACATGCCGACCAAATCATGCAGGTCATCATTCCGCAAAAACAAAAGGTCATGTTGCATGAGAACATTCCCCTGGCCCTGATCGAGGGATGGAAGCCGTGATTTCGATCTTCGGCTACGATCGGCCGTACTTAGCGACGCATTCGCCTATGGCTCCGAAGAGGTCTTCCTTGCGGATCGGCTTCTGCAGGATGATGGCGTGATCGAGTTTCTCTATCGTCGAGAGCGACTCGGGATCAAGGCAGCTCACGACGATCACCGGCAAACTCATGGTCTTCCGGTTGCCCCTGAGATAGACGAAAAAGGACTCGCCCGAGAGCGGCTCCATGATGATGTCGAGCACTATTACATCGAAGCGGCCGCCCTCGACCCTGCGCAGCCCCTGCATCGCGTCGCTCATGAGCTCGATCTCAAAACCCGATTCGCCCGCGAACATGCCCCTGTAGATATCCAGCATGTCCTGGTTGTCCTCCACGATCATCACCCTGATCTTTTTTGCAGGCTCTGCCCTCATATAAACGCCCCTTGGGGGAAAACACGCTCCTTATACTTATTATATTACAAAAAGGCTCAAAAACCCAGCCCCGGCAAATCCGCTGATACCCATCAACTAAATGATCCGCTTGCCTCTGGGAAAATGCGGTGTTATAGGGGGCAACCCGAAATAAACGGGTGTAATATCGGTAAAATCAGCGGGTGTAATTCAATGGTAGAATGGAAGCTTCCCAAGCTTCATACGTGGGTTCGATTCCCATCACCCGCTCAAAGGAATTTCAAGCAGTTATAAGAATACCGCCGCTTTCATCCCTCTGATTTTCCCACAATACTCCCACAATTTTTCAAAAAGCCGGGTCAAACTGCGCTTTCTACGACTCGGAATTTTGTCTTTTGCAGGTCCCGAATCGTCGGCAATAAATTCACTGCGCGCCGCAGTTGATCCGTTTGAACCTCGGTATAAATCTCCATCGTTAACCGAACGTCGGCATGGCCCAGCAAGGTCTGTGCTTCCTTGGGATGCGCTCCGTGCCGCGCCAACAGGGAGCAGAAAGTCTTGCGCAATCCGTGCAACGTCACTCCCTGAATCCCCGCCTTGCTGAAGAGCCGGTTCATGCTGGGGCGGAATATGCCGACCGGACGGCCATCCCCATGACAAAACACATACTCCCTCTGTGCCGTGGTGCGCGGCAAATAAGGGCGGGGGCTGGTTCCGTTGCCGTATTGCATATTGGGCCAGTTTTCTTTGAGAAATTCGAGCGTGTCTTCCAAGTCAGGAGCCATCGGGATAACCCGCGATTCCCTGTTCTTGGTTTTGCGCTCATGGCCGGACACAATCTTGAGCAAGTGGTCGTCCCAATTGATATCCTCGAATTTCAACTGGGAGAGTTCGCCCGGCCTCATGCCCGACTGGACCATGACCAAGAGCACCGCCTTTTGCCACGGGGTAGCCATGTCCAGCAAACGACCCAATTCCGCCTCTGTCAAAGAACGACTGCCGCCTTTTTCTTCGGTCCAACGACGGACACCTTGCGCCGGGGATACGGCCAAATACCGCCATTCAACTGCTTTCTGAAACAGAAGCCGCAAGACGCTAAGCAGGATATTCTTGGAGCGGTTGTTGAGCAGCTGGGTGCCGATGAATCGTTCCAGACCTTCGCGATTGATCTGGTCCAAATGGCAACCCTGAAACTCCTGCCGCAATTTCCCCAACCGATCCCGATAAAGCCTCACCGTACCGGGGGCGCGTGTCCCTTGCGCAAAATCGGCAAGGAACTTATCGCAAAACTCGCCCAAAAACAGCCGCACCGTGGGCGTTTGCTGGTGCGTCCCGTTCAGCAATTCATTCAGTACGGCCATCCTTCGTATCTCGGCTTCTTTCTTGCCGATGCATCCCAGCTGAATGTTTCTGTCACTACGCCCATATTCCCGTACCACAAGGTAATACCGCTTCTCGCCCTTCTTGGTTCGGTAATGCCGTACGTAGACGTTTGAAGTCACCTAGCCAGCTCCTTTCTAGGGTCAAACGTCGTCTCCTCTGTGGGTGCCACTTTGTGGCTGCACCTCCGTTTCAGCCAAGTCAGGACTTCGGAAGGAACGTATCGGCATCCTTTGCCGACATAAAAACGCGGCATCCCTTCACGATTGTATTGATCTACCGTGGACTTGGCACATTGCAGGAAGTCACAGAGTTCCTTATGCGTCAAGGGCCTCCCGGTTTTATTGCATGCGTCCGTCACGCAACCGCCTCCGCTTGCTGCCTTGCCAACTCCAGAATCCTCGCCAATATCTCCGAGGCGTTGCCGTCCCCGATCTTTCGCAGCGGAATGCCAGCAAGGGGCTTGTCCATGAGGTCTGAGGACCAATAAGGCAGGACGATCTCAAGCCACTCAATCAGGTGCCGGACTTTCCCGGGGTACTTCCGAGCAACGATTTTGCCAACATCCGTTCCCCAGCCGTCTCCCACGAAATAAAGCCCGTGCGCCTTGAGGACAAAGGGCCTGCGGCATATCTCTCTCACCGGGAGCTGGACGAAGTCAGCCCACTCGATCCTTTCAAATCGTCCCTCGATTAGCTCAAGGATTTCGGAGCTGGCTTTCATCAGAAGCCCTCCGGCAAGTCGGGTCCCGGCACATATCCCTCATCTTCGTCGCCCTGATGTGGCAATGAAGGCGGAGAAAACGACAGCTGCGATGTCCGGGAGAAGGAATCCTTGTACCGCTGCACTGCATCGCCATCCCATGAAGGCGATGTCTCACACACACCGTCATTTTGAGTAACACCTGCAAGCAAGTCATTTTGAGCGGTTAGGGTGTTACCCGAAATGCGGTTGTGCTCCGGGGGAGGTGTTACTCGATTTGCCCGTGTGTGCGTCAGGAGAGGATGAAAATCTTTTTTTAACGTGAATTTGTACGGCTCGCCATCCGTATCAGCGTCCAGAACCGCAAGCACCGCCAGCTCTTTAAGGTGATGCAAGGCCGTTTTTTTGGCCATCCCCTTTAGTCGGGCAACTTCCAAGGCAGTTGTTTGACCGCCAGCTTCAAGCATGGCCTCAAAGACAAGTCGCCGATATTCCGGCATTGAGCTGAGGCAAACGTGTCCCACAAACTGCAAATCCTCCAACTCAGCGGCACTTGCCCCGCGAATCAGTGCCGAACCCGCTATAAGTGCTTGAAGGACTTGGGCGGCTCGCCAACCGTGCTCAATCGCGGGCGCCCCATGGCGGTCATCATCCGTTGTATTGCCATCGCTCAGAGACAGTCCACCGCGTAGCAGAGTCAGGGCCTCACAGTATAGGCCGATTGAAGACGCAATTTCCTCGGACACTCCAATCTTATGAATAGACAAAGAGCGTCGAGGGACGCTCTCAAATAGCGTTTCTAAAAACACCCTAACTTTGTCAGCGCACTCCTCGCGGTTGACAGACGGCTTCTTTGTACCACGAATCAACGCAGCATAATCACGGGCGCTAGGACGCTTTGAATCCGTTGAAATGAAAAAGAGCCGCGTTCCGAGAGCAGCCATCAGACCGAAGACTTTAGGACGCGGCGGCGTTGTAGCGCCAAGCCAGACAAAATTGATTGGGTCGGAATAGCCGCGCGTTCCTTGTGTGCCGCTAGATGTTACGAGTCCCTCGCCGTCAAGCACACTTGTAAGCTGAGCGAAGGCAACGCGAATATCATCTTCACGCCCGGAAAAGAGAGGCGCCAACTCCTTTGTGCAAAGGCACGCATCGCGCAACTTTGGCAGCAAATCTATTTTTTCAAGCTGTTCCTTTTTGACATTTGAAGCATGAGAGACAAATGCCTTCGGCGTAAAACTATCGCATCTGACGATCCCGACAAGGCCGGACCTCATAATCCATGTCAGCGGCTCAGTTTTGCCGGAGCCTGACGGACCCATAGCGATCATAGTTACAGGCAAAGGGAAATCTGAAAGACATAGGGACGCAGTTGCAGCAAGATAAGCATGGAGCTGAGGCCACAATGCTGGGAATGAACACCGCACGGCCTCCCTCATGTCCTCATATACACGCTTGAGAGACGAGTGTGCGATTGTTAGGCAGGGTTGCTCCAAAGCAGCTTGAAGCGTTGGCGCGATTTCATGCGGCATGACAAGCCCCCTCTCGCTGTTCACGGTCGGTCCGCGCTGCCCTCCTTAGACGTGCAATAGTGGCATCAATTTCCGCAAGCAATTCTCGCCTATACAGCACCTTAAGCGCGTCGTCGTATGCATAAAGCTGTTCATCAATTTCAGCCCATACGCGCTTCAAGTCTTCATCGCTCAACCGGCCTTCGTTATGCAGTTTGCGAGCGATCTGCGTCTGCAGGCAGGCTCGATCTGCAACGAGGCGGTCAAGCCATTTCCAACGTTCGACAGCATTTCTGCGGTAAACATGTAAGGCAACAATTGCCACTTCATGGTCAAAGAAATTTAGTTCTTGATACGTCCCTGAATTAACGTTATTCATTATCTGCATTTCCTTTCTGCCCCGGTCCGCCGACAAGCTGCCGGGGCATTTGTTTATGAGTTCCGCGAATCCTTCTCAAATATTTCATCCGGTTTTAGCCCTAGTATTTGCCCAACGCGAACAAGGCGCGCATCGCCATTACGGACGCGCTGCGCTCCAATAACCCACTTACTCAAGAGTGAGGGATTAACATCGGCTTTTAGAGCCACACGATATTGCGGCTCGTGCCAGAGCTTCAATCTATCTTTGAATTGTTGAGATAGCATCTATTCCTCCAGTTTGCTTACCGGAGGTTTATAGAATAAGAATTACAATGACTAGTAAGTGGAGGTTTCAGATGGGTGTGAGATCAACACCCAAGTGTTGATGGCAGGCCAGACTATATTTGCAGTCTCTCGAACTCTCTTTTGACAATCGTCTTGATCGTACTGCTTTTGAGCACGCGTCGATCACTGTTGCAAGGATGCTGTTCGTAGAGAAATGCCAATGTGTCTATTGCCTCTTGGTGGCTCTTTCCGCAGTCCACAACCAAGCAGGAAACAAGGCAGGCAATATTCATATCACGAGATTCATTCCAAGATATTTTAGGCATTTGATTGCGCTGCTGTGCAGTCTTCATCACATCTTCCAATACATCCTCTGCATCACACATTACATGCCTCACAGATAGCGGTCGTTTCATAATGACATGCTCGTAAGTGTAGTTCTTATTAAACCAACGAGTCAGTTCGAGCAGTTTTTTTACTTTCTTCATGTTGTCGCGAGAGAACTGAAAACGTTTCTCGCTAGCCAAATGGTACCATTCGATAATGTCAGCAAGGATAAAACAGAAGGGTCTTATGCTCTTAATCCCACTTTCACTCAATTTATTGAGGTAGGAAAGAACGGCTTCGTCATCACAGCCAATTTTATAAAACCAACCGCTGATTCTCTTTACGCCATCTACCACGGTTTCCGTGCGTATTGGCGTGTACTGCTGGTATTTTGTCAGACCACATCTCAAGGCTATTTTGAGTTTCTCATAATCCGATCCAGGTCTTTCGGACCTTCTCCCTTTTTTCACCCCGCCCCTCGCAGTCTCCCTGAAAGATTGAAGGGGCAGGCGGATAGGGATGCCGCTTTTCGGGAGCGACCCTAGCCCCGTCTTTATCTCACTTCTCTTTTTCGCTTATCCTCTTAGCTGTTATATTAACAAACATTCCCGCACCAATACATGCGATCATGCCGATGACCCAGCCCGCACCGTTGTCCGGCCCGGGTGAAAACCTATAGCCCGTTTCTGACGGTGACACATACCGCGATCTACCCCGTCCCCCTCCTTCGTAATTAACCCATCTCGGATAATTAGGATTGTAGATATGTGAAAAAGCAACCAATGCGCACACAAAAGCTATAAGCCAAAGCGTCCAGGCGATCACCTTCAACTGTTTGCGCGACATGTTTCTCCCCCCATATGTGAACTTACCTCTTTCGATATTCCAATATATCGTCCAGCCGACAACCAAAAACAGTGCAGACCTTATCAAGCACATCAGTGCAGACATTGTAATCTTTATGATTCTTTGCCTTTATCAGCAAAGCGGCTGTGTTAGGGCTTACACCCGCTGCATCCGCAAGCCGCCTCGCTGAAAACCCCTTTGATTTAGCCATATTACCTATTTTATATTTAATCATAAGTGTCCTATATAACAGACGGTTGGCGTTGACAAGTTATTCCAGGTGTCCTATATAAAGGACATATGGAGGGACAAATATGAAGATTGCAATCTATTGCCGTGTTTCAACCGAAGATCAGAAAGCCGACCTTCAGCTCGATGCCCTTCGCCAATATGCCAAGGCCCGGGGGCTTGAGGTACATAAGGAATATGTTGACCATATCAGCGGGGCCAAGGAGAGCCGCCCTGCCCTCGATGAGATGCTTGCCGATGCCAGGCGCGGGAGGATCGGCGCGGTCTGCGTGTGGAAAATTGACAGGCTTGGCCGCTCAGTCTCCCATCTCCTTAAGGTCCTGTCCGAGCTGCAAGCCCTTGGGGTTGCATTTGTGAGCCTTCAAGAGGCAATCGACACGGCCACGCCTGCGGGTCGCATGGTTTTTACCTTCCTTGGGGCCGTGGCGGAATTTGAGCGGGCGATTATAGCGGAGAGGGTCAAGGCAGGGATGAAGGCAGCCAAGAGCCGAGGGAAGCATTGCGGACGCCCGAAGGCCAGCCTTGACCTCAGCCTTGCCCGTCAACTCCGCTCTGAGGGCAAATCCTTGCGCCAGGTGGCTGCTCTCGCTGGGGTCTCGACTGCCACGCTTTCAAGAGCACTCGCGGCATAAGGACGGCCAGCCTGATAAAGAAACGCCCCGCCATCGAGCGGGGCTTTCTTGTTTCAAAAGGGTCCCTAAAACCGAGCCTCAAACTCCCTGTAATTACGCACCCTCAATCGGGCTGTTTCGCTGTCTCAAAAGGTGAAGGTTTTGAAATCTCTAAGGACCCATTAAGTCTAAAACTTGTCTCTCATATTCACAGGATGAAATGATAGCGTCCTTATTGATTAATGATCGAGCTTTCAAAATCCAATACCTTAACCAATGAATACGCGTTTCAAAAAGATTTTCTGATAATTTTCTATAAAGGGGTGAATAAGTACCGTCGGCCATTCCAGCAGAAATTATTTGATCCTTTTCAAGGCATGTCCAGTTATCCGCGTCATAAATGGAGCAGTTCTGATAGGTAATCGAACCAATTGAATCTATTTTCTTCGTGACAACTTGCCCTACTGGATAAATTTTATACTCATGCTTTTCCGGGCCTTCCATTAACAACCTAACCTTAACGGGTCGGCTAGATGTTCGATCACATACAATTACATAAACGGTTTTCTCATGTGCAATATCGCAACCAGCACTAAGAGCAATGCACACTATTACAATCAAACCTAACGCCAAGTGAATCTTCATAATATATTTTTCCCAATTCCTTTCCGTTGATAGCTATTTCTTACAAGGAAATTTTTCTTTTAAAGAAAGCAGCACGCCAGAACGAGCAGGTGTTTTTTTCTCCTTGGGATACTTTTGCAGCCATTTCGAAAATATTCCGATTGCATCGTCAACGGATACCCCACTGTTAGGCATGCAGATGAATCGGCTCTGAGGATAGAGGTCGGACGTGATCCTGTTACCATCGATAACACCGTCAATATATGTGGCGCAATATACATCGGATATGAGAGCTTTAGGATCGGAGGGCGCTTTCCCCAACTTGTGACATTCGTCATAAAGTTCGCCTGCGGTTTTATCACCCGCAAAAGCAACGCTTGATAAAGACAAAATCAATCCAGCAATAAGTATTATTTTCATAATCTCCCTCCAATGAAATTGACAAGTCAACTAATCATGACGGTCAAATAGGGTCAATAAAATACGTCTTTTGTGGCGTGGTGCAAAAAGACGCATCAAGGCAATGGATAGCCCCAATGGCTATCCGACTGACAGATAAGGAAATTGAGAGATTCTTTAAGCGCCTCGGCCAACGCGTGCGGAAGCTTCGCATGGATCAGGGCTTGGTTCAAGAGGACATGCTGTCCCATGGCTTTTCTACGCGTCATTATCAGCGGATCGAGGCAGGCCTGCCCATAAATCTGAAGACAGCATATAGGCTTTGCAAGGTTTTCGGTATCTCTATATCTGAATTATTTGAAGGGCTAGAATAAAGTCGGCTCTCCGTCCATCGTTTCTTGTAATGACTGCCACTCATTAAAAAGCTGTCTTAGTTGGCGAGCCTCATTTCTTGCCTCTCTTGAATAATGGCCGTGCTTCAAATGCGCCCGCCTGATCCGCTCCAACCCCTCGGGAGTCCGGGGGCCTGTGCTGCACCCGCCGTGCATCCGACACCGCCCGTTGCGCATGGCAGGCCCCATGCAGGAAGTCCCTCGCCTTGTCTTTGCGCCGCATCTGGGAGCTTTTGAAAAGTCCCCCGGCAAATTCCCGTTTTTCAGCCAGCCCCGCCGCTGGGCATGGGGTTTATCCGCCCTTTCCATGCTTGACCCCTCCCCCCTCCCCTATGAGTCCGACAATCGCCTGACCGCCTTCGTTGACGTGGACGTGCTCGACAATGACCTTTTGCTGGCCTTGCCCTCGATAACGGTTGAGGGCCTCGATCTGGGCTGTGAAGGTCCGCATGAGTTTCGTGGCCCTGGAGATGTTGGCGTCAACGCCATCACAGGTCTGCCCCTCCAACATTGCCCTTGCCATGAAAGTCATTGCCAGATTGTGAGTCCCGACCATTTGCACGGCAAGCATCCCCTCCAATTCATCCTTAGGCTTAATGCCGTGCAATGCGGCGAGGGCGATATTACATCTGTCAACCTTTGGCATCTCTCGGTACGGTACAGTTCGTTGTGCCTGATCTAGGAATACTCCCGACAAATCACCGTCAATAGTCCCAGTTGCTTCAACAAGGGCCATATAATCGCAGGAATTGTCAATCCGCGTCACGTCCTTATCGTCGCCTGCCTTGCGACTTAGCTTGGGCGGCTTGGGTGCTTCCCTCACCCGGCGAACAAAGGCCGCCATGCGGGCAATCTCTGCACTGGAAGGAGACGCGGCCAGCTCAGTGTTTTGCTCCACCGCTGCCAAAGTTATTTGATCGTTAGTCGCTTTCAATTTATGGCCCCCACTTTCTCATTCGCATCTATCCCAAAAAGCAAAAAGGCTGGGCTCAAATTGGCCTCAGCCTTTTCTAACTTCCTGATTTTTTTCTACATCTTTGAGCGGGAGACGGGATTTGAACCCGCGACGTCAACCTTGGCAAGGTTGCACTCTACCACTGAGTTACTCCCGCAAGTTTTCAATGTCTAAAAAAAGCTGCGGGGGTTTATCATCGCCCCCAAACCATGTCAAGCGACCGCGGGCTTTCGCCTGAGCCCGTTAAAAAATCCGGCCGCATAATGAATACCTGAGCCGATCGAAAGGATGACGGAGGGCAGCATGAACGCCCATCCTATGAGCCTCCAGTCGATGCCGAAGAACGGATAGTGCGCCAGCAGCCCGACGCAGGCCACCGTGGTGAATACAGCCTTGTACTTGCCCCAGTGGCTCGCGGCGATCACGACCCCCTCGTCGATGGCGATCCCGCGCAGCGCCGTCACGGTGACTTCGCGCACGAGGAAGACGACCGCCAGCCAGGCCGGCAGCCTGCCGAGCGGTATCATCATGATCACAGGGACGAGGAAGAGAAGTTTGTCGGCGAGCGGATCCAGGAATTTGCCGAAAGTGCTGGAGATCCCCCTCTTCCTGGCCAGATAACCGTCGAGCATGTCCGAACACATGGCCACTGTGAAGAAGAGGGCTGCGGTGAATGAGAGCTGTCTGTTGAGGCGAATGCCCGGATCAGAGTCGTCGAGAAAGAGCATGAGCACAAATATGACCGGCACGGCGAGCAGCCTCGCCATGGTTATCCAGTTAGGCAGGTTGAGATAAGCTCCGGACAAGCGCCCTCCCCACGAGCCTGAAGGCTGTATGCCCTGCCCGCCGTTTTGTCAAAGAGATTGTAAAGCCCGGATATCTCTGGTACTTACCGCGCGTGGAGAACAACTACGATTATCTCGTCATAGGCAGCGGGATCGCGGGGCTGACCTTTGCCTTGACCGTCGCGGAGAGCGGGTCGGTCGCCCTTCTCGCCAAGCGCGAGGTTGAGGAGACCGCGACCACATATGCCCAGGGCGGCATCGCCGCGGTGGTCAGCGAGGCCGATTCCTTCGAAAGCCACATACAGGACACCCTTTCCGCAGGGGACGGGCTCTGCAAGGAGCAGGTGGTGAAGGATGTGGTGCGCGACGGACCCACCCAGGCGCGAAGACTGGTGGACTGGGGCGTGCGCTTCACGCAGGGCGAGAAATGGCCCTTCGACCTCACGAAAGAGGGCGGGCACAGCCACCGGAGGATCCTCCACGCCGGCGACACAACCGGCCGCGAGATCGAAAACGCGCTGCTAAAGGCCCTATCAGCACACAAGAACGTCTCGATATTCGAGCACCACATAGCGGTCAACCTGGTCACCGCAGGCAAGCGCTGCATCGGCGCCTACGTTCTGGATATAAAGAAGGGAAAGATAAAGCCGTTCGCCGCGCGCACGGTCGTGCTCGCGACCGGCGGCGCAGGCAAGGTCTACCTGTACACCTCCAACCCCGACGTCGCCTCCGGCGACGGGATCGCCATGGCATACAGGGCCGGCGCGGCGGTCGCAAACCTGGAGTTCGTGCAGTTCCATCCCACGTGTCTCTATCATCCCAAGGCGAAGTCCTTCCTCATATCCGAATCGGTGCGCGGCGAGGGGGCCGCGCTCACATTGAAGAGCGGCGAGCCTTTCATGCAGAAATACGACGAGCGCGGGGACCTCGCCACGCGCGACGTCGTGGCCCGCGCGATCGACGCGGAGCTCAAGCGCACGGGCGACGATTACGTCTATTTGGATGCGCGCGCCCTCGGCGCGGACTATCTGAGGGAGCGCTTCCCCAACATCCTGGAGACGTGCCTGGACTTCGGCATAGACATCACGAAGGAGCCGATACCCGTGGTCCCGGCGGCCCACTACTTCTGCGGCGGCGTCGCCTGCGACATCGAGGGGAGGACGAACGTTGACGGGCTCCTGGTCTGCGGCGAGAGCGCATGCACCGGGCTTCACGGCGCGAACCGGCTGGCCTCCAACTCGCTGCTCGAGGCAGTGGTCCTCTCGACCAGGGCCGCGAAGGCCGCCATCCTCAGGCTCTCCGAAGAAAAGGATAGGCTGCCCCCGATACCCCCGTGGGACCCGGGCGGAGCCACGGACTCCGACGAGGAGGTCGTGATCACTCAGAACTGGGACGAGATACGCCGGACCATGTGGAACTACGTGGGCGTCGTCCGATCCGACAAGAGGCTCATCAGGGCGAAGAACAGGATCATCCTCCTCAAGAAGGAAATCGACGAGTACTACTGGAACTTCACGGTCACCTCAAACCTGGTGGAGCTGAGGAACATAGCGCTCGTGGCGGAGCTCATCATAAGATCCGCCCTCGCGCGCAAGGAGAGCCGGGGCCTGCATTTCACCATCGATCACCCGGAAAAGAAGGACAAGTTCAGGAAGGACACGATCCTCAAAAGGTCTTTCAGAAGATAGGTCAGCGGATATTCCATTTCACCGTCGATGCGCCGACGACGCTCATGATCGTAAGCTCAATCTCGTTTCCCAATGGGACCTTCGGGAAGGTGACCCTGTATCCCCTCGACCACCTGTCGAGGTAAGGGAACATCTTCCGCTCGTACGGAGTGATCTGCAGCTTCTCCACGAGCATCGGCTTTACGACTTCCCCGTCGCCGGTCTTGAGCTCGATGCGCCAGAACGAATCCTCATAGGTCGAGAAATCCTTATACTCATCCTTGGTGTACATCGACACGAAGAAATCCCAGCCTTCGCCGTGGCGCTGGCCCTGCTCCATCTCAAAGCGCTCGGCGTCTATCGGGTCGAGATGCTTTATCTTCCGGTGCTGTTTTTTGAAGACTTCGCGGAACGCGTCGTCGAAGAATGTCGCGTGCCAGATGAGCTCTGCGTCCCAAGCGCTGGTATGATAGATGCGGCCGGTCTTCGTCATCTTGTTGAGATCCCACCGGTACCCGGCCTGCGAGGCTGACGGCGCCAAAAACAGGACCAACGCTATCGCTGCGCATGTGAGACGTCTTGACATACCTCGATCCTCCCGCCCAGATGATATTGATTGCCGTGCGCGGATATCGTCCGCGCCCTCTCATAGATCCAGTCGCGCATATCCCTCGCGACCTCCTGCCAGCCGTGATCGTGCAACAGGTCGTGTGACATGCCGTCGTAGACCTTGCACGCCTTGTCGATCGAGCTGGCGCGCGCGGCGAACCACGAACTCGCCTGCGGGTCGCATACGCGATCGGCCGTGCCGGCGAGCATGAGCAGCGGCTCGTGCAGCCTGTGCGGCATGCCGCCCACCAGCCCCGCGTTCCTCTCGATCTCGAGACCTGCCGCGATGGAGAGCCTGGTGTGGAACAAGGGGTCCCTGGCCAGCGCCTCGACCTCTTCGGCTTCCCTCGTGAGATCAGCAAGCTTTACGCCGCTCTGTATGGTGAACCACGGAGCCACGGCGGAGAGCCTCGTCGCCACCTTCCTCTTCCAGCCGGGGATATTCACCGTCGGCTGCAGCGCAGCTGAAATCGTAACGATTCCTGCGATCCTCGCGGCATGCGTCAGGACGTAATTGATAGAGATCAGCGCGCCGAGGCTCTGACCCACGATGAAGATGGGCGTTTCAAGAGAGACGGCCGAAGAGGAGAACTGCACGAACGCGGCCAAGTCATCGACCCATTCGTTGAAGCGCTCGACGTGGCCCCTCCTCCCTTCGCTGAGGCCGTGCCCGCGTTGATCGTACATTGCGACCGCTATGCCTGCGTCGGAGAACGCCTGCACGAGCCTCGAGTACCTGCCGCAGTGATCGCCCAGCCCGTGGACATATACGACGAGCGCCTGCGGATCGGAGGGGATCCAGTGCTGATAGAAGTGTTTGATCCCGCCGGAGAACGTCGCGTACTTTATGGAGATATTCATCGGCATCGCAAAATCCTGTTAATAAATCCGTGCGGAGAATGCAACGCAAAGCTATTTTTCTTTTATGAATTCCCTGAGCAGTTCCTTCTGTCGCTTGCTCAGATTCTTGGGCGTCTTGACCACGAAACGGACTATCTCGTCTCCCTTTTTGCCGCTCGACCTCAGGCGAGGGATGCCCGCCCCCTTTATGCGGATCTCATCTCCCGTCTCCGTCCCGGCCGGCACCTTTATTTCGGCCTCGTCCTTGAGGCCGGGCACCTTTATCGTGTCGCCGAGCGCGGCCTGCGGGAATGAGATCGGCATGGTGAGGACTATGTCGTCGCCTGACCTCTCGAAGAGCTGATGCGGCGTGACGCTCACGAAAACAAAGAGGTCGCCGGCCGGCGCCCCGCGTTCCCCCTGATGTCCCTTGCCCCGGAGCACGAGCTGCATCCCGTTCTCCACACCCGCCGGAATCTTCACGCTTATCTTGTCGTGGCTCGGCCTGCGCCCCTCTCCCTTGCACTCCTTGCAAGGTTTCTCTATGCGCTCGCCCTCTCCGCGGCACTCCGGACAGGTGGTCTGGATCATGAAGAAGCCCTGTCGCTGCATGATGGCTCCGCTGCCGCCGCAAGCCCTGCAGCTCTCCCTCTTCGAACCCGGCTCCTGGCCGCTGCCGCCGCAGACCTCGCAGAGCGCCACGCGCGAGATCGATATCTCCTTCTCCACGCCCTCCGCCGCTTCCATGAAAGATATCGTGAGGTCGTACCTCATGTCGGCGCCGGCGCGCGCCCTCCTCCTGCCGCCCCTTCCGCTCCGGAAGCCGAAGTCCGCCATGGAGCCGAAGAACTCCTCGAAGATGTCCCCCATCGAACCGAAGATGTCGCCGATGTCCGTGAACCCGTGGAACCCGGCGCCGGCGAGCCCCTCGTGGCCGTAGGCGTCGTATATCTGCCTGCGCCTGGAATCCGAAAGCACCTCGTAGGCCTCGGAGGCCTCCTTGAACCTCTCCTCTGCGGCAGGATCAGGGTTCCGGTCAGGGTGAAAATCGAGCGCGAGCTTGCGATAGGCCTTCTTGATGTCGGCATCGCCCGCGCTGCGCGCGACCCCCAGAACTTCGTAGTAGTCCCTCTTGATCATATCGAGTCCCCGCGCATATCAGCCGGCAGTTCAATCGTCAACATATTGACAATCCTCTCAAATAGAGAATCGTTTCTCATCTTAATTGCTTGTTTTATAATATTTTTTATCTAAATGCTATGGCACGCGCTTTGCTTAAGATATAATCGGTGGCAAAACCAAGAGGTGAATTTATGAGAAAAACCATCATTCTCCTCGGGCTCATGGCGACGGCAGTCATCCTCGCCGGATGCCAGAGCAGCGTAACCGGCACGGTCTTCCTGGACAAAAACGGAAACGGCGAGATGAACAGCGGCGAGTCCGGCATCCCATTCGCAAAACTCATGGTCACGCGCGACAGCAAGCTCGTCGCAGAGCAATATGCGGACAAGGCCGGGCTCTTCAACGTCCCGGTCAAGGCAAAGTCAGGCTACCTCTGCGTGGAGACCGACCTCTCCTTCGCAGAGGCAAACTTCGCCTACGTGATGCAGTCGCTGGGACAGGAAGTCTCGGCGCAAGTGCCAAAGGCCGTGACGACCTCAACTTCAGATAGCGACGGCGACGGCATAATCGACACCGCGGACAACTGCCCGTACGACGTCAACACGGACCAGCTCGACACGGACGGCGACGACATAGGAGATCTCTGCGACGATGATGAAGACGAGGAAAGCGAGGAAGAAACCACGACCACCACGACGACGACGGAACCCGACGGCTGGAGCGGCTCCAAGTACTGCCGCAACGTCAAGTTCAAGGGGTTTGAGGTGGACATACCGGTGTCGATGAACTTCTCAAAGGTCCTCGCAGAGATGCCGAAGCGCCTCAAGATCGAATGCTATGCAGGAGAGACGTGCGTCGTGAAGATACCGTATCCGCAGGGTTGCGTGCTCGACCCGCTCAACCTGCCCGAGGGAGTCACCTTGGATCAGTCGGCCACGCAGACCGGCGTGGACTCCTACGACCAGATATTCAACATCGTCAATTTCAGCGAGGCCACGACGAGCTCCGAAAAGGCGCAGACCGGCGGCCCCTCCCTCTCGGCAAGCGGGTTCACTATGGTCACGCTGAATCTCGCGGTGGACGAGGATATCGAGATCGGCGCCACTGAGGTGAAGCTCGAGCCCTCAGCCGAATGCTACGAACAGGAACTCGAGATGGAGGCAATCCCCATAGACCTGATACGCGACGTATCGGTAGCCGTCTATCAGAGCCTCACCACGCCGATACCCTCGTCCGGCATGCTCGCCGCCGGATCGAACGCCCAGGTGAAGGTGCTGGTGGAGAACCGCGGCCACAGCGCGGTCTCAAAGGGCGACCTCCGCTTCAGCCCGCCAGCGGGTTCGGTGATACAGGCCCCGGCCGGATGCCTCAACTACGGCACCTTTGTCCTCTGCCGCGCCGAGACGATCGACCCGGGCGAGATATTCTTCAAGGACATCACTTTCAAGCTGCCCTCGCCTGCGGCCGACGAAGAGGTGATCTGCGAGGCATCCTTCAGCGCCGACGGCCTGGATGAGGACGAGCTGGCCGAGAGCGTCTCCTTCAAGATCGACGGCACCACGTAGCCGCACGCCGATATCCCCAAAGCCCTTGACTACACTGCAAAAAGACCCCATATCAGCCCTGCGTTCAGATTCATCAATCCGGCAATGGAGGCAAATATGGGAAAGATAATAGGAATCGATCTGGGCACCACCAACTCCTGCGTATCTGTTATGGAGGGCGGCGAGCCCAAGATCATACCGAACGAGGAGGGCAGCCGCACCACCCCTTCGGTGGTGGCGTTCACAAAGGACGGCGAGATCCTGGTGGGCCAGATCGCCAAGCGCCAGGCAATCACCAACCCCGACAACACGATCTACTCCATCAAGCGCTTCATGGGCCGCAAGTACGACGAGGTCCCTGAGGAGATCCGCATAGTCCCGTACAAGGTAGGCCACGCGAACAACGGCGACGCGGAGGTGATAGTCGGCGACAAGACCTTCGCCCCGCCGGAGATCTCGGCGCACATACTCCGCAAGCTAAAGCGCGCCGCCGAGAACTATCTCGGCGAGCCGGTCACCGAGGCGGTGATCACCACTCCGGCCTACTTCAACGACAGCCAGCGCCAGGCGACCAAGGACGCCGGGAAGATCGCGGGCTTCGACGTGAAGAGGATAGTCAACGAGCCGACCGCGGCCGCGCTCGCCTACGGCCTCGACAGGAAGAAGGACGAGACGATCGCGGTGTTCGATTTCGGCGGCGGCACATTCGACATATCGATCCTGGAGGTCGGCGAGAACGTTGTCGAGGTGCACTCCACAAACGGCGACACGCACTTGGGCGGCGACAACATCGACCAGAGGCTGATGGAATACCTCATCGACGAATTCAAGAAGGATCAGGGCATCGACGTGTCCAAGGACAAGATGGTGCTGCAGCGCCTCAAGGAGGCCGCCGAGAAAGCGAAGATCGAGCTCTCCCAGACCATGGAGACCGAGATCAACCTGCCGTTCCTCACCGCAGACGCCTCGGGCCCCAAGCACATGAACTTGAAGCTCACGCGCGCCAAGTTCGAGGCGCTCGTGGACGACCTGCTGGTCAAGACGCTGGAGCCGTGCCAGAAAGCGCTCAAGGACGCGGGTAAATCCGCCTCGGAGATCGACGAGGTGGTGCTGGTCGGAGGCTCCACGCGCATCCCTAAGGTGCAGAAGATCGTCAAGGACTTCTTCGGCAAAGATCCCACATGGGCGTGAATCCGGACGAGGTCGTCGCCGCAGGCGCCGCTGTCCAGGCCGGAGTGCTGGCCGGCGAGGTGAAGGACATGCTTCTGCTGGACGTGACCCCCCTCTCGCTGGGCATCGAGACGCTGGGCGGCGTGATGACGAGGCTGATCGAACGCAACACCACGATCCCCACGCGCAAGAGCCAGGTCTTCTCCACCGCGGCCGACAGCCAGACCTCGGTCGAGGTCCACGTCATGCAGGGCGAGCGCGAAATGGCGGGCGACAACCGCACGCTCGGCCGCTTCCACCTTGACGGCATACCGCCGGCGCCGCGCGGCATCCCCCAGATCGAGGTCACATTCGACATCGACGCCAACGGCATCGTCCACGTCATGGCCAAGGACAAGGCCACGAGCAAGGAACAGAAGATCACGATAACCGCGAGCTCCGGCCTTGAGAAGAACGACATCGACAGGCTGGTCAAAGAAGCGAAGTCCCACGAGTCCGAGGACAAGAAGAGACGCGAGGAGATCGATCTGCGCAACCAGGCCGACGGGCTCGTCTACAACACCGAGAAGGTTCTGAAGGAGAACCGCTCCAAGGTCGCGGATGAAGACGCGAAGCGGATCGAAGAGGCCTGCGAGGCATGCAAGAAGGCGATAGAGGAAAAGGACGCCGCAAAGATAAAGAAGACGATGGAGGAGCTCACCCAGGCCTCGCACAAGATGGCCGAGGCGATGTACAAGGCCACCTCGACGGAGCCCGGACCGCAGACGACGGGAAGCGCGGAGGAGCCCAAGAAGGATGAGGAGAAGAAGGACGAGAAGGTCGTGGACGCCGAGTTCACAGAATCAAAGGACTGACATGAGTCCCTGGACCTCGTCGTGCGTCAGGTGCCGCCACTTGCCCGGCGTGAGCCTGCCCAACCTCACCGGACCTACCGCGATCCTGCGGAGTCTGATCACCGGATAGCCGATCGCGTCGAACATCCTGCGCACCTGGCGGTTCCTCCCCTCGCGGATCGATATCTCCATGAGCGCGTTTCCGTCGCCCTTGTCGATCCTGCGCACGCGCGCAGGCAGGGCAGCGCCGTCTGAGAGCGGGACGCCGTTCTTCAATGCGTCGAGGTCATGGGGAGCGGGTTCACCCTTGACTCGCACGCGATAGGTCTTCCATATCTCATGCTTGGGATGCGTGAGGATGTTGAGAAAGTCGCCGTCGTCGGTGAGTATGATGAGGCCCTCTGAGTCGAAGTCGAGCCTGCCGACCGAATTGAGCCTTCCCTTCCACTCCGAAATCAGGTCCCATAGGAGCGGCCTGCCCTCGGGATCGCTCTTGGTGACCATGGTGTTGTGCGGCTTGAAGAACGCGATGTACGTGCGGCCCTGCGGAATCTGAAGCAGCTTGCCTGCGAGCTCGACGCGGTCGCGCGACGGATCGACCGTGGTCCCCTTGCCCGCGACCGCGGCCCCGTTCACCGACACCTCGCCACGCGCGATCGCCGCCTCGGCAGCCCGCCTCGACAGCTCACTCGACAGGGCGATAAACCTCTGGAGGCGCATCTTCTCCGGCAGCCGGATTGTCTGTTGATACGGCCGCGGCTTCGGACGCCTCTTTTTCAGAGGTCGTTTCCATCTTTCCGGTTCCATCTTGCGCATCCCCGCCCTCTCCCTGCACCGGGTTTTCGACCGCTTCCAGCGACTCCTCTTGCTGCGAGGGGAATATCTCCCGCTCGAGTCGCCTGAGCCCCTTGATCTGGCTCTCGAGTTCCGAGAGCGCCTCCATGTCCTCTTCGTTCTCCTCGCCCTCGTCGAGCGGGCGACGTTTGATGACCTCGGTCTCTTCCTCCTCTTCATCCGAGCCGATGACCTCGGTCAGGTCCTCCTCGTCGTCGCCCGACCCCTGCGCCTTAGCGCCTGCGGAGGCCCCGAGCTGCTCGCGGCGCTCCCTCATCAGATCGTCAAGGTCCTTCAGCGTCGGGAGGTCCTTGAGCGTGTTGAGATTGAAGATCTCCAAAAACTCCTTGGTCGTGCCGTAGAGGAGCGGCTGCCCCGGCTCCTGGCTGCGGCCGACTATGCGGAGCAGCTTTCTCTCGAGCAGCGTCTTGAGCACACCACCGGAATCCACGCCGCGGATCTTCTCCACCTCGCTGCGCATGATCGGCTGCCTGTATGCGACGATCGCCATCGTCTCCAGCGCCGGCCCCGAGAGGCGCATGGGCTTGGGTATGGCCAGCCTGCGCAGCCACTCGGCGCACTCCTCCTTGGTGCGAAACTGATAGCCGCCAGCGACCTTGGAGAGACCGATCCCCCTGGCCGGATTCTCGTTCCACTCCTTCTCTATCTCGACCACGCACTCGCAGACCTGGGCCTTCTCCACCCCTGCGTCCGCAAGGGCGATCGCGATGGCGCTGTCCGTGAGCGGCTCCTCAGAGACGAATATCATGGACTCGATGATGGGTTTGAGCTGTGAATTATCCATCTTGCCTCCCTGTGGATCCATCAGCATCCGCCTTCGGGCTGTCGAAGCCGGTGGCTTCCTTCTCGACCAGCCGGAGCACTTCCTCCTCCGGCACATCATCCATCGTGTATTGTATGTGGATCAGGCCGCAGGTGCTGCTCTGATACACCTTGATCATCTTCATGCGCGCCATCTCCAGCAGCGCGATGAACGTGATGACTATGTCGTAGCGGGTGATCGCCTCCGGCAGGAGCTCCTCGATCGAGGTGGTGGCGCCCTTCCGGAGCAAACCCACTATCTGGTAGATGCGGTCGTTGACCGAGATGCGGTCCACCGCCACGTCGTGGAACTCCCCCTGCGGCGCCTTCTTGAGTATGTTCGAGAACGCCTCCACCAGCTCGTATATGTCCCCTTCGACAGGGCCCTGCGACTCCACGAGCACCCTCTCCGGCTGCATCGGCGTAAAGACGTCGCGTCCCAGCATGGCGCGCTCGAGTATCTGCTCGGAGGCCTGTTTGTAGCGCTGATACTCGAGAAGCCGCTTCACCAGGTCCGCCCTCGGGTCCAGCTCATCCTCCTCGCCTTCGGCGTCGCCCTCGGGCAGCAGAAGCCTCGACTTGATGTGCGCGAGCTCCGCGGCCATGAGCAGGAACTCGCCTGCGAGGTCGATGTCCAGCTCCTGGAGAGTGTCGATGTAGCGCACATACTCCTCGAGCACGAACGCTATCGGGATATCGTAGACGTCGAGGTCGTTCTTCTTGATGAGGTGCATGAGCAGATCCAGCGGCCCCTCGAAGACCTCAAGATTTACCCTGTAGTCATCCATAGACCACTCCCATCACCTTGCGGACCTTCTCCATCACAAGGCGCGCGACCTCTCGCGCCCTCTCGGAGCCGGCCCTGGCCATCGCCAGCAGCTCATCGTCCTTGCCTTCCCAGCGCTCGCGTCTGGCCCTTATGGGCGTCCAGAACTCGATCGCATTCTGGATGCAGAGCTTCTTGCAGTCCACACAACCGATGCCGGCGGAGCGGCATTGCGAAGCGATCTCCGCGACCTTCGCGCGGTCGGTGTAGAGCTTGTGATACGCGAAGATGTTGCAGACATCCGGGTCGCCGGGGTCCTGCCTGCGCTTTCTGGCCGGATCCGTGATCGCGGCCATCATCTTCTTGCGGATCTCCTCATCGCTGTCGGCCATGTATATGGCGTTGCCGAAGCTCTTGCTCATCTTGCGGCCGTCGATGCCGGGGATGCGCGGGGCCTCGGTCAGCATGGGCTTGGGTTCGGAGAAGACGTCGTGTTTTGTGATGAACGCGAAGCGGCGCACGAGCTCCCGCGCGAACTCCAGATGCGCGAGCTGGTCCTCGCCCACGGGCACAAAGTCCGCCTTGTAGATGAGGATGTCGGCGGCCTGCAGGAGCGGGTAGCCGAGGAACCCGTACATGTTGAGGTCGCGGTCGGCGAGCTGGGCCTGCATGTCCTTGAACGATGGCACGCGTTCGAGCCAGCCCAGCGGGGTCAACATCGAGAGGAGCAGGTGCAGCTCCGCGTGCTCAGGGACCCACGACTGGATGAAGATGGTGGATTTTTTCGGATCGAGGCCTGCCGCGAGCCAGTCCTTGAGAACCTCTTTGACCGACTCGCAGATCCCCTCGGTGTGCTCGTAGCCTGTGGTCAGGGCGTGCCAGTCCGCCACGAAGTAGTAGCAGTCGTACTCGTCCTGCAGACCGACCCAGTTTTTGAGCGCGCCGAAGTAGTTGCCCCAGTGGAGCCTTCCGGTCGGGCGATTGCCGCTGAGTATCCGTTTCTTTGCCGCCATCTTGCCCTCTGGCTCAACTAGGGAGCAGAAATCCGGCCACATAGAGGACCGGGACGAGGATGTACCTTAGCAATCCGGTTACGAACAATACAAGCAAAATCATGAAGCTGTAGCGCGAGAAGCGGTCGAACGAATCCAGACTCGATGCGGGGAGGATGCCTCTCAACACCGAGCCTCCGTCAAGCGGCGGCATGGGCAGGAGGTTGAATACCGCAAGCACGAGGTTGAGGACAACGCCCATCTCGAAGATGGCGTACATCCCGCCGAATATTGTCGCGCCGATGCTCCCTGATACGAGCCACGACATAGGGAGGCTCGGCAACAGGGCCACGAAGAGCCTGACAAGGGCCGCGAATACGAGGGCCAGCAATATGTTGGAGGCAGGGCCCGCGATCGCAACCCACAGGTTCGACTTTCTAGCCTCTCCCTTGAGCCTGTAGGGGTTGACCGGCACCGGCTTGCCCCAACCTATCACCGGCGCGCCGGTGAGTATGCCTATCGAGGGCAGGATAACCGTGCCTATCAGGTCCATGTGCGGGAACGGGGAGAGGCTGATCCTGCCGAGGAGCTTGGCGGTCGGATCGCCGAATTTATCGGCGATATAGGCGTGCGCAGCCTCGTGGAACGAGAGCGAGAAGAGGAACAGGGGGTAGAAGAGGACGAAGTCGATGATCCGGCTGTGCATTGAGACCTGCTATCTGAAACCGCCCGGAAAGTCAATTCGCGGGCTTTCACGCCCTGGGATGGAACTTCTTATACAGATCCTGCAGGTGCGCGCGGGAGACGTGCGTGTAGATCTGGGTCGTGGAGATATCGGCATGCCCCAGCATGGCCTGCACGATCCTGAGGTCGGCGCCGCGCTCGATGAGATGCGTTGCGAACGAGTGGCGCAGCATGTGTGGGGTGACGTTGATCGAAATCCCGGCCTTTCGCGCGTGTTCCTTTATGAGCTCCCACAGCCTCTGGCGGCATATCCCGCCTCCGTGATTGGAGAGGAAGAGCCTCTCGCATATGCGCTTGCCCGCGAGCCTGGGCCTTCCGTCGGCAAGGTACTCCGTCAGCGCATCGATCGCGCTCCTTCCCATGGGCACAATCCTCTCCTTCGAGCCCTTGCCCATCGGCATCACGTAGCCCTGCTGGAGGTTTATGCGGTCGGTCGTGACCGTGCTGATCTCGGAGATGCGCAACCCCGACGCGTAGAACAGCTGGATGATGGCGTGGTCGCGAAGACCCAAGACCGTGCGGCGATCCGGGGCGGCCAGCAGCGCGTCCACCTGTTCGAGCGAGAGGAAATGAGGGAGCTTCTTCCAGCGCGCCGGGAACTCGATCTGCGCGGTCGGGTCCTTCTCTATCGCCTTCTCGCGCAAAAGGAAGGCGAAGAGGCCGCGTATGACCACTAGGTATCTGGTCACGCTGCGCGAGGTCAGATCCCCTTTGTGCAGCAAGACCAGAAACGAGAGCACCTCTTTGTCGCTCGCGACCTGCGCGTCCGTCACGTCCGCGGCCGCCATGTGCTCCGCGAACCTGCGCAGGTCGTGGCCGTACGCCTCCAGCGTGTTCGGAGAGAGGTGTCTTTCGACCCTGAGGTGGGTGAGGTATTTGTCGATGGCGTGGTCGATCAACATTCTTGCCTCAATCTGAAAACTAATCTAATACATCGGCATGCGCATAATCAAGGATCTCGGTGCAGGCTTCAGATATCTTCTCAAAGGCTTCACCTTCCTGGCGGGCAATCCCAGGCTGTGGGCCTGGGCCGTGATGCCGACCGTCATCAACATCATACTGCTCGCGGCCATGATCGCCCTCTTCGCCCACTTCTACGGGGACCTGTACACGTGGCTCGCGGCAAGGCTCGGAATCCACGGCTTCGCCGTCGCGGACGCCTGGTGGCAGCACCTCATAAACTGGATCATCTGGGCAGGCAACATGCTCTTCCAGATCCTGATCGTGCTGCTCAGCCTCATCATCTTCCTCATAGTCTCGTATGCCGCGAGCTTCGTCGTGGCAGGCCCGTTCAACGACATGCTCTCGGAGCGCGTGGAGGTCATGGTCACGGGCATCCCGCCCCCTCCCTTCACCTTGAAGAAGTTCCTCTCCGACCTGTGGCGCACGATAAAGGTCGAGTCCACGAAGGCCGGGGTCCTGCTGGCCATACCGGTGGTCCTGTTCGTTGTGAGCTTCATCCCCATAGTCGGCGGCCCGCTGTACGTGGTCCTCATCTTCTTCTTCGGCGCATGGGACCTGGGTTTCTCCTACGCAGACCTCCCCTTTGGCCGCAAGGCCGTGCCCTTCAAAACTAGATGGGCGTTCGCCAGACGCGAGAAGTGGGCGCTCATCGGCCTCGGCGCGGGTTTCATCGTCCCCTTCTTCGCCCTCATCTTCGCGCCCCCCATGGTCGTCGGCGGGACGCTCTTGTACGTCGAGAAATACCTTAAAGAAAAAACTTGAAGGATTGACACCCATCGCGTTGATATTGCATAACACCCGTCATGCCGGTACGGCGTTCTAAAGACACTGTAACACAAACCCAAAGGCATAAGGCCTCCTTCGTGTATCCCTGCGCATCCGATCCTACGCACGGCAACAGGCTCATCGTGGAGATCGGGCCGGGACGCGGGGACTTCCTCTTTCATCTGGCCGAGTCAAATCCCGACGCGGAGATAGTCGGCATCGAGATCAAGGGAAAGCGCGTGGACAAGCTGATCGCCAGGATCGAGCGGCGCAGGTTCGCGAACGTGACCATCATCCAGGACGATGCTAGGGCCGCCCTCCCCCGCCACTTCGCCCAGGGAACGGTGAACGAGATCCACATCCAGTTCCCGGACCCGTGGCCCAAGAGGCGACACGAGAAGCACAGGCCGATAAACGAGGAGCTGCTCGCGGACTGCGCGAGGGTACTCAGGCCCGGCGGCACGCTCAGCTTCATAACTGACCACAGGCCATACGCCGAGCTCTCGTCAGGCATGCTCGCGCGCACCAAGGGGCTGACAAATTGCTACGAGGCCCCTTTTGTCACTGATCTTGCCGACGCATTCCCCACCCTTTTCAGCGAGAAGTGGAAGGCCGAGGGCCGCACGATATATTACCAGAGGTATATCAAGCCATTGCCTTCCCCAAGGGTAACCGTGTAAAAAATAACACGAAACTTTATAAGTGAACCGCCGATAACGAGCCATGAGTTTTTGCGTCAAAGCGCCGTACGCGTTTCTGTCCCCTTTGCCCACGGCCATGCAAGCCATGGCCACGGGCGCATTCAGCGCAGCCGTTTCACCCTGTCCTTTTCAAATCGTCGGTCCGAGCGCCGCAACATGCGGCGCTGCCGCAGCCCTGAAGAGGAGCGCTGCTCGTTTCGCGCCGCTGTGCGAAACGAGCGCTGCGGCGCTGGACAGAAAGATAAAGGAGATACTGCTCAGGGAACCCTTCATCATTGATGAGCAAGGCCGCCCTACGATGATCGCCGAACCCTCGGAAGAACAGATGATTCTCCTGGCCGGCAACAAGCTGCGCTTCCCCAGACTGGAGGCGATCCACCGCCTGCTCTGCAAAGGCCGCGACCCCGGCGACCTCACGGCGATCGACAACGGGCCCGGCGACATTCCAAACCTCGCCTGCGCCCTGGGGAGGATGGGGACGAGGGTCACGGTGAAAGAGCCGTCGCACGTGCGCGCCCGGGATCATTTTCGTTTGATCGACAAGGTCATGCCGGAGATCGCACACCTGATCACGCACGCGGTCGATCTCGACGAGATCGACACGCCCGGCTCGGCCGATATCGTCTATTGGACGAATCCAACTCCGTGCATGCTCTCACGCGACGCGCTGTCTGACGAAGGGAAGACGCGCCTCTTCTTCGGCGATCTGGAGGAATATCTGGGCAGGGACGTCTCGGCCGGCGGTTTTCTCGTGATCCAGGCCGACAGCGTCGTCATTCAGGATATCGATTTCGATCCATATGCGTGGGAGGAGATAACCAGGGTCAGCATGGGCGTCGAACCCATCGCCGGCCTGGTGATGTCCACCAACCACTTCCAATACGAAAACCGCCTCATCGTCCTGCGCCGCAGATAAAAGCAAAGCCCCCGAAAGGGGGCTTTTTTCGATCTGAAACAAACTTGCCTGCTACAGCGTCCTTGTGAACGTGCCCGAGGCCGTGCCGCTGCAAGTCCCGTCGCCGTAATCGACGGTCCAGGCCGCGTTGGCAAACGACATGGTGTCGCCAATCTCGACGCCCGCCACGGTCATCGTTGTGCACTCGATCGTGGTCGTCTCGCCGCCGATCGTTATCGATCCGCCCCACATGATCTGGTTGGCCGAGATCTCGCCCGTGAGCGTGATGCCCTCGCTGGAGACCGAGAGCGTGTTGCCGGACTGCGTGAACGTGCCGCTCACGTCGAACGTGGTCACGGGAACCGGGCAGTCGTTTTCCGGCGTGGTTCCCACCAGCTCCCACGTCTGGCCGTCCAGGTCATAGGTCGGGGTCGCGGGTTCAGAGAACGCACATTCCGTACCGCCACCGCCGCAGCCAACCAGGGTCACAAGCGCCAGCACCACAAACAGATATCTCATATTTTCCCCCCTTCGTTATTGTTTATACAAATGACAAATCGGAAATTAGCACAGCGTGCCCGATAGGGCAACATTTCATGTCTATGGGAGAGGGTCGGGCTATCCTTCCTCCGTTTTTGCAGACGGAGCGAAATTGGGCAGCGATGCAGCGAAACGCAGCAGGTGTACAACGCCACTTCCTTATAACCTCCCTTCAGCTCGTTTCTATTAGGGCATTGCCTGGCACGGCATTTGCTTATGCTTGTTAGTATGCCCTACCTGCCAAGATACGAGATCATACATGACGATGCTTACTTCCATGTCACCTGGCAGTGCCATAACAAAGACTGGCTCATTCAGTGGGAATGGGCAAAACGTGCCTACTATGACCTCCTGCTCAAATATAAGGACAAGTACGGTGTTGAGATCTACTCCTACAACTTTATGGATAATCACCCGCACCTGACGGGCCATTTACAGAGTAAAGACAGCTTCTCCGCATTCTTCAGGGTGGTGAACAGCCAGTTCGCCAGGATCGTCAACAAGCAGCTAAAACGGCGCGGGCAGGTGGTCATGGACCGCTTTAAGTCCCCGCTGATCGAGTCGGACGAGCATATGCTTACGGTCATGGCGTATGTCGATCTCAATCAACACCGGGCCAAAAAGGTGACCCATCCCAGAAAGAACGATTGGTCCTCATACAGCTACTATGCCTACGGCAAGGCAGACCCGCTCATCACGCCCTCTCCTTCGTATCTAGCTTTGGGAAGGAATACGCTGGAGCGTCAGCGCGAGTATCGGGCTATCGTTGAAGCGCTGATGGAAAATCGGCGAATGATGAATATCTCGCATACACATTTTATAGGCAATCCAGACTGGGTGCTCAGGAAATATCAAGAGTTGTGCGAGAGACTGGGCCGCAAAGTTACTGATGTTACAGTTATACGTCTGACGAGTCCGCCAGCGTAGCCTACCTTTCAGTCTGACAGATTCATCTCATGCAATCATATCCTGATTCAGAGAAAATTGCTGTTGAAGTGTATGAAGATACACCAACTCTCTGTCCTGCATCATTTCAACATCATAATAGAAATATGTTCGCTCTCAAAAGGCACAGAGCTAAACTCAGCACAACCACAATTGTGACTGGATCACGCCACTGGCAAACTTACGATATCATTTTTCCTAAATTTGCTCCGTCTGCACGTACTATGCACGTACTACGTCTGTGTGTATGAAGGTTTTATGTGAACTTGCTCCGTCTGAAGGTTTTGTGAACTTGCTCCGTCTGAAGGTTTTTGTGTGTTACAAACCATTTTACAATTATTGCCGAGCATCTGACGAATGCCCAATCACATCAATAAACCGATCGAGAGATTTCCTTCCTTTGTCTGCCCATAGTGGAAGAAATATTATCCCTCCAAAAATGATTAAAGACCAAGGCAATGACAAACGAAAAATCCAAAATACAGCTTTATGAAGACCAAACCATGAAGTAGGCATAAGAAGCCATTCATACGTGGTTGTGTCACCCCATACCCGCGACACAAGATACAACAATTCAACCGATATCCAAGTACCATTTAAAAACCAATAATGGATTTGAACTCCTAAAATTATAAGTCCAATAAAAAAGGGGACTCCGATGACAATTACTGATATTGCTTTAAGCAAATCTAGTAATCCCTCTTTGCGTTTTTTACGGAGAAGTAACAGTAGAAAAAAAATAAACGAAATAAGAACTACCATCCCTGCCACGACTCCAGCAATGTCAGTAGAGGTTGGTATGATATTAGTACCAGCAAATAAGACGTTCATAGTACCGGTCGATATCGATTCGCTATTCATTTACTATCCTCCTTTGTTACTTCTTTATCGTTGCTCTTTCTCCTAAGAGTGTATTCCGGAATTTCAGGGACACGACATGCATTTCCAATTACACACCTGGTGACCGCGGCAGGTCGGTCACGGCACAGCGTGCCGAGTGACGGGACGGGTCGGAGGCGTTTGTTGAGCGGCGTCAGGAGGCGTCGCCTTCCAAGCCTGTGATGCCGCGACGCCGAATGCGCAGGCGAACGAGCGGCGTCTGAGTAAGCGAGCCGTAAGCGAAACAAATGCCTCCGACCCGGCCCGTCTGCTGAGAAAACTCAAGTCTCAAAGAACTTCATGGGATCACCCTCTCCCTGCCCTCTCCCCTCAAGGGAGAGGGGAAACCAACCACTACTCACAGAAGTTGCCGAAAAGTGCTAAAGATATCAAGGGAATAAAACAGGTGGAAAGACCGGGATGTGACGGAGTCACAACAAATCTCTTAAATCCGCGGCATGAGATCCTCTCAAGATTTTTCCAATGCCGGATTTGCTCAGGTTGCTGGCCATCTGCCTGCTAACGGCCAGCATTTCACCGACCTGCTCATATGTGAGTTCTTCAAGGTAGTATTCGAACAGGGCGATTTTCTCTCTCTTCTCTAACCCCGAACCCTCTATCGCCAAAAACAGCTTTTCCCTCAGCTCCAGGTCCAGGAAGTCGTCCTCCGGATAGACGACATTGGTATCCTCAATCAAGTCCTCATAAGTGCGATCGTCCCTATCGCCCAGCGGGGCGTTCAAGGAGACCTCCCTGCTTATGCTCCGGCTATTTTGAACAACAGCATTCCTGAGCCGCAAAGGAAGCGAACGCTTGACGTACGTTTCAAAACTCGCAAGCGATGCCTCATAAAGTCTCACTATAGTGGAAAATTCAACCCTCCCTATCTGAATCAGCTCATCATCGGTCAAAGGTCCATTGCCGAATTTGGCCCTGATTTTATGAGCGATACCGGCTATCAACGGCATATAGAATAAGATCAACCAGTCGAGCGCCTTGTTGTCGCCGGCCTTTGCCGACTCGAGCAGGAAGATCTTCTCATCCCGATCCAGGAGCTCCCCTCCGCTCGCGCGCTTTGCCTTGATGCCGGGATAGAGATCGAGCCCCTGTATCGATGCCCTCTCGCCCTCGATCAGCGCGAGTGCGGATGCGATGAGCACCTCCGCGGGCTCGAAGGAGAGGACCTTTTGAGCGCGAGCAGCGTGGGCGAATCGGATCACCTGCGACGGGCTGTCAAAACCATGAAGTGCAAGCGCCTCGTGATTGAACGGACTCTCTTCATCGACAAAACGCATCACCTGGCGATCGAGCGTCGGCCTCACTTTCTTGATCACCTTTTCCCTGAACCGCACGAACCGGGCGTGATCATCCGATGACGAGGGAAGATTGCCGAAGGCACCTGCATCGATGCCGTTGGGCGTAAGCACCGCACGGCCGACAGCGGACCAGACCGGGCCGAAGGCAGCGATACCGCGGACAGCGGCAAAATCCGACATGGCGCGCAACTGGGGAAACAGGGCTGTAGTGAACTGAGGCATGGCCCCCTGCTATACCTCAACAATTATGCGACGCCTAGCACTTTTTTTCGCGGGTTTTCAAGGGGTTTCGGGAACAAGATCAGGCCTTCATGAGGCGTTTGAGGAGCGAGAGGAGGCCAAGTGCGACGAGCGCGCCTGCGCCCCAGAGGATGAGCTCCATGGGCCAGAGGTTGTGAGAGGTGGGGTTTCGAATAATCCCGACGACGATGACGGCGGCCCAGACCACGAGCGCCGCGATCGGCACGCATGCCGCACCCCTCCACCACCCGCGCCATCGGCGTATGAGGATGATATCGAGGATTATCGCCCCGAAAAACAGGGCGGCGGCGAAGATCAGAGGGATCATCGCCGCCGCCGTTGCATTAGTCGCGTTCATGCTTCTCCATGCTCAATTGCACTCTGATTTCGGTTTGTCCAGGCAGCTCTCAGGAAGGAAGGGGCTCGCATCAGCCTCCCTCACCACCTGCGCCGCAGAGCCGGTGCAGACGTGCGAGCCATCCTGGGTGCAGACCTCGCCGTAACCGCAGCAGCAGCAAGCCCCGGGGCAAGTATACGCAGTTTCGGAGGGACAGTCGTCGCTAGCAACGCAGCAGGTGTTGTAGCCGTCACCGTCCGAGCAGTCGCCGGGACAGTTTTCCTGCGTCTCAAGCACCTCGCACGTCCCGTTGCCGCAACAGTTGGACACGCTGCCGGCAGTGCATGCCGCGGGCGAGATCTCATCACACGGCGACGTGCAGGTGTAGCAGTCCGCCTCGCCGCAGTCGTAGAACTGGTGGCAGCGGTTGTCGTAGCAGCGGTCTTCAGTCCTCGTTTCATCCACGTTGGCGCACGCCCTGGCGATGCAGACCTCGGCGATGCCGTTGCAGTTTATGCACTCGACCGACTGCCCTATGATCAGCCAGGAGGCTGCGCTGCAGCCGTTGAGATCATAGCAGTAGTCATGATCAGCGCAGCAGCCGAGCGTGCACTGGGTGTCCGGGAACCAGTCGCAGCCCGGGCTGTCCTTGTTGAGGAGGCAGTTAGCCGCAAGGCCCAAGGTCTGGGCCGAGGCGGCGGAGGTCACCTGGCCTGCGATGTATGTCGCAAGGATGTTGGCGGCATAGTTGGTGGGAAGCGCAGCGAGCGCCTCGCTGAAGACGGTATCGATGCTCCCTTCCTGTCCGGGAGAGGTGAGGCTCAATCCGTTGACCGTGAGCGCCGCAGTCAAAATCTGGTTTCCGCTCGCGTCGGTCACCACCGTCGTCATCGTGCCGCCGGAGGTCGTGGTCGAAGCGTTCAGCGTGCTGACGCCATTCGTAAAGGTCTCGGCAGCCGGATCGTCGTCCCCACCGCCTCCACCGCTGTCGCTGCTGCCGCCGCATCCTGCGAAGACAAAGAGCGCGAGCACAACCGCCGCAACCATGAAACGCTTCATAGTGACCTCCCTTTTTGATTTTGGATTTGAGGGGCACCCTAGCCGATTTGCCTCAGGCAGGCAACAGCATAAAATGCTGGATACGGGACCAGGGCGCTCACTTGATGAGATTCATGAACTCCGCGCGGGTCTCGGGGCGGCGGCGGAAGGCGCCGAGCATGGCGGAGGTGACGACCGAGGTGCCGCGCTTCTGCACCCCGCGCATCTGCATGCACAGGTGCTCCGCGTCGATGATCACCGCCACGCCCTTTGGCTTTAAGGTTTCCATGAGCGTGTCCGCGATCTGATTGGTGAGCCGCTCCTGGACCTGCAGCCTGCGCGCGAAGAGATCGACCATGCGCGCGATCTTCGATATCCCCACGATCTTCTCGTTCGGAATATACCCGACATGGGCGCTGCCGAAGAACGGCAACAGGTGGTGCTCGCACAGGCTGTAGATCGGGATGTTGCGGATGAGGACCATCTCCTCGTGTTTGTCGGAGTACACCGAGTTCTGGATGAGTTTCTTCGGGTCCTGTCGATAGCCCTCGGTCAGAAACGCAAGGGATTCCTTCACACGCGCCGGCGTGCGCGCGAGCCCCTCGCGCTCGGGGTCCTCGCCCAACTTTTCAAGAAGCCCTCTTATTATTTTTTCCATCGGTCAATTCCTTCCCAGGCTGTGAACAGGTCACCGGCGCTCCTGCGCCTTGCGCATCCCCTCCTCGACCGCGGTCGGATCGTAGTCCCCGACCTTGAGCTCATCGATCGGCTTGCCGGCCGGGGTGAGGAAGATGACGGTGGGCCAGCCCATGACCCGGTACTTCTCTATCAGATCGCGGACATCCGAGGTCTCCACCGTCGCGTCCACGCGGAGACAGACGAGCTTTGCGCCCAGCTCGATGATGTCGGAGCGGCTGAAGAAGTCGCGTTCGAGCGTGCGACAGGGCGGACACCAATCGGCCGTGAACTCCATCATCATGGGTTTGCCCGCGCGCTTTGCCTGCGCAAGCGCCTCCGCCTCGTCGGTCAGCCACTGTATCCCGGGCCTGAACGAAGGAGCGAAACTGCCTGCGCTCCAGCCGAGAAGGCTTCCCATGTAGAAGGCGGCCGGGAACAGGAGCATGACGCCGAGGAGTCGTTTAACCCACACGAGCCACGGCCCGCCGCGAAGTTTGCCCGCGAGCTCGCCGTAGCAGGAGCCCAAGAGGACGAGGATCGCGCCCATGCCCATGCCGAACACCACGAGGAGCCCGAATCCGACCAGGAAACTCCTCTGCAGCGCGACGTGGCCGAGGAGCGCGGCGAGCACGGGTCCTGAACAAGGCGAGGCCACCAGCCCCAACCCCACCCCGGCGAGAAACGACCCCCAGTAGCCCTCTCCCCCCAGTTTGTGGATGCGTTGCGCGAGCCTGCGCGGCAGGCGCACGTCGAATGCGCCGAACATGGAGAGGCTCATGGCGATGAAGAAGATGACCACCACCGAGAGAAACCATCGCTGCTGGAAGAGAAAACCCAGGTTCCGGCCAAGCGCCACGGCGGCCATGCCGAGTGCGGCATATGTGAGTATGAGGCCCAGGACCAGTGCGCCGGCTATGGATAAGTTCTCCGCAAAGCGCTTGTGCGGATGTATGCCGATGAACAGGAAGACTGCGGGCAGCACCGGCCAGACGCAAGGGGTCAGCGAGGTCAGGACCCCCGCCAGGAAGACGATCAGGATCGTGAAGGCCACGCCTTGATCGAGCAGCACGGAGAAATCGCGTATCTCCAACAGGTCCTTGAGGCCCAACTTCTCCTTGAGCGATACGGGTATGGCGCCTTCCCCCTCCTCTGACATGGAGGGACCCTGCAGAGGCCTCGCGTCGGCTGCAGCATGCTGCAGCACGTCGACCGTGAACGCGACCTCCTGCTCCTGCCGCCTGAAACAGAGCGTGGGCGAGCACCCCCTGTAGCTGACCAGTGCGGTCAACTCGCGGCTGCCGGAGGCCAGCCCGGCCGGGATCTTGCCTTTTATCCTTATAGTTAGATCGCCGTCGTACACGCTCGCCTTCTTGCCCAGAAAGGGATCCATCCTGGACTCGGGCTTGGGGTAGGATACGTCGGAGACGATGAGCCCTTCGAAGCTCGTGAAATCCACGTCGGTCTCGTCCGCGTACAGGTAATAGCCCTCCGGGACCCTGATTGTGACGGTGAACTCAAAGTTGGAGCCGGGCTGAAGGCTTGCGCCCTCCGAGCCAGAGACGACATTGAAGGGTTCGGAGACGTCGATGGCCGACATCGCCCCGACCGAGACCAGGAGCGCCAAAACCGCTATGGCGGACGATATGATCCTTCGCATGGTTCGCGGATACTACATGAGGGCGCATATGAGGTCAATCTAATGGCCTTTGCCCTTGAAGTATGCGCCCCGTTAATGTAATTGTCATGACGATGAACAGCGAGAACGAACTCTTCCTGAAGACCGCCTTCAAAATAGCGGCCAAGATTTCGGCAGCCGCCATCATGATCCACGCGGACCCCTTGGACGATATGGAGTTTGCCGATCCTGTTCCCAGGAAGCGCAAGCTCGTGCTCATCACCAGGAAGAAAAAACGGGAGGGCCTGGACGAGGACAAGGGCGCCCTCTTCTCCAAGGCCACCGCGGTCCTCACTCTTCCGCGAATAGCCCTCACCAGGGTTTCGCTCATCAAGATAGGCACGACCCTGGCGCTCTCGCAGGAGATCGTGAAGCCGGGCGACAAACTGGTGTTCGCCGTCGGCCCGGCAGACTCGGGGCCGCTGGACCTCATACAGTCGGTGGACACCTCCAAAGATTCGGAGCTCATATTGGGCCGCAGCGTGGCCAGGCTCTCCGAGACGGTGCAGCCCGAGCTCTTCCAGGCCGTGCTCAACCTCACCATCGAGCTGGCCGAGACAGGCCGCGAGGGGAAACCGCTTGGCACCATCTTCGTGGTCGGCGACCACGAGAAGGTGATGCAGCTCTCCAAACAGATGATCATGAACCCGTTCCGCGGCTACGAGGAGGAGGAGCGCAACATCCTCACCTGCTCCATGAAGGAGACCATGCGCGAGTTCGCGGCCATGGACGGCGCATTCGTCATCGCGGACGACGGCACGGTGCTCGCCGCCGGACGCTATCTCGGCGCGGCGACGGACGAGTCTCACCTGCCGCGCGGTCTGGGAAGCCGCCACATTGCCGCCGCGGGCATCACGACCTTGACCCGCGCCGTCGCGTTTGTTATATCGGAGTCCTCCGGGGACGTGCGGATATTCAAGGACGGCAAAATCATAATGCACATCGAGAAGGCCCCATCCAAAAAGTGATGATCGGAGCAGAGACACCATGTCAAGGAAAGAGCTGATGGAAAGCAAAGAGGTGAAGTTCGACGTGAGGCTGATCGAACGCGAGCTGAGGGAAGGCAAGATCAGCCGAAAGGATTACGAGGCCTATATTAGCAGCCTCGCCGACGACGAGTCCCGCGGGATGCTGGTCGAAATCCCCCGGGAAGGCGACGAAGAACCGGCCCAGGCGGAAGAGGGCCTCACCTTCACGCACGGCTAGCCCCCACTGATCTCCACCATCTCGCAGCCGAACGCCCCCGCGGCGGCGCGCACGATCGCGCGTTTGATCTGCCCAATATGCTGCGGCCGGCCGAGCACGCGCTCCATGGTCGTGACCCCCCTGTCGCTGATCCCGCACGCCACTATGTGCCGATAAGGCGCAAGGTCGCAGCTCGCGTTCAGCGCGAAGCCGTGCTGCGTGACGTTGTGGGAGATGTGGAGGCCGATCGCAGCGATCTTGTCGCAGCCGACCCAGAGGCCCGGATGATCCTTGTCGCGCGCGGCCTCTATGCCGAACCCAGCGAGCGCATCCATGAGCATCCCCTCGATCGCGCGCACGAACTCCTTCACGCCAAGCCCGATCGAGCCCAGATCAAAGATGAAATAGCCAACGACCTGCCCGGGGCCGTGATAGGTCGCCCTGCCGCCCCTGTTGGTGACGAAGAGATCTATCCCCTCCTTCGCGAGCTCATCCTCAGGCGTGAGCACGTCGGAGGAGATACCCCTCTTGCCCTGCGTGATCACCGGAAGATGCTCGAGCAGGAGCAAACGGTCCCGGATCTCTCCGGCGAGCCTCTGCCCGCGCAACCGTTCCTGCAGCGACCACGCATCGGCGTAGCGGACCGCGCCCAGGTCCTGCCATTCGATGATAGGTTTTTCGCGGCTCATCTGCTGTTGTAGCGCTCGTCGTGCATGCGCCTTCTGCGGAGGATCTCGAACCCGAGCATCATGTATCTGACGCCGCTTACGAGGATGAGAGCGGAGGTGACGATGACCGCGTAGATCAGCCAGACGGACAAGCGCAAGCCCATGAAGGCGAGCCCCGGGTCCATCTTCACCGCGAGCCCCAGCGCCGCCACCAGGAGCATGGAGAAGGTCGCTATCTTGGAGACCACGATCGCCCTCAGGGGAAGCTCCACCTTGGTCTTGGTGAGATAGATGATCCCGGTGACTATCATCAGGTCGCGGGCAAGGGCGAACAATACGAACCAAAAGGGAAGGATCTTCGCGACGCCGAGAGATATGAAACACGTCTGGATGAGCGCTTTGTCGGCTATCGGGTCGAGGAGCGCCCCCATCTTCGACGGGCTCTTGGTGAGCCTGGCGACGGTCCCGTCGATCAAATCAGTTGCGCCCGCCACGCAGAAGACGGCCAGCGCCCAGCCGTCCTGGCCGATGACGAAGAGGGCCAGAAAGACCGGCGTGAGCACAAGCCTGAAGATTGTGAGGACGTCCGCCGGCGTTACTCTCATTCAGTTCTCCCCCGTATCTTTATATTAAATACATGATCTCCGATACAATATCCAGAGGAAATGCCTGCGCACTATCGAACCGTAAATTCGCGATACCGGCCGCACTGCTTTTCGTGCAGCCTGCACTCGACCTTGATCCCCCTGGATCCGTACTTCACGGCGTCCACGTGGCCCACCCGATAGATCTCGGACAGCACGTCTCCCCTCTCCATCGGCAGGAGCAGAGTCACCTTTCTGAAATCGATCCTGAGATTGCGATCCAGCATATCGACGAGCTCGGGCAACCCCTCCCCTGTGATGGCGGATATGCGGACGGCGCGCTCGTCGCCCCGGTAATGGGACTGCACGCAGTCGCACTTGTTGACCGCGTCGATCCTGGGGCTCCCGGCCATGCCCAGTTCCGAGAGCACCTTCTCCACCACCTCCGCGTGGGCTCGCGCCTCTTCGTCGCTCGCGTCTATGACGTGGAGGAGCACGGCCGAGGAGGCCGCCTCCTCGAAGGTGGACTTGAAGGCCTCGATCAGCTGGTGGGGCAGCCTGCTTATGAAACCAACCGTGTCGGCGATCAGGATCTCCCTGCCCGAGGGCAATTTCATCCTGCGCACAGTGGGGTCGAGGGTGGCGAAGAGTTTGTCCTCCACGAAGACCCCTGCGCCCGTGAGCGCGTTCATGAGCGTGGACTTGCCCGCGTTGGTGTAGCCGACGAGCGAGACCATGGGCACGGGAACCGAGTCGCGCTTCGCCCTGTGCAACCTGCGATGCGAGCGCACGCGCTCCAGGTTGCCCTTGAGAAACGCGATGCGATCCTTCACCCTGCGGCGGTCGTATTCGAGCGCGGTCTCGCCCGGACCCCTGGTGCCTATCCTGCCCACCTGCTGCGAGAAGACCTTCCCACGGCCCACGAGCCTCGGCGCCAGATACTTGAGTTGGGCGAGCTCGACCTGCAGTTTCCCTTCCCTGGTGGCCGCCCTGCGCGCGAAGATGTCCAGGATCACCGCCGTGCGGTCGAGGACCAGGAGACCCATTCGATCCTCGAGATTCTTGTTCTGGACCGGGGTCAGCTCCCAATCCACCGCGACCAGGTCGGCCGCCGCCTCGGTTGCCAGGAGCGCGATCTCCTCCACCTTCCCCTTGCCGAAGAACGTGGCCGGATCGGCGCGGCGCACCTCCTGCGATATCCTTGCCGCCACCACACCGCCTGCGGTGTCGATGAGCCTGGCGAGCTCGTCCAGCGAGCGCTCCTTCACGGCGCGGTTCTGTTTGGGCCTGCCGACGCCCACTATGAGCGCGCGTTGCGGCTTCTGCCTGCGTGAGACGCTTCGATGTGCGCGCATCTTGGCCATTGAGGTCAGGACATGAATCGGGTCACGTTGTGCCCGAAGAGGCGGTTCACATCCGCGACCAGCTGCGGCGACGGCGAGATCTTGAGCTCGTCGGGCAGCGAGAGCACGGTCTCGGTGCGGTCCGGTATCACGAGGTGCACGAACCCGCGGCACTCGCCGGGGAAGCGCGCGATCACGCTCTTGAGCTGCGAAAGATGGCCGGGCGTCACCTCGGGCTGGGAGAGGAAGAAATGCACGCTCTTGGTGAGCCGCTGCGGGACCTCGTCGAGCAGCATCACCTCCCTGGCGATCACCTTCACGTTCTCGCCGTCGGCGTCCGTTGTACCTATGACGAAGAGCGGGCGATCCCCCTTGACGAGCTGAGAGCAGTTCGCGAACACGTCCGAGAAGAGCACCGTCTCCACCGAGCCCTTCAGATCCTCGATGGTCGCGAAGCACATGCGGTCCCCGCGGCGGGTGGTGATCTCGCGGAGCTTGTTCACGACCCCGCCGAAACGGACCTCGGCGCCGTCCCCCGCCTCGGCGATGGTCGCCATGTCGCAGCTCGCATACTGCCCAAGCATCTGCTCGTACTGTGCGAGCGGATGGCCGGTGATGTAAAAGCCGAGCGATTCCTTCTCATAGGCGAGCATCTGCCTCTCGCCCCATTCGGAGACGTCCGGCATCTCCGGCTCAGGCATCGCGCCCGCGCCCTGCGGCATCGAGTCGAAGAGCCCGGTCTGCCCGCTCTGCCGGTCGCGCTGCCTGGAGGCCGCCATCTCCATCGCCATGTCGAGCGCCGCGAGCATGGCCGCGCGCGGGACGCCGGCGAAATCAAAGGCCCCGCACTTGATGAGGCTCTCTATCACGCGCTTGTTCACGCGCCTGGTGTCGATGCGCTCGCAGAAGTCGAAGAGGGAGGCGAACCTGCCGGCCTCGTTCCTCGCCTGGACGATGCTCTCGATGGCTCCCTCGCCGACGTTCTTCACCGCGGCCAGCCCGAAGCGGATCGTGTTGTCCCCCACCACGGAGAAATCGCGGTCGCTCTCGTTCACGTCGGGGGGCAGGACTTTGATGTCGTGGGCGCGACAATCGTTCATGTACGCGAGTATCTTGTCCGTGACGTCCTTCTCAGAGGTGAGCAGGGCCGCCATGAACTCGGTGGGGTGATGCGCCTTGAGGAAGGCGGTCTGGTAGGCGACCATGGCGTAGGCCGCGCTGTGCGACTTGTTGAACCCGTACTCGGCGAACTTGGCCATGAGGTCGAAGATCTGCTCCGCCTTCGCCTTGCCCAGCCCGTTGGCCACGGCGCCGGTCACGAAGCGGTCGCGCTGCTTCTGCATCTCCTCGGGCTTCTTCTTGCCCATGGCGCGCCTGAGCAGATCCGCCTCGCCCAGGGTGTAGCTGGCGAGCAGGTTCGCGATGTGCATCACCTGTTCCTGGTAGACGATCACTCCGTAGGTGTCCCGGAGGATATCCTCGAGCTGCGGCAGTATGTGCCTGATCTCGGTGCGGCCGTGCTTGCGGTTGATGAAGTCGTCCACCATGCCGGAGCCTAAGGGGCCCGGTCTGAAGAGCGCCACCAGGGCCACGATGTCCTCGAACGCGGTGGGTTTGAGCTTCATCACGAGGTCGGTCATGCCGGAGCTTTCCAGCTGGAACACGCCCTGTGTGTCCCCCTCGGAGAGCTTCTCGAAGACCTTCGGATCGTCGAGCGGCAACGCGTCTATCTCGATCCTCTCGCCGCTCCTCTGCTCGATGATCTTTATCGCGTCCTCTATGACCGTGAGCGTCTTGAGGCCGAGGAAGTCGAACTTCACGAGCCCCATCTTCTCCACCGCCTTCATGTCGAACTGGGTCACCACCTCGTCCTTCGACCCGCGGTAGAGCGGCAGGAACTCGGTGAGAGGCTGGTCCGAGATCACGACGCCGGCCGCGTGCGTGGATGCGTGCCTGGGAAATCCCTCGAGCCCCCGCGCTATCTCCAGCATGTGCGAGACCCTCTCGTCCTTGCGCGCCATCTCCGAGAGGCGGGGCTCGATCTTCAGCGCCTCGTCCAGCGTCATGTCTATCGTGGCGGGGATGAGCTTGGCGATCTTGTCCACCTCGGCGTAAGGGATGCCGAGAACCCTGCCCACGTCGCGCACCACCGCGCGCGCCTTCATCTTGCCGAAGGTGATGATCTGGCCGACGTTGCCGTACTTCTTCGCAACGTAGTCGATGACCTCGCCGCGGCGGCGCTTGCAGAAGTCGATGTCCACGTCCGGCATGCTGATGCGCTCCGGGTTGAGGAAGCGCTCGAAGATGAGCCCGTGCTCGATAGGGTCGATGTTCGTGATGCCGAGGCAGTATGCGGTGAGAGATCCGGCGGCGGAGCCGCGGCCCGGCCCGACCGGCAGGTTCACGCTCCGCGCATAACCTATGAAGTCGGCGACTATGAGGAAGTAGCCGGCGAAGCCCATCTTCACGATGACCTTGACCTCCTCATCGAGCCTGGCCTCGTACGCCTTTCTCGTCTCGTCGCGGGCCTCGGGCCTGCGCTGAGATATCGAGGCGAACCTCTGCTCCAGACCCTGCCTCGCCCTCGCCTCGAGATAGGTGGCTAGATCCTGTCCCTCGGGCGGCACGAACTTGGGGAAATGGTAGGTCTTGAAGTCGAAATCGAGGTTGAGCCTCTCCGCGATCGCCACCGTGTTGGAGAGCGCCTCGGGGCAGTGGGAGAAGAGCTCGGCCATCTCTTCCGGGCTCTTGAGATAGAACTCCTGGCTGCCGAGCCTCATGCGCTCCGGGTCGTCCAGGTTCTTGCCGGTCTGTATGCACAGGAGCGCGTCGTGCGCAGCCGCGTCCTTGCGCGTGATGTAGTGGACGTCGTTGGTGGCCACGAGCCCGATGCCGAGCTCGCCGCCCAGCTTTATCAGCCCCCCGTTCACCCCCTCCTGGTCAGGGAGGTTGTGATCCTGGAGCTCCAGGAAGAAGCGGTTTTCAGGGAATATGGCGGCCAACTCCTCTGCCGCACCCTTGGCCGCATCCCAGTTGCCCGCTGCCAGGGCCTGGGCGACCTCCCCTTTCAAACACCCGGAGAGCACGATCAGCCCCTTGCTGTGCTCGCGTAATATCTCTTTATCAATTCGAGGCTTATAATAGAACCCCTCTAAATAACTTGAACTGACCAGACGACACAGATTCCGATATCCCTCCCTGTTTTTGCACAACAGGGTGATGTGGGAGAGCGACCCCTCCTGTCCCAGGTTCCTCACGAGCCTCGACCCCTTGGTCAAAAGATAGGCCTCACAGCCTATGCAGGGCTTCACCCCTGCCTTGGAAAGGGTCTGATAGAACTCTATGGCGCCGAAGAGGTTGCCATGGTCGGTTATGGCCAGCGCCGGCATCTTGAGCTCCTTGGCGCGATTGGCCAAGGCCTCGATGGGAGCCGCCCCGTCGAGGAGGCTGTAAAAGGAGTGCACGTGCAGATGTACGAAATTGGAGTGATACACAGCCCTCTATTCCCATTCTATGGTTGCCGGCGGCTTTGACGAGATATCGTAGACCACGCGGTTGATGCCGCGGACCTCGTTGATGATCCGGTTCGAGACGCAGGCCAGGAGATCATGAGGGAGCCTGGCCCAGTCCGCGGTCATGCCGTCGCTCGAGTTGACCGCCCTGACCGCGACCACCTTCTCATACGTACGCTCGTCGCCCATGACCCCCACGGAGTTTATGGGAAGGAGGACGCAGAAGCTCTGCCACAGGGAGTTATACAGCCCGGCGGCCTTCACCTCCTGCATCAGGATCTCGTCCGCGTCGCGAAGGAGATCCAGCCTCTCCTTCGTCACCTCTCCGATTATCCGCACGGCGAGCCCCGGGCCGGGGAACGGCTGGCGCTGTATGATCTCAACAGGCAGTTTGAGTTCGCGGCCCACCTCGCGCACCTCGTCCTTGAAGAGCTCGCGGAACGGCTCTATGAGTTTAAGCCCCATCTTCTCCGGCAGGCCCCCGACGTTGTGATGGCTTTTGATCACGGCCGACGGCCCCTTGAACGAGACGGATTCGATCACGTCAGGATAGAGCGTCCCTTGCGCCAGGAACGCTACGCCCTCGATGCGCTTCGCCTCCTCCTCAAAGACCGCGATGAACTCGGCGCCGATCGCCTTGCGTTTCGCCTCCGGGTCCTCGATGCCGCTGAGCCTCTTGAGGAAGCGCTGCTCCGAGCGCGCCACGTCCAGGTTGATCTTGAAGGAGCCGCGGAAAAGCCTCTCGACCCTGTCCACCTCACCCTTGCGCAGAAGGCCGTTGTCCACGAATATGCAGAAGAGGCGATCCCCTATCGCCCTGTGCAGGAGCACGGCGGCGACCGAAGAGTCCACCCCGCCCGAGAGGCCGAGTATCACCTTGCCCTCTCCGACCTTCTCGCGGATCTCGCGGACCTGCGACTCGATGAAGGACTCCATGGTCCATGTGGGTTTACATTTGCAGATGGAGAGCACGAAGTTGCGGAGGAGAACGACGCCCTCAGGCGTGTGCACGACCTCGGGATGAAACTGCACGCCGATCAGCCGATTCGCCTCATCGGCCATGGCGGCAAAGGGCGAGTTGGCGCTGTGTGCGATCGCGCGGAACCCGGGAGGAAGTGCTTCAACCTTGTCGCCGTGGCTCATCCACACGGGCATGGGCCAGACCTTCACGCCTGCGAGAAACGGGTGCGACTCCTCGGCCTGGATCAGCGCGTGCCCGTACTCGCGCTTGGGGGACTTCTCGACCCTGCCGCCCAGGATGTGCGCCATGGACTGCATGCCGTAGCAGATGCCCAGCACCGGCAGACCGAGCGAGAGGACCTCCGGGTCGAGCTTCGGAGCGGCGGCATCGGTCACGGACGCGGGCGAACCCGAGAGCACTATCCCCTTCGGCGCAAAGGCGCGCACCTTTTCGATCGGCCAGGTGCAGGGCCATATCTCGCAGTAGACCTTCTGTTCGCGGATACGGCGCGCGATCAGCTGTGTATACTGGGAGCCGAAATCCAATATCAGGATGCGGTTGGGATCCATCAAACGCCTTATTCCACCGAGTAATTCGGCGCTTCCTTGGTGATGATAACGCCGTGAACATGCGATTCCCGAAGACCTGCCGGAGTGATGCGCACAAACTTTGCGTCCGTGGAGAGCTCTCCGATGCTCCTGCAGCCTGCGTAGCCCATGCCGGAGCGGAGTCCGCCGATCATCTGGTGGAGCACGTCGCGGAGTTTCCCGCGATACGGCACGCGGCCCTCTATGCCCTCGGGCACCAGCTTGCCGGCGTCCTCCACGTCCCCCTGGAAATAGCGGTCCTTGCTCCCCTTCTTCATCGCCTCTATCGAGCCCATGCCGCGGTAGACCTTGTAGCTGCGGCCCTGGTAGAGGACCACCTCGCCGGGCGACTCGTCCGTGCCAGCGAACATGGATCCGATCATGACGGTCGATGCGCCGGCGGCCAGGGCCTTGACCACATCGCCGGAGAACTTCACCCCGCCGTCCGCGATCAGCGGCACGCCCTTCTTTCTCGTGTACGATGCGACGTTCGCTATGGCGGTCACCTGCGGCACGCCGCAGCCCGCGACGATGCGGGTGGTGCAGATGGAGCCCGGCCCCACCCCGACCTTCACAGCGCAAGCCCCCGCGTCGACCAGGGCCTTTGCGGCGTCCGGCGTCGCGATGTTGCCGCCGATTATCTCGAGTTTCGGGAACGCATCGCTGATCCTCTTCACCATCGCTATGACGCCGGATGAGTGACCGTGCGCGGTGTCGACCACGATGACGTCGACCCCGGCTTCGGCGAGCGCCTCTGCGCGGGCCATCTCCTTATCGCCGACTCCGACCGCAGCGCCCACCCGCAGCCTGCCCAGGGAGTCCTTCGCGGAATTGGGATTGAGCTTCGCGGTCTTGAGGTCGCGCGTGGTGATGAGCCCGATGAGCCTGCCGCTCGAATCGAGTATAGGGAGTTTCTCCACGCGCTTTGCGTTGAGCATGTTGCGCGCGTCGCTGAGCGTGACCCCCTGCCTTGCGGTGACGAGCCGATCGAGGGGGGTCATCATCTCGGCCACACGCCTTGAGAGGTCTTCCTCGAAGCGGGTGTCGCGGCGCGTGATCATGCCGACGAGCCGGCCCTCCTCGGTCACCGGAAAGCCGGATATGTTGTATTGCCGCGAAAGCCTCTCCAGCTCCTCGAGCGTCTTGTCCGGGGAGACCGTTATCGGCTCAGAGACGACGCCGCTCTCGAACTTCTTCACGCGCCTGACCTCGGCCGCCTGCGTGCCCGCATCCCAGTTCTTGTGGATGATTCCGATGCCGCCCTCCTGCGCCATTGCGATCGCAGTCGCCGACTCCGTGACCGTGTCCATGGCCGCTGAGACGAGCGGTATCGTGAGTTTTATCTCCGGCGTGAGGCAGGTGCTGATGTCGGCGTCTTTGGGGAGAAAATCGGACTGGCCCGGGACGATCAGTATGTCATCAAAGGTGAGACCTTCCTGTATGCGGTCGCCCAACATTGCGGGACCCTATATCTGCACAGCCGCCGATGTCAAGGGCTAGAGACGGTTGGGATCTCACTGACCCCTGCGCGGAGCGACTTCAGGGGCCAGATCGCCGGTCCTGCCCTCGTCGATTGCCGGCGGAACGTTGATCACGGCGCCAGACTGGGGCTGAGACTGGGCAGCGCCCTCAGACTCCTGCACAGGTTGATACACAGGCTGATAGACCGGCTGATAATAGGGCTGAGTGGGGATCGGCGCCGACTGCGGCATCGGCGCAGGTGCTGGGACGGGCGCCGGCGATGGGGCCGGGACAGGGGCGCTCGATTTCGGCGCCTCATAGATCGGCTCGAGCACAGGCTCATAGACCGGCTGGTAAACAGGCTCCATGAGCCTCTGCACCTTCGGCATATGGCCGCCGTAGCGCGCATCCGAGATCGTGAAGACCACCCTGCGGTTGAGCCTGCGGCCCTCTTCCGTATCGTTGGCGGCAGCCGGATCTGCGGAACCGTAGGCCACCGGCTGCAGTTCCACGCCGGGCCTGAGACCGTGCGAACGCATATATTCGATCACAACGCGGCACCGTTTGAGCGAGATCGTCTCGTTGGCGGAGGGGGTCCCGATCGCGTCCGCATGCCCGCCTATCTTCACGTTGCTGATCCAGGGGGTCGAATTGATGAACCTGATCACCTCTTCGATGCCGGGTATCGAATCGGAGCGGATCACGGAGCTGTTGAAATCGAAATAGACCGGCGTGAGCGTCTGTATCTCTCCGCCGCGTATCCCGCCGTAACGCTGGCTCTCGAGCATGGCCAGCCGATCCACCTCGCCCCAGTCGATCTCGCCGTAGGTGTCGACCAGCTCATAGTATTTCGGGCACGCCGGATCGTCCACGCCGCTCTTGAAATTCTCAGGCGGCGGGCAGGTCTTTGCGAGCAGCCTCGAATCCTCGAAGTCGTAATATTTGGGGCAGGCCTGGTCGTGTATCTGCGCGTTGAAGTTGGCCGGGTCGTCCGGACACACGAGGCTCATCTCCGCCAATCCCAACGAGACTATGTTGCGGACCTCTTCGGGCGAATAGAGTTCCGAGAGGTCGAAGACCTTGGGGCACGCCTGGTCGTGGTAGCGCGGATCGAAGTCCTCGGCCTTCGCCGGGCAACGCAGGACCAGCGTGGCCAGCTCCTTCAGTTCATAATACTTCGGACACGCGTCATCGTGAACACCCTCTTTCCACTCCGCCGGATCGGGCGGACAGTCCTTCGCAAGATTATAGAGTTGGCTCTTCGTGAATCCGGCATATGCGGAGGAGCACAGCGGGCCCCGCGTCATCTCCTTGGCCTTGAACTTCGGCGTCATCAGCCTGTACTTGGCGCCCAGCACAGAGCGAAACCTGGCGCCCTTGACGCCGCAGATAAGACACGTGCCGAAGCCTGCGTGCAGCGTGACGCCTGTCTGCTTCACGTTCCAGCGCACTCCGGCCATGGCTTCGGTCGGGTTGTTGTCCACGTTGCTGAAGAGATTGGAGAAGCTGCCCTCGGCATTTACCTCGCCGAACGCGTCGATGCCGTAGTCGAAGTTTCCCTCAGCGCCCAGGCCCACGAGGAACTTATGCTGGAGGGAGACGTTGGAGGCCGTGGTCTTCTTGCCCCCCTGGTACCCCAGGTTCAGCGTCATCCCGAACCTGGGATGTATCCTCCCGTCCAGCACCGCGACGAGACCGCCGGTGAAGCCCGGTTCGCCCACGAAATGCGAGGACTTTCCGGTCGGGAAGGTGATGAACGGCACGAAGGCGAGCCCTATGTGTTTGCGACACGCATCCAGCACCCTGGCCTTGGCCTCGAGCCTGATGTCGCCCATATCCATGACATTGCTTCTGGTTGCGCCGGTCGTGTACGGATCGAGCAGCGAGTTGATGAGCACGAACGGGACGTCCACCCCGAACTCCAGGAAGTCCAACGCCCCGATGGCGGCCACGAAATCGGCCGCGAGCATGTTGTTGATGACCTTCTGCGTGGGCTGAGTGCCGAAACGCACGTTGAGCGGATCGTAAGCGTAATCGAAATAGAGGCCCGCGTCGAACTGCAGCGCACGCAGCGTCTGGGTGTCATAGAGCATGAGATACGTGTTCGGGCCTGTGGCGGGCCTGAAGAACCTTGAGTTGAAGGTGAGGCTGTCGGCAAATGAGGCGGCGGAGGGCAGCGTCGCGGCAGCGACAAGAACGGCGGATAAGACCGTTTTCCTGATCGAAAACATGCTTCAAATTACCAAATGTGCGTCAATCTGGCAACCGATTTGCCGGACTTCTTCGGTTTCTTCTCCTTCTCATGCCTGCGTTCGACCTTGAACGAATAGAGCTTGCCCGAGTTGCTGAGCATATAGACCTTGTTCTCATGCACGAACGGGTCGCCGAAGCTCCCCTTCTTCACGAATCGCTCGTAGGCGATGTCCCCTGTCTCGCTCTCGATTATGAAGATCTTGTCGGTCGTGGAGACCACCGCGATAAAACCCTGGCCCGCAGCCGGCGAGGATATGGCCGGTTTCTCAAGATCCTGCTGCCAGAAGATCTTTCCGGTTGCGGGATCGAGCGCGTACAGGCTCCCTCCGCCGGAGCTGTAGAGCCTCCCCTCGTGCACCCGGATGTCGCCGACGCCGCCCCCCTCGCTGGTCCAATCCACGGAGCCGCTCCCCGGGTTGAGCGCATAGAGCGCGCCGTCCGCCGAAGCGGTATACAGCCTGTTCTCGTAGAGCAACGGCGTGCTGTCCACGTCGTAGACCATCTCGCGCATGTTGCCCAGTTTCCTGACCCACGCGATCGATCCGTCCGATTCGCGGATGGCGCGGATATCGCCGGTCGAGGTGCCCTGGTATATCAGCCCGTTCGAGTAGACGGGCGCGGCGGCCCTTCTCACGGAGAAACCGAACTCCCTCTCCGAGGTGTCAGTGTGCCAATGCTCCGAACCGCTCCCCGCGTCCAGGGCGTAGAGCCTGCCCGACATCGTGGAGACATAGACCCTGCTGCCGGCGACGAGCGGCGCGGCGAGTATTTCGGTGTCGAGCTTCTGGCTCCAGCGGACGGCGCCGTCCTCCGCGTTGAGGGAATAAAACACCCCCTTGGCATCGCCCACGAAGACGCTGCCCTCGGAATACTCGGCCCTGGACTGCACGGGCCCCTCCGTCCTGATCTCCCACAGTTTCTTCGCCCGCGGAAGCGCGAAGGCGTAGAATCTGCCGGCATCCGCGCCTATGAAGAGTTTGCCATCGGCCACGAGAGGCGTTGAGAACTGATACGGCTTCTTGTTCCAGAAGGAAGACTTCTTGAGGCTGGATATGCGGTCCTTGCTCACCTTCCAGCGGCGAGGCGCCTCTCCCGTGAGGCCCGATGCCCGCCTCTGCTCGTTGCGCCTCTGCGATTCCTGGCTCGTGAAGTGGCGCTTGTACGGCTGATGCTCCGCGATCGCCGCAGAGGAAAGAGCGAAGGCGCAGATCGCCGCAGCGAGAGCGACCGACATCGCCGTCGTCAGATGTGTCCGTTTGCCGTAAGCCATAGCAGGCGCTCCTCGCTGACCGCACGGACGCCCTTGTCCTGCTCCCCGGCATCCTCGATGATCATCTTGTAAAGGTCCTCAGCCGCCTTGTAGTCGCCGACCTTCTCCAGGCACGAGGCAGCCATGAGCTCGCTCGCCTTTGATATGAGGTTGGAGGGATCGGCCGCGGCCTTTCGATAGATGTCCGCAGCGGCGGCGGGGTCGTCGTTCGCCAGCTTGATCTCCGCGAGTTTGTGAAGCGCCGCGATGCGCAGCATCGGCTGGTTCCTGGAGCCGTCGGACAGCTTGAGGAACTGTTCCTCCGCCTCCGCGTTCTTGCCTTCGGACATATAGTAAAGCCCCAGGTCCATCATCGCCTTCTTGCCGGCGAAGTATCTGGCGTAGCTCGATGCTACCTCCTTGAGTTTCTCCACCCTCTCCGCAGAGGCCGCGGGCAGACTCTCCGCCTCGTAGAGCGCGTCGGCCGCGGACATGGAGCGATGCCTGCCGTAGGCCGTAGCTCCCATCATCACCGCCATGACCAAGAGCGCGACCGCGCCCAGCTCAAGCACGGAGACCCAGTGATGTCTGATCCAGATCAGCGCGTGGACCGTCCAGTCCTTGAATTCGTCGTGAGGCTTGTTCTTTCCCCTGGGGAGTCTCTTGTAGGTTGCGATGGCGCACCTCCGCGGTCTCTGTTTTTGACATCGGGCGACTACCAGAGGGGGTGCGCGATGTCAATGCGATCGGCCGATGCCGGATTACGGCGGCGTCCGCCCGGCGCTACGCCTGCGCTTTCGATCCGTTTCGCCGGTGAAACAAGCGGCGCGCCTGCATGGCCGCGACTATCTCCGCCGAGAAGAGCATGAGCGCGGAGAGGTAGAATATCCAGACCACGAAGAGAACGACGGCGGCAAGCGAGCCGTACACGACGTTATAGCGCTGCATCGAGAAGGCGAGATACGCGGTGAAAAGCCACTTCGCCGCGCCGATGCCCATCGAGAAGAAGGCCCCGCCGACCACCGCGTACCGTATGAAGACCTTCTGGTTGGGGACCACGACCACCATCATGAGATAGGCGAGGAACGAGACCAGGAAAAAATACACCCTCCCGTTCATCATCCCGGAGAGCGGGATCGCGAAACCGTATCGCTCGAGCAGTCCCGCGAGGACCCGGAGCATCGTGGGCAGCGAGAAAAGGAGCGTGACCCAGAAGATCAGCGCGATGGCGAGCAGGCGCGAATGGAAGAAGTTGCGCCTGTTCGCGGTCTTGAAGATCGCGTCCAGCGCGAGCTCTATCGAGCTCACGAGTATCGTGGAGATGAAGACCAGCGCGAAGATCGAGAAGATGCCGAGCGAGGCGCGCTGGTCCAGGACGGACTGGAGGTTGGCCACGAAGAGCTCCTTGCCGACCGGGAGCACGTCCGCAGCCACCTCCACTATGCGCTGAAGCGCCTCCTGCGAGGCACCCAGGAAATAGCCGGCGATGGAGACCATGAACATGCCGATCGGTATGACGGCGAGGAGCGCGCAGAAGGATATGCTCTCAGCCATCAGCAGGCAGCGGTCCTGGATAAAGGATTTTATGACGCTGAATATGAATCTCATCCTGCGCCTTTCACTTCCTCTTCATCACGATCCGAACAGGGATACCCTTCACGCCCAGGGCCTCCTTGAGTTTGTTGATGATGTAGCGCCTGTACGTGTAAGGGACGGCGGCCGGATAATTCGAAAAGAGCGCGAACGTGGGCGGTTTCACGCCCACCTGAGTCCCGTAGTATATCTTGACCTGCTTCCCCTTGTGCACCGGCATGTGGTGAGCGGCCAGCGCCTCCTCGATCACCCTGTTGAGCGCCGAGGTCGAGATCTTCGTCGACAGGGCCTTCTCGATGCCCGAGATCTGCTTGAATATCTTGAGGCAGTTGTAGCCGGTCTTCGCCGATATCGGGAGGGTCGCCACCTCGCCCTGCTGCCCCAGGGCGTCGGCCAGATTCTGCTGGTACTCCTCCACTCCCGTCTTCACCTCATCCCATTTATTGATGAGCAGCACAACCCCCTTGCCCTCCTCGGCTATGAATCCCATGAGGTGGGCGTCCTGCCTCGTGAATCCCTCCCTCCCGTCGATGAGCTGGAGCACGACGTCGGCCCTGTCTATGGTGCGAAGGCTCCGCATGGCGGTGAACTTCTCGACCCGCTCCGCCAGGCCCCAGCGGCGACTCACGCCCGCCGTGTCGATGAAGACGTATTTCTTCCCGTCGAATTCCACCTCCACGTCTATGGCGTCGCGCGTGGTCCCGGCCTTCTCGTGGACCACCACCCTGGGCTCGCCCGCGAGCCTGTTGACCAGCGTGGACTTGCCCACGTTCGGCCTGCCCACGACCGCGATCTTGAGCCCCGGGGCGGCCTCATCGGACGGCGCCCCCTCGTGAGGCAGTCTTCGGAAGAGCTCGTCCAGGATATCGTCCACCCCCCTGCCGTGTTCCGATGAGACCGGGAAGAGATCGCCCGCCCCGAGCTCGTGGTACTGCGCGAGCATCGACTCGTGCGACGCCTCGTCGATCTTGTTGATCGCGAAGAGCACCGGCTTTTTCACGGAGCGGAGCTTATTCACTATCTCGTGATCGTCGGAGGTCGGCGGATGCTGGCCGTCGAAGAGGCATATCACCGCGTCCGCCTCCTCTATCGCGTGCAGGCTCTGTTTGGAGATCTCGTGCTCGAGGTCGGCGGCAGGATCGAGGTCCAGCCCTCCCGTGTCGACGGCGATGTACTCCCGGCCGAGCCACTCCGCGTCAGCGTAGTGGCGGTCGCGCGTGATGCCGGGCTCATCGGCAACGATCGCCCTGGTCGCGCCGACCAGGCGGTTGAAGAACCTCGACTTGCCCACGTTCGGCCGGCCGACTATGGCGACTATAGGTTTCATTGAGGAGTGCGCCTCCCTATCACAAAACCCGACGATCTTTCAAGGAGTTTGGCGTCTCACCCCTATGCGGCCCAAAAGCCTCAGGAGCCCGTCGAGCGTGGTCATGGGATGAGGCGGACAGCCTGGGATGTAGAGATCCACGGGCAGGAGGGAGGCTACGCCGTCGGAGGCCTCGGGATGCCCTGAATACGGGCCTCCGGATATCGCGCACGCGCCGGAGGCGATGACGATCTTCGGCGCGGGGACCGCCTCATAGCTCTTCTCGAGCGCAAGCCTCATGTTCTTCGTGACCGGACCTGTGACGAGCAGTCCGTCCGCATGGCGAGGCGAGGCGACGAACTGGATGCCGAACCGTCCCATGTCGTATGCCAGAGTACCCAGGACGTTCAGATCCGCCTCGCACGCGTTGCATCCGCCGGCGCTCACCTGCCTGAGGCGCAGCGACCTCTTGAAGAGACGCCTCATCTCATGCTTCAGCGCCTCGACCTTCGGGGCCTCGTCCGTGAAGAGCAATGACGGGCGATCCGTGGCCGCCAGCCGATACTCCTGCGTAAAGACTATGGCCCCGTTCGGGCAGGAGCGCGAGCACTCCCCGCAGAAGAGGCATCGGCCCAGATCGATCCGCGGGCCGCCCTCCCCAATCGAGAGCGCGCCGACCGGACATGTCCGCTCGCATCCGGCGCATCCCTTCTGACAGCGCGACGCATCTATGCGCGGCAGGCCGCGAAACCTGTCGGGCATCGCGGGCTCCTGCCTGGGATACGGCATCGTGCGATAGCCCTGTCTGATCCTCGATCGGATGATATCGAACATATGCGCCTCAGAGATCGTGACCGCAGTACGACAGATTGAAGCTCTTGTTGCAGAGCGGGAAGTCTGAAATCTCTCCGCCCCTCATCGCCATCGCCAGCCCCGCCCAATTATGGAACGACGGATCGATCACCTTGTACGTCGAAAAACGCCCTGCCTTGTCCGTGGCCGCGACGTGGCAGATCTCGCCGCGCCACCCCTCCACGAGCGAGACGACAAGCCTCCTCGGGGAGAGCGGCCCCTCTTCGGCGCGGATCAGGCCTCCGGCGAGCGCCGTCGCCTGCTCCCTGACAAAGGCGGCTGAGCGCATGACCTCCAGCCAGCGGACGAACGCCCGCGCGAACACGTCGCCTGAGCTCATGCTCGACACAGGGATACGGAAGAACCGATAGATGCCGGAGGGGTAATCCTGGCGCACGTCGCGCTCGACCCCGCCGGCGCGCGCCGCAGGCCCCACGAGGCCGAGCGCGTCGCTCGATGAGCGCGAGACGGTCCCGGTTTCCTCGAAACGCGCGAGCACCGACGGCGTCTCCCAGAGCAGCTCCACAGCAGACGTGAGATCCGACATGATCCTGTCGAGGCGCGCGAGCATCTCGTAGATGCGCGCGTCATCCAGATCGAAGAGCACGCCGCCCGGCCGGATGAGACCGCGGCCGAATCGGCTTCCGCAGAGCAGAGCGGTGAGGTTGAGCAGATCGCCGCGCAGCCGGCCGCAATACGCGGACGTGGGCAAGAACCCGACGTCACCGCCGAGCGCGCCCAGATCGCCCGCATGGTTGGCCATGCGCTCCAGCTCCAGGGCGATGCCGCGAATCCCCTGCGCGCGCGGCGGGGCACCCCTCTTCGAGAGCGACTCCACGGCATGGCAGAAGGCGAGCGCGTGTCCCGCGGTCGTATCGCCCGCCGCGGTCTCCATCAGATGAATCGTCCGCGGGTTCGGAGCGCCGACGAGCGCGCGCTCGACGCCGCGGTGCTGGTAGCCAAGCGCGATCTCCAGGTGCATCACCTCTTCGCCGTTGCACTGGAACCGGAAGTGCCCCGGCTCGATCACGCCGGCGTGCACCGGACCCACGGCGACCTCGTGCACCTGCGGGCCCTCCACGCGGAAGAAGTCGCCGATCGCCGGGAATTCGCTATGCGCAAACCTCACCGGTTTGAGCCACGGGTGCCCGATCGGCAGCACTCCGAAGCGCTCCGCTATCTCCCTCTCGAAGAGGTGCGCCTGCGGACAGCCCGGAGTGAGGGAAGGATAAGAGCCGCTCACCTGCGAAGAGAGGATCGAGAGACGGCCCTCTGCATCGTCCCCGACCACGGCGACCAGTTCGAGCGCGTTTTCCTTGATAGGAACACCGAAGAGCGCGCACAGCCTTCCGCCGGAGATTACCGCCTCGGCGACTTCGTCGCGAAACGAAACGATGGGGAGGCGCGGGATATCGTCCGCGCCGACCGCTTCGTTGTTGTGCGCCGTGAGCGCGACCTGCGTCATACGCCCCCCACCGCGGCGGCCGCAGCCTTGAGCAGATCCGCGAGCCTCGAAGGCACGAAGAGCCCTAGCGCCAGGACCGCGGCGGCCAAGATCGCAGGCGGAATCACCGCCAGCGCCGCCTCGCGCCGGTCGGCCTCTTGCTTCTGACCGCTGCCCTGCGCCATGCGCAACATGGCGACCGCCATCCCGGCAAACGCTATGGCCAGGAAAACAAGATAGAGGACAGCGACGACGAATCTCCCTTGGCCGAGGGCCGCGGAGAGAATCGTGAACTCGCTGAGGAATGTGGCGAACGGCGGCGAACCGGTGATCGCGAAGAGACCCGCCACCCACAGGATGCCGCTCATCGGGAGCCTCCTGAGGAGCCCGCTGACCTCGGCCGCGTGTTTGGTGCGGTACGCGGAGAGTATGTTGCCGGCCACGAAGAAGAGCATCCCCTTGGCCAGCGAGTGGTTGATCGCGTGGAACATCGACCCGAACACGGCGACCCCGCCGAGGCCCACGCCCACGGCGAGGATCCCCATATGCTCCACGCTGGAATAAGCCAGCAGACGCTTGTAGTCCGGCTGCCCCACGATGAAGGTCGCGGCCATCGCCATGGAGAGCAGCCCCAGGAGCAGGAGCATCTCCTGTCCGAAGAGGGCCAGACCCGCCGCCGCGAGCACCTGCTGGGAGCGAAGGATCGCCAGGAAGGCGCAGTTGAGCAAGGCGCCCGAGAGCAGCGCTGAGACGACCGACGGCGACTCGCTGTGCGCATCCGGCAGCCAGGTGTGCATCGGCGCCAATCCCATCTTCGTCCCGTAGCCCACGACGAGCAGCACGAAGGCGGCCTTGAGCCACGTTGCGTTCATCGCCCCCATCCGCGCCCGATCGATCAGCTCGGCGAGCAGCATCGAACCGCCCGCGCCCTGCTGCGGCTGCGCGACCGCGAGGAAGAAGTTGCCGAGCAGGGCCAGCGCGATGCCGACCGAGCATATGAGCAGATACTTCCACGCCGCCTCGAGCGAGCGGCGGTGGCGGTGGAAGAAGATCAGCGGCGCGCTGGCGAGAGTCGTCGCCTCCACCGCGACCCAGAGGATGCCGAACTGGCGGCTTACGCAGACCAGCGTCATCGTCGCGAGGAAGAGCAGCATGCAGCCGCAGAAGGTGGCCTCCGGCGCATTCGTGAAGAGAAAACCCTCGTCGAAATCCGTCCGGCGCACAGCCTCGGCGCGGAGGCCGACGCGATAGATCGATGCCATGAGGAAGAGGAGGCTCACGATGCTCAGGAAGAGAAGCCCCAGGGCGTCCAGCGCCAGCCATCCGCCGAGCGCCGGCGAAGGCGCGGAACACCAGCAGAGGACGGTGAGCAAGGCATGCGCCGCGCCGGCCGCGATGAGCAGGGCGCGGTTCAGCCAGGGCAGCTTCACGAAGAACGCGACGAAGCCCGATATCGTCGGTATGGCGAGCAACGCGAGGATCATGGGTTCCAGTCCTTGAGCGCCGAGAGTTGATCCACGTCGATAGCCTCGAACGCCCGATGCATGTAGAAGATCGCCACCCCCATCACCAGCACGGCCATCAGTGCGTCGATCAGCACGCCCAGCTCAACGAGAAGCCCGGTGCGGATCTCCATCGCAAAGCCGAAGGCGAATATGCCGTTCTCCAGCACGATGTAGCCCAAAAGCTGCATCAGCGCCTTGCGGCGCGAGACGATGAGCAGGAGCCCCGTGAACATCGTGGCCAGGGCGGCCGGAAGCGCCAGCGGGGAGACGAAGATTTCCGGGAGCGGCGCGCGCGACGAGATCCACAGGGCGAAGCCGAGCAGGACCATGCCCGCGACGATCGAATACGAGTATCCGAGCAAGGGCTCGGACTCGCGGCGCACCCCGGTACCGCGCAGCGCGCGGAAGAGAAGCCACGGAAAGGCCAGGCCCTTGAGGCCCGCGCTGGCCGCGGCGAGTCCGATCTCGCGCAGCGTCGGCGCGCCGGATGCCGCGAGGATCGGAAGCAGGCTCAAGATCACCCCCTGCGCCGCGACGATGCGCACGCAGGCGCGCACCCTCCCGGTTCCCAGGAGCATCAGGTTCTGCAAGAGCAAAACGACCAGCACGATCCCAACCCATGAAGCCACGATTCACCTCATCAAAAACGAGAGTATCAGCGCCAGCATCGCCAGCGCGATCGCACCTGTGAGCAGCTGCGGCACGCGCACGAGCTTGAGCCTGGCCATCATCGATTCCACGAGCCCAACGGCGATTCCAAGCGAGAAGACCCCTGCGACATGCAGTGCCAACGCCGCGGCCGGGGAAGCGCCCAGCGCAGGGAGCGCCGCCCCTGCGATCAGCGACGCGAAGAGCCAGAGTTTGAGCGAAGCGCTCCACGTTATCAACGCGAGGTCGGGCCCGCCGTGATCGAGCACCATGACCTCGTGGATCATCGTGAGTTCGAGGTGGGTCGTCGGGTCGTCCACAGGTATGCGGGAGTTCTCCGCCAGCATGACCACGAACATGGCCGCGATCGCGAGAGTCAGCGTAGCGCCGGACGAGCTCCAGAGCGTTGCGCCCGCGGCGCCGAATATCCCGCTGAGCGAGGAGCTCTGGGCCAGGCGCGCCAGCGCCGCCAGCGCCAGCAGGAGCACCGGTTCCGCGAGCGCGGAAAAAGCGGCCTCGCGCGAGGCCCCCATGCCCTCGAAGCTCGATCCGGTGTCGAGCGCGGCGAGTATGGTGACGAACCGCGCCAAACCGAAGAGATACGCGAACAGCACCAGGTCGCCGGGGAACGAGATCAGCGCGGAGATCCCGCCGCAGGGCATCAGGATCGCGGCCGCCATCGCCGCCGCGATCGTCGCGGCGGGTCCGAAAGGAAAGAGCCAGGTCGTGGTGCGGCTGATCGCCGCGCCCTTGTGCATAAGCTTCCATAGATCGAAGTAGAGCTGCAGCACCGGCTGCCCATGGCGGCCTGCGATCACGGCCTTGACGCGGGTGATCACGCCCACGAGCAACGGCGCCAGAAGAAACATCAAAAGGATGTGAATCCATGAATAAGCCATCAACGTCCCCCGAACGCCCAGAGCAGGAGCACGATCAGCGCGACCGCTATATATAAGATATACAGATGCACGTTGCCGTGCTGGATCACGCGCAAACGCGCCAGCGCGGAGGCCACAGCCGAGAAGATCGGATCGAAGAGGCCCTCCCTCGCCACGTCGCGCGCGTGCGATGCGAATGCGGCGCGCTGCGGAAAGAGGCCCTGCGGCGCTTCCCTCTCCTCATGGATATTGAGAAGCATCCCGAAGGAGTTCGTCAACGGCTGGGCAAAGGACGATGCCGTGTACTGCATGCTGGGCGCGGGCCGCGCGTAGCCGCAGTCCCAGGTCGCAGTGCGCGTCACCGCCCGGCGCGCGAGGAGCCTTCGCCTGAGCGACAACGCCGCGCAGGCGATCGCGATCAGCGCCGCGAATACGACGACGAGCTTCGCGAGGATTGCGGCGGCTTCGGCAAGCGCCGACGGAGCAGCCCCTTCGGCGAAGCCCGCCGCGACGCCGACGGCGCCCCCCAGCAACGGGACCACGGCCGGAGCAGCGAGCCCGATGCAGAGGCATGCCGCGGCCAGGATCATCATCGGCGCGAGCATGGGGATCGGCGCTTCCTGAGCGCGGGCCGCCTCATCGCATCGCGGCTCGCCTAAGAAGATCGTGCCGAAGGCCTTGGTGAAGCAGGCGGCCGCGAGCCCGCCGATCAGCGCCAGCGAAGCGATGACGATCAGCGCGGGGAGCGCGCCGTAGATCGTCGCACCCGGAGTCACCAGGATCGCGAACGCGCCGAGATAGATGAGAAACTCGCTGACGAATCCGTTCAGCGGCGGTAGGCCCGAGATCGCCGCCGAGCCGACGAGAAACGCCGCCGCGGTATGCGGCATGCGCTTCAGAAGCCCGCCGAGCCGGTCGATCTCGCCGGTGCCCGAGGCGCGGATCACGGCGCCTGCACCCAGGAAGAGCAGCACCTTGAAGATCGCGTGGTTG
>Ga0265297_10000861_pt1 | contig 80719 bp, 80 predicted proteins | sample Munlanlwell13791_FD_192502 | JGI IMG/M metagenome (GOLD analysis project Ga0265297, IMG submission 192502) | Leachate microbial communities from a municipal landfill in Southern Ontario, Canada - Leachate well 137-91 | ecosystem: Engineered > Solid waste > Landfill > Unclassified | place...
TCTAACAAACAAATTAAATATATTGAATACCTAATTAATTCCCGACCCAGAAAGAGATTTGGCTGGAAGACCCCTTATGAGGTATTCTATGAAAAGACAGGTGTTGCACTTCTAGGTTGAATGTACCGCTGTGGTAGTTGACAAAAATATATCTATTGTGGTATATTTTTTGATAATTAAACTATTATTGAACCTTGAAAAAATATAAAAAATGAAGAAAATTGAAATTATTGTCGAAGTTGGCAACAATGGCAAAAAATTAATTCATAAATTTATTGGCACTCTTCATAAAGCTGAAAATATCAATCAGTTAAAATTGGAACCGAAAGAATTCTATGAAGCTTATTCTAAATTGCCCGAATTCCCTCATTTTGAGATTGAGCTTAATACTGATGATACTTCGGAAGCTAACCCGCCCGTTTGGGAACATGAATTCTTTCAAAAAATCCATTTTCACAAATTGAGGTCGAATAAATTTTTTGTTTGTTGGACGGAGAGATTAGCGTCTGAAAAAGAGGCTATCAATCTTTTTCGTGTTTGGTGCTTGGGAACAACATACACTATGATCAAAAATAAAGACTTTGCTGAATTGTTTTACCTCGTAAGGGATCAAGAGAATTTCACCAGAATCATGGATCAAGATCATGGGATAAAAATTGCCGAAGAAAAAAAGGAAAGGCTAAATTAGCCCCTAAACAGACCGGGAAATTCCGCACTTAAAAAGGCTATTCATTGGATAGCCTTTTTTGATTGTAGGGAGAAGGTTATTTTTTGTATATTTGTATATTTTAAAAAATCTTTGGTTTATTGATCTGTATTAATTCAAATTCCTTTCACTTTAATGCTTCTGATTGCAGTCTTTATTGATAAATTGCGGAAGATAGTAGAATAAATAGGTTATAACTTATAAAAATATAACATAGCTTTTCCATCCCGGATCATTCTTGTTGGTTTAATATCTGGCAAGGAAAACATCAAGCTAATAATAATCGTTCCGGGTCGGCATTCTTTCAAGAATTTTTCTTTTAAGATTTTCATCGTGTTAATATTTAAATAGCAATAAATCAAATCAGCTTCTTGAAGATTAATCTTCAAGAAGTTTTTTCTTAAAATTATTACCCGATTTCTTTTCTGACGATTATTGATTTTTGCCAACCAGTAGGGAAAAAAATGATAATCCAGGCCGACGAGCTTAGTTTCGGGATATTTTTTTCTCCAAGCTCTTAAAAACAAAGCCCGGCCACAGCCCAATTCGTAAACTGTTTTTATCGAACCTAAGCCCAGGCTGTCAGTGTCTATGGCGGCGATAGCTTTTTCAATAGTTCTTTTTCTGGTAGAAATAAAAGGCGCGAAACCCCGGAAGAGAATACTATAAAAATGCAGGCCAACTAACCCGACAACGGTTAAAAGAAAAATAATCAAGATAATTAAGGTTAACATAAATTTGGTATTTTTTTTGTTCTGATATAGCTAAGCTTAGCATTTTCTTGAAAATATTGAAATCAAGGGTTCAGTTGAGAGGTCGCTTTTTGGGCGATTTTTTGGTATAATTTACCCAGAAAATAAAGTTATAAAATATGAGCGTCAAAATAATTTATTTTGTGCATGGTACGACCACTGACAATGAAAGCGGTAAATCGACTGGTTGGGCTGACGGTGAATTGTCCGAATTGGGCGTTAAGCAAGCTAAAGCGCTTAAAGAGCAGATTGCTGAAAAAGATTTTGAAGTTATTTTTTGTTCGGATTTGAAAGGAGCAATTGACTCAGTTTCTTTGGGTTTTAAAAATGAATATCCGATTATCCACGACGAGCGTCTCAGAGAATGTAATTATGGAGATTTAACACAGCATGACGAAAAATTAGTTGATTATAATCAACACATTGACCAGCCCTTCCCCAATGGCGAAAGTCTAAAAGACGTTGAAGGTCGAATTAGAGATTTTTTAAGTTACTTAAAGAATGAATATAATAATAAGTTTGTGGCCGTTTTAGCTCATAGAGCGCCACAGCTAGCCTTAGAAGTTATTTTAAACGGGAAGAGTTGGGTGGAGGCCTTAAAAGATGATTGGCGTAACCGCCAGGCATGGCAGCCCGGTTGGATTTATGAGATAAAAGATTGACATTTTATAATATGAGCCAAGAATTGGTTATTCCCGAATTCGGGATAAAAAGAGATAATGAGGAACGGCGCGATGGCGGCTGTGGGATGGTATTTGATCCCGAGACGCAGCTTTATGCCGTCGGCCGACAAATCCATGACGGCTTGTTTCGGATATTTTCCGGCGGGGTGGATGAAGGCGAGGATATTGAAACCGGCACTTTGCGCGAAGTTATTGAAGAAAGCGGCTTAAATGATTTTTCTTATATTGAAAAAATTGCTGAGTCATTCGCCCATTACCATAACAGCTTGAGAAATGTTAACCGCGTGACCAAGTCAACTTGTTTTTTAGTTATTCTAAAAAGCCGTCGCTTAATTGAAGTTAAGCTTGAAGAACACGAAAAATTTTATTTGGATTGGGCAACGGCCGCCGACTTGCGGTCTAACTGGGAGTCAAAAAATGAAAATCACGACCTTGACCATTGGTTATATTATTTGGAGAAGACAGCTGAGCGGTTAAGGGAATTGGGTTATGATAAAATAAATTTTTAATTTATGAATACCAACCCGGGAGCTAAAAGAATTTTATGCTTTGGCTGTTCTAACACCTGGGGCGCAATCCCTTATTCTCAGGAGCGCCTAGCGCCGCCCCTGGCCTGGCCGGAAGCCATGCAGAATATTTTAGGCAGCGGCTTTGAGGTTATTAACGAGGGTTTATTCGGGCGGACTTTAGTGGCCGAAGATGCCGGCAAAAAGTTTAAAACAGGTATTACTCATTTGGAAGCGATTTTAAGAAGCCATGAGCCGCTTGATTTATTGATAATTATGCTGGGTACCAATGACGTCAAAGACCGCTATCAACTAGAAGCGTCTCAGATTGCAGCTCACTTACAGCAAGTGATTTCTTTAGCGAAAAAAATATTAAAAAACGAGCCGAAGCGTATTTTAGTTATTTGCCCGCCCGCCGTGGTGGTTCCGGAAACAGGCGAGCTTAGAGAGGAAATAAAGTCCGGACCAAAAAAGTTTCTTGATCTTCCGCCTTTGTATAAACAAGTTGCCGAGCGCCAGCAATGTTTTTATTTGGATGCTAATAATCATGTTTTCCTGAAAAAGACAGACGGCTATCATTTAGATGCCGCCGGCCACGCGGCCCTGGCGGAAACGGTCGGCGTTAAAGTTAAAGAAATATTATTACAAAAATAAATCTATTATAGTGACATTAGCTAGGTAAAGAAAAAAGGAGCGCCGGGAAAGCCTCCTTTTTAATCAGCCGAGTGGCTAATTTTTTCCAACTTCTGTTAATGCCAAACTCTTAGCATTAGTTCTTTTTTCGAGAATGGCTTTAAAAGTTTGCGCGGTAGCCTTGAAATCATTGCCCAAATTATCAATTTGAGTGAAGATTTGCCTGAATTGTTGGTTACTCCGCCCTTTGAAAATTTCCTCAATTTTATGAGATTTGAGATCCATAATTTCTTCCAGTTTTGTTTCCAGGTAATCGAGGAAGCGCTGGAGGGCGGCATAATCATCAGATGGTTTCCGTTTTCGACCGCCTGGCGCCAGTTTCTCTTGATCGCAGTGGGTCCGGATGTAGTTAAGGGCTTTTTTAAAATCCAGTTCATGTTTTATTATATGAGTGGAAAAAGAAATTTGGTATTCCGGTTTCAAACTGGAAAGAGAAACACAAACTTGGAATGGCAGCCTTTTTTCAGATAAGTGGTTCTGAATTTCCGGGCAAAGTTTTAGCAGACCAAGGTTTTGATTGGCCCAGGTTGAACTGCGGCCGCAGATATGGGACACTTGGTTCATTAATTCTGTCCGATTAGCCTGCCGATTCTCAGGTTTTTGCGCCAGGTAAGCAATAATTTTTTCAAGCGCCTTAGCAGTTTCAAGCGGCGTATGACCGGAGCGGCAAAAATTAGCCACAGTTGATTTCAAAAACTGTTCTTCTTCCGAACTGACCGTCTCTACAATCGCGCGAATGGTTTTTCGGCCGATTTTTTGGCAGGCCAAGTAGCGCCTCTCTCCGTCTATCAGCTCATACTCATATTCCCCTCCGTCACTTATTGGCCTGACTAGGATTGGAGTCCGCAGGCCGATTTCGTTAATGCTTTCGCAAAGCCCCTCTAGTTCCTCGGGGTCAAAATAGCTACGCGGCTGATCAGCAAAAAGGCGAATTTTTCCCAAAAGAATTTCTAACACTAAAGTGGTGCCTGAAGTTTCCGAGGAAACGTTCTGGCCGTCGGTCGTTGGTTTAAGGCTTGTTTCCATTAGGTTCCTTTCTTTAATTATGTTATTAAAATACGATTTTCTTTTAAGCTTATAATTAGGACTCTATCACCACGCCGTATTTCGGTCAATATTAACGAATTATTGACATTTTCCCGCCCCGGTCTAAAATATGGTATTATATTAAGGATATGTTGACCGGACTGAAAATCGAAAAACTTCTTAAAAGCCTGATTTTTATCGGTTTATTGGCTTTGGTGGTGATTATTTTTTCGCAAAAGATAGAATTTACCTCGGTTGATTTGGGCCGTCACTTGGAAAACGGTAAAATCGTTTGGCAAAATCAGGATGTTCTATTTAAAAATTTTTACTCCTATACGGAACCGGACTTTCGTTTTGTTAATCATCACTGGCTGGGCGGGGTGATTTTTTACGCGGTCTATCTGGCGGGCGGTTTCAAACTACTCTCAGTTTTTAATATTTTAATTATTTTGGCGGCCTTTGTTTTGGCTTTTAGACTAGCGCAAAAAAGGGCCGGTTTTTATTTGACCGCCCTCTTGGCAATTCCGGCAATTTTTCTTCTAAGTCAGCGCGTGGAGATTCGTCCGGAAATTTTTAGTTATTTGTTTATTATTTTGACTTGGCTTATTTTAGAAAAAGCAGCGCGCCGCCAAAATTATCGTCTACTCTGGTGGCTCGCTCCGCTGTTTGTCGTCTGGGCTAATATTCATATCTATTTTTTTATCGGTTTAGTCATGTTCGCCGCTCAAGTATTCGCCGAATTTTTACCGCCGCTAATTAAAGAAATCAAAAATTTAAAAATCGGTCTGCGGGCCGGTTGGCGAGCGGCTAAACCCTGGTTTATAAAATTTATTATTGTCGCGCTCGCTTGTTTAATAAACCCTAATACTTGGCGCGGATTACTTTATCCCTTTAATATTTTTAAAAATTATGGCTATGAAGTCGCCGAGAATAAAACCGTTTTTTATTTAGAGCACTTAATGATTAATCCTAATTTTTCTTTATTTAAGATCTTATTATTCTTATTAATTTTAAGCTGGCTGGCTTATTTTGTTTTTCAAAAGAAAATTCGTTTTTTTGATCTGTTTTTAACGGTTTTTTTCTCCCTGCTCGCCTTGTTTGCCTCGCGAAATTTGGCGATTTTTGGTTTAATCGCTTGGATTTTAATTGCCGCTAATTTGGTTGAACCCTGGCATTTTTTAAAAGACAATCTTTCCTTCTTAAAACCAGCTAGTCGGGCTATTTTACGGCTCTATTTAGCCATCGCGATTTTTTTAATTATCATTATCGGCCTGGTTTATTTAATTTTTGACGCGCGCGGCAATAATAACTTTATTAAAAGTTCTTGGGGTTGGGGTTTGTATCAAGGCAATGCTAACTCGGCTCAGTTTTTTAAGGAAAATAAATTAAGCGGACCGATTTTAAATAATTATGATGTCGGCAGCGCTCTGATTTTTTGGCTTGACGGTCAAGAAAAAGTTTTTGTAGACAATCGTCCCGAAGCCTACAGTCCGGAATTCTTCGCGGCGACCTATCGTCCGCTGCAAACTGATCAGTTAAAATGGCAAGCCGTTAACGAAAAATATCAATTCAAAACCATTTATTTTTCTCACGTTGACAGTACGCCTTGGGCGCAGCAATTTCTTAGCCGGATTTTAAAAGATGATAATTGGGCCTTAGTTTATTTTGACGAGTGGGCGGTTATTTTGTTGAATAAACAAATTTACTCGGCCGAAGAAATAAAAAAACTAACGATTGATAGTTGGAGTTTTCGGCAAAAGTTCCGCGGATTGGACGCGCGAACAGATTTACGAAATAAATTTCATTTAGCTGCTTTAGCGGAAGAGGCGGGTCAGCCAGATTTAGCCGAAGAAATTTATCGGGAAATTTTAATTAAAGATCCCGACAATAGCCAAGCCCTCGCTGCTCTCGGTTATCTTTATGCTAATCGCGGCGATCGGGAAGCCCTCCTAATCTCTTTAAAGTATTTGGCACAGTCTTTAGCCACCGGTTATAAGATTCCGGGGATTTACAACCAAATGGCTTTAGATAACTGGCAGCTTGGTGAATACCAAAAAGCCGAAGCGAATTGGCGCTCGGCTCTAAAACTGGAAAGAAATAATAACTCGGCAGTTTATTATTTAGAACAAATTCGACAGTTAAAATTACAAGGAGTTTTACCGGACAAATAACTTTTCTTTTAGTAGAGTTTTGACAGCTAAAAGTCCATCCCGGGCTTTTATTTTTTTACCTTCCTTATATCCGCGTCGCGCGTAACGGATAGGCAGTTCGTTTATTTGATAACCGTTTTTTAAAAGTTGAGCGGTAATTTCCGGTTCAATTTCAAACCTTTGTCCGCTTAAGCGGATTTTTTTTAAGGCGCTCGTGGGAACTAGTTTAAAACAAGTTTCCATATCGGTTAGCCGGCTAGAAAATAAAAAATTGGTCAGACCGGTCAGAAATTTATTGATCAAATAATGAAAGGTCGTTGGTTTATTAATTAAAAAACGTGAACCATAAATAACCAAATCGGTCCGGTCGGTTTTTTGTATTTCTGATAGTAGGAGGATAATATCCCGCGGATCGTATTCCAAGTCAGCATCATAAACAATAAAGTAATCACCGCTAATTTCTTCCAATCCACGCTTCACGGCTGCTCCTTTGCCTTGGTTGGTCGGTTGATTGATTAATTTAAAATCAGATTGGTTTTTTAGGTTTTCTAAAATGGCGAAAGTATTATCAGTCGAGCCATCATTGACCACGATGATTTCTTTGTTGATATTCAAAGAAAAAATTTCCGCCAAAGCCGCGGCGGCAATTTTTTCTTCATTGTAAACCGGGATTATTATGGAGAGTAATTTATTCATTTTAATAGTATAACATTTTTGTGGAAATTATGCTTTTTGACAAAAAATTTAAAATATACTAAAGTAATTTGATATCTTTTTGATATTCAAAGCGTTCCTTGTAAATTTAAATATGCATCCTAAAAGTAAAAATGAGTATTCACCCAAAAATTAGTAATCATGGATAATAAAAAAAGTATTTCTGGTCTGGTCGCCTGGCTAAAAGGCTTGGGTCTGGAAAAGTATCTCGTTGGCGGAAGTTTTGTCAATTTAATCTCCTGGCAAATAAGCTATTATAGCATATTTCTCGGCAAGCAATTTGAAGACATTGACTGGGATAATGTCTTCATTGATAGCGACCGCCTGAATCTGATTTCCCGGGGGCTGAAAGAAGGCTTAATTAATTACGTTCTATTAAAATACACGCCGAGTAAGTTAGCAACTGACGATAAGAATCTAAGCGAAGCCGAATATTTCTACTTCAATCTTTTTCGCCCGCTAGTTGTCGGTCAGATGTCGGTTTTCGGCAATCTCGTCAGACCGCTATCGTCGTCGAGCTCAGGTAGTCTTTTCGCTAAACTTTCCGAACCGGATTGCGTTAAAAATTATTTACCGGTTTCCCTTGAGGATTTTAATCCGAAAGAATTTTCTGCTGAACCTAATGAGGAAATTCGTCGCGTCGCTTTAAGCAAGAAAGTCGCCCCGCGGGTAACTCCGGGAAAAGTAGAATTAATTTTTACCAATTGCAGTCTGGAAGCTCCAGCCGGCCGTCAAATTCTCAATCAGCAGGGAGAAATGGTTGAAGTTGACGGTTCCTTTGCTTCCTTGATTACGAAACAGATAAAAATACTTGATCCGGCCGCGGCGATCATTCTGCTGAGTCAGCTATACTATAATGACCGAATTATTTCTAACCAGCATTTCCGGGAATGGCTAATGGCCATAGTCTATAATCCCGACGCCCCTAGCCACCGTCAGATTTCCGCCGCTGGAGCATCTATTAACTCAGGGATTACCTGGTCTTCGTATGCACCTCAGCTTGACGGTCGCGGTAATCGTTTCCGCCTCGCCCTTTGAGTCTAATTATTTTAGGGTGATACTATAAAAAAACGACTGACCATAATATTGCCAGTCGTTTTTTTCTTTTTAAGACAATAATTTTTGGAAAGCGGCCGCTTTTTGCGCCGCCTTTTCTAAGGGGGCGATAATTTTTTCAATCAGTTTATTTTTTTCCGGCCAAGCCAATTTTTTTGCTTCGTGGCGCGCTTGGCGGCAGAGGTTATTGAGCCGGTCGATTATTAAAGGGGAAATTTTGGCAAATAGTAAATAAGCGATTTCCGGCCGTTTTTTTAAATCCAAAATAATTTTATTTTTTTGCGCCATTTTTAAGATTAAAACATTAACCGCCGTAATTTTTACGTTCTCTAAATCTTCCCGCCAATCATGGGCATCATCGGCCAGTTGTTTGGCGGCCAAAGCAAAACGAAAAAAATTTAATAAACCGCATATTTTTTGGCTTTTAACGTGATAGCCAAGATATGCCAAAATTGCCACTGGCCCTAGTCCTAGAGCCAGTGATTTCTTAGCCAGAGCTTTTAAATCAGTAAAATTTGGTAATTTTTGAGGGATTATAATTTGGCCATTTTTGATTTTTAATTTTAGAGAATCAGTTTCCTCTTGATTGGCTCGGTCTAAATCGCTCAGTATCTTGTTAAATAAACTATAAAAATCGGCCGGCAGATTTAAACGATAATTAATTTCTAAAAATTTTCGAAAATAGGTATTCGCTTCGGGCAGCTCGCTCGGCCGGCCGTCGCCGTCTAGAAAATCATCATAAATATTAAGAGCTTGCCAGAGATAAATTTGGCCGCGATTTAATTTAGTAATTAAAGCCGGTTTTATTTTGATTTGTTCGGAAAGAGGCAGGGTTTCCTTAAACCACCGCGGCCAATAATAGACTGATTCAACTTTTATTTTTTTAATTTTCATTCTTGAAAGGCAGTTTAATAATAAATTCCGTACCCTGGGCTGGCTGACTGGTAACAGTAATTGAACCATGAAAGTTCTTTTCAATTAAATTTTTTGTGGAAGATAAACCCAAACCCAAGCCGCGACCGGTCGCTAACTTGGTGCTGAAAAACGGTTCAAAAATTTTAGCCAGATTCTCTGGAGTGATGCCCGTGCCCTGGTCGCTCACGCGCAGCAGTATTTGTTCGTTATCAGCTTGTAAATCAATGTTTACTTTATTTGCCGTTCCTTCTTCGCCGGCTTCAATCGCGTTGCATAATAGATTGGTGATGATTTGTCCGAATTTAATCGGATCGCCGTAAAGATTAGTTTCCGCTGGGGCTGTAAAATTAATTAACGTGTTTGCTCGTCGCGCCTTATAGGCTAAAATTTGGATAACCTGATTAATTTCTTCGTTTAGCGAAAAAGACTTTAAGCTGCTTTCGCGAGAAATTTGTTTTTTAATGCTAGCAATTAGTTCTTCCATGCGTCGCGTCGCCAAAATGGCCTGATCCAGGGAAGTTTTGGCGTTTAAAAATTGATTTTCCCCCTCGTTTTTGACCTGCTCTAGATTTAAAGATACGGCTGTTAAAGGATTAATTAAGTCATGAAAAACGCCGGACGACAGTCGGCCGAATTCCGCTAGTCGGTAAAGTTGATTGATTTTTTCCGCTTCTGCTTGGCGTAATTCATTGGTTCTTTTAATAACCTTTATCTCCAAGGAATCCCTTTCTTCTTTTAAAGCCGCTTCGCTCAATCGAGCGCGTTTTAGGGCTTTTTTAATTTCTGAAGCGAAAATCCAAGCTACGGCCGCGATTACTATAAATAAAACGGCATAAGAGATTGCATCGGCGAGCTGATTTTTTTCCTGACGCCAATAATTCTGGATTAAAATAGTGCCGTTAGCTTGCAGTTGCGTTAAAACAATGAGAAAAATTGTTAAAAAAACGGTGCTGATTAAAACTAAGCGTTCGCCGAGCAGAATTCCCGAAAGAATAATTATTAAAACCGCCAGTAATAGGGCCGCCGGCAAATCCGCGCCCCAGAAGATAAAAGAATAAAACATGGGCGAGGAATAAGTTAGAAGCAGTAGAATCGCCGCGGCTGTAATTCGCCCCTTTTTTGATAGCCAGAATAGAAAAACGAAGAAAGCTAAGATTATTAAAGTATAAATGAGCGACAAGCCGCTATCTTGGGGGTTGGAAAGTATATCAATTATTCTGATAATATTAATGAGCGCAAAACAAAACAGAGAAAATAGCAATAAAATATTAAGGATCAATTCACGACGTCTTAGATCTTCATCGGCCTGCTGAGAAAAAACTAAATGTTTAATTAAGGAGCGGAATTTAATTTTGTTCATATTTTTAAAATCAAATCACTAAAACGAAAACACTTCCCGGATTGACCCAGGAAGTGTTCTAACGCTCTAGTCACGCCAGGGCGTTCCAGGGTTCAAAGCCGTCGCCAGGATAATCGCCAAAAGCGCTGAACTCTTAAGCCGCGTTGCGGCGGCTATTTTTTTTAAGTTTTTGTCCATAAAATTAGATTTAAAATGCCGATTCTAAGGGCAATATCGACTTTTAAATTATCGCCATTTCTAGCATAGCAAAGTCGAGATAAAGATAAGTTAAAGTTTTTATAAAAAATTTTTTTATCTGTCAATTTTATAGCCCCGGCCAGGAACAGTAGAAATTATCTGTTCGTCCGCTCCGCCTAGTTTTTTGCGCAAGTTCATGATATGGACCTCAATCGTATTAGAAAAGGGATCATGATTTTCATCCCAAACATTGTCCATGATTTCTTGCCGCGATAAGACCCGGCCGGAATTATTTAAAAAATATTCTAATAAAGAGAACTCTTTAGAAGATAAAGCGAGACGTTTATTATTTTTGGTCACTAAAAATTTATCCGGATCGAGCTCGATCTCGCCAATTTTCAAAATATTGCCCTTAAGAACCGGCGATCTTCTTAAAAGAGCCTTGATTCTGACCAATAATTCAGAAATTGCGAACGGTTTAGTCAAATAATCGTCCGCGCCTAATTCGAAAAGTTCAACTTTATTATTAATTTCTGCCAAAACCGTTAAAACTAGAATCGGGATAGCTCGGCCGTCAGCGCGTAGTTTTTTAATAATTTCTGAACCGCTTAATTTTGGCAAATTACAATCCAGAATAATCAAGTCATAATTTTTACTAGTTGCCAATTCGTAGCCCCGTTCACCGTTTGTCGCCGTCTCAATTTTAAAATTGTTTTTAGCTAAAGCCAACGACAAAGTAGAAACTAGGTCCGGGTCGTCTTCAATAAGTAGTAAATTCATAGTTTTTATCTTTATTTTAACGCAAAAGCAAGGTAGAAACAATTAAAATTATCCCCACCTCTTTTTTTTGAAGAAGAGGCGGGGAAAGGCTAGGGCAAAAGAATGTCCTCTGGTTCGTAGCGGCCGAATTGATTTTTAGCGCGATACGGGCATTTAAAATTTTCAATTTGGCACAAAGCGAGTCGGCCGAGCCAAATTTTATGGCGGCAAACTCTTTTTTTAAAACATTCGTGTTTGAAACAAGTTTTTGTCATGGCTTTTTTCTTATTATACAAAAAGACAGATAAAAATTAGATAAAGTTTATCTAAAGAAAAGATAAAAAATGGGGATAAGTGGAAATTGGCTAATATTAGAAAATGCTGGATTTTTTTTGCCTTTCTCGGCAATTACCGCTAATATTTAATTAGCTATATGAGTTTAAAAATTTTTAAAAACGCTAAGAATAGACGCTTATTAGAAATTCTGCGCGACAAAGCGGCTGATCCTTTTTCGGTCAAAGAAGGCCGTTTTAAATTCGGCCAATTGAAAGACACGGTTTATTATTCAGATTGGACCGAACAATCATTTTTATCCGATAGCGGCCGCAAAGAAATAGTTACGCGAAGTTTTGACTTCTCCAAATTAAAATATTTTGCTTTCAGCGCGATTTTTATTATCCTCGCGCTTTTATTTCGATCGGCCTGGCTCCAGATAATTAAAAACAATTATTATCATATTTTGGCTGAAAGCAACCGTTTGCGCGCCGAAGTGATTGAACCGAAGCGGGGCATTATTTATACTAAAGATCTTCAACCGCTCGTCCGCAATAAGGCTAATTTTGTTTTATATTTGCGGCCGATCGATTTGCCCAAAAACGAATTGGTGCGCGATAATCTAATTCGTCAAATTAGCCGAATTCTAGAAGGTGAGCCCGCGCTAACTAATGATATTTTTACAGTGGCGACTGGCTCTTTAATGACATTAACGACGGTGGGCGAGCCGGCCGCTACGCTTAACCTAGTCGCCGACAATGCTGCCTTTTATAAGATTAAAGAATTACTCGCCCCAATAAAAATTGGCTCCCTGGAATCTTACCAACCGCTTTTTATCGCCGATAATGTTGTTTATGACAAAGCGATGCTGATTGAATTGGAATTAAAAAATTGGCCGGGTGTGTTCCTTTCTAGCAAAATTCGCCGTGAGTATCTTTCTCCCTCAGCGACTTCTTCGCCGACCGTTTCGGGTGAGAGTAGCTTGGCACACATTTTAGGTTATACTGGGAAAATCAACGATCAAGAGTTAAAGAGTCTGGGCGATGATTATTCCTTGATTGATTATGTGGGTAAAGCGGGCCTGGAATATTCTTGGGAGAGAGAATTAAAAGGCAAAGCCGGTCAAAAAAATATTGAAGTTGACGCTCTTGGACGTCAGAAAAAAATAATTAATGAAGTCGCGGCGAGAGACGGGAACAACTTATTATTATCTTTAGATTTTAATCTGCAGCAAAAGACTGAAGAGATAACGACCGCTTATTTAAAAAAAACCGGATTGAAACACGCCTCGATTATTGTTATGAACCCCAATAACGGAGAAATTTTGGCCTTACTTTCTCTGCCGGCTTATGATAATAATTTATTTGCTCGTGGCATTAGCCAGACGGATTATAATAAATTTTTAAATGATGTTAGCCAGCCCTTATTTAACCGTTCCATCAGCGGCGAATTTCCCTCGGGCTCAACGATTAAACCGATTTTTGCGGCCGGAGCTCTCCAGGAGGGAGTGATTGACGAAAAAACTAGTTTTTTAAGCACTGGCGGCTTAAGAATCAATGAATGGTTCTTTCCAGACTGGAAGGCCGGCGGACACGGCATTACTGACGTTAGAAAAGCCTTAGCTATGTCGGTCAACACTTTCTTCTATTATATCGGTGGCGGTTATCGAGATTTTAAGGGAATGGGTTTAAGCGGTTTGGTTAAATATTCACGTCTTTTCGGCTTAGGAGAACTGACCGGTATTGACCTCTACGGCGAAGCGAGCGGCTTTGTGCCGACGCAAGCTTGGAAAGAAGAAACCAAGAAAGAGCCGTGGTATATCGGTGATACCTATCATTTCGCGATTGGTCAGGGGGATGTTTTAGTTACGCCGCTTCAGGTCGCTAATTATACCGCCGCGATTGCTAACGGCGGGACATTATACCGGCCACATTTAGTGACAAAAATTTTAGGCGAGAATAATCAAGTTGTTTCGGAAGTTCCCAGCCAATCACTTCGGGACAATTTTATTGATTCGCGTAATCTGAAAATTGTCCGCGAAGGGCTGCGGCAAACCGTGACGGCCGGCAGTGCCGGGTCTTTAAGAGATGTGCCGGTCAGTGTGGCCGGTAAAACCGGTACGGCACAATGGTCAACTAAAAAAAGTCCGCACGCCTGGTTTACCGGTTTTGCGCCTTATGAAAAACCGGAAATTGTTATTACAGTTCTTATTGAAGAAGGAGTTGAAGGCAGCGCGATATCCGTGTCAATTACCCGTGATATTCTAAATTGGTATTTTCGGGACAGACGTTAATTTTTTGATAATTTTTTTTGCGCTATGGCTTTGTCGCCCCATTTATTAATTCATTTTCTGCTTGCTCTTTTGGTCGGATTTCTAGTTGGCCGGCATTTTAAGAGAATTGAAATCGCGCTGGTCGCCGCGATTGTCGGCGGATTTCTCATTGATTTTGATCATTTGTTAGAATACTTTTTGGTCTTTGGCTTAAGTTTTAATTTTGCCTATTTTTTAGAAGGACGGGAGTTTCTACTAAGCTCTAAAATTCATCTTTGGTTTCATGCCTGGGAATATGTTATTTTGCTGTTAGGTTTAACTTTCTTTTTTAAGAAAAATAAAACTGGAGAAACAATTTTAGTCGCTTTAGCTTTGGCTATTCTCGTCCATCTTCTAACCGATGCCGTAATTAATCAATATCCTCTCAAATATTATTCTTTTTTCTATCGCCAAGAGGTAAATTTCGCAGCCGAAAAATTATTAAGTCCGGAAGAATATTTGAAAAACTTAGAATTGAAACAGGAATTAGGCATTTAAGATTTAATTTAATAATAGCTAAAAAATAACCTAATTAGCACTCTCTTGACTTGAGTGCTAATTTTGTTTATAATGGGTTTAGATAAAGAATAATGAGCGCCAGGTTTCGCCATTGGCGAGTCCGGTTTAAAGGTTATGATTTCTGAGCGTAAAAAATATTTACTGGAAACCATTCTTAAAGAATACGTTAAAACCGCTGTGCCGGTTTCTTCGGGCGTTCTGGTTGAAAAATATAAGTTAGATATATCTCCAGCGACCGTGCGTAATGAAATGATGGAGCTAGAAGACGAAGGTTACATTTATCAGCCACACACTTCGGCCGGCCGCGTGCCGACGGAAAAAGCCTATGAGCTTTGGTTAGCTGGTTTGAAAGAAGCTAAGAAAAAGAAAGAATTGAAAGACACCGAGAGCGAACTACTGGAAAAATTATTTAAACACGAAGAAGCTGCTTTTCGCCAAACCGCCAAGGCGATTGCCGAAATGGCTAACGGCGCGGTCTTCTGGGCCTTTCATAAAAATGATTTGTATTATACGGGGCTAAGCAATTTATTCGCCCAACCGGAATTCAATCGGGTTGATAAGCTCTGCGACATGTCGGCGATCATTGACCGCCTCGAAGAAATTATTGATGAGACATTTGAAGATTTAAACCCCGGCGAACAGGTTCTGGTCGGTTCCAAGAATCCTTTCGGCAATTTTTTAAGCACGGTGTTAGTCAAGTATAGAAATAATAATACGGACGGCGTCTTCGGAATTCTCGGTCCGCTGCGTATGGATTATGCCCGTAATTTAGCCCTAGTAGAATTTATTAAAAAGAAATTTGAATAATATGAATGAAGTCAAAAAAGGAATTTACCTCTGCCATACCGGCAACGAATATCGCGTTTTATTTACCGCGACCGATACTAAAAATCATGAAAGCGAAGTCGTTGTTTATCAGGCGGTTTTAGACGGAAAAATTTGGGTTCGCCCCAAGGAGGAGTTTTTAGGCTTCAAGGAAGTGGACGGCGTTAAAAAGAAACGGTTTGAATTTTTAAGAGAGGAAGAAGAAGATGGTCGACACCCGGAAGTGGTTGTTGGCCCGGTAATTTATAACAAAAAAGGAGAAATATTGTTAATAAAAAATCCGAAATTTGGCGATTGGTGGTGTATTCCCGGCGGCCACGTTGAGTTGAATGAAACAGCGGAAGCCGCTTTAATTAGAGAAATAAAAGAAGAAACAGGTTTAGAACTAAAAAACATTGAACCAATTAATTTCGGAGAAGGTATTAATCCAGCGTTTTTTTATAAAGATAAGCACTTTATTTATTTAAATTATTTAGCAGAGTTAGCGGGCGGTCAGATAACCAAAACTAATGAAATGACTGAATATCTTTGGGTCGATCCGAGCAAAATCGCGGAATTAAAAATAGCTGATTCAGTTAAGCCGTTGATTAAATATTATTTAGAGAAAAATAATAGTAATCATCAGGAGTCTTGGGAAAACCGCTATAAACGCGCCTTGGCCGATTATCAGAATTTACTTAAACAAACCGCCAAAGACAAAGAAGAATTCGTAAAATACGCTTTAAACGATTTTTTACAGAATGTTTTACCGGTATATGATCATTTGAAAATGGCTATGAACGGTTTAAGCGAAGAAGAGGCGAAAAATCCTTGGGTAGAGGGTTTAAAGCATGTTTTAAAACAGTTTAAGGAAGTTTTGTATCAGCACGGGATTGAAGAAATCGGTACGGTCGGAGAAAAATTTGATCATAATACCATGGAAGCTATCTCCGGTTCGGGGGAAATCGTTAAAACCGAAGTGATACCGGGCTATAAGTTGAACGGCAAAGTTATCCGGCCGGCCAAAGTAATTGTGGAATAATTTAAATAAATAATAAAAATTTTTTAATAATCTATTCTTGGCAACTTTTTCGGAGCGCATATGATTTCGTAAAGAAAAAATTAACAATAGTTAATTTTTTCCACAGAAATCATCTAAGCGGAGAAAAAGATTGGCAAGAATAGATTAGGCAAATCTATGTCACTAATCAAATGGACCCCATTTTTGTCAGAGTTTGACGATATGGATAAAATGATGGAATCCATGTTGCCAGCCGTCCGCGGCAATCAATTTGGGTATACGCCCGCGATTGATATGTATGAAGACAAGAACAATATCGTCATTGAGACTCAGCTCGGTGGTATCGATCCGGAAAAAGTAAATATCTCTATTGAGAATAATGTTTTATCAATTAAAGGTGAAAGCGAAAAGAAAAGTGAAGTGGAAGATAAAAATTATTATCGCAAGGAAATTCGGCGCGGTTCTTTCTATCGTTCTATTCCGCTGCCGACTAAAGTTGACGGCGATAAAGCCAGCGCGGTTAATGAGGATGGCCTTTTAAAGATTACCGTGCCGAAAGCCACAGAAGTCAAACCGAAAAGCATTAAGATTCAAAATAAAAAATAATTAATAAATAAAACCATATGTCAAAAATTTTAGGAATTGATTTAGGGACGACTAATTCTGCCATGGCGATCATGGAGGGCGGGAGTCCGAAAATCATTGAAAACATTGAGGGTAATCGCACCACGCCGTCCGTCGTCGCGATTTCCAAAAATAACGAACGAATTGTCGGCCAAGCGGCCAAACGCCAAGCGGTTATCAACCCGGAAAATACGGTTTACGCGGTTAAGCGTTTAATCGGCCGTCATTTTTCAGAAGACGAAGTGCAGCGCGATTTAAAAACCGCTTCCTATAAAATCGTTCAGGGCGGCGAGGGCGTGAAAGTAAAAATGGCGGATAAAGATTATAGTCCCCAGGAAATCTCGGCGATGATTTTGTCCAAATTAAAAGCGGATGCGGAGGCGAAACTGGGTGAAAAAATTACTGAAGCGATTATTACCGTTCCGGCTTATTTTAACGACTCGCAACGCCAAGCAACCAAAGACGCCGGACAAATCGCCGGTTTAGAAGTCAAAAGAATTATTAACGAACCGACCGCCGCGGCTTTAGCTTATGGTTTTGATAAAAAACAAGGCCAGCAGATTGTCGTCTATGATTTAGGCGGAGGCACTTTTGATGTCTCGGTCTTGGATATTTCCGCCGATACGGTCGAAGTCAAAGCGACTAACGGCGATACGCACTTAGGCGGGGAAGATTTTGACCAGAGGATTATTAACTGGATTTTAGAGGAATTCAAAAAAGATCAGGGCATCGATCTTTCTAAAGATACCTTGGCTCTGCAACGTATCAAAGAGTCGGCTGAAAAAGCTAAAATTGAACTTTCCACCGCTCAAGAAACGGAAATCAACCAACCATTTATCACGACCGATCAAAACGGTCCAAAACATTTAGTCATGAAATTATCGCGAGCGAAATTAGAAGCTTTAGTCGGCGATTTAATAGAAAAAACCATTGAGCCTTGTAAGAAAGCTTTGGCTGACGCCGGCTATACGGTTAAAGATATTGAAGAAGTAGTGATGGTTGGCGGTATGACCCGCATGCCTTTGGTTTTACAAAAAGTTAAGGAATTTTTCGGCAAAGAGCCGAACTTAAGCGTTAATCCGGACGAAGTGGTTGCTTTGGGCGCGGCTGTTCAGGCCGGCGTTTTACAAGGCGATGTTAAAGACGTTTTGTTGCTAGATGTTACGCCTTTAACTTTGGGAATTGAAACTTTAGGGAGTGTGGCCACGCCACTCATTGAAAGAAACACAACCATCCCGACCTCTAAATCCCAGGTATTTTCCACGGCGGCCGACGGCCAGACAAGCGTGGAAATCCATATCGTCCAGGGCGAACGGCCAATGGCGCATGACAATAAAACCTTAGGAAGATTTATTTTAGACGGTATTCCGTCCGCGCCGCGTGGCATTCCGCAAATTGAAGTAAAATTTGATTTGGACGCCAACGGGATTTTAAATGTTTCGGCCACCGATAAGGCAACCAACAAACAACAAAAAATTACGATTACCGCTTCTTCAGGTTTGTCTAAAGAGGAAATTGAGAAGATGAAAAAAGAAGCAGAAATGCACGCTGAAGAAGATAAGAAGAGAAAAGAAGAGGCGGAAATAAAAAATCAAGCCGATGCCGTTATTTTCACTATGGAAAAAATGCTCAAAGAATCTGGTGATAAGATGAAAGCCGAAGATAAAAAAGAATTGGAAGATAAAAATGCCGAACTTAAAAAAGCCAAAGAAGCCGGTAATTTAGAAGACATGAAAAAGAAAATGGAAGAAATTAATGTCATCGCCCAAAAAATAGGCGCGGCCATGTATCAACAGCCGGGCGCGGGTGCGCCGGGCACAGGAGCCGGACCGGCGGGTGCTGGGCAGGGCGATCAGAACGGAACTAATCCGAATGATAAAAAAGATGATGTCGTTGAAGGTGATGTGGAAGAGAAAAAATAAATTATGGAGAAGATATTTATTAAGAATCGCCATGGCTTGAAAATGGTCGTTCAGATTGAGAAGCCGGAAAGTCCGAGCGGCTTGGCTTTTGTAATGCATGGCCGCGGCGGGTTTAAGGAACAGCCGTATATCAGAGCCTTTGCTCAAGGCTTCTTGGATAATAATTATGTAGTCATCAGTTTTGACACAACCAATAGCCTCGGGGAAAGTGATGGTGATTATGGTGACGCCACGGTGACGAATTATTATGAAGATTTAGAAGATGTGATTAGTTGGGCCGCCGAACAGAGTTGGTATCAAAAATCATTCATTCTTTGCGGCCATAGTCTGGGCGGGATGTGCGTCGCTTTATATGCGGAAAAATTTCCCGATGAGGTTAAAGCCCTGGTGCTGTTTTCTTCCGCCGTGTCCGGACAGTTATCATTAGAGTCTTTTGAACCGGAAGAATTAGCTAACTGGGAAAAAACTGGTTGGCGCACTTCAATTGGTTATAGCAGCGGTTTAGTAAAAAAATTAAAGTGGTCGCATACCATAGATCTTCAAAAATATACTTTATTAGATAAGGTTGTTAATTTGACCATGCCCGTAATTTTAATGGTCGGCGAATTAGATGAGGTTCATCCTCTCGCCCATCAGGAAATATTATTCAAAGCTTTGCCCGGCCCGAAAGAGTTGCATATCATTAAGGGCGCGGCACATACCTTAAAAGAACCGGAACATATTCAAGAAGTTTATCAGATGATTAATAACTGGCTTAAAACCCTTAAATAAATTATGTCCAAAGACTATTATGATATCTTAGGTGTTTCCAAAAACGCCACTCCTGATGAAATAAAAAACGCCTTCCGTAAGAAAGCGCACGAGCATCATCCCGATAAAGGTGGCAATGCGGAAAAATTCAAGGAGCTCAATGAAGCTTATCAGGTTTTGGGTAATCCGGAAAAACGCCAGCGCTACGATCAATTTGGCGCGGCGGCCTTTAATCAAGGCGGCGGCGGTTACGGCGGCTTCGGCGGGCAGGGCTTCGGTGGTTTTCAAAACGGTGCCGGTTTTAATATGGACTTTGAAGATTTGAGCGAGATGTTCGGCGGTTTCGGGGACATTTTCGGTTTCGGCGGCGGCCGGCAAACTGCTAAGCGCACCAGTCGCGGCCGAGATTTGGAAATGAATTTGAATATTGAATTTTTAGAAGCGGCTTTCGGCGCGGAAAAGGAAATTAGTTTTTCTAAAAATACGGTTTGCGGTCATTGCCACGGCAATGGTTCAGAACCGGGGGCGAAGATTGAAACTTGCCAGACTTGTCACGGTACTGGCCGAGTCGCCAAAGTGCAGCGGACTATTTTAGGCAATATTCAAACGCAAGCAACTTGTCCGACTTGCGACGGCGAGGGGAAAACCGTTAGTCAGAAATGTACTAAGTGCGGCGGTACGGGCGTTTATCATGATCAAGTTAAATTAAAAGTGCGTATTCCAGCCGGGATTAATGACGGCGAGTCAATTCGCTTGAGCGGCCAGGGCGAAGCCGGCAGAAAAGGCGCCGGCGCCGGCGATTTATATTTACGGATTAAAGTCGCGAACCATAAAAAATTCAATCGCGAAGCTTACGATATTAAAACTGAAGAAAAAATCAGTATTAAGCAGGCTATTTTAGGGGACAAAATAGACATTGAAACTATCCACGGGGTTGTTAAATTAAAAATTCCCGAAGGCACGCAGTCAGGCACGATTTTTAAACTCAAAGAAAAAGGGGTTACTAAACTACATAATCGCGGCACCGGGGATCAATATGTAAAAATTATTGTTAAGATCCCGAGCGGAGTTAACAAAAAGCAAAAGCAGATTCTTGAGGAATTGGATATATAATGTTTTTAAATGATTTTGTCAATGTTTAGTAAATTAGGCTTTTTTCATTGACTTTTGCCCCTAAAATGCTACAATGAAAATAGATTTATTATTAATTCCACAAAATTATGTGTAATTGGTTTTCTAAGCTTTTCGGTTGCAAATGTTGCTGTAAAAAGGGGGAAGCTTGCTGCCATAAAGACGGCGCGCCGGCTAATCCGACACCAATGAATAATGAAGCCAAACCAGACAATCCCCAAGAAGGAAATGCGGAGAAGCCTCAGTAAATTTTTTAGTTAAACAAGTTAAAAAACGCGATTTTTCGCGTTTTTTAAGTAGCTGATAAAGAGTTTAGTTTAGGATTTATTTTTTTATATGTTTATTGATACTCATGCCCATGTTAATTTTAATGCTTTTAAAGACGATGCCGAAGAAGTTATTCGCCGGTCTTTGGATAATGATACTTGGATGATTTTAGTAGGTTCGGAATTTAAAACTTCGAGTCGCGCTTTGAATTTCGCTAACAAATATCAACGCGGTGTTTATGCTGCCGTCGGTTTGCATCCGATTCATTTGGAGGAAGGACTAATTGACAGTGACGAGGAAGATAACTCTTATAGTTTTGCCCCTCGCTACGAAGAATTTGATTATGGTAGTTATGAAAAACTGGCTAAATTTGAAAAAGTCGTCGCCATCGGCGAGATCGGCCTGGACTACTATCATTTGGATCCGAAAAAAGATATCGCCTCAGCCAAAAAGAAACAGCAGGAAGTTTTCGCTCAGCAGCTGCTCTTGGCGCGCAGCCTGGACTTGCCAGTAATTATTCATTGCCGGCAGGCACATGACGATTTATTGGTTATTTTGCAAGATTTTAAAAAAGAATATGGACATATTATTCCGAGCGATCGACCCTGGGGCGTCGTCCATTGTTTTTCCGGCGATGAAGATTTGGCCTGGAAGTATTTTCAATTAGGGCTATTAATTTCTTTTACGGGGCTAATCACTTTCAGCAAGCAATGGGATGATTTGATCCGTAAAATTCCTTTAGAAAAAATCATGATTGAAACCGATACGCCCTATATGACGCCCGAACCATATCGCGGCCAAAGAAACGAGCCCTTGTTAGTCCAATATGTCGCCAACCGAATCGCGGAAATTAAAAATATTAAGCTGGAAAAAGTAGCTGAAGTAACCACTGCCACCGCTCGGGCCTTTTTTCGGATTTAACCGCTAAATATAGTAAAATAGTGAATTTTTGAGGGTTGACAGGTAGCTGATTCTGCGCTATAAAAGAATTGGTCTAAAAATATATGAAAAATGACTCTTGGTCTATCGCCTTAAGAGTTTTAGTGAATTTATCCGGTTGGATTGCCGGTCCGATAATTATCGGTTTAATTGTCGGCAAATGGCTGGATAAAAAGTATGGCACCGAGCCTTGGTTGTTTTTAACCACCATCGGCGTTTGTTTTTTGGTTTCCATGTACGGTTTAGTGATCAACGCTTTAAAAGAATTTAAGAAAATTGAAAGAGAAAGTAGGGGGGAAGACAAGCAAGCTGAAATAGTTCAAAAAGAAACGTTAAACGAAGATAAAAAAGATGATAATTTAAAATAATTACCAGCATGTCCGAAGGAGTTATCCATGAAAATACTTTATACGCCGAACCGATCGCCCATATCGGTAATTTTCCAATAACCAATGCCATGTTAAATTCTTGGTTGGTCTTAGTGATCGTCATTATTTTGGCAATTTTAGTTAAAAAGAATTTAAAAAAAGTGCCGCGCGGCTTGCAAAACGTCATGGAAATGATTATTGAAGGTTTTTTGGGGCTTTTTGACAGCGTCACCGGCAGCCGCAAAAAATCTTTGAAATTCGCGCCGCTCGTTTTAGCTTTTTTCTTCTTTATTCTTCTTAATAATTGGTCGGGGATTTTACCGGGCGTCGGTTCGATCGGCCAAATCGCTTTGATTGGTGGCGAAAAGTTTTTTATTCCTTATTTTCGCGGCGGTACGGCAGATTTAAATACGACTTTAGCATTAGCTGTCATCGGCGTTGTCGTCAGTCATATTTTAGGAGTAATCGCCACGGGCTGGTGGCATTATTTGAACAAGTTTTTAAATTTTAAAGCTTTATTTGAGATACCGAAAAAAGTTTTAAAAGAGCCGACGATTTTAATCGTCAATCCGATTAAAATTTTTGTCGGTTTTATTGAAATAATTTCCGAACTGGCGAAAATCGCCAGCTTATCCTTTCGGTTATTCGGCAATGTTTTCGCCGGCGAAGTATTACTCGCTTCCATGTCGGCGATTTTAGCTTGGGGTTTGCCTCTGCCGTTTTTATTTTTAGAAATTTTAGTCGGTTTGATTCAAGCTTTAATTTTTGCCATGTTAATATTAACCTATTTGACTATTAACACCACGAAAGAGGAGCATTAATTATTAATTAATTAATATAAATAATTTATAAACCTATGGACACTGTCATGTTAGCGAAAGCGCTCGCCATTGGTATCGGCGCGATTGGTCCGGGCATTGGTATCGGTCTTATTGGTGCCAAAGCCATGGAAGCGATTGGCCGTAACCCGGAAGCGACCGGCAAAATTTTGGTGCCGATGTTACTCATCGCCGCCTTCGCCGAAGCGATTGCCATTTACGCGCTAGTTATTGCTTTCAGCATTAAATAATCGTTTAACGGATTTCCCCTGAATTTTTCGGGGGAAAGCGCTAGCTAATTATTTAGATCAATATGGAATCATTAATTTCAACTTTTGAGATTGACGGCCGGCTCTTACTGGCGCAAGCGATTAACTTCGCGATTGTTTTGGCGATTTTATACTTTTTTGCTTTTAAGCCCTTAGTCAAAACCATGACCGAACGAACGGATAAGATTGATAAAAGCCTGAAAAATGCCGATGAAATTGAAAAGCGTCTAGCTTTAACGGAAAAAGAACGAACGGAAATCATTAACGCCGCCAAGAAGCAGGCTAATTTAATTATTGAAGAAGCGTCTCAGCGCGGTGAAGATCGTAAAAATGAATTAGTGGCCAAGGCCAAAGAAGAAATCGGCCAGGTTATCAATACGGAAAAAGAGAAAATCGCTCGCGACAAGGCGGAAACTTTAAAAGAAATTAAAAAAGAGGTGGCGGAACTAGTGGTGATGACCGTGGAAAAATTATTAAACGAAAAGATGACCGGTGATAAGGACAGGGAATTAATTAAGAAAATGGTGAAATAATTATGAAAATATCTGCCCAACAATACGCGAAGAGTTTATATGACTTAGTAGCTGATAAACCAGAGAAGGAAGTTAAGGTTGCCTTGAAAAATTTTGTCGCGCTTTTAGGGCGTAATCGCGAATTAAACAAAGCCTCGGAAATAATTAATGTTTTTACGGCTCTGTGGAATAAAGAACACGGTGAAGTGACCGCCGAACTTATTAGCGCCCGGGAGTTAGGCCCGACGGCGCGGGAAATTGTTACGAATTATTTAAAAGAGCGAACCGGCGCCAAAAAAATTACTTTAAATGAAGAAATTGATCAGAAATTAATTGGTGGATTTGTCTTAAGATATGAAAGCAAAGTATTAGACGGCAGTTTAAAGACGAGTTTAGAAGATCTGAAAAATAAAATTAGTAATTAATTTTAAATAAAAATATAATCAAATAATATGTCAACTACAAAGGATTTCATTATTGAACAGCTGAAGTCGGAAATATCCGGTTATAAGGCTGAAATTAGCGAAAAATCAGTCGGAAAAGTCTTGAAAGTTTCTGATGGTATCGCTTTAATTTCCGGATTGGCAGAAGCGATGATGTCAGAAATTTTAATGTTTAAAACCGAAGAGGGCGAAGTGGCGGGCGTGGCCTTGAACTTAGAAGAAAATCAGGTCGGCGCGATTATTTTGGGAGATTATACGGCCATTAAAGAAGGCGATGAAGTCCACGCTACCAAAAGAATTTTGGAAGTGCCGGTGGGCGAAGCGGTTATCGGCCGCGTTTTAAATCCGCTCGGCGAACCTTTAGACGGTAAGGGCAAAGTTGAAACGACGAAATTTTATCCGATTGAAAAAATTGCCCCCGGCGTTATTACCCGCGAATCCGTTAAACAACCGGTCCAAACCGGGATTAAGGCGATTGACGCCATGATTCCAATTGGCCGCGGGCAAAGAGAATTAATTATCGGCGACCGCCAACTGGGCAAGACCGCCATTGCGATTGATACGATTATTAATCAGAAAGGCCAGAACATGAAATGTATTTATGTCGCCATTGGTCAGAAGGAATCTAAAGTAGCCGGCATTGTCGCTAAATTGCAAGAAGCCGGAGCGATGGATTATACGACGGTTGTTTTAGCCGGCGCCTCTACTTCCGCTTCTTTATTATATATCGCGCCTTACGCCGGTTGCGCCATGGCCGAATATTTTTTAGATAAGGGCGAAGATGTTTTGATTATTTACGATGATTTGTCTAAACACGCGGTTAGCTATCGCGAAATCTCCTTATTGCTTCGCCGTCCTCCGGGTCGGGAAGCTTATCCGGGCGATGTTTTTTATTTACATTCTCGTTTGTTAGAAAGAGCTTGTAAATTAAATAAGGATTTCGGCGGCGGTTCAATTACGGCCTTACCGATTATTGAAACGCAAGCCGGTGACTTATCCGCCTATATTCCGACTAATGTTATTTCCATTACCGACGGTCAGATTTTCTTGGAGCCGGATTTATTCTACAAAGGTAATCGTCCGGCGGTTAATGCCGGTTTGTCAGTTTCCCGTGTCGGCTCTTCAGCGCAAATCAAAGCCATGAAAAAAGTAGCCGGCAAGATGCGTTTAGAGGCCGCGCAATACCGAGAACTGGCCGCTTTCGCGCAGTTCGGTTCTGATCTTGATCCGGAAACCAAAAAGAAATTGGATCGCGGGCAGAGATTGTATGAAATTTTTAAACAGGATCAATATCAACCTTTAGCCGTCGCCAAACAGGTCTTGGTTTATTACGCTTTGATCAACGGTTTCATGGATAATGTGCCGGTTGATAAAGTTCGTGAATTTGAAATTGGTTTATATAAATACGCCGATCTAAATGACGAAGCCTTAAAAATGATTACCGAGAAAAAAGAGCTAAGCGAAGAAATTGAAAATAAAATTAAAAAATTAATTGAGGATTATAAAGCGACAGTAGATTATTTAATCAAATAAGAGAACAGCGTCAGACAGAAATAGTGTTTTGGAACGCATATGATTTCGTAAAGAAAAATTTTACATCGTAAAATTTTTCCCCAGAAATCATCTAAGCGGAAAAATACTATTTATGGATGACGCGGGCATATATGGCCAAAACCAAAGAAATTTCTCGCCGAATAAAGTCCGTTTCCAGCACTAAGAAGATTACCAAAGCCATGGAAGTGGTCGCGGCGGCGAAAATGAGAAAAGCAATTGAAGCGGTTTTAAAAACTCGCCCTTACGCTAATTTAAGCTGGGAGACGGTTTTACATTTGGCTAAATTGTCCGACAGTCGTAGTGATTCTCTTCATTCTTTGTTAACGCCCCGTAAAGAAATCAAGAAAGTGGCGATTATTTTAATTACTTCTAATCGCGGCATGTGCGGCGGTTATAATACGGCGGTAATTAGCAAAGCCAAGGAATCAATTAAGAAACATGATTTGCCGACGGATTTTATTTTGGTCGGCAAGAAAGGCACGATTGTCAATCGTCAAGGCTATAATGTCGCGGCCGAATTTGAAAAAAGCGATATCTTAACCGATGCCCGTGATATTTTTCCGGTTGTTAAATTAGTTTTAGATAGTTATCAGAAAGGTCAGTATGATAAGATTTTCGTGGCCTATACCGATTTTGTTAATGCCGCCAAACAGATTCCGCGTCTTAAACAATTATTACCGGTTGAATTAAATAAAGAAGATGAATTTTTAGGTGCAGTTGACGAAGCGGTTAAGACGGAAACGTCGCCAGTCGTCTTGGATTACACTTTTGAACCCAGCCCGACAGAAGTTTTAGATTTAATGATCCCACGTTTGTTAGAAATTCAGTTATACCAAGCTTTTCTGGAAGCGAATGCTTCCGAGCATAGCGCGAGCATGACCGCTATGCATCAAGCGACTGAAGCGGCGACCGATATGATTGCCGAGTTAACTTTATTTTTTAATAAAGCGCGTCAGGCCGGTATTACTGCCGAAATTGCCGAGATCAGTGCCGGGGCGAACGCCTTAGCGGAATAAAAAAAGTCGCCGGAGCGACTTTATGAGGTGGGATATACCGGGTAGCGCTTGGCTATCCGTTCAGTTCATTCGCTTCTTCTGGCAACTCAACGCCAGCCAGTATCCCAGGTCCGATATAAAGAATCATGAGGCCAAGAATCAATATAACCTCCGAGACCCAAAAGATGATAAAAGCTATTTTCGCTTGCTCTTCCATGTTATGATTAAGAAAATAAAGAGCAGCGATTAAGCTGGTTGCGGGGAGCGTGATGAAGAATCCCTTTAAAATTTTAATGTGCTTCTTTTTCATTATAATGAAATTTAACGGTGAAAATAATTAGAGAAATATTAATATAAAAATATACAATATTTAAAATAATTTGTCAATAATAAGAAATAATATGTCCGAACACAAGCCAAACATCGGGGTTATCAAACAAGTCATCGGCGTCGTCGTTGATGTCTATTTCGCGGATAAATTACCCGAAATTTACAACGCTTTGGAAGTTGAATTAAAAGGTCAAAAGTTGATTTTGGAAGTTGAACAGCACATCGGTTCAAACTTGGTGCGCGCCGTCGCTATGGGTTCAACCGACGGTTTAAAACGTGGCGATAAAGCCGTTGATACGGGCGAAGCGATTTCCGTGCCGGTCGGCGAAGAAACTCTCGGCCGCATTTTTAATGTTTTAGGTGACGTAGTTGACGGCGGCAAACCGGTTAAAACCGCGAAAAAATATCCGATTCATCGTCCGGCGCCTAAATTTACCGATCAATCAATCAGCTCGGAAATTTTGGAAACCGGCATTAAGGTCATTGATTTAATCTGTCCGATCGTTAAAGGCGGTAAAGTCGGCATGTTCGGCGGCGCCGGTGTCGGTAAAACCGTTGTTATTCAGGAATTAATCCATAACATTGCTTCCGAACACGGCGGCTATTCGGTTTTTGCCGGTGTCGGCGAAAGAACGCGCGAAGGCAATGACTTATATCATGAATTTAAAGAGTCCGGCGTTATTGATAAGGTTTCTATGGTCTTCGGCCAAATGAACGAACCGCCAGGCTCCCGTGCTCGCGTCGCTTTATCCGGCCTATCAATCGCCGAATATTTCCGCGATGAAAAAAATCAAGATGTGCTATTCTTTGTGGATAATATTTTCCGTTTCACGCAAGCTGGTTCGGAAGTCTCGGCCTTATTGGGTCGGATGCCTTCGGCCGTCGGTTATCAGCCGACCTTAGCCTCGGAAATGGGCGAACTGCAAGAAAGAATTACCTCCACTAAAAACGGTTCCATTACTTCCATTCAGGCGGTTTACGTACCGGCCGATGACTTAACCGATCCGGCGCCGGCCACGACTTTCGGTCACTTAGATTCCACGGTTGTTTTATCGCGCTCTTTATCGGAACTAGGTCTTTATCCCGCGGTTGATCCGCTTGATTCATCCTCAATTATTCTTGATCCGAAAGTAGTTGGCCAGGAACATTACGAAGTTGCTCGCGGCGTGCAAAAAATTCTCCAACGTTATAAAGATTTACAAGATATTATCGCCATTTTGGGTATGGAAGAATTATCAACGGAAGATAAAATAATTGTCGCCCGCGCTCGAAAAATTCAGAAATTTTTATCTCAGCCTAACTTCGTCGCCGAAACTTTCACTGGCCGTCCGGGTAAATACGTTAAATTAACCGACACCATTCGCGGCTTTAAAGAAATTCTAGATGGTAAGCATGACGACAAACACGAAGATAGTTTCTATATGCGCGGTGGGATTGAAGAGATTAATGAATAAAATCTAAATTATGTCCAAGACAATCCAATTTGAAATCGTGACGCCGGAGCGCGTGGTTTTGCGCCAAGAGATTTTGCAAATCACCGTCCCGACGACCAGTGGGGAAATTACGATCCTGCCCGATCATATTCCTCTGGTTTCGGTTTTACAGCCGGGCGTCGTTGAGGTCAAACGGGTTGATAATGTTATTGAAATTATGGCCGTTTCTGGCGGGTTTATTGAAGTGATGAAAGATAAAATCGTTATTTTAGCCGATACCGCCGAACGCGCCTCTGAACTTGATGAAGCGCGTGTTGAAGAAGCCAAGGCGCGAGCCGAAGAATTAAAGAAAAGCGCGCATGACCAAGATGAAGTTCAATTTGCGGAAGTGGCCGCGAAATTAGAGAAAGAATTGGCCAGACTCCGAGCGGTTAATAAATGGCGGAAGATTAAAGGAACGGACACTAAGGGACAATAAATTATTTAACGTACAGTCAAATAAATATAAAGTATGTTTAACAAACCAGAAAAAATAACTATGGAACAGCACGGAAATCACGAAGAACTATTGGCGGCGGCTTGGGAGAAATCGCAGTTAAACGGAGTTATTCAACAACTTAACGCCGGTCAGAAAATTGCCACGGTTATTGAAAAAATTCCGGGTTTTAAAGAAGCTTTTGACCATGAGTTGGATATTTTAGATTGCTCCGACGGTCGCGTTAGAAGTGGCGCCAAACTAGGCTTAGCCGGCGAAGGAATTGTCGCTGATAGCCAGGAAAAGGAAATTATCACCGCCGCTCTAATCAGACAGCGCGAACGTCTCGGCCGACCCCTGACTATTACCGGCCATGAGGGTTGCGGCGCGGCCGCTTTAATGTATCCCGGACCGGATAGCGATCAACACGGTTATCAGAGCGCTAAAGATATGGCGGAAAAAACCGGCAATCAATATAAAGAAGTTGATCATAGCCAGTTTATTTCCCCGGTTCATAACGAGAGACTTCTGCTTATTGAAGCAACCGGGCATTTTGATGCCGCTAATTGGGAGAATTTTCCACCGCAATTTATCAGTTCCGCACCCTTTTTTAAGCTCGGTGACGCTTATTTACAGAAAGAGCTGCCGGCCTTAACTGGTATTGCTCTAGGCGACCACGGATTAGGCGAAAGATTCACGGCGGAGACACCTTTTTATATCATCGTATCAGCTAATGATGAGACGGAATTAAAACAACTAACCGCAAAGGCCGTAGAAATATTAAAACCCTTCGGTGATCGCGTAAAAATTGACGGTTTTATTGCTCCGAATCAGAAAAAATAAACTACTTTACTAAAACTATAACCTAACGGTATTTTAAAAGGCCATTTACAAATGGCCTTTTAGTTTACTTAAAATAATGAGATAATTAAATATATGAAAAACAATAATAAGACTTTGCTGATTACCGGCGCTTCTTCAGGCATTGGCCATTATATCGTAGAAACATTAGCCGCGCGCGGTTGGTTTATTTTTGCCGGTTATCGCGACGAAAAAGCCGCGGCGGAAATTAAGAAGATTAGTCCGGAAAATATCCAGCCGCTTTATCTTGATGTGACTGATGAAAATTCTGTTTTAGCGGCGCGCGAACTAATAAATAAATCTGGCCGACAGCTTAATGTTTTATTTAACAATGCCGGCACTTCTTTGGGCGGACCGCTAGAAGTAATTAGCATTACCGAAATGAAAAAGTTGTTTGAAGTAAATTATTTCGGTTATGTGCGCCTGATTCAGAATTTTTTGCCCTTACTGCGCGCCAGTCAGGGAAGAATTGTTAATATCAGTTCTATTTCCGGCTTATTTACCAACGCCTTCTTAATCCCTTATTGCGCCACTAAGTATGCGGTTGAATCTTTATCCGATGGTTTACGGCGAGAGTTAAAAAATCAGAAAATCAAGGTCGTGATGATTGAACCCGGATCGGTTAAGACGCCGATTTGGAAAAAATCAACCGCCTGGTCGGAAGACCTTCTTAAAAAAGCCCGGTCGGAAGTCTTAAACAGTTATCAGCCGGCGCTTAATAATTTTTTGAAATTACTGGTTTTAAATGAGAAACAGGCGGTTCGGCCGGAAAAACTGAAGCGGGCTATTATCAAGTCGGTTGAAAGCAAACGACCGCAAGCCCGCTACCGCGGCTATTTTAGTAATTGGTTTATGGCGCAACTGCTAAGATTCTTGCCGCCAAAAGCAATTGATTGGTTTTTTACCCGTCTTCTAAATAAATAAAATCAGCCAATAAAAAAAAACCGCTTCGCGGCGGTTTTTTGAAAATAGTCTGAGTTTTAGAGAAACAGCCAAATAAGAACGATGAGACCGAGCCCAATTCGATACCAGCCAAAAGGAGCAAAGTTATTTTTTTGGATGAACTTAATGAAGAATTTAACGCCGATAATAGCGGTAATTAAAGCGGCCGCAAAACCAGCCAACCAAATTAATAGTTCTTGGCTCCCCAGGCCGATTAAGACCGCGCGGCTTTTATACAAATCCAGGCCGGTGGCGGCAATCATTGTCGGGATGGCCAGTAGAAAAGAGAATTCCACGATATTTTTGCGGTTTATACCCAGGCTTAAACCGCCGATAATGGTCGCCGCGGCGCGAGATACGCCGGGAATAATGGCCAAAGCCTGAAAGACGCCGATAATCAGAGCTTGGCCGTAAGAGATGTTGATTTTATCATTGTTCGTTGCCAGGGGATTTTCCGGAGTCGACGACGTTATCTTCTGAGAATAATATTTTTCAAAAATGATTAAAATCAAACCACCAACGAGCAGCGCTCCGGCAATAATATAATTATTGTCCATTAAATAGTTTTTGACTACTTTATAAAAAATCAAACCGATAATCGCCGTCGGGATAAAAGCGGCCGCGATTTTAAAAATTAAATTCCAGCCGGACCAGATTTTTTTCCAATATAAAATAACGACGGCCAGAATCGCTCCGAGTTGAATGGAAATTTCAAAAGTTTTTAAAAATTCCGTCGTCGGGAGTCTTAGCCAATCACTGGCCAGAATCAAATGAGCCGTTGAAGAAATCGGCAAGAATTCGGTCAGACCCTCAATGACTCCTAAAATTATTCCGTGGAAAATTGTCATATAGTTAGCGGTTATCGCCGGTACCGTTAATAACGTGGCGTTCTAAGCGCGAAGCGGTTTTAGCTAAATTAGTCTGGGCAATATCTTCTAACTCTAAGTCTAAGATTAATCCTAGTTGCGCCAAATACCACAAGACGTCACCCATTTCTTTTTTAATTTCGTCACGGTCGGCGGGTTCAATCTTCTTGCCTTTGTCGCGCCAAACTTTTTTTATTTTTTTCGCGACTTCTCCAGCTTCACCCATCATTCCCAGAGTAGCGTAAATAAAAGAATTTTCCTGATCAGGGAAGCGAGCCGTGCCGTTAGATTTTTGTTGATATTCATTGAGAGTCATAGATTATTTTTTAATTTTAGGCTTATTTTATTATATAATAAAGAAAAAATTACGCCTAGTATTGACAATATTATATATATATGCTATAGTTATATATTCTTTAATAATAAAAAAAATTAAAAACAAATAATCACTTAAACCCAGTATCATGAAAAAAGTTGTTTTAATTTTCGCAGTTACCATCGCCAGCCTGATTGGAAGTCAGAGTTTTTCTCAGGATACCCTGAGATTCGGGCAGTTTACCGTTTCCGGGTATGCCGGCGTGTTGAGCTGGTCAAACCTCTCAATAGACAGTCTGCACGCCACTTGTGCCGCCGGTGCTCGTCTGGCCGGGGCTGCCGTCTGGCAACCCTATAACTGGTTTGCCCTGAAGACCGTTGTGGTTTTTGACGCAGAAATCAACAATGGCTCCTGGAGCATGAGTCAATTTTCCGCCATTTTTAATCCGGTCAAAAACGTTACGATCACGATTGGAAACATGTGTACGCTAGTGACTGAACAGAGGCCGTCGCCCGCTTCGGCTGCCGGTCAATTTGAAACCTGGGCCATGGCTCAAATCCCTGGCATAGCCCTTTGTGCTAAGGTCAGCTGGCAGATTCATAAAAATTGGTCGATCGGCATCGGCGTGGCACAGCGTAATGATCATCCGGAATATCAGGCCAACCTGAAATTCAAAAGGGCAGTTGTATCGGCTTTCTACGATCGCTGGAATGAATCTTTCGGTGCGGTTTTTACAGCCGATATCTGGAGATTTTCCGAAACTTTTGTTTGGCGGCAGAAAGATAACGTCAGTTTCCATGGTCAGCCATTACTCAATGCTTGTATTGTGGCCAACACCCTAACCTTCAGTATTGGCCCAAAGAAAGACTGGTGTCTCTATAGCGACTTCGGTTATGATTTAAGGACTAACCAGCTGATCAGATGCGAAGTAGGCGCTCTTAAGGAGTTCCATGTCTGGAAACTTAAAGGACTTCTGGGACCGGGTTATTGCTATGAGGACCGCGGCGTCAAACTCTATGGTTATATACACTTTTGACCGAAAGAGTCTCGGGGTCTACGAACAGGACAGAAATGTCCTGTTTTTTTATTTGTCCCGATAACCATTTTTTGCTATAATAAGCTTAGTGATTTAGTCTCTATTTTTAATTATGTCTAAGAAAAAATTCGCTAAAAATAAAAGCAAAAAACCGATTGTCGTGGCCGTTTCCGGCTATTTTAATCCGCTTCATGTCGGCCATTTGGAATATTTTCAAAAAGCGAAAAAGTTAGGCGATAAATTAGTGGTGATTTTAAATAACGACAAGCAGGTTGCTTTAAAGGGGCGAGTCTCTTTCATGTCTGAAAATGATCGTCTTAGAATAATCAAGGCTTTACGCGATGTTGACCAGGTAATTTTGGCGATTGATGATTATAAATTAGCGAGCGGCGAAGTTCCAGTTATTAAAACCCTGGCTAAGCTTAAGCCGGATATTTTCGCTAACGGCGGCGACCGGAAAAATTTGGTTAATGTGCCAGAATATGAGATTTGTAAGAAATTGGAGATTAAAATAGTTGACGGTTTAGGTAAGAAAATCAGGGCCAGCTCAGAAATGATTGCCCGCGCGGCCGAACTCAAAAAACAGACCCTAAAGAAAAAGAAAAAATAGTTTTTTATGAAACGCTCACTTAAGTATTTTTTGCTTCTTCTGGTTATCGTTCTGATTATAATTTTGGGCGTTCGGGTAATTAATCGAGGAAATAAGGCTAATCAAGAACCCAAGATAATTTATAAACCGGAAACGACCGTTAAAATTTTAGAGGGCTGGAATAATCGGGAAATTGGTCAGTATTTAGCCGGCCTTGGTCCTTGGCCCGCTCAAGAATTTTTAACAATTGTCGGTTCACCGCAGGTTGATTATCGTCAGGCTAAGGGCCAAACACTGCCGACTGATTTTTCTGAGCAATTTTCTTTTTTAAAAGATAAACCCGAATATTACGGCCTGGAAGGCTATTTGTTTCCGGATACTTATCGTGTCTACGCAACTTCGACAACTCGGGAAGTAGTTGAAAAAATATTGGCCAACTTTGACAAGAAGCTGACTTCAACGATGCGAGCTGATATTGAGAAGCAGGGAAAGACAATTTATGAAATCGTCACCCTGGCTTCCATTATTGAAAAAGAAGCCCCCCTCAATTACGCGGCCGATGATAATCGTGAAGCGCGTATTATTTCCGGTATTTTCTGGAATCGTCTGAAAATCGGCCAAGCCCTGCAATCAGACGCTACGCTATCTTATATTTTCGGCGATAATAATCCGCAACATTCCGGCCGAGAACTAGAAAATGATTCCTTGTATAACACTTACAAATATCGCGGTTTGCCGCCCGGCCCGATCTGTAATCCCGGTTTGTTGGCGATTGAGGCGGCGATTTATCCGCTCTTAACCGATTATAATTATTTCCTAACGCCGACCGACAGCCGAGAAGTAATTTTTTCCAAAACTTACACCGAACATTTGCAGAATAAATATAAATATTTAAAATAAAGCCACCGTTTTAAACGGCCGCCGCTTTAAACTATATGTCTGAAGATCAGCCAACAATTCTATCGTCAGACTCTTCTCCGGAAATCAATAATTTTTCCGCTCCCGGCGCACCTCGCTCCCGGAAAAAAATAATTTTTATAATTTTTGGTCTGGTTGTCTTAACGATCATCATTGCCGGTTTTTTGGTGGTTAAAAAACATTGGCCGTTTACTAAAGCGATTATTCCGGTCGATCAACCGCCACCCGTTGGCACTTCTTCGCCAGCGACGAATTTTCCTAATTTAGATCAACCGGGTACGGCGACCACAACCGGAGCGACATCATCCTTTTCTAACTTGGCGATTGAATATCTGTCTTTCAACGATTTTTATGTGGCACCGGATAACAAAATTGAAACTAAGTTCGCCGATTATCAGTTGCCGCTTAACGTCAAATTAGATATTTTAAACTATTATGACATTTCCCGAAAATTGAATCTGGATCCCGGACTGGATGATTTAAACAATTATGGTTTCACAAAAATTGATAATCCCTGGACTAAAGACGCGGCGGATTTCTACGCGCTTTACGCTAAACTAGACGAAAAACAAATTCCAATTTTAATTACTTCGGATTTTATCACCTATTATTATCAGGAGATTTTAAAAAAATCTTTTAAGGATATTGAAGAAAATGTTTTTTACGATAATCTTTGGAGTATAAATAAAGATCTTTATACAACCGCTAAAAATCGTTATGAAACTCATTTAGCGGCGATTGGCAGCGTCAATGACTCAATTTTAGAAGGCGAAAGATTGGAAATGGCTTATTTTGCGGTTGCCCTAGAATTATTAAAACCGGCTGCTAATCAGGTGGCTGATAAGGGAACCTTAAATGATAAGAGTAAATTTGTCGCTAGCGAAGTCGACCGTTTTTATTTTGTGCCCCCGCCCTATCTGCGCGATGACGTTTTGAGCGAAGTGAAGTTAATTCGCGGCGCCAAAGGTAAAGCCAAATCACCGATCTTTCTGTATGATCGAGATTATAATAAAGACTTTGGCGTACCAGTTGATTATCGCGGCAACGCCAAATTAAATAATTTTTATTTAACCACCAAATGGCTTAATTCCGTTTTTCCTCTTAATTATCGGGATAAAAATTGTCCTAATTGTTTGCTGGATAAAGAGGATTGGCGTCTTAATTTGATCGCCGCCAGTTATATTTCCCAAGATATGGCTAATTTGCCGGAGCTAAAGAACAAATGGGCGCGAATTTATAAAATTATGTCGTTTTTTAAGGGTTTACGGAATGACCTTAATTACGTTAATTATCGAGATTCGTTAGTCGCTCTTTTCGGCGCCGACTACAAAATCAGCGAATTATTCGGCGATCAAAATCAGGAAGCGCTTAATAATTTAGAAAAATTGCGTGCTAAATTATTAACAGTTGATTTTCCTGCTATTCAGGGTTCTTATAATAAAAGCGATCCAATTGCCAAAAGCTTTTTAGGCTTTAAGATGCTGGCCGAAGCGAATTCTCCCAACGAATACATTTTTAGTAATTTAGTTTCTCCCTCAGTGGGCAATTATTCGGGCACGACCCCGCTGAGTAATAATATTACTTATTGCGCCGTTAAAAACGCCTATCAGCGTTGTAATGGCATCGCCCTAGATGTGATTAATTTAGTTTCGCCACTCGTTGCTAACCCTTATTTTGAAGAAAATTCTAATTATACTGATTATCAATCGGCCGCCGATCGTTTAAGAGAGGAATTGACTAAAGACGCTTTGTGGCGGACTACCAATTATTGGGCAACTTTAAGTTTTATTAAAGCCATGCTTGAAGTTGACCGAGACAAATTGCCGCTGGTTAACCAATCAGACAATTGGCGCCAAAAGTCTTTAGAGACGGCCGCCGCCGCTTGGATAAACTTCCAATTACCGCTGGAAAATTTTTCTGTCCTACAATTATTTCAAGGGCAGGGTTTAAGTGACTTTGCCCGCTGGAATGAAAATTCCTATGTTGAACCGAATCTGAATTTGGTTAATGAATTGTTGGCCAATAACCAAATGCTCTTAAAAATGTTTAGTGCTTTACAGCTGGATCGAGAAGTCAATATTGTCGCCCAAAATTTGCAAGCTTCTACTAATAATTTGACGGCTTTAAAGAAGATTATTATCAAGGAATTATCCGGTGAGGCTTTAACGGCTGATGATAATCAGACAATTACGGATTTTTCCAAACAATTAAAAATTGATTCGGTGAATATTAAAGACCGTCGATTAACAATCAGGCCAGCGAATCTAAAAACTAATCTCCGTGAAGACCTTAACCAGTTAAAACTGTTAGTTTTAATTCACGCTTCTGGCGACAGCAAAGTTTTTTCCGTCGGGCCAGTTTGGAATTACTTAGAGAGCCAATAATCAGCGCTGATATCTAAAAATATAAATTTCTTTATTAACGGTCGACCAATCATCGGCCGTTAATTTTGCTTCGTTAATTATTTGACTGCTGTTAAACCAGTATTTATTAATAATTAAATAGCCTTCATTTACTCCTGCTAAATTGAGAGCCTGGAGCATAGTTTCACGCCGGGGTTTTTCATAAACCATTTTGAGATAATACTGGTAAAGTTCTCCGCCGGTCGGAATCGGATAAAAATAAATCAGACCAGCGCTAGTTTGATAATAATGGTCAAAACCCAGCTCCTGCAGGGCAGCCACGCTCACTTGTTGGTTGGCCAGAGCGAGATAGGGAACGGTTGAACTAGCGGCGATTGTTTTAACGGCTAGTAAATCGTTAGCACTGACGCTGTAACCCCGCGAGTTAAAATATTTGTCATAGCGCGGATAGGAGATATATAAAGTGATTGTCAAAAGCGCCAAACCAAAACCGAGCCAGAGGAGCCTAATCGGCAGTTCGCTCATTAAAATTTTACGGATTAAATGATCAAGACTAAGAACCAAATAAGGCAGAAAGAAAATTATAATTATGACTAAAATACGGCTGGCATAATTAGCTTGTTCATAGTTAATTAAATCGGTAAAGCTAATCTGGCTGGCTAAGACGTAGGCAATGAGCAGGGATAAATTAATTAAAATCAGGCTCTGCCAATTAGGTCTGTTTTTTTGGCGATAGAAATAAATAAGGCTGGCCGCCAAAGCAATTATTAAAAAAAGATTGTAGTTATAAGCGATAAAATAAACAAAGTTAAGCAGCCAATTTTCTTGGCCGGCCGCGGATAATGTTGAAAATAGATTTTTAAACGGCTCGCTTAAAAAATTAAGGCTTAAAACTATCTTTTTAAAATCTCGGCCAGCGGTTAAATATAAAATCAAGGGGAGAGCTAGTGAATTAAGACAAAAAATTGTCATTTTTAGAATTTTTTGCGTCAGTGGCTTGAAGCGCGCCCGGTATTTTTGGATTATTAAAAATAAACTCCATAAGGTAACCGGGATGCCGGTTAAAGGGTGAATCGCCAAGACGGCCAGGGCGAGGAGCAAGACTTCTAGAGGGTTAGCGCGACCGAGGCCGGCGAAAATAGTTAAAATTAAAAATAAATAAGTTAAATTTTGCGGCGTGGTGACGATAAAAGGGGAAAAAGTCAGTGCTAATAAAAATAAAATTGTTAAAAATTTAGCGGCCTTGCTTTGTTGATCAGAATTTTCCTCTCCGGGCTTTAAAAAACGGTAAAAAGTCAGGGGTAAAAAAATCGCTGTTAAAAGAGGCACTAGGATTTTATTTAGAAGATAAATTGATAGGCCGGTAATTTTATGGAAAATGATTACGAGACCGTACTCGCCCAGATAATAAGGCGGCTTAGGCGTGACCAGGCCTTTCTTATCAATCAATTCCATGGTGGCCTGATGGATGAAGGGATCAAAGCCATAACCGATTTTGTAAACTATTACCGCCACGCCTAAAGAAAGGAAATAATGTAAAGATAATAAAATTAACTTGGCCGTCGGACTGATTTCTTTCTTGATTAAAGTTAAAATTAGGATTAAGGAAGTGAGAGCGTAAAATAAAAAGAAACGATTGTCAACCACTTGCCAGGGGGAAATTAAGGCGCGACTGCTAGCGCTTGCCCAAAGAGTGTAAAGACTAAGACCGAATAAAAGCAAATAGGCTAACCCAAAAAATAATGATTTTTTGTTTAAAATTAGGTAATTTTTTTCAGTAATTTGATTTTTAAAAATTAACTTAACTAAGAAATAAAAACTGGCGATAATTAAAACTAAAGCAATAATTACGCCCGGCCGATTAAGGGCGTATAAGTAATAAACGCCCGCCCCGAAAATAACGGTCAAGGTGATTATTAAAAGCAAATAATCGTTGAGATTGGCGATAATTTGATTGATTTTCGAAGATAGTTTCATACGGTTTAATCATAGCAAATTCTTGCTAAAAATGGCAATTTTAGATAACATTAAATTAATGAAAACAATTTGGAAAAAATACGTTAATCTGCTTATCGTCAGCCTACTGGCCTTGATTTTTTTTATGGGTACGGCCAGTTTTAATTATTTGACGCAAGACAAGAATTATACTAAATGGTCCTCGCCGGACGAGACGGCTAACTATTTTTTTAGTAAACGGCTAAGCGACACCGGGCAAATCGCCGTTTTTGATTCGGCCGCGGTTATTGGCGATAATTTAGTTATGCCGCGCAGTTTGCGCAGTGATTTCGGTTGGCTCAAACCGGTTAGCTTTTTGGGAATAATTTTGATTTATGGTTCGATCGGCTCGCTGGTCGGTAGCGGCGTCATCCCGTTTTTAACGCCGTTTTTCGCGGCGCTGGGCATCATCTTTTTCTATTTGTTGGCCAGAAAAGTTTTTTCTTCCGAGCGTATCGGACTTTTAGCCGCTTGTCTTCTGGCGACTTTTCCGGTTTATATCTATTACACGGTTAGGAGCATGTTTCATAATATTTTGTTTATTGTTTTTCTGATTATCGGTTTTTATCTTTTGGTTTTAGCTTTAAATCGTCGGGAAAAAATCAAAAAAAAGTTTTTTAGTTTGAGCTTTAGAACTCGCCCCTGGGCGGAATTTCTGTTTAGTTTTTTAAGCGGTGTTTTTGTTGGCCTAGCGCTCATTACTCGTACTTCGGAATTATTGTGGCTTTTACCGACTTTATTTATCGTTTGGGTTTTTTATGTCCGGCGAGTCGGTTTGACTAAGTTAATTTTATTTCTCGCCGGTTTGTTTTTGACTTTGCTGCCGATTGTTTATTGGAACAAAGTTTTATATAATTCGCCTTTTTACGGCGGTTATAACGAAATGAATCGTTCTTTGGATGATATTTCACAAAGCGGTGGTCAAATATTTAAACTGACTTTAGCCGGGCAAATTAACGAATATCAAGCGCAATTTCAAAGAATCGCCAAAAATATTTTCTACTTTGGTTTTAATCCGCAGCAATCTATTAGCATGTTCCGGCATTATGTTCTAGAAATGTTTCCGATACTACTTTACGTCGGTTTATTTGGCTTACTCTTGCTTTTGGGAAAAAATATTCGTCATTTTCAAAGAAAATATTTAGTTTATTCTTTAGTCGGCTTAATCTTAAGCGTCATTTTAGTATTTTATTACGGTTCCTGGCGTTTTAACGACAACCCCGACCCGACTCGTTTTACTATTGGTAATTCCTACACGCGCTATTGGTTGCCAATTTATTTGTGGCTCATGCCGCTTGTCGCTTTAGCGATTGTTAGAATAAGTCACGCCCTGCTATTAATTAAAAGCGACACTCGAGCGCGTCTTCGCAAAATAATTGCCGCTGGTTTACAAGCCGGGGCCGTCTTAATAATCGCCTTTTTAAATCTAATTTTTGTCTTATATGGTTCCGAAGAAGGCTTGGCTTATCTTTATTACAACGTGAAACAGGAAAAAATAAACACGGAGAAGGTTCTAGCCTTAACCGAACCGGAGAGTATTATAATTACCCGTTATTACGATAAATTTTTCTTTCCGGAAAGACGGATTATTATGGGCACTCTACCCAATGACGAAGTTCTAACGGCCGTTAAAAAATTAGTCAACCATTATCCGGTTTATTATTATAACTTTTATCTAAACGAGGCCGATGTTACTTATTTAAATGAGCGCAAACTATTATCCTATGAGTTGGAGATGAAAAAAGTTAAGAAGATCAATAGTCAATTTGGTTTATATCGGATTGAAAAATTAGAAGATTCAAAGATTGAAAAATTGGAAAATTGAAAATTGAAAGATTAATCAGCACCAGGTTTCGCGAAGCGAAACTAACTTGGAAACATATATGGCGAGCCGGCAATATTACTTTTTAAAATTGTAAAATTTTTAAAAAGTAATATTGAGGCGAGTCCGGGCGAGAGGAAGAGCAAGCCCGGACGAGAGCAACTAACGAGTCAGAGCAATATGAATAACAAAACTTATCACATTATCACTATCGGTTGTCAGATGAATAAGGTTGATAGCGAGCGCTTAGCCGCTTTTTTGGAAAGTAAGCGTTTTCGGTTTGCTCAAGACCTTAATTCCGCTAATATTGTTATTATCAATACTTGCGGGGTTAGGCAAACAGCCGAAGATCGTGTTTATGGCTTAGTCAATCAGATCGCTAAAGATAATCCGACCGCCAAAATTATTATTGCCGGTTGTTTGAGTAAGCGAGCCGACGTCCAGAAACGTCTGGCCGGCCGGGTAGCCTTCTTTTTGCCGATTAATGAAATGCTGCAGCTACCGGAACTTCTTAATGGCGAAGAACTCGCGCCGCGTTTTAGTTTAGACGAAGTGCGCTTAAAACAGGGTGAAAAATATTTGGATATTTTGCCTAAGCACGAAAAGGCTTTTACCGCTTACGTGCCGATTGGTAACGGTTGTAATAACTTCTGCTCCTATTGCGTCGTTCCTTACGCCCGTGGCCGTGAAGTTTATCGACCGGCTCAAGAAGTGATTAAGGAAGTTAAAGATTTGGTTAAAAACGGCTACCAAGAAATTGTTTTAATCGCTCAGAACGTTAATAGTTATCATGACCGAAACTATGATTTTCCCAAACTTTTAAAACAAATCATAAAAATTCCAGGGAAATTTTGGATCAGGTTTTCTTCCAGCCACCCCAAAGACATGAGCGATGAATTAATTAAAGTAATTGGCTCATCAGATAAGGTTTGCGCCCATTTGCATCTAGCCGTCCAATCCGGCGATGATCAAATTTTAAAAGCCATGAACCGGAAATATACGGCGGCGCATTATGTCGGTTTGATTAAAAAAGTCCGCGCCGCTAAACCCGGTATCGCCGTGACGACTGACGTTATTGTCGGTTTCCCCGGGGAAACAAAAAAACAGTTCGCTAATACGGTTAAACTGTTTCAAAAAGTTAAATTTGCCTTAGCCTATATCGCCCAGTTTAGCCCTCGCTTTGGCACAGTCGCGGCAAAAATGAAAGATAATGTCAGCCACGTTGAAAAAAAACGGCGGGAAGAAGAAATTAACGATCTTCTTAAAAAAACGGCTTTAGAATATAATAATGATTTTTTAAATAAGGGAGTTGAGGTTTTAATTGAGGGAATTAACCGGCGCGGCAAATATTACGGCAAGACGAGTTATTACCAAACCGTTTTAATCAGACCGGCTAAGCCGGCGACAAAAAAATTAATTGGTAAGTTCGTTAAGGTTAAAATAAATGAAGTCCGACCCTTCGGGCTGGAAGCGGAGATGGTTAAATAAAAAAAAGAAGGGGATTAGAGCTCCATGTGAAATGTAGTCTATTATCCCCTCCCCGTTCGTTGCGTTTTTTTCAACTTTTGGCGCTTGTTTGGCTGGCTACTGGGTGAAAAGAACGCTACCATTAACCGCTGGGCTGACGAACTTTGTCTTTCTTTCTTTTTTTGTTTTGCCTCCGAATGGATTTCCCCTGATCTGAATTGACTGATGCTTTTTCATTTTCTGATGTTTTAGCATTGTTAAACTTATATGGACAGTTCCTCTTTCGTCATAGTTTTTAATTAACGAAAGAACTATTTATATTATATCCCATCTAATATTATATGAGAAATAAAGTTATCCACAATAAAATTCAGTTAAAACCTAAAATTCTCGTGATTTTAGGGACAACTTCGGCCGGCGACAAAAAAATTAATTGGTAAGTTCGTTAAGGTAAAAATAAATGAAGTCCGACCCTTCGGGCTGGAAGCGGAGATGGTTAAATAAAAAAAAGAAGGGGATTAGAGCTCATTTAAGAGGTAATCCCCATTTCTTTGCTTCAACTTCTTGGGTTTTAGGTTAAAGCTTGTCCTGACAGCTGTCTCTGGCTTTTTTTCATCTTTTTGGTTGCAAATTCACTGGCGCCGGTTTTCGATGCGCTTTGGAATACGCTACCTTCTACTGAAAACATGTTTCCGGGTGGTGGCTTGTAAGTTCTCACGATTTACTCCTTTCTTGTTGGTTAATAATGGTTTGTTTTTCGGTTCTCCTTTAATTTCTTGGACTTGGCCTTGATTTTTAAGAAAGAACCGTTGTGCTTATATTATATAATAATTTTTCATTTTATGGCAATTAAACATATCCCCAACAAGAAACCTCAAGTTCTTGTTATTTTAGGGACAACCTCGGCTGGCAAAACCAGTCTGGGAATTAAATTAGCCGCGGAATTTAACGGCGAAATTATTAGCGCCGATAGTCGTCAGGTTTATAAGGGCATGGACATTGGCACAGGAAAAGATTTGGGCGAATATCATATTGGTCGCCAGAAAATCAAGTATCATTTAATTGATGTTGTTTCGCCTCAAACTAAGTTTGATTTGGCTAAATACCAGGCGCGTGCCTTCAAGGCGATTGAGGATATTTTAAAAAGAGGGAAATTGCCAATTATTGTCGGCGGCTCGGGTTTATACATTCAGGCTCTAGTCGATAATTATCAACTTAGCGCCGGTAAACCAGATTTAAAAAAAAGAGCGCTTTTAGAAAAATTAAGTAGCGCCACTTTATTTAAAAAAATTGAAAAATTAAAACCAGATTTTGCAGCTCGAATTAATAATAGTGATCGGCATAACCAGCGCCGTTTAGTTCGCTATTTGGAAATTATTATGGCCGGAGAAAGCGAGAAAGTCGGCCGCCAGAAGTCGCCTTATGATTTTTTAATCCTAGGCCTAGATTTACCAAAAGAGATTTTGCAAGAGAGAATTTTACAGCGGATAATTAAACGTTTAGAAAAGGAGGATATGGTCGGCGAGGTTAAGCGTTTGCATCAAGCCGGACTTTCTTGGAAACGCTTAATAAGTTTCGGTTTGGAATATAAATTTATCAGTGAGTATTTACAAAATAAGTTTGATTATGAAGCAATGATCGATAAATTAAATCGAGCTACTTACCATTTTGCTAAACGGCAAAAAACCTGGTTCAAACGCTTTGAAAAACAAGGTGCGAAAATAAAATGGCTTAAGGACTTAGAAGCGGCGCGAAAAGAAGTTAGGGCTTGGCGTTAAAACTAATAATTAAGAGTGCTTATATAAATGAAGAGCCCGGCGTAAGAATTAGCGTCGGGCCTTTTTGTGACAAATGCCACAAGCTCTTAAAATTGGACAGCCTTTCCCGTTGTTTCTTCAGTAGAAGAAGGTTGTTCGTTTTGGCGGGTCGGTGTTGTGGGAGGAAGATCAAATCCACCATCGACTAAGAAGATTCCGTAATCATTTTCGCCATTTTTAGTTGGCTTTTTTTGTTTTTTTTCTTTTTTTCCCTTTGACATGGTTTTTTATTTTGGAGTACAGCAATTACGTTAGTTAGTAAATCAGTTTATTTTAAGATAAAAGTCTTTCTTTGTCAATAGCCTGGGAATTTTGGCGAAGGCGCTTTAAAAAGAAATTTGTGAGTTTCCTCAGAAGAAAAATTTTCTTCTTCAATAATCATATCGCGATATTCGCGCTCTAAAGAAGCTGATTGATCCAATTTCTTGGGCGGTGGTTTTATTTCACCGCTCGGTTTATTCATTGCACTAGCATCCATTATTTATTCCTCCGTTTTTAAAGTTCTTTTTATTTTAATAATTTTTCTAAAAGTTCCTTTAAAATTTTGGGGTTCGCCTTACCTTTTGTTTCCGCCATAATTAGGCCGATCAAAAATTGCAGGACATTGGTTTTACCTTTTTTATATTGCTCAACTTGAGCTGAGTTTTGTGAAACTATTTTTTTAACGACGTTTTCCAGTTCCGCCAAGTTGTCCATTTGTTCCAAACCTAAATCAGCCATGATATGTTCGGGATCGCCGCCGTTTTGATACATGACTTCTAAAATTTTTGCGCCGGCCGAAGAGTTAATTTTATCCTGATAAATCAAGCAGATAAGTTCAGCAAAATTTTCCGCCGTAATTTTCATATCAGCCGCTGTTTGACTGTGCGCGTTTAATTGTTTTAATAATTCGCCGGTAATCCAGTTAGCCGCAGTTTTTGCCAAACGTTTTTCTTGGCGCGCTTCTTCGTCGCCGGTTGCTTCAATCCAAGCGTCCAGCTCGGAAATAACCTGTTCAGTCCAATCAGCTAAGTTTTTGTCAGTTATTAAAACTTCAGCTGTGGCCGAAGGAAAACCGTATTCGCGTTTAAAGCGTTCTTTTTTAGCCTGGGGCAATTCAGGAAGCGCGGCGTATAATTTAGCTAGCCAGTCTTCGTCAATCTTTAAAGGAGGGATATCCGGCTCTGGGAAATAGCGATAATCAGCGGAACTTTCCTTAAGGCGCTGGCTGACCGTGGCCGCTTTATTTTCGTCCCAACCCCTTGTTTCAGCCATAATTTTTTCACCTTTTTCTAACAGCGCGGTTTGGCGGCTTATTTCAAAGTTAATCGCTTTTTCCACGGCGCGAAAAGAGTTAAGGTTTTTTACCTCAACTTTATTATTTAAGGGCTGTTTTTTTCGGGGAAGAATTTGGCCATTTTTATATTCCCAAGTGCCTTTTTCTTGGACACTGACGTTGGCCTCGCAACGCATTTCGCCTTTTTCCATATCGGCGTTAGAAATTTCCAAGTAACGCAGGATTTGCTGATAAGCAACGCAGAATTTTTTCGCTTCACTGGCGTCTTTTATCACCGGTTCGGTGACTAGCTCCATTAGAGGCGTGCCCGCCCGGTTAAAATCCAAAAGAGTGTAATCGTCATTTTTAAAATGCATTGATTTACCGGTATCCTCTTCTAAATGAATACGGGTAATAAGAATTTTTTGGTCGTCAATTTCTAAATAGCCTTCATAACAAAGCGGTAAGTCATATTGTGAGATTTGATAACCCTTGGGTAAATCCGGATAAAAATAATTTTTACGGTCAAATTTAGAGAGGCGATTGACTTTGCAATTTAAAGCTAGGCCGGTTAAAATCGTCCAATTGACAGCAGTTTGATTGGGAACTGGCAAAGTGCCAGGGTGCCCTAAACAGATCGGGCAAACCGTGGTATTGGCGGTTTTGCCCGCGGCATCATTATCGCAAGAGCAGAACATTTTGCTCTTGGTTTTTAGCTCGGCGTGGATTTCCAGGCCGATAATCGCTTCGTAGACTTTCATGTTAATATTATAGCACGAAACCGGAGTATTTTAAGAATTTAAAATTTTCCCGAACTGCCGAAATTGTTTGTCCCTCGGTCAGTAGAATCGTTTATTTTTTCGGCGCTGATTTTTAGATCAGGAACCGCTTGAATCAGGATTTGGGCGACTTTTTGGCCGGGAACGATATTAAAGATTTCTTCGCCTAAGTTTTTAACGACCACTTTCACTTCGCCGCGGTAATTAGAGTCAATCACGCCCCCCATGGTTTTAAGGCCCTCAAAAGCCAGGCCGCTTTTGTCCCAGATTAAACCAACATAACCCTCGGGAATAGCCATTTTCAGGCCGGTTGTGACTAAGGCTTGGCCATAGGGCGAGATAGAATAGAAATCATTGGCATATAAATCATAGCCGGCGTCGCCCGCATGAGCTTTTTGAAGAAGCTTGGCTTGGGGATTAAGTTTTTCAACCAGTAAGGTTAGTCGGATGTCCGTTAAGGTTGGTTTATTATCCGTTGTTTCCGGAATCGAGGTTGACTCAGGGTTAATAACTGTTTCCGGAGTCAGATCGGTTAGTAAGGGTTTATGATTAACATTAATTATTTCACTAATCGCTTTAAAACCAGTTAGATTATTATTAGTCGGAACTTGTCGGGTTTCTGTTTTTGATCCTTCCAAAAGCCACCGAACTTTTTCAAAAATTTGTTCGTGGATTTCTTCAATCGCCAAGTTAGCGTTAATTTTTAGCCAACCGTATTCTTCGCGCAGTTTAAGATGCGCCCAGCGGACTTTATTCATTAAATCATCGTTATTTTCATGGTGGTGGCCGTTTTCAATCGCTTCCCGGAAACGTTCGCCGTCAAAAAGGAAAACCAAATCTTCACTGATTAAATGAGAATTAATTTTTTTAAGGAATCTTTCATCAACGCCGGCTCCCAGGCCCCAAGCGATTCCCGTGCCTTTGTAATCTTCAGCGATAATATTAACGCCGCTTTTTAATTTTTTAATTATTTCTGTTTGGTATTGGTCACGATTTAGGGCATAAATAATTTGCGCTTCGCGCGGTGAAAGTTGAAAAGGATTGCCTCGGCGCAAATAGTTATTCAAAATTTCTCCAGAGGGGTTCAACTCATAAATCGGGTATTTTAAATATTCGGCTTGATAACCGTTGGCTTTTAATCTTTCCACTAATAATTTAGCCTGAGTGCTTTTGCCCAGGTTATTAATGCCGTAGAAGACGATAAATTTTCCGGGGTAATCATTCATATTACTTTTTTAGCGTCGCCATAATTTTTTCAATTTGGGCGTAAAGATCTTCCAAGCTTCCTTCATTTTTAATAATAAATTCAGCTTGGGCCATCACTGCCGGAATAGTTACTTCAGTTTCTAGTTTTTGATGATCAAGCAGGAATTGTTCAAAAGTTTTTTCCCGATCGCCAACGTTTTCATTTCTTTTAACCGCGCGTTCATAGCGAATTTTCGGGTCAGCCTCCAGACTAATCAAATGAAAACCGGGAATTTTTTTTAAATATTCAATATCCGCTAGTCTTCTAATGCCGTCAACAACAATTAACGGCGCCTCTTCACTAGCGACATCATTCGCGATCACTTTGGCAAATAAGTCCTCGCCAAAAGTTTGTCTTAAACAAAAAGAGACTTTAGTTAAATTAGGGCGGCTGATTTCCAAATGCAAACGGTTTAAGATTTCGCGCATGACCGTTGAAAAACGAAAACTTTTTGCCCCGTATTTTTCTTCCAGGTATATTTTACTGACGTCTTTGCCGCTGGCCATTAAACCAGTGAATCCTAAGATTATTTTGGACATATTATTTTTGAGTGATATCCGCTAAACCGCGGCGCACGTCCCAATCATCCTTCTCTAAATCAGAGTGGAGTTTAAGATTAGGAAACAAATTTAAAACAGCCTGGTGCATTTGATGAGCAACCATCCTTAAAGAAGGATGAACGGTGCGATTGGAGCGCAATTCAATCGTATAAACGGCGGCTGGCAAGGGGAAAGTGAAATGACAGGCAACGTTGAATCCCAAAGAAACATAATACTGTTTTATCTCCGGCGTGGTTTTTAAATTATTGATAGCATTTATTTGTTTTTTGATCAATTGTTCAGCTTCCGCGCGCAAATCTTCAGGTAATTGTTCTAAATACCAAGAGTTAAAACCGAGATCGATAGTTAAAAGGGGCATTCGGCATAGACCGCTACGATGACGCTGCAAGTCGCGGAAGGAGCCAAAATCCAGAGGGAATTTAAAAGTAAAAGTTCCTAAATCACCCATAATATTGGGTAGGCCAGTCTTTAAAGGACGGCTATCAATAACCGTTTGATATTTTTTTAATTCTTCGGGCTTAACCGTAGTGGCCACTTCAAAGGTGACATTTTTTTCAGGCGCAAAATAAGTATATTTTTTGGTGATATCGGCGCGATATTCTTCCTGGGTCTCGTTTGGTTGATGAGAAAAACTGTGCGCGTACTTTTCTTTTAAAGTTTTAAGAATTATCTCGGCTGTTTCCCGCACTTCGGTTAAAGGATGGTGGCGGAGAAGGGCGACATGATCCCAGGCTTGGCGTAAGTTGGTATGCCAGCTTAATTGCGTCGTTATCCCCGCTGGCAAAAAACCGCGCATAAGATCAAACCCTCGGGCTTTAATTGCTTTAAGATACATACCCTCTTCCTCATTTTCTTGTCGCGGATATTTTGTTTTTAAATAGCTTTGTATTCTTTCCTGGTTGTTAATATAAAATTTCATCCAGCCCTCAATAATCATTTTTGATTCCGAAGTGGCGAGAGGGTCAATAATATTTCGTTTGGACATATCAATATAACGGGTAGAAGTTTCCTGACCGCTGTAAAGTTGCCAATCCTGAATCGCCTTATCGCCTAAGATACTGATTTCTTCAATAAAAATTGTCGTGGAACCGCAATCGGCGATACTGGCATGACCATAACCGACATAAAAAGTTTCCATGAATTTTCCGGAGCCGGATTGTTTTACTTTTTCCACGTGCTCGGTGACGCTTTTGGGACTGCGCGAATAAAGAGCCTGCATCATCGCGACGTCTTCGGGGTTAAATTCGTCGTAAATAAAAATATTAGCCATAAAAAATTAATTATTGATCAGCGTATTTAATCATCTCCGGACTCAGAAGAACATATTCTATACCCGCGGCCTGCAAAACTTCTTTGGTGCGGCTACCGGCGTGGTAATCTCCGGCGCAAACGACGCGTTTAATGCCACAGTTGATAATCATTTTGGCGCAAGTATAGCAGGGAAACATTTTAACATATAAAGTTGCGCCTTCCAGAGGAATACCCATGCGGGCGGCTTCGCAAATCGCGTTTTGTTCAGCATGCGCGGTACGGATGCAATGACGGCTAGTTGTTCCGTCTTCCAAAACAACGGTATGCATTTCATGGCCGACTTCGTCGCAGTGCGGCAGGCCGACCGGTGAGCCGACATAACCGGTAGCGATAATTCGCCGGTCGCGAGTAATTACGGCGCCGTTTCGACCACGATCGCAAGAACCGCGGCTACCGACCATTTCGGCGATTTTCATAAAATATTCATCCCAGGACGGACGGGTATAGGCCTTGCTTTGAGTGTCATTTTGTTCACTCATAAAATTAAGATTAAATAATTTAAAAATGATTTTTAAGTACTTATATTTTAGTATATTATTACAATAAAATAAATCTTGACAGATAGGGTTTTATGTACCAGCAGGCCTTTAAAAAAGCTTAAAAAGGGGATAAACTGTAAGTAAGATTTAGATAATTATAATCAATTTTTTAAATAAAGGAAATGCTTAGTGAATATATTAAAAATTTAGCTAATAATAAAGAAATTTATTTAAAAATAAAAGTTTTGCCCGGAGCGGGTAAAACCGGTTTTGTTGAAGTTATGGCCGATGGAACAATTAAGGTTGCGGTTGCAGCTCAACCAGAAAAAGGCCAGGCTAATCAGGAGCTGATTAAATTCTTAGCCACGGAGATGGGCGTGCGCAAATATCAAGTAAAAATTATCTCCGGGGTCAGCGAAAGATTGAAGTTAATTAAGATTAGTCGTTAAGTTCCAGGGTGCCGTCAATTAAAATATGGATTTATCAATTATCATTGTTTCTTGGAAGGTAGCGGAAAAATTAAAGGTAAATTTAGAGGCTTTGTTTAAATCGCAAGGCGCTTTTAATTTTGAAGTATTCGTGGTTGATAATAATTCCGGTGATGGGACGGTAGCCATGGTTAAAAATAATTTTCCTCAGGTCAGAATAATTGCTAACTATGAAAATCTGGGTTTTGCTCGCGCCAATAATCAGGCGCTTAGGTTAGCCGCGGGAAAATTTATTTTGCTTTTAAATCCGGATATGCAAGTCAGACCCGATACTTTAGAAAAAATTTTGGCGTGGGCGAAGGCTAATCCCCAGGCAACGGTCAGCGGTTGCCAACTAGTTAGTGAATCAGGCGAAATTATTAAGCAAGTTCGCCGCTTTCCGAAATTTTTTGATGAATTAATGGTCGCTTTAAAGATTCCGCATCTTTTTCCGGGCGTAGTCAATAAATATTTGGCCACGGATTTTAATTATCAAGAGGCGGCTAGAGTCGATTCTCTACGCGGGGCTTTCTTTTTAATCAATCGCGACAGTTATCAAAAAATAAGCAGTTCTAACTTACCGCTGTTAGACGAAAGATATTTTATTTGGTTTGAAGAAGTTGATTTTTGTCGGCAGGTATATAAATTAGGCGGGGAAGTTTGGTATACGCCGGTGGCTAAATGTTTAGATTATGTCGGCCAAAGCTTTAAACAAGTACCGCGCGGCCAGGCGCAAAAATATTTTAGCGATGCCATGCTCAAATATTTTCAAAAGTGGGGAAAAAAATGGGAGTATCAAATTTTAAAAATGGTTTGGAGAGCTATTAGAGTTTTTTACAAATAAAAAACCTCCCTAGGGGAGGAATTTTACGGTTTGATCTCAGTGATTTATTTTAAACCAGTTCTTGACATTACCAACATTATAGCATAATTAATTATTTGGTCAACCACTGTGGACCCGCGGGGAATTGAACCCCGGAAACCAGATTGTCAAGAACCGGTTCGTCACCAAAACCGGGCCCACAGCTTAGTTATTATAACAAAACACCGATTAAGAAACGTAAAAATAATATTAAAGAGAAAGTAAATTTTTTATGTCTAAAAAAGTCGGGATAATTTTAATTAATTATCAGGATTACGCGGAGCGCTTTTTAGCCGCTTGCCGCGATTCTTTGCGCGCGCAGGATTATCCGGCGGATTTAATAAAGGTTTATATTGTTGATAACGCTTCAACGGTTGAGTCTTATAACTATTTGCAAACTAACTATCCGGAAGCGACCATCTTAACTAGGGTTGACGGAAATTACGCCGCCGCCAATAATCTAGGCTTCCGAAGGGCCATTGAAGAAGGGTGCGAATATCTCGTCAGCGTCAATTTGGATACGGAAATGACCGCGAATTGGCTCAGCGAACTTGTCCGCGCTTTAGAAGATAATCCGGCCGCCGGCCTCGCCCAAGCAAAAATTTTATTATTTCCTAAAACGGACGAAGAAAAGAAGCGGCCGCGGATAAATAGTTTAGGCAACATTATTCATTTTTTAGGTTTCGGTTTTACGAGCGGCTATGGCGAAGCAGATCGGGAAATTTCTGGTTACCCGGAAATTAAGGGTTATGCGAGCGGTTGTTCTTTGGTTATTAAAAGTGAAGTGATTAATAAAATAGGCGGTTATAATGAAGAATATTACATGTACCACGATGATCTAGAATTGAGCCTGAAAGCGCGTCTGGCCGGCTACAAAATTATTTTAGCGCCGCGCGCCGTGATTTATCATAAGTACGAATTTAAGCGGAGCACGAAAATGATTTACTATATGGAGCGCAACCGCTATTTGACGCTTTTAACTTTTTACCCGGGATATTTATTATTATTGGTTGCTTTGCCGGGCGTAATTATGGATATCGGGATGCTCTTTTTTTCTCTAGTTAACGGTTGGTTCAAAGAAGAGCGGAAAATTTACGGTTATTTCTGCACTTTCAAAAATTATGATAAAATTCATCAAGAAAGGGAACGCCTCAAGAAAATTACTATCGTGCCCTTTTGCCAGATTGCTCCTAGTTTTTCCGGTCGGATTGAGTTCCAGGAAATCGCCAATCCGCTTTTAAAATATTTAGTTAACCCCTTATTTGATTTATATTGGCAAATTGTTAAACGGCTTATTTAAAATATGGACTTATCAATCATTATCGTTAATTATAATAATCAAGAAAAACTAATTAATTGTTTAAATTCTTTACAATTAATCGTTTCTTTAAATTACGAAATTATTGTCGTTGACAACGCCTCGCATGATGATTTAAGAAGTTTAGTTGTTAAATTTCCAAAAATAAAATTAATTACTAGCGACCGCAATCTCGGTATGGGCGGCGGTAATAATTTAGGAATTAAAAATGCTAGCGGCGAATATATTTTAATTTTGAATCCGGATACGGTTGTAAGCGCCGGCGCGGTAGAAACTCTATTTAATTATTTAAAAAATAATTCCGGCGTCGGTCTAGTCGGACCGAAATTAGTTTACGCCGACGGTTCCTTGCAATATTCTTGCGCCCGTTTCCCAAGTTTTTTCATGCCTATTTTACGCCGCACTTTCTTAGGCGATTATTTCCGTCTCCGTCGTGATAGTTTTCAAATGATTGATTTTGATCATCAGACGATCAAAGAAGTTGATTGGTTAATGGGATCAGCCTTGATGTTTAAGAAAGAAATTGTCTTATCGCGCGCTAAAGTTTTTTCACCGCATTTTGATGAGCGTTATTTTATGTATTTTGAGGATATTGACCTTTGTCGTCAGATCTGGACAAAGGGTCTAAAAGTAATTTATAATCCCGAAGCAGTCGTTATTCACGATCATGCCCGTGAAAGCGCTAAAAATCCCTGGTATGTAGCGCTCTTAAAAGATAAAATTACTTGGATCCATATTGGCTCCTGGTTTAAATATTTTATAAAATGGGGACTTTTTTCTTCTAAAAAATATGTCAAAAATTAAGAAAGCAATTTTTCCTGTGGCTGGTTTCGGAACTAGATTTTTGCCCGCCACCAAAGCGCAGCCTAAAGAGATGTTGACGGTAGTTGATAAACCGGTAATTCAGTATTTAGTGGAGCAAGCGGTGGCCGCCGGCATTGAAGAGATTATTTTTGTGACCGGTCGTGGCAAACGGGCAATTGAAGATCATTTTGATTATTCTTTTGAGCTGGAAAAAACTTTAGTGGAGAAAAATAAGTTAGACTTGGTTAAGAAAGTTCAAGAAATTGAAAATTTAGCCAAGTTTTCTTATGTTCGTCAGCCGATTCCGCTCGGCGACGGTCAGGCAGTTTTATGCGCGGCACATCTAATTGACGAAGATGAAGCGGTTTTAGTAATGTTTGGTGATACTTTATATGACGCGGACATCTCGCCGGTCAAACAAGTTATTGATGTTTATGAAAAATACGGCGATACGGTTATTGGGCTGTCGGAAGTCAAACCCGAAGAAATCAGCCAATTCGGCGTGATGGGCGGAGTAGATTTAGGCGAGGGTGTTTATGAAGTTAGGCAATTTATAGAGAAGCCGCAAGCGAATGAAGCGCCTTCAAATTTAGTGCAAGTTGGGATTAATGTGATCACTCCGGAAGTAATTAAAATTTTAAGTAAAATGAAGCACGGTAAATCCGGTGAAATTCGCTTGGCCGACGCTTACGACGAAATGCTGAGGCAGAATAAGCCGTTGTACGGCAAAAAAATAGATGGGGAATGGTTGGACACGGGGAATAAATTCAATTTCATTAAGGCGACCTTAAAAATTGGCTTGAAGAATAAAGAGATTGGCGCTGATTTACAGAAACTGATTAATGAATTGAGTAAATGATTTAAAAATTAACGGAATAAAAAAATACCCCGTAAAAATCGGGGTATTTTTGTAAGCGAAGTTCTTGGTTAAGCGGCCAATTCCGCCCGGTATTTTTTCGTTTTCGGGAAAAAATTAAGCGGGATGCTTTGGCAAATAATCCCCAATTCCATTAAGGCCTTGCGCAGTTCCGGCTCTTTAACGTAAAGGGCGATTGTTTTGTAGGTGCGTGACATGCCGATGAGGTTGTTGATATTAGCCTTCCACTTCTTGCCGGCTTTACCACCGCCGATTAAAACAATGGCGATAACTTCCGTGCTATCAACTGGCAATTTATTGAGACAGAGCTCAATTAATTCCGGAGTGTCTTTCCAGCCATCAGGTTCGTTACTATGGACAGCGATAGCATGATATATTTTTCCGCAGTAACGGTGAGAACGAGTTTCTCCTTTGGTAAATTTAATGTTTTTTAATTCTGGCCAAGCTTGTCGGCAAACTTCGCCGGCAAATCCCCCAGAATTATTAAATTCACCATTACCGTTAGGGTAATTAACGGCAAAAGCGATATGATCGGCCGGTGTCTCAAAAATGTCTCCTTGGACACATAAAAGCGGTTCCTGAAAAGCAATCGTTTTTTTGAATTGGTAAAGGTTCATGGCGCTGAGATTTAGGTTAAAATGAACATTGAATAATGGTTGTTTATCTTATAATTCAAATTATAGTTTGTCAAAACGGCTATTGCAGTAAAATTTTATAAATTCCTTTTTGATTATTGATGTCAGCCCAGAAATAAAGAAGGTCATTTTTTTCATCCAGAGCGAGGTCGGCAATTTTCGCGGCTCTAAAAATAGTGGTAATTGTGCCGTTTTTCAAATCGACGATATTCAAACTTTTGGCCGTGGAAAAAATTAAGTATTCACTACCTTGATGCCAAATAATTTTAGTAATCTCTTCACTTACTCGCGTAATCAGGGCGGCGCGGTTCTGGCGGACGTCAAATGAATAGATTTCCCAGGCGTTGTTATAGATTAATTGCTCTGGGCTCGGCCACTGCCAGCTAATAATATTTTTAATGGTTTCATTGCTATTTTTCAGATCACTCGGATTAAAAAGGTAGAGAGTTTTGTTTTTAGAATCATATAAACTTAAAAATTTTTGTTTATCGGGCACGAATTGATATAGACCAACATTAGGCAGCTCTCGTTCACTGTCAACTTTTTGGGTTTTAATGTTATAATCCTGTAAAATAGTGCGGTTTTCTTTACTGACGACTAAAAATAAATGATCGCTCCGAGGTTCATAAGTCAGAAAATTTTCGCCGTTTATAAGTAAAGTGTTAGTTCGACTGTCCGCCTCCAGGCGATTTAAGGAATTTTTATTTTGATAGTACAACCGGCCGGTGGCTTCTTCATAAAACCAGTGGCTGGCTTCGGCACCGATGATTTTCGTATAATCAAGATCGGCAGTCTTCTCCGGATTAAAAATATAACCACCCGCCAGTAATTTATCATTACTCAACCATTGCCCGGCGGTCACGGTCTCTAAGGGCAGGGTTTTAACCGACTGGGATTTTAAATTCCAGATTTCCTTAGTTTGAGCCAGATAAAGATAACGATTATTGGGACTAATTTTTAATTCACCCGGAATAGTCAGGGTAACTAAACTGGGCTCATTAAAACGGAATAAATTAATATTCTCCACGAAAGTCGTCTGTCCGGAATCAATCCGGATTTTCTTTTCAAACGGCCAGTAACCCGAACGTTTCAGGCTTAAAGTATAATCACCCGGCAAAAGATTTTTAATCTTGGCGTCTGAAGTTAGATAGTTTTTACGCCAAAGGCTGAAAGAAGAAGTACTCAGGGGTTTATCGTTAAGATAAATAGTCGCTCCTGACGGAGTAGTAGACACGATCAACATGCCGGTCTTTTGTAGAAATTTATTTAATTTTAGAGGCCAGCTGAGGTTGAATTTATAACCAGAGGCGTAAAGTGAAAAAATAACAGTCAGGACAACAAATAAACCGATGAACACTAAAAATAAATAGTCGCGAATTTTTTTAGACATATAATAGGTTTATTCGGTCCGCACAATTTTAGCGCCTAATTTTTTTAAGCGTTCGTCTAGTTTTTCATAACCCCGATCAATTTGGTAGATATTATCAATCTCCGTTGTCCCGTCGGCGATTAAAGCGGCAATGACTAAGGCGATGCCAGCGCGAATATCCGGGCTAATCAGTTTTTTGCCGTGTAATTTTGTCGGACCATTGACAACAATGCGGTGTGGGTCGCACATGACGATACTGGCGCCCATTTGGGAAAGCATATCCACCCAAATTAAACGACGGTCATAAATTGTTTCTTGAATCAGAGACGGGCCATTGGCCTGGGTCATTAAAATAACATAAGGCGATTGTAAGTCAGTCGGAAATCCCGGGTATTCGTGTGTCCGGACATCATAGGGTTTTATCGTGGTGGCCTTTTTTATTAATAACCAATCCGCCCCTTTTTCATAAATGACGCCGATTTTATCAAAAACGCTTAAGAGACTTAAAATATGATCCGGATTACAATTAGTTATTTTTATTTCCGATTTGGTCGCCGCCGCCATAATCGCAAAGGAGCCGGTTTCAATTCTATCGGGCATAACCGTAAAAATTCCAGCCCTTAATTTACTAACGCCTTCAATTGTTATCGTCGGTGTTCCTGCACCGGATATTTTAGCGCCTTGTTCGTTTAAATATTGAGCCAAGGCTTCAATTTCCGGCTCCAGGGCGCAGTTTCGTAAAACCGTTTTTCCCGGAACAAGACAAGCGGTCATCATTAAACTTTCCGTGACCGTGACGCTCACCAAAGGAAAGAAAAAATTGGCGGCCTGTAATTTTTTAGCTTTAACGTAATAATATTTGCCCGGTTCTTCTTCGACCGTCGCGCCAAAAGCTTTAAAACCTTCCAAGAAAAGATCAATCGGCCGGCTACCGGCGCCGATGACGCAACCGCCGGGATGGGGAAACTTTACTTCGCCAAAGCGCGCTAAGAGCGGACCAACGAACATCACTGAGGTTCGAAATTTATCGGCTAATTTGGCGGCTAGTTCTGTTTTATTAATATTTTTAGGGTTAATTAAAACTTCTCCGTTTTGCCGGGTTATTTCCGCTCCAAGGTCGATAAGTAAATCAAAAGATTTGCCGATGTCTTCAATCTCTGGCAGGTTTTTAATAGTAATCGTTTCTTCAGATAAAATCGCGGCCGGAATTATTTTAAGCGCCGCATTTTTTGCTCCTTTGACGGCGATTTCGCCGCTTAGTTTTTGATCACCGGTAATAATGAATTTTGGCATATTCGTAAAGAGAATTAAATCTTTATTTCTGCCATAACTATAGCTTATTTATTGACATTTTTCAAATATCTGTTATTATTAGTTTATTCAGAGATAAATCTGATTTTTTATTAAGAAAAATATCTATATGTCAAAAATTGCCGTTATTAAAACCGGAGGTAAACAGTATAAAGTCAAAGAAGGGGAAACTCTTAAAATTGAAAAACTGGAAGCCGCCAAGGGGGAGAAAGTAAAATTAGAAACCTTACTGATTGCCGAGGAAGCCAACTTAGAATTAGGCCAACCGTCTTTAGGCCAGAAAGTTGAAGCGGAAGTTCTAGAAACCGCCAAAGGTAAAAAGGTAACCGTGGTTAAATATAAGAATAAGACGCGCTACAAGAAAACTGTCGGTCATCGCCAGCTGTTTACGGCCGTCAAGATTTTGAAAATTGCCTAATTTCTCTTAAGATCAGAAAAATTTAAAAGCCCGCTCTCTTTAGCTAAAGAGCGGGCTTTTTTAATTCGGCTCTTGCCGAGTTCTAGCGAACAAACGCCAGAATAGTGTTCGTTTTTTGGGGAGGATTTTTATTAGACCTTTGATTTGTCTAAATAGACGTCGAAAATTTTTCCAATTTATTTCTAAATGGCGCACAAAATAGACAATGATTTTCATTTGTTCGGCCACTTTTTTATTAAAGAAACCGACAATGTAACCAAGTCCCAAGCCCAGGAAAAAAACCACCACAATCAATAAAATCAGTAATAATGAACCAGTTAACATCTTATCTCCTTTCGTTTTGTTTTTTTATTTTATTTCACTGCGATATTTTAAAGCACTGGCCAGCGTCATTTCGTCGGCATACTCCAAATCCGAACCAGCCGGCAGTCCCTTGGCCAAGCGGGTTATTTTTAAATGATCTTTCAGAATTTTATTCAGATAGAGGGCCGTGGTTTCGCCTTCCAAGGTAAAATTTAAAGCCAGAATTATTTCTTTGATATTATCGGCTTTGATTCGTTTAACGAGTTGAGCAATATTCAAGTCTTCGGGTTTAATGTCGTTAATAGTATTAATTAAGCCGCCTAAAACAAAGTATTGACCGGTAAATTGTTTAGTCGCTTCAATCGTTAAAAGATCTTGGGTATTTTCGACGATACATAAAACGCCCGTCGCCCGGTTTTTATCGCTACAAATTGAGCAGGGGTCGGTTTCGGCGACTACCTGGCATAAGCTACAAACCGTGGTTTTGTTTTTTAAGTCGCCTATCGCGCTCGCCAGTTCTTGGAGTTCGGCATTTGTTTGGCGCAGCAAATAAAAAGCATAGCGTTCAGCGGTTTTTGGGCCGACGCTCGGTAAAGCGGAAAATTTAGTGATTAAATTTTGAATCGCTTGAGGATAGCGCATGATTGATATTTTAAATTTGGTGCCTCCAGGCTAATATTTTTCTCCGCTCAGGGTTTTTTCTGTGGCAAAAATTAACTAACATTAATTTTTGCTCTACGAAAAAACATTCGCTCCCCAAAAACGTTAGCCTGGAGGCACCAGCTCTTATTAATTCCGCCTGGCGCTGTCATTATTAATTCATGCCCGGAATGCCGCCCATATCCTGCAGTTTTTTGGCCATTATTCTTTGGGCGCGTTTAACGGCGTCATTAAAACAAGTTTTTAAAGTTTCCTCTTGGGAGCTTTTAGATAAATTTTCACTTAAGGTTAAATTAACAACTTCCATATTACCGTTTAAAACAACTTTGACGCCATTTCTTTCTTCGGTAATCGTTTCTTGAGCCAGGGCGGATTGCATGGTTTTCGCTTGGCTTCTTAAATCTTTAAATTGCTTGAGTTTGCTAAACATAAAAATATTGCCCCGAGATTTCGGGATTTAAAATTAATTATTAAAATTCAACGGGCGTGTCGCTTGATTTTTTACTTAAACTGCGGAAGTTGACCGTATTTTCATCAAAATATAAATCAATTTTACCGGTCGGACCGTTTCTGTGTTTAGCAACATGGATTTCCGCTTTGTAACGTTCGTCGAGCGGCAGATCAATCGGATTATAACCGCGATCAGCGGCTTTGCGGTAAATAAACATGACGACGTCGGCGTCTTGCTCGATTGAACCGGAATCACGTAAATGCGATAATTTTGGAATGGCCGGATGCGTTTGCTCCACGGCGCGCGATAGTTGCGCGAGCGCGAGAATCGGAATATTTAATTCACGGGCAATTGATTTAAGGCCACGAGTAATTTCGGCGATTTCTTGGACACGGTTGTCGCCGTATTTGCCGCGCCCTTCCATTAACTGTAGATAATCAATGACGATTAAACCCAAGCCTTTTTCCATTTGCAAGCGGCGGCATTTAGCGCGAATTTCCATAATTGATAAGGTTCCGGAATCATCAATATAAATTTGCGCTTCAGCCAATTTACCCATCGCTTCTCCAATACGCGCGAAATCGTTATCTTCTTCTTTGTCGGACAAATTACCGGTCCGCATTTTCCATAAACTGACGTTGGCTTGGGCGCAGAGCATGCGATCAACCAATTGTTCCTTGCTCATTTCTAAAGAAAAAATACCGATACCTTCCTTACTTTTAATTGCCGCTTGGCGGGCAATATCTAAAGCGAGAGCAGTTTTGCCGACCGAGGGCCGGGCGGCCAAAATAATCAAATCGGATTTTTGTAGGCCGGCCAAAAGATTGTCCAAATCAGGAAAACCGGTCGACAAACCGCGTAATTTGCCGCTGTATTTATGTAATTCGTCAATCCGATCAAAAGCGGCCGTTAAAAGATTATCAATCGGCAAGAAAGCGTTTTTTAAATATTTGCGAGAAACGCCGAAAACTTTTTTTTCAGTTTCATCTAAGAGCTCGTCAATTTCCCGTTCTTCGTCAAAACTCATCGTAGAAATTTCGGCGGCGGCTTGCTGAAGACGGCGCAAAGTCGCTTTGCGTTGGATGATATTGGCGTAGTTAGAAACATTGCCGGAAGTAGCGACGACGTTAGATAGGTGTGCCAGATAAGTTCGACCGCCGGCCGCGGCCAATTGCTTTTTTTCTTCCAGGCGGTTAGAGAGCGTAATAATATCAATCGGCTCCTGGTTGCCGTATAATTCTTTAATTGTTTCGTAAATTATTTTATGGCCGTCTTTATAAAAATCCGCCGGCATCAGATTATCAGCTACTTTAATAATCGCATCTTTGTCAATTAAAAGAGAGCCGAGTAATGATTCCTCAGCTTCCAGACTATGCGGCGGGACTTTGGCTATTAAATTTTGTTCGCTAGTGGCCATAAAAAGAGGGGATTAATAATTAGCCTGATTGTGGCACGATAAGCATTGTTTAGTTATCTTAACGAACTTATCAATATTTTTCAAGCACAGTTTTTACGCATTTTGTCCACATAAAAAACCGCTCTTAAAGCGATTTTTTATGTTCAATCATTTAAATTGGAGCCATCTGTCGGGCTCGGACCGACGACCTGCCGCTTACAAGGCGGCTGCTCTACCAGCTGAGCTAAGATGGCGTATTTGTTTTATAATAATTAATCCATTCTATCAATTTTTTAAGAAGGGATTTGTCTGGATAGTTAATAACTAGAGTCCCCCATTGGACTTTGTTTTTATATGTGCCCTTTTTGCCTTCGTGGATATATGATTTATAAAAACGTTCTTTTGGTATTTTAGTATTTTTTATCCAAAATGATTTTAATTCATTTTCTTTATGATCCGGATACATGTGGATTAGTGCCTTAAGCCTATTTTCGTTGACGCCGCATATATTTCTTAAAAAAGAAAGAAATAGGCGAATCATATCGGGGTCGCTATTAGTAAATTTAACCACGTTGCCAGACTTACCGCCTTCTCCCCAATATAACATGATTCCAGCTGTTTTTAAATTGTCTTCGCTGGGAGAAAGATTTGTTTTTAGGTTAAAAGATTCTTTTTTAAATTTTGTAAAATACCAACTATTTATTGCTTCGCTTATTAATCTTCTCTTTATACAATTTTTATCCAGCCAATATCTAACAGTCGAAGGGGATATATTTAACTCTTCGGCTATCTGCACCATAGAAAATTTCTTTTCTAAATACAATTCAGTAATTAATTTTGACCTTTTTGCTTGCATCCTCTTATTATAACAGAGCTGCTGTTATTAGTGAAGAGCGGGTTGCTGTCTTAATTATTAAAGATATCATCAACTGAGCTAAGATGGCGATAATGAGAAAAATTAGTACGCCCAGCAGGATTCGAACCTGCGACCTTCTCCTTAAAAGGGAGCTGCTCTACCAACTGAGCTATGAGCGCATTAAGGGGTAAATAAAACGGCCTATCTAAGCCAGTTTTATTACAAATTTGATAATAACAAAAGATTTTAGTTTTGACAAGGGTTATTTTTGAATTTATACTAAAAATACAAAACTATGCTGCCAATAAGCTTTCAAATCTATTCCCTGGGCTGTAAAGTCAGCTATTATGACGCCGCTGTTTTAAGACGCGAACTGGAACGCCATAATTTTGTTGTGGCGGACCGAATGACCAGCCCGAGTTTAGTAGTTGTAAATACCTGTGCGGTCACGGCCAACGCGATTACTAAGGATAGGCAGTTAATTAAAAAACTGCGCCGTGAGTTTCCGGGCGCGCTTTTAGTCGTCATGGGCTGTTGGCCCCAGACGCATAAAATAACCAAAGAGGAAATAAATGATGAAAAAACATTATTTTGGGGCGTTGGTCAGCCGGAAAAATTAATTAAAAAAATTAGGGAATTTTTTCCGGAAGTGAAAAAGATTAAAGCGAACGAGATTTTAGAATCTGGTTTGATCGTTTCTTCAGAACGTTCGCGTTATTTTATTAAAATCGGCGATGGCTGTAATCAATTTTGTTCTTATTGTCTAATTCCTTTTGCCCGCGGCCGCTTAAAGAGCCGGCCGAGCGCCGTAGTTTTAACCGAGATAAAAGCGGCTGTTAACGCCGGTTACCGTGAAATAGTTTTAAGTGGTATTCATTTGGGCCGTTACGGCGAAGATAAGCCGGGTCAAGAAATTAATTTAGTTGCTTTGTTAAAAAAGATTTTAAAAATAGAGAATTTAGGTCGGATCAGACTTAGCTCAATCGAAATTACCGAAGTGACGCCGGTTTTAATTAAGTTGATGAAAGAGGATAAGAGAATTTGTCGGCATTTGCATATTTCTTTACAATCCGGCAGCGATCGGATTTTAAAATTAATGAACCGGCCATATACGACAACAGATTTTTATAAACGAACTCAAGAATTAAGAAAAGCCTTGCCGGAAATAGCGATTTCTACGGACATTATTGTCGGTTTCCCGGGAGAAAACGCGGCGGATTTTGAGGCGACTTATGAATTTGCCAAAAAAATCAAATTCAGCAAGATTCATGTTTTTTCTTTTTCGGCGCATGCCCAAACCCGCGCCTTTAAAATGGCCGGCAAAGTCAGTCCTCAAGAAATCAAGGAGCGGTCAACTAAGCTGCGGAAGTTATCAGAGCAGTTAGAAGCGGATTATCAAAAAAAGATTTTAGACTTATATAAAAAAGGCGGCCTGTCTTTAGTCGTTGAAAAAGGCGGCGCCGATAAGACTCGCGTTAAAACCGAATTTGGGTTTGACCTTTATTTAAGCCCCCGGGAGCTTAAGAAACATTTTAAGGTTTAATAAGTTTTAAGTATGATTGAAATAAGGCTAAAGTTAGCCTTATTTTTTAATTAATAAAAGTTTTAATTAACGTCACGTTTCAGATATGATACACTATTGTCATATTTGTGAAACGCCAAAGAGGTTTAATATAAATATGAATTATCCGAAAATAAAAAATTATTTGCAAAAGTATCAGCTTCGGCCGGCTTTCAAGCGCGATTTATCACTTTTTTCTTCTAGCCTAATCATGCGCGCTTATTGTCTTTCTTTAAAGAAATTTTTAGGATTCACTTATCAAGCCATGGGCGCGCTTAGTCTCCAGGGAGATTATTGTTCTCTGGTTAACGAAGACAAGGTCGCCCAGGGGGTAAAGCGTTATTTAAAAAAGAAGTCACCGGCCGGTTTGCAAAAAGATTTGCGCCAAATTGATCAGGATTTTGAACGAATCAAAAAGGAATTTTTAAAAATAAAAAGAATAAGCGCCGCTAACTCCTTTTTATTCTTGCAAAAGATTTCGGATTTATATCCACTTTATTGGGATTATCTGGCTGTCTATAATGCTTTTTCCCGCTTTTTTATAAAAAAAGAAAACCAATTCGCTTTACCGACCAGAATAATTAACAAAATCGGCCGTGAGCGTAACACAATAGCCGCTCTTTATCCGGAAATTGAAAGAGCGATTAAAATCGCCGGTCGCGTAGTCAGTAAAAAATTAAAATTGAGCAGCAATTTAATTCCTTATCTAAACCAATCAGAAATAGATGAGCTGATTTTAACCAAGAATATTTCTCCTTTAAAACGGCGGTCACTCCTGACCCGGCAGAAACAGTATTTTCATTTATATCTGACTAAAACCAAACAAGAACTTATCATTACCGACCCCATAATTATTAAGAAGATTAAAAAAGATTTTTTCTCAGTTAAAACTCAAGAAACTAGAGTTATTAAGGGTTGGCCGGTTTTTAAGGGAAAAGTAGCTGGGGTTGTTTATAATTTAGAACAAGCTCCCCGAAAAATTCCTCGGAAGTTTATTTTAGTTGCTCATTATACGCATCCTCGCCAATTACCGTTGATCAGAAAAAGCCAGGGAGTAATCACTAATGAGGGAGGTTTACTGACTCACGCGGCGATTATCTGCCGGGAATTAAAGAAGCCCGGAGTTATCGGTACGAAAATAGCGACGCAAGTTTTAAAAACCGGGGATTTAATAGAATTAGATGCTAATCAAGGAGTGATAAAAATATTAAAAAATGAATAAGCAAAAACAAGACAATAAAATAAAAATTTTTCTTTTAGTTATCACGGCGGCTGTTTTGGGCGGCGGCGCCGGGGTTTTTAGCAAAATAGCCTTACGTGAAATTCCCCCCTTTAGTTTTACTTTTTTAAGATTTTTAATTGCATCTATTTTTTTATTGCCCTTTTCTTTAAAATATTTAACGCGCTTTAGAAAAAGCGATTATCAGATAATCTTATTATCCTTGTTGGCTTCAATAAATGTGATCCTGTTTTCTTTTGGTATTAAATATACGAGCGCGGATATGAGCCAAATGATTTACGTGGCCGTACCAATTATTTCCGCCGTCTTTTCTTTTTATTTATTAAAAGAAAGATTTAGTTTTAAAAAAATATTGGGCATTTTACTCGGCTTTGTTGGCGCTATCTTAATTATCATTTTGCCGCTTTTAGCTCACAATCAATCTTCGGGTACTATTTATGGAAATTTAATTATCAGTCTCGCCGCTATTTCCATTTCTTTATATTGGGTTTTATCAAAAAAGTTTCAATCTCAGTACTCGCCCTTGGAAATAAATAATTATTTTATTTTTACGACCACGGTTCTTTTATTGTTTTTATCGTTCTTCGATCTAGCAAAGACTCCGTCTTGGTGGCAAGGCGTTTCTTTGGTCGCTTATTTATCATTAGCTTTTGTCGCGATATTAAGCACGGCGGTTTATTATTTTATCAGCCAAATTTTAATTAAAAAAGCCACACCGGTAGTGGCTTCCATGGTTCTAAATATTCAACCATTCGTTACTTTTATTTTTGCTTATTATTTACTCTCGGAAACATTATCTTTATTATTTATCGTCGGCATTGTTATCACCTTGGCGGGCGTTTGGCTGGTTAATACTTATCAAAAACCGCTAAACTAATAAATTAGACTGGTCTTGTCAATAATATAAAAATGTGGTATAAATACTTATTGAGCATGATATAATTTAATTACAAAAATGTTTTCAAACTATGAATTTTGAAAGGCCGGAAAATCAAGATCAAATTAGGGTTTCCCAAATAAATCCGGAGGATCTTCAAGAGGTTATTGATTACTATCAATTTGAAATTGATCAGGATTTTTCTAAAGTTCCCGAGCAATCAACCCTGGAAAAAATGGGGAAGTTCCGGCAAAAACAAATGATGGACAATAAACTGCGGGTGGCTAAGGCGGTAGAAGATAATAAAATTGTCGGTACTTCGGTTGTCGTTTTGGAAAATGGCGCCATGGGCAAGAAAATAAAAGACGATGAGGCTTGGGCGGCCGGAACAGTTATTAATAAAGAACGGCGCGGACAGGGAATCGGTGAAAAATTATCAGTCGAACAGGATAAGATCGCCCGCGCGGCCGGAAAAAAATCACTGGTCACCACGATTGTCAATGATAATTTTCCCAGCATGCGCTTGCGTCTTAAGGTCGGCTATGAACTTGAAGGCCTTGATCGCCGCGAAAATGAAACGGGTTATCTGTATAGAAAGGATTTAATCGTTGATCAAACAGGAGGTAAAGATTGGGCCGGCGAAGTAGAATCGGGAAATTTGAAATTATTTAGTGCGGCTGATCAGGAGCAGCTAAAAAATAATCAGGACTTGGCCAATCAAATTTTAGTTGATCCGGCTGATGATCAAACGGTTGAACGGCTCTTAACGCTTGGTTATCGCGGCCGTTATCTTCTTCGTCCTGAAGATTTTAAAAATGAGAAATTAATCGATCGGAATTTACTGGTTTTTTCTAAGGGAGAAGATCATTCGGCCCAGGAAGTTGTGCATGAAGCGGCCTTAAAAGCTGAGCAAGAAAAATCCGCCGAGCAAGATCAGGCGGAGTTAAAGAAAATAAGAGAAGATTTGAACGTGGGGTATTAAGCTTCATTAAATTTCGACGTAAATAAAAATATTAAAAAAAGGAGACTTCTTCAAGTCTCCTCGGCAATCTTATTAATAAGATTGGGTTAATGATTATAAAATCCGCGACTGCTAATGTCAGGCGTCATCAGAAGCGAAATACAGTTTTCAATACAAAAATCAATCACTTCCTGGTCGCGCACGGAGCCGCTGGTAGTAACAATTGCGTTGATTCCCGATTGAAGAAGCGTTGCCGGACCATCAACGAAAGGGAAAAAAGAATCACTAGCGGCAACCGCCCCTTCAGGATTGTGTCCACATTCCAGGGCTATGGCAATAGCAAACTTTGCCGCCCGTACACGTGATTGCTGTCCAACGCCATTGCCAATCAGCTGGCCATTTTTTACCAAAGTAATGGTATTGCTGTTACTGGTATCGCAAATCGCCTTGGCCAACAGAAGATCATGCTCCTCAAACTCATCCAAATTATAGCCATGTTTGGCAACACTAGCATCACTAAGGTTGAGTATGAATAAATAATTTGGCTGGAGTAAAAATCCGCCACGCACCGAACGATAAATCGGAGCTTTATCCATTTTTTCACTTACAGATTTTTCATTCACAGAAAATAATCTGGGATTAGCTAAGAGCCGGCATTTTCCTTTCTTGCGGGAGAGAATTTCAATCGCTTCAGAACAAAACAGGGGAGCAATAATACCATCCAATAATCTTTTTGTTCCTAATTGATTTGTAATAATGGTATTGGCCAGGTCTTTGGTGATTGTGAAATTGGTCATAATTAATCCGCCAAAAAGCGATACCGGATCACCATTCAACATTTTTTCCAAAGCAATTTTAGGATCTTCAAAATCAATTCCCGCTCCACAAGCATTGCCATGTTTAACTCCAATAGCGATGAATACTGTTTTTCGCTGATTAATAACAAACGTGTTGGCAATATGGGTGAGTGTCTGTAACAGGCGATCAATATCGCATAAATTATTATAACTAGGACTATCGCCAGCCACTAGTTTAAACTTGGAAATAGCCAGCGCATCTTCACAATTAGCGCTTTCGTATAGAGCGGCCGGGCTTTGATAGCCATTCTCCCCATATTTGCATGATATAACTTTCTTCCCAATCAGGCCTTCATATTCGCCTTGGCTATGATAGCGCGCAGAAATGAGACAATATTCGGAAACGATGTACTCTGCTTTAGCGGCTAGCGCATTAACAAACTCCGCTTCATCAGGCGAGCCATTTGATAGCCAGGCAATAACTTTGCCTCTATCATCGGGGTCGCAAACAACAATACGTCTGCCCTTGGCAGCAGAGCGTAACAGAGTCGGGCCACCGATGTCGGTTTGCTCAATTACAGTTTTGCTGGTGGAATCCGGTTTATCAATCTCTGTTTGCAAGGGGTATAAATCCACGCAAACTAAATCAATATACGGAAGTCCCAGCTTCTCCATCTCCGCAATATCAATATCGGTTCGTGTCGCTAACAATCCGGCGTGAACTTCACGAGATAGAGTTACTACTCGATGTCCCAGAATTGCTTCGCCACCGACTAAAGAAGCGACGTCAGTTACCGGCACTCCAGCCGTTTTTAAATGTCTGGCCGTTCTTCCGGAAGCTAAAATATCAAAACCCAAAGAATTTAAATTCTTGGCAAATTCAGTTATACCATCCTTGTGGTAAACAGAAATCAGAGCAATTTTTTTCATAGTTACTTTCTTTTAAATTATGGTGAATAGATTGTTAAGTTACAAGATAAATTATCATAACATTATGTCTAGATTTGTCAATAATAATATAAGAGCAAACACACAACAAAAAAACGCTCTATGCGTCGGATTTTTTTAAGTTAGTAGTCCTACGTTCTCACGTTTCCAAAATTTTGAGGGGATTATTACTGAAATCGGGAAATGGGCGGAAATTTTATAATTATCTTAATTCTTTGACTTAAATCGGTTTTAGTTGCATTTATTTCAATATAATTATACTATATTATATAATTGATGCATCGCATAGCAGTAGGATCAATTTGATATATTTTATTAATTTAATTAAAAAGGGTATGCTGAAAAAGATTAGATATTCGTCATTCATTCTTATTTTTTGTTTAGCTTTTTTTAGCCAAATTGCTAAAATCAATGCGGCCGAGGATTACCCCGGCATTAATTTAAGGGCTGATAAAACAGAATATCAAACTTCCGATACTATCTCTCTTAGCCTTTCGCGCACGGATAATAGTAGCGCCGCTTATCCGGTAGATATTTATGTAGTCAAAAGCCTAGAAAATGGAACGGTGGAGAAAAAATTAATTGATTCCAATTTTGTCGTCAATGGGCAAACTACTAAAACAATTAGTATAGCCAATGAAAGTTATTTTGCTAACAACGGTGCTGGGACCTATGTTTTCTCGGTCTGCAAGGTTAACGCTTGTACGGAAACGGTTAACGGCAATCTGATTTTTAATTCCAACAGTGGCCCAGCCTCGACTATCAAAATCAGTGAAGATCCAATTGTTTACGAACTAAACAGCTCTAGCACCAGCACCAGCGCTGTTGCTGGCGCTACGGTAGCCGATTCTACTGTATCCGCTTTTATCGTTCAGGCCAACTCTTTAAATAATGCGCAAATTGACCGACTACTTGATGAGATTAAATCCTTACGTAGTACTGTTCAAGAACAAGCTAACCAAATTAAATATTTACAAGGGTTGACGCAGGGGGTTAATATTACCGCTGATGCTAAAAATGCTCTAAACAATTTTATCACCTACGGATCCGATAGTAACACAAAGCAATTAGGAGCTGGCGAAAGAGCGGCGGTTATATATTCTTATAAGAACGCCTTCGATAAATTGCCAACCACCGCGGCTGATTTAACTGATGTTATTAAAATAGCTAGTGGCCGCTGGCCGAGTGCGACGAGTGCTGAGGCAGAAAATCGAGCTAAGGTTCAGTTTCAGAAAATCTATCAACGACCGGCGGTGATGACTAACTCCAATGATAATGCTGCTGTTACGGTTATGGCTTATGGTTTGCGTCAGAAAGCAACCAATAGAAACTTACAGAGTGAGCAGAAGGGGATAATGACTTTTAAGAGTATCTATGGCCATACGCCAAGTACGACTGCAGAATGGAATATAATGCAGGCGATAACTTATTCGGGCGCAACGAGATAACATAAATCAAAAATACTTGAACAAAAAACTCAGTTCATCATACTGAGTTTTTTTGTAGGTAGTCCCTAGGGGAATCGAACCCCTGTTACCAGGATGAGAACCTGGCGTCCTAACCGTTAGACGAAGGGACCGTGTTTTATATTTTATGGCCGCGTAAATATTCTTTGGCGGTCATAATTTTTTTACCCGCCGCTTGTAATTTTAATATAACTAAGGCGCCTTGTCTACACTGAATTGCTAGTCGGTTGTTATCTAAAAACAGTTCGCCGCTTTTATGATTATTACTGGCTAGGATTTCGTGTTCCGTTTCAATTATTTTTAAAATTTCCCCATCTTTTTCCGTGTAGGTTCCGGGCCAGGGATTATAGGCACGAATCATTCTTTTAATTTCTAAGGCTGGCTTAGCCCAATCAATCCGGCCATCTTCTTTAGTCAACATTTTTATGTAACTGGCTTGAGAGTTATCCTGAATTTGCGGCGTGATTTTTCCTTCAACCCAATCAGTCAAAGTTGGGACTAATAATTCGGCGCCCAATTTCGCTAATTGATCGTGAACTTCAGCTAGAGTTTCGCGGCCGGTCAAATTTATTTTAGCTTGCCGCAAGATCGGGCCGGTGTCAAGACCGGCATCCATTTTCATAATTGTTACGCCGGTTTCTTTATCGCCGTTTAAAATCGGCGCGTTCAAACAAGCCGCGCCGCGATATTTCGGTAAAAGGGAAGCGTGGACATTGAGACAGCCGAAACGCGGAATGTCTAAAATAGATTGGGGAATTATTTTGCCATAAGCGATAACGACAATCAGATCCGGCGCCAAATTTTTAATGATTTCAACTTCGGTCTTAATTCGTTCCGGTTGGAAAACTTTTAAATTATGTTGTTTGGCCAAAATTTTAACTGGCGGCGGCGTGATAATTTGCCGTCGACCGATCGGTTTATCGGGTTGAGTAAAAACACCGACGATTTCTAAATTCGGCGTAGCAATCAGACTTTCTAATCCCGGCCAGGAAAATTCCGGTGTACCCATGAAAATTATTTTGATTTTTTGGTTGGACATAAAACGGAAATTGATGCTATATTACTAGTATGTTTTCTAACTTAATCAATTGGATCTTAAACTTAACGTCAGATTTAGGCTATCTCGGGATCGGAATTTTAATGGCGATTGAATCGTCTTTTTTGCCGTTGCCCTCGGAAATAGTTATTCCGCCAGCTGCTTATTTAGCCAGCCAGGGAAGGTTTAATATTTTTTTGATTATTATCGCCGGAACAATCGGCAGTGTTTTAGGAGCGACGGTCAACTATTTATTATCTTTATCTTTAGGGCGGCTTTTAGTTTATAAATTAGCCGCGCAATCTTGGGCACGTTGGCTTTTAATTACGCCGGAAAAGATCGCCCGGGCGGAAAAATATTTTTTAAGCAGTGCCAATTCCGCCACTTTTTTTGGCCGTCTCATTCCGGTTGTCCGCCATCTAATTTCTATCCCCGCTGGTTTTTCCCGCATGCCTTACGGTAAATTTGCTCTCTATACAGCGCTCGGTTCAGCGCTTTGGGTCAGTATTTTAGCGGTTTTGGGCTATTTTATCGGCGCCAATCAGGAATTGATTGTCAGGTATTATCGGGAAATATATTGGACTTTGTTGGTTTTGGGAATTATTTGGATATTGCGACTGATCCTCAAGAAACGACGAAAAAAATAAGCTATTTTTTCGGCGGCTATTTATTTTTTTTATTCTTCACTATTTTATCAATAAACAAGACACCGTCTAAATGATCAATTTCATGCTGGATAACTCGTGCCAAAAGTTTAGTGGCGACGAGTTTTTGTTTTTGGCTCTGGGCATCCAGGTAAAGGCAATTTATTTTTTTATACCTTTCCACCGGCGCGTAAATTATTTCTCCCCGATCATTTAAAACCGACAAGCAACCTTCTTCTTCAATTTCTCTAGCCCAAGACTTTTTAGTAATTTGCGGATTGATTAAAAACCAAGTTCGGTCTTCGTGGTGAACAACAACTAGACGGATATTTTTGCCGATTTGCGGCGCGGCCAATCCGGCGCCATCTTTTTTCAGCATGGTTTCCTCCATATCCAAAAGCAGCTCTTTAAAAGCCGGGTCACTTATTTCTTCGACGGAAACAGGGGTAGATTTTTGCCGCAAGATCGGATCGGGGTTCAATAATATTTTTAATTGTTTAGGCATATAGATAATTAAAAGATTGAAAGATTGAAAGATTGAAAGATCGAAAATTAATAATTTTTTAATTTTTAATCTTCCCGGGTTGCTGTTGATCAATAATTTTAAAGAAGTACTTCCACGCCGCTCCCGTTTTACAAAGTTCCTTGGTGTCGTTTAAGGCGATCTCAATTTCGTGAGCCGGCTTTTCTTTGCAAACTTTAAAGACGGCTGAGCGCTTGAATTCGGGAATGTGCAGTTCCTTAATTAGGCGCAGGGCTAAGTCCTGCCAGGGGTAAGCTGGCGGTTTGACGGTCTTCTTCTGCCGGATAATTTCGCTAAAAGATTGAAATTTAAAATCATTCATAGCTAAAATTAGCAATCTAAATAAATTAGAGTTGAAAATCCAGGCTTAAATAGCCAATCCCAAAATCAGTTTGATAGGCTAGTACTTTCGCCGTCGGCGCTAACCCATTTAAAATTCCTAAAAGGATCATAATCGGTTTGAGACCGCATTCGCTCGCTTCTTTGATTAATTTAGGATCCATTTTCAAAATATTTATCGCTGCGGTTTCCGGTTCGCTTAAATATTCAATTAATTTATTGTCGAACTTCGCTCCCTTGGGCGAGTAGCCGGCCGGCGATTTTCTTTTCAAGCGATGTGACAAATCGCCCGAAGCTAAGACGGCGATTTTTTTATCGCTTTCAGTCAAAGCCGCCTGCAGTTTTCGGCCGAAATCAAAATGTTCGGCCAAGTTTAAATGGTCGGCCGGAGAGATAACGATTAATTTGAAATCATTGCCTAAGTTTTTAAATAAATAAGCCGGGATAGCACTACCATGGTCTAACTCCGCTTGGGAAATCAGTTGTAAAGAGGCGGTATTTTTAAGGGTTTGATTTATTTGATCGGCTAAGAGGGCATCGCCAGTCAGAGTTATTGCCTGAGGCATAAAACCGAAATCTTTTAAGTTAACCTTCATTTCCGGAGCGACATTTAAGGTAAACGAGTCGTTTTGGTTCAGGCCATGTGGACTGATGATAATCAGGGTTTCGATAGCCATTTTTTTAAGAACGTCACTAATCTCCTGATAGACGGCGCTGGTTTTTTCTAAAAAATTAAAGTTAGCTCGGCCGATTTCCGGGATTAGAAGCGGGCAGTGGGGCAATAAAAAAGCTTTTTTTAGGGCCATAAATTTACTTATTTTAGGTATTTTTAGTATAGTATAAATAAACTGAGAAGAAAAGTTGACAAAATAATTAACGCGTGGCCTGTAATAAAAACCCCTGCTTAATGACACAGAGGTTTTATCTTTTTATTTCAATTTAAATATTATTTAATAGTTTCGCCAAGGGGATAATTAGAAAGGAATTGCGAAGAAACAGTGATGACATTTTTAGAATTATAACCTAAGTTATTAAAGATTAATTCATCGGCGAAGGGACGTTTCTGGCCGTTGGAAACCAAATAAACCGTCGGGAAATTAGCAGTTTTTAAGAGAGTGCCATCGCCAAACAGAACCGGGTCAATTTTAAGATAGGCGCTTAAGGTTTTAGGAGAAGCTTTGATGATTTTTTTACCTTTAAATTTAGTCGTTAGAAGAATCTTATCTAGAAGCGGCGATTTGGTGTCGTTTTCTACATAGAAAATACCGCCGGTTTTAGTATCTTGCAGAAGAGCGCCGGTTACATAAGAAGAGGTGGCGGTAATCGTTTTACCGATTTGGTAATTAACTAAATCATCCAGAGTGGCTGGTTCAATTTCTTCGGGATTAAAACCGATTTTTTTGAAAACCGTGAGACTAGCGAAAGGGCGTTTTTCTTGGTCAACCAGCAAATAGATTTTTTTGTCCGGCGTCTGGACTAAAGAGTAATTGGAAAATTTAATGGCTTCGCCGGGCGCGTAATTATCCAATTCTTCTTGAGTGGTTATAACGACCTGTTCCGGTTTGAAACGGGAGGCGAAAGCGGCGTAGTTCAAAAAAGGTCGTTTTTTACCGCCGGAAATTAGCCAAATTCCCGGATCGTCTTTAACTTGTAAAATTGAACCGTCCGGATAAAGTTTTACGGTTTTAGGAAAATAACGGTTCCAAAGTTTATAAACATTGTAATTACCGTTAAAAACATGGGGCGTGTAGTTGTATAAAGCGGCGGTCGCTTTATTTTCGGGTGTGACCATTATCGGGGCGTTAGAAATTACCCCGTAAGGATTAGTAAAAGTATAAGTCTGTCCGGGACGATACGAATAATGTTCCGGTTCATTCATATAGGCTAGAAATTGTAAGGCAGCACTGTTTACTTGTTTGCCGAAGCCTTTATAGTAAGGGTTACAAACCCAACCATCCGGGCAGCCATAACCAGTCGCCCAGTCCAGACGATTTGTCGGCGGGTTGCTATCTTCAATCAAGCTGGCTTCTTTCTGCAGAAGAATTAGTAAAAATTTGGGGTTGATTGTGGTTATTCGTTGGCATTTTTGCTGTTTTTCAGTTTCAGTCGGACTATCGCTTAAGGTTACGCCATCGCAATTATAATTATTACGGCTCGCGTCATAGATAATTTCCGCCGCCGGCTTTAGCGTACCGTGAGCATTCAAAGTCGAATAATTAGCGAGATAGCTATTTTTACTTTGTAGAAAAGTTTGAATGTCTGATAGCGTCATGGCGTTATAATTCAAAAGATCCACATCATCCAAAATATGATTAGGGTTGAAGTTGGGGTCAATAGTAACCTGCGCCGCTGAAGGTAATGGCGCTAAAAGAAAAAACAAAAAAATGGTAATTATTTTTTTACGATTCATAAGCTTCATTATAATATATTTTTTATAAGACGGCAAAGTTTTGGCATATAAGATTAGGAACATAATTGACAAAAAATGGAAAAGAGAGTTAAATAAGATAAAATATAATTGTTTTTTTGTACTTTTAACAAGAGTATTCACGCTAAAACTAGATAATATGAAAAAGTTTAACAGATTTTTGTTGGCTACCGGAGTAGCTATTGTTTTGGCGACCTTAATCGGTTCGCTTACCGTCCGTTTTTGCTATTGGGACTTTGATTTGGTTTTTATCGTCATTTTTCTTAGTCTTTTAGTCTTTTTCGCCCTGGCGGGTCTATTTTTCTTATTTATTGGGCCTTACGTTGACAGATCAGTTAATTTTTTTAAACTATTCTTCTCAATTGCCGAATTAGGCCTGGTAACTGCCTTCGTAATGTTGTTTTATTTTAATGAAGCTCACCAACGGGAGTCCGTATTCGGCATCAGTTCTCTGATTTTGATAGCTATTCTGCTTTTGCCGTTTTTTACTCTCTTTATTAAAGATGATTTGGTTTTGTCGGGCAATCGGCTAAACGATAAGCCGCTGGTAAAGAAGGCTAGAATTTATCTCAAGACTCTGACTCAGATAATTCTGACGCTCGCCGCCGCCCTAGCCATCGTCAATTGGCTTCTTCCTGAGTAAAGAGTTTTAGTTAAATGAACAAACATCTTTTTCAAAAAACCTGGTTTTCAAAATCATTGAAACCAGGTTTTTGCTAAATTTAGAAGTATTATCGGGTTCAGACAGAAAGTAAAAAAACTAATTTACTTTTAAAACAACTTTTTCCCTTTCTTCCAACTCAATTTTAACTTTATCGCCCTCTTTTATTTTTCCGGCGATAATTTCCAGGGCCAGTTCGTCTAGAATCATAGTCTGAATGATTCGCTTTAAGGGGCGAGCGCCATAGGCGATATCATAGCCCTTTTCGGCTAGTAGTTTTTTAATTTTAGCGCTCACTTTAACGGTAATATTTTTATTGTTTAAGCGTTTTTCCACTTTCGTCAGTTCTAAGTCAACAATTTTTTCCAAAGCTTCCGGCGTTAAACTGCGGAAAAGAACAATCTCATCAATCCGATTTAAAAATTCTAGTTTAAAATGATTTTTAAGAATTTTATCGATTTTTTCTTTCATTTCTTCGCGGCGCATTTTTGTCGCTTGCACTTGATCGCTCATATCGCTAAAGCCGATAGCATACTGCTTGATTATTTCATTGCCTAAGTTTGAGGTCATGATAATAATCGTATTTTTAAAGTTGACGGTTCTTCCTTTGGAGTCGGTTAGGCGACCGTCATCTAAAATTTGCAGGAGGATATTGAACATATCCGGATGCGCTTTTTCCACCTCATCAAACAGTACGACGGAATAGGGTTGACGGCGAACCTTGTCGGTCAGCTGGCCGCCGTCATCATGGCCGATATAGCCGGGCGGCGAACCGATTAATTTGGCCACGCTATGCTTTTCCATAAATTCACTCATATCCAAACGAATCAGAGCTTTCTCGTCATTAAACATAAAATGCGCCAAGGCTTTAGCCAGTTCGGTTTTACCGACGCCAGTCGGACCAACAAACAGAAATGAACCGATTGGTTTTTTTTCTTCATTGATGCCGGCGCGGGAACGCCGCAGGGCATTGGCTACGGCTTTTATCGCTTCGTCTTGGCCGACCACCTCCCGGCTTAATTCATTTTCGGCCGCGCTGAGTTTTTTGATTTCGTCCTGGAGCATGCGATTAACCGGAACGCCGGTCCAACGGGCGACAACCTTGGCAATGTCTTCTTCATCCACCTCTTCTTTTAAAATTCGCTGGCCTTTTTTTTGAATTTTTAAAAGTTCCCCCTGGAGCGTATTTATTTTATTTTCAATCGCCGGGATTAAACCATATTTGATTTTGGCGACCTCAGTTAAATCCGCGCCCTGGCGTTGAGTAATTTCCGCTTTTATTTTTAGATCTTCCATTTCTTTTTTAGAGGCTCGGATTTGGGAAATAATATTTTTTTCATTATTCCAATGAAGTTCTAGCTGGTCAGCTTTTTCTTTTAATTTAGCCAGTTCTTGGTTAACCGCCCGTAATTTGGTTGATTTTTTGTCGGTCGTCATTAGACCCGCCCTATTCAGTTCTAATTGATTAATTTTTCTTTTTAACTGATCAAGTTCGTCCGGCATAGAATCAATTTCCATGCGCAAGGAGGAAGTTGCTTCATCTATTAGATCCACGGCTTTATCCGGCAAGTAGCGGTCGCTAATATAACGATTGGATAATTTGGCAGCGGCAATTAAAGCGTTGTCAGTGATGCGTACGCCGTGGTGGACTTCGTATTTTTCTTTTAGGCCGCGGAGCATAGAAATTGTATCATCCACACTTGGTTCATTGACCATAATCGGTTGAAAACGTCTTTCTAGAGCGGCGTCTTTTTCAATATATTTTTGGTATTCCTTGGTCGTGGTCGCGCCGATCGTTCTCAGTTCGCCGCGCGCTAAAGCGGGTTTTAGCATATTGGAAGCGTCCATTGAACCTTCCGAAGCGCCGGCGCCGATTAAGGTGTGAAGTTCGTCAATGAAAAGAATTATTCGGCCGTTTTGTGATTTTACTTCTTTTAAAACGGCTTTTAAGCGGTCTTCAAATTCGCCGCGGAACTTCGCGCCAGCGACGATAGCGCCCAAATCTAAAGTAACAATTTCTTTATTCTTTAAATTCTCCGGTACATCGCCGGCGATAATTCTTTGCGCCAAGCCTTCAACAACTGCGGTTTTACCAGTGCCGGCTTCACCAATCAAAACTGGATTGTTTTTGGTGCGTCTGAGAAGCACCTGCATGATGCGGCGAATTTCCAAGTCACGGCCGATAACCGGATCCAACTTTTCTTGCCGAGCCAGTTCAGTCAGATTGGTTGTGTATTTTTCTAAGACTTTATATTTATTTTCCGGAAATTGGTCGTTGACGGTTTGCGAACCGCGCAGTTCTTTAAGAATATCTTTAATAGTTTGGTATTCCACTTTGAAATTCAAAAGCACGCCTTGCGCCGGCGAAGGGACGCCGATCAAAGCGAGAAGAATGTGCTCGGTGGAAATAAATTCGTCGTTCATACCGTCGGCTTCCTTTTGCGCCCGCTCTAAAATGACAGCCGTTTCCGCCGTACCGGAAACCGCTTGGACCGGACCAGATCGTGGATTGATTTTTACGCGAGGCAGTTTTTGGATTTCTTTGATGGTGTATTCTTCCATAATTTCCGGATCAATTTTCATTTTTTCTAAAACCGGTTTAATTAAACTTTCATTCTGCTGGAGCAGGGAAAGAAGGATGTGCAAGGCTTCAATATTGGGTTGACCGTAGGTAGAAGCAATGATTTGGGAATTAATAATCGCTTCTTGCGATTTATCAGTAAATTTGTTGAACATATGTTTGAAAACTGTTTTTTAGATATTTGTTTATAAATTTTTATTAAAGTTTTATTTTTAATTTATTATTTAGCAGTCTTACTATTAGAGTGCTAATTTTATGATAATACGCTCCATGATAAATGTCAATAATCGTTATGTTCATTGGGAAGCGAAGTTTTAAGGGGAAATTTGTTGGAGATTCTTTTAATTTATGATAAAATATTTAAACAAGCTTTAGTGATAGTTTTAATTACTTTATGTCCAAAAAAAGATTGGTTATCCAGGGGTTTTTTATCTTTTTATTTTTAGTGATTTTTTCGATTGGCGTTTCTCAGTCTGCTTTGGCCGCTGACGTGACCGCACCGGTCGTGACCCTTAATCCCTTGGCTCCGGATCCCACTAACGATACTACCCCGACTCTTTACGGAACCGCGGCTGACGCCAGCAGTACAATAGTTACCGTAGAATATGATATTGATAGTAGCGGCGTCTGGTCAGCGTGTTCCCCGACCGATAGCCTTTTTGACGAATTAAGCGAAGATTATTCTTGTACTCCGGGATCACCGATCGCGACCGGAACGCATACGATGTCCGTTCAAGCGACCGATAGTAGCACTAATACTTCGGTGCCGGTAACTGACACTTTTTATATTGATACTTCGGTGCCGGCAATCACTATTAATGCTCTCTCTCCTGATCCGACGACCGATAACGCGCCGGTATTCACTGGCAGCTCGTCCGATGCTTTTGTGAATATCGCCAGTGTTAAATATAAAATAGATTCCGGCTCTTGGCAGGATTGCAGTGCCACCGACGGATCTTTTAACAGTTTAAACGAGGATTATACCTGTACGGTTGGTTCTTTAATTGATGGCCTGCATACGGTTTATGTGAAAGTGACCGATGTCGCCGGCAACGAATCCGACGGAGCGACGTCCGACTCTTTTACTATTGATACTAATCCGCCGACAGTTCTTCTAACTTCTTTGTCTCCTGATCCGACTAGTAATGACCAGCCGACTTTTTCCGGAACAGCGACGGATGCGACCACTAATATTCAGGGAGTGGAATTTAGAATTTATGACGGCGCTACGACAACCGCCTGGGCGGCCTGCACGCCAGATGATGGCACTTTTGATAGCTTAAGTGAAGCTTATACTTGTTCGCCCGGGCATCTTGATGATAATGTCGGCGCCGGCGAATATATTATTTATGTGCGAGCTTCCGACGTGGTCGATAATGCTTCCAGCGGCGCGGTTCATGACCATTTTGTCGTGGATACGATTGCGCCCGCCGGTCTCTTGGTTAATTATCCGACTGCCGCTGGTATTTATTTACGCGGCGGTTCCAATATTAATATTGAATGGGATACTCCGACTGATCTGCACCTGGGTTTTAACCCAATTAAAATTGAATATTCCGTTTCGGGAAATTTTGACGATACTGCTTTGGTGGTGAATAATCTGTCCGCCGCCGGACCCTATTCTTGGACAGTGGCCATGCTTAATTCTTCTACAACCAAGATGAGAATCACGGCCACTGATCAGGCTGGTAATGCGGCCACCTCTACTTCCATTAATCCTTTTACGGTTGATTCTACCGCTCCGCCGACTATTACAATCCAGTCCTTTGTTAATGATTTAACGTCAACTAGTACGCCGACTTTTATGGCGACGGCGACCGATGATCGTCTAAATATTACTGAAGCCAAATACAATATTGATGGTGGTAGCTGGATTTCTTGTACGGCGACTGATGGTGTTTTTAATTCAATTACCGAAGGATTAACTTGCGGTCCGGTTGCCGCTTTGCTTGATGGCGCGCATCGTGTTTATGTGAAAGCTAAAGATGCGGTCGGAAATTGGTCCGGGGACACGGCGCATTATTATGACTTTGAGGCTGATACAACACCGCCGACCGTTGATGCCGGCACGATTGCCGGCACGATTTATATACCGACGGCGCCGGGCGCAACTGCTTCCGATAATATTGATACGGCCGGGGAATTGACTTATCTGTGGTCATCAGTTAGCGGTCCGGGAATAATTACTTTTTCCAATGCTAATATCCTTAATCCCAATCTTTCCGCTAATACCTCCGGTACTTATGTTGCTCGTCTGACAGTTACGGATCGCTCCGAAAATTCAGATAATGATACGGTTTCATTTGATTGGAGTACAGATGTTATAGTTACTTCCGCCACGGCCTCGCCTGATCCAGCCAAAAACGGCACCGTCACCGTTACGGTTGTGTTTAACAAAACTATGGACACCGGTGTTGATCCGACTGTTAATATCACTGGCATCACCGGCGCGCCGATTACGGTTACTAAATCGACCTATTCCGGTGATACCTGGACCGGTACATTTTCTCTGACTGATAATAATGAAGATAAGACCGCCACGATTTCCGTGGCCGATGCCAAAGATATTGCCGGCAATACCATGGCCGCTAATCCCACGGCTGGCACTTTCGCGGTTGATACTGTTAGTCCCGCTCTAGCTTTCTCTAATGATGTTGAAGTTGGTCCGGTCTCAAGCGATACTATTAACATTACTGTTACGGAAACGCACCCCAATACTTCTGATTACGGATTCAGTGACGATTCCACTTGCGACGGCACCGATACCTATCCCAACTCATTTACCCCCTCGACTCCATTCACTATTTCCAGCGCCGCCAACAACGGCAAATGGATTTGCGCTCGAGCGGTTGATACCGCCGGTAATATTAGTTATTTGGCGAGTGCCAATGATTTGAATATTGATACTGGTTTACCCGGTGTCACCTCCGCCACGGCCTCGCCTGATCCAGCCAAAAACGGCACCGTCACCGTTACGGTTGTGTTTAACAAAACTATGGACACCGGTGTTGATCCGACTGTTAATATCACTGGCATCACCGGCGCGCCGATTA
>Ga0265297_10000862_pt1 | contig 80682 bp, 68 predicted proteins | sample Munlanlwell13791_FD_192502 | JGI IMG/M metagenome (GOLD analysis project Ga0265297, IMG submission 192502) | Leachate microbial communities from a municipal landfill in Southern Ontario, Canada - Leachate well 137-91 | ecosystem: Engineered > Solid waste > Landfill > Unclassified | place...
TCTCGCTTCGCATGCCGGAGACCGCCGCGGAGTACGAGGCGGTCGCCGGCGCCGCGGTCGGCTTCTCCGTGGTCTTCGAGCGCCGTCCCGCCTGAGCGTCCGCTGAGCGTCCCGAAACGGGTTTCGCCGAATTCGTTTTATAATGGATACGAAGAGGTGAAATCCATGAAATCACGCATCGTCCGCAGCCTCGCGCTGCTTGTCGCCCTGTCCTTCCTCGCCGCATGCGGCGTCGAAACCACCACCGCCGCCACCACCGCCGCCACGACCGCATCCACCGGCACCGTCACCACGACGTCCGGCTCGACCGCCGCGGTCACCACCACGCTCCGCTCGTTCACCCTGACCGAACTCGCCCAGTACAACGGCAACGGCGGCTCGACCGCCTACATCGCCGTGAACGGCATCGTCTACGACGTCACCCACGTCAGCGAATGGACCAACGGCTGGCACAAGGGCATGCATCTCGCCGGCACCGACGCCACCGCCGCGTTCGCCGACAGCCCCCACTCGGCCTCGTTCCTCAACCAGCTGACGAAGGTCGGCACCCTCGCCAGCTGACGAAGGCGCAAGAAAAAGTCCGGATTCCCGCAAGGGATCCGGACTTTTTTCGCTTTCAGCCGTCCTTCCGCCGCACGCGGCAGCGGCCGCGACGCACCTCGAGGACGAGCAGGACGACGCCGAGGACGACGATCCCGAGGGCGATGAGCTTGTATGGAAGTCCCGCGAACGGCAGGACCGCGACCGAGAGGGCGATCCCGATCGCCGCGAAGAACGAGACCACGCACGAGGTGCAGCCGTACGTGAGCATTCCGAAGAAGACGGCCGCGGACCCGAGGAACGTGCCCTTGCCCTCCCGGCCGGAGAGCTTCACGTACGCCGTCGAAAGCGTCATCATGAAGGCGGTGAGCCCGGCCATCGCGACGTTCAGGGCGACGTTCACGGCGACGAGCCAGCCGCCGTAGGCCGCGGCCATCGCCGCGTAGCCGCCGTTGAGCCGGTCGAGGACCAGGTAGATGACGGAGAAGAGGATGAAATAGGCGGCCGCGCCGAGGACCATCGGACGCTTCCGCATCATCGCCATGGCTTCACGGAGCATTCATTCCCCCTCCTTCTTCCCGAAGAGGCCGCGGTACGCGCCGTAGCCTTCGGCCTCGAGACGGTCTTCGGGGACGAAGCGGAGCGCGGCCGAGTTGATGCAGTAGCGCCGTCCGCCGCGTTCTTCGGGGCCGTCGTCGAAGACGTGCCCGAGGTGCGAGTCGGTCCCCCTGGCGCGCACTTCCGTCCGCACCATGAAGAAGGACCGGTCGGTCCTCGTCGTCACGGCGCCGAGCGGCTTTGCGAAGCTCGGCCAGCCGCAGCCGTGGTCGAACTTGTCGAGCGAGGAGAAGAGCGGTTCGCCGGAGATCCGGTCGACGTAGATGCCGGGGGCGAAATGGTCGTGGTATTCGTTGCGAAACGGCGGTTCGGTGCCGTTCTCGCGCATGACGCGGTATTGCAGCGGCGTCAGGACCTCCCTGAGCCGACGTTCGTCTTCCATGTCGATCACCCCTTCCATGATAGCACGGATCGAAACGGAATGCGGCCGTGACGCATCGGGGATGGACGCCCGGCCGTGTCGGCCGTCTTCAGGCTTGCGCGCCCTCGCGGCCGACGGCGTTGTAGATCTTCCGGAACGAGGCGCGCATCCGGATCGGGAACAGGAAGATCGCCGTGACCGAGACCAATGCGACCGAGGCGATGATCGTGCGGTAGCCGATGCCCGAGAATTCCGCGACCATTCCGACGGCGAGGCAGCCGACGATCGTGCCGACGTTCATGAGGAGGCCCTGCGCGGCGTTCAGCCGTCCGCGCATCGCGGCCGGCAGGTACGCCTGCGTCGCCGACATGCGGATGTTGAAGGAGGTGACCGCGAGCAGGCCGGAGAGGAAGTACATCCCGACCATCACGGGATAGGGCATGAAGAGGAAGCTCGCGCTGATCGCCTCGATCGCGAAGTAGACGGCGACGGCGATCGCCAGCCGCCGCTTCGGCGGATAGACGAAGGCGTAGTGGACGATCCCGCCGACGATCCGTCCGATCGAGCTCGCGGTGATGAGCCACGAGAAGTGCTGGAGCGTGAACGTCTCGTGGGTCATGAAGTACGGCATCAGAAGCAGGTCGGGTCCCGCCCACGCGATCGAGAAGAACATGAAGAGCAGCCCGATCCCGAGCAGCCCCCGGTCGGTCTTGTAGAAGCGGAATCCCTCGCGCGCGTCATGGATGAACTGGAAGCGTTCGACCGGCTTCTCGTTCAGCGTCTCGCGGATCCGCATCCGTGTCTCGAAAATCGCCGCGGTCAGGTACGTCGCGGCGTTGAACGCCATCAGGATCGCGATCCCGTGGACGTAGGTGTCGACCATGTAGGCCGCGATCGGCGTCATCACCGCGGCCGTGACCGGCCAGATCAGGCTCGAGATCGAATACGCCCGCGCGAACTGACCGTCCGGGATCGTATCCGGAAAGAGGCTCATGAAGGCGAGCTGGTAGACGGTATCGATGATTCCGAAGAAGGCCGCGAGGAGGGTGAAGACGACGACGTCGAAGAAACCGAGGAAGAGGATCAGGGCGACGAGGGTGAAGCAGGTCGCGGAGAGGAAGTCGAGGGAATAGATGATCTTCGCGCGCGAGTGGCGGTCGACGAACGGTCCCGCGAGGAACGACGTGAGCATGCGAGGGACGATGTTCGCGACCGTGAAGAGCGCGAGCGTGAGCGGCGACCCGGTCTTCTGGTAGACGAGGAAGCCGAAGCCGATGCCGGCGCAGGCGGCGCCGAGGGCGGAGATGAACGATCCGAGGGTGAGGATCGTGAAATTCCTGTTCCAGAGGCGCATCGTCCTCCCCCCTTCCTTCCGTACCGCTCTCCATTATACCGCGTTCTCCCGCGGAAACATCCCGGAACCAGGAAAAAACCGTCCGGAGACGGTTTGTCGTTCAGACGTCCGAAAGCGACATCTCGCGGTAGCCGAAGTTTTTCACCCGGCGGTGGAAGAGCGCGATCATGAAAAGCGCGATCAGGGCGGTGCCGGTGTTGGAGACGAACATCGCGTAGCCGAACGCCACCGGTCCGACGCCCAGCTTCAGGGCGACGAGGAGGGTCGGGATGCGGAGGAAGAACAGCCTGATCAGGTTCAGGATGAACGTGACCTTCGTGATCTTGAAGCCGAGGAAGAAGCCGGCGGTGATGACGATCACGGCGGAGGTCACGACCGAGAACCGCTCCCACGCGAAGATCGTCGAAACGAGCGGGACGAGGCTTGCGTCGCCGCCGGTGAAGAGAAGGGCGAAGTCCTCGAGGAAGAACGTGAGGACGAACACCCCGGCGAAGCCCAACAGGGCGGAGAGCGTCATCGCCACCCCCCACGTCGAGAAGGCACGGCGGAGCTTCCGCGCCCCGAGGTTCTGGCTCGTGATCGCGGTCGTCGGATCCTCGAACACGGATGCGAGCGATCCGGCGGCGCTGCCGGTCTTCATCGCGAGCGAGAAGGCCGCGAGCGCCGAGGTGCCGTAGGCGGTCCCGATCGCGTTCACGAAGACGCGGCCGAGGCTGAAGAGCATCTTCCCGCCGATGACCGGCAGGGCGACCCGGAAGATCGGGAGCGAATAGTCCTTCGCGTAGCGGACGTCGCGGGCGCGGACCGCGATCGAGTTGCCTCGGCGGAATAGGGCGACCGCGGCGAGGATCGAAAGCAGTCCCTGGGCGATCAGGGTCGCGACCGCGACGGCGGTCATCCCGAAGCCAAGGCCGAGGACGAACCAGGCGGACAGGGCCATCTTGACGAGCATCGCGACGACGTTGAGCGCGAGGATCATGGCGGTGTTGCCCTTGGCCCGCTCGACGCCCATGTAGACCGAGTTGAAGGCGAGGACGACGGTCGAGGCCATCTGCACGAGATAGTACCCGAGGCCGCTTGCGACGACCTCGTCGGGCGTGCTCAGGACCGCGAGCAGGGGCTTCCAGAAGACCATCACGACGATCGCGAAGACGGTGCTCGCGACGAGCGAAAGCCAGAGCATCGCGCCGGCGTGGCGGCGCGCCTCCTCGTACTCGCCGGCGCCGTAGTGGCGCGCGACGAAGACCGTGCCGGCGGCGGCGATGCCGATGCCGATCGCCGAGACGACGGCCTTGATGTCGTCGAAGATGAGGAGCGACGCGACCGCGTCGGAACCGATGCGTCCCGCGAGGATCGTGTCGAAGAAGGCGTAGAGGTAGTTGAAGACGGCGTAGACCGCGAGCGGGAAGGTGATCGTCGCGACCACGCCCCAGAGGTTGCCGCTCAGGATGAAGGATCGCCGTCGCTCTTCGCGCGGCGACAGGTTCGTCGAATCCATCGGGGCCTCCTTTCGATCGCGGGTCGGGGGGGGGGATCAGGCGGACGGATACCCGTCGTCGTCATCGTCCTCCGGTTCGACGCGCCGGCGGCGCGCGAAGTAGGGAACCTTCGGAATCAGCGCGACGGCCGCAAGCAGGCCGCAGCCGAAGCCGGCGAGATGGCCGATGACGCTGATGTTGGGGATCAGGAAGGTGATGGCGAAGTTGATCACGATCATCCGGCGGATCGCCGCGACCGACCCCGGCGTGTACCAGTGCGGGCGGACGAGGGTGATGTAGAACATCGCGGCCATGATGCCGTAGAGGGCGCCGCTCGCGCCGATCGTGAGGACGTAGGGTTTTCCGAAGAAGGCGATCACGAGGTTTCCGCCGATGCCGGCGAACAGATAGAGCGCGAGCTGGCGCGTCGGTCCGAGCGCGCGTTCCATCGCCGTGCCGAGATAGTAGAGCGCGACCATGTTCATCGCGAAGTGGAGGATGCCGCCGTGGAGAAACATCGCGGCGAGGACCCGGAGCCATTCGCCGCCGTCGGTGACGTAGGCGGGTACGAGGCCGCCGAGGCGGACGAGGTTCTCCGTCGAGAAACCGCCGAGCAGAAGCGTGGCGACGAACATCGCGACGTTCAGGACGATCAGGTCGGCGGTCACCGGCGTCTGCCGGAACAGGCGTTTCAGGAATTCGAAGATGCGTTCCATGTCATCCTCCTTTCGCGCGACCATCGCGCGACAAGAACATTATACTACGAAGCGAGCGCCGATGCACGCGCACGCTCCGGAACGCGTCCGGCCGCGCTCAGGCCAGCGGCAGGCGGAAGGGCAGCGCCGGGATCCCGTAGCCCGAGGCGAGGTTGGCGTCCTCGTTGCGGCTCCGGTATCCGTACGCCACGGCGGCGACCTGCGTCGTGTCGATCCCCTCGATGCGGATTTCGTCCTTGTCGAGGATCGTGCAGGCGACGTCCGTGCGGATGCCGTTCTTCAGGATCACCTCGACGGTCGCGACGGAAGCGGCGCTCCCGATCAGCCTGAGGCCGCGCGCGACGTGGTCGAACGCGATCGTGATCGTGGTCGCGTCGTACGCGATCGAGGCGACCGTCGGCGGCAGGAAGTCGACCGCGCCGTAGAAGAACGCGGTGTAGGCCTCCTTGCCGGCGCGTTCGCCGACGGGGATCTTCGCGACCGGATGGATCGGATCGGCCCAGGCGAACTGGCCGGCGGGAACGTTCCACGCGAGGCTCACGTCGTGGATCGGCACGAGCACCGTCGTCGCCGCGTAGCGGGGGTCCATGAGGACTTCCAACTGGGCCTGGCGGTGGTAGGCGAAGAAGACCTGCTTCGGGTTGGCGGCGGGTCCGAGGGTCGGATCGGCCCCGTCGTAGGGGGCGAGCTGGATCATCGCGAACGGCAACAACGTGCCGTCGCGGTTGAACCCGGCGCTCCAGGACTCGATCAACAGCGGGATCATCGCCAGGGAGGCGTCGTAGACGGGATCGCTCTCGCCCTGGTACCAGAGCACGCCGCCGATCGCGAATCCGAGAAGCGGCGCGATCTTCTGGTTGTAGAGCGCCGACGGCTGGTTGTAGTTGTCCCAGCCGAATTCGTTCCAATGCGCGCGCGAAAGCGTCCATCCGAGGTCGTCGATGCGATCGAGCGCGGCTTCCGAAGCCTGCATCGTCTCCCGCGGGAGCCACGAATGGAGATACGATCCGCCCTTGGCGGTGTTCAGGATCGCGACCGGCATGTCGAGGTGTTCCTCGCCGAGGAGCCGCTTCAGCTCGCGGGCGAAGGCGTAGCCGATCGCCGAGCAGTCGAGGACGCCCGCGGCGGAATCGGCGACGGTCCAGGCGCCGCCCGCGACGTCGGCCGCCGGCGAAGACGGATACGACCCGTCGTGGTCGCCGATGGCCTGATCGAAGATGCGGATGCGGGAATCGTCCGCGGCGTCCGCGAGCGCGACGCCGCCGTCCGCCTCCCGCACGGTCATGGCCATGTTCGACTGGCCGCCGGCGATCCAGACCTCGCCGACGAGGACGTCGACGATCCGGATCTCGCGGACGGTGTCGGAGACGGTGAGGACGTAGGCGTCGAACGATCCGGGGAGCGCCGCCAGTTCGAGCGCGAAGGTGCCGTCGGCGGCGACGATCGCCGCGGCCGTCTCGAAGACCGACGGATCCTGCGCAAGGACGAGCTTGGCGAGCGCGATCCCGCCCGGGGTTCCGGTCCCGAAGACGCGGATCGGCTTGTTCCGCTGGAAGACGAGATGGTCCGCGAAGATCGAGGGCAACGCGATCGGAACCGTCGGCGCGAGGTAGTCGTATTGCGAAAGGTCGAAGTCGAGGGCGATGTCGGACGTCTCGTCCGCGCGGGTCGTGCGGACCGTCGTCGACAGCGCCGTGGGAAGCGTCGTGGTCGTCGCGACCGGCGTCCCGATCGTCGTCGATGCCGTCGTCGTCCCGAGGGTCGTCCCGGGGACGCAGGCGGAAAGGGCCAGGACCAGGGCGGAAAGCGCAAATGCCAGCAGTCTTCTCATGATGTGCCTCCGTGCGCGCCGTCGGACGCGCCGCTTGTTCCATTATACCGCGAAAGCGGCGGTTGCGCGCCTCTGATTCGACGCGAAAGAAAGGACGGACCGGAGTCCGTCCGCATCACCGCGATGCGGCGTCGCGGTGCTGGAGGATGAAGGTGTCGACGGACCCGTCCTCGTGGAGGTCGACGATCCGGCCGCCCTTGGGAAGGACGGGGGCGCAGTAGTCGTAGTCGCCGGTGCAGCGGCCGAAGGCGTATTCCACGCCGTCGCGCTCGAAGGCGAAATCGTTCACGTGGTCGTGACCGTAGAAGACGGCCACGGTACGGCGGCGGACGAGCGCCTCCTCGAAGCCGAAATCGACCGGCGTGCAGGAGACGTTCTCGTTTCTCTCGCCGTGGAACCGCGTCGACCCCGGCTCATGGAACCGGCGGGCGGCGACGGGTGGAATGTGCTGGAAGACGACGCTTCCGACCGCGGTTCCGGCGGCTTCGAGGACGTCCTCGAACCATTTCACCTGATGAGGACGGACGCCGTCGTAACCCCAGGTCGGCTTCCCGTCGATCGCATAGGTCGCGTCGACGCGGGTGTCGAGCCCGAAGACGATCCAGCGCGACCCGACCTCGAGGTAGAAGTCGGTTTCGCCGCGCTCGCCGTCGACCGCGGCGACGCGAATGTTCTTCGCCCGCGCGGCGATGTCGAAGAGCGCCTTCCGCGAGACGCCGTGCTCGGCGTCATGGTTTCCGAAGACGAAGGTCCAGGGGACGCCGAGGGCGTCCATCGCGTCGGAAAGCCGCGCGTAGACGACCCTTGAGGATGCGGACATCGCCTGGTCGCCCGTGAGGAAGACGAGGTCGGGCTTCGCGAACGCGACGAGGTCGCCGATCCGGGCGAGGACGGCTTCGTCGCCCGAAACGTCCATGAGGTGCAGGTCGGTGAGCTGGAGGATGCGGAAGGGACGGCCGACGGGTGGATCGAGCCGGCCGGCAAAGCCGGGACGGACGTTCATTCCTCCACCCCCCGGCGGCGGATCACGTCGGCGTACCAGCGCCCGCTCTTCTTGACCGAGCGTTCCAGGGTGGCGAAATCGACCTTGACGATCCCGAACTTCATCTCGTAGGAACCCCATTCGAAGTTGTCGAAGAGGCTCCACGCGTAGTAGGCGGTCACGTCGACGCCATGACGGATGGCGCGTTCGAGCGCAAGCAGGTTTCCTTTGTAATAGGCGAGGCGGTCGTCGTCCCGGACGATCCCGTCGACGACGTTCTCGTCCTTGAAGGCGGCGCCGTTCTCGGTGATCTGGACCGATAGGCCCGGGAACCGCGCCTCGAGGTCGACGAGCAGGTCGTAGAGCGATTCCGGACGGACTTCCCAGCCCATCTCGGTCCGGACCGCGTCCTCGGGACAGGCGTCGCGGCTGTTCAGAAAGGGATCGTCCGGGTCGTACGCCTGGACTCCGCGCGAATAGACGTTGATTCCGAGGAAATCCGACGGATGGTCGGAAAGAAGCGCCATGTCGCCCTCGGCGACGGGCGGCTTCGCGCCGAGTCGCGCGTAGCGTTCGATCATGTCGGCGGGGTAGCGTCCCCGCAGGACGGGATCGAGGAACCAGCGGTTCAGGAAGCCGTCGACGTTCCGCGCCGCCTCGACGTCGCGCGGATCGGGGGACGCCGGATACTGGCGCGCGAGATTGAGCACGATCCCGATCTTCCCGTCGCCGTGCGGCGAGCGGCGGTAGGCCTGCACGGCGAGCGCGTGGGCGACGAGCAGATGATGCGCGATCGCCAGCTGGCGGGGCAGCGGACCGTCGTTCAGGAAGGACTCGCACCACGGTTCGTTATGCGTGTACCAGGTCTTGACGCGGTCGCCGAACCGCTCGAACAAAAAGGTCGCGTAGGCGACGTAGCGGAAGATCATGGCTCGCTCCGCCCAGCCGCCGTTCTTGGCGAAGGCGTAGGGGAGATCGCCGTGCCAGATCGTGACCGCCGGGACGATCCCGGCGGCGAGGAGTTCGTCGATCAGGGCGTCGTAGAAGGCGACGCCCTCCTCGTTGACCTTGCCTTCCCCTTCGGGGAAAATCCGGACCCATGAGATCGAGAAGCGGTAGGTTTCGAGGCCGAGCTCCTTCATCAGGCGGACGTCCGAGCGGAAACGGTGGTAGTGGTCGCAGGCGACGTCGCCCACGGGGCCGACGATGTTTCCGTCGGCGTTACGGCCGCGTTCGACGTCCCAGGCGGTCCGGCCGCGGCCGCCTTCCGCGAAGGCGCCCTCGATCTGATAGGCCGAGGTCGAGGCGCCGAACCTGATGCGTGCGGGAAACGATCGAAACATCATGCGTCCTCCCTGGCCGCCATCGTGGCGGCGCGGTCGTACTCGACTGCCGCGAAGAGGGTCGCGGCGATCCCGTAGGACCAGTCCCGATGGCGCGGGACGAGCGCATATCCGAGGTACGGGAACAGCGGCAGCGGAATCGTCGGATCGCTCACCTCGGGAAGCGAGGGTCCCGACGGCGTCTCGACGAAGGCGCCGACGACCGCCTCGAAGGCGCGGGCGCCCGCGTCGCGGTAGCGTCCGTCGAGCAGGCCGAGGCGGCTTCCCGCGAGGAAGCCGGAGGCGAACAGGGCCGTCGCCGACAGTTCGCGATAGGTGTGCGGGTGGCCGAGAACGGTCGAAAACGTGCCGTCGGACCGCTGGAACGGGAGAACCGCCGCGCACGTCTTCCGGAAGACATCTTCGATCGTCGCGCGTTCGGGATGGTTCCCGACGGTTTCGAGGATCATCGGCAGCGCAGCCACGACCCAGGCGTTCCCGCGCGCCCAGAAGATCGGCCGGCGCGGGTAGTGCGTCTTTTGCCGCACCCAGTAGCTGTGGTACCAGAGACCCCGGTCCGGATCCATCATGTACTTGGCCATCACGCGCGGCTGGCGCGCCGCGATCGCCATCAGGCCGTCGTCGCCGGTATCCCGGGCGACGATCGCCGGGAACACCGAGAACATCATGATCGAGTCGACCCAGATCGACTTCGGGTAGATCTTCCCGACGAAGCTGTTTCCGAGGTGGTTGACCGAATCCTCGATCAGGCGCGGTTCGTTCCTGACGTAGTCGAGGACCTTGTCGGCGAGGGCGCGGTGACGCTGATCGCCGGTCTTCTTCGCCACCGCCCAGGCGATCAGTCCGGGAGCGGCGGTGTCGCTCTGGTCGACGATGGGCGGGTGCGCCGCGTAATGGTCGCAGTACGCCTTCAGGAACGCGGAAAACTCGTCCGTTTTGGCATGCTCGTCGAGACGCGCGAGGGAAAACCCGAGGAGGGCTTCCCCCCACATCCATTTCATCTTCGGCGGAAACGTGTCGCGGACGCGTCGCGCCAGCGCGACCGCCCGTTCATAGTGACGATGGTCCATCGAGGGGTTCCTCCTTGCGTGTTCCGTGTATGAAATCGAGGGTGAGACGGTGGCCGCCGGCGGCGACGGACATCGTTTCGGGTTTTCTCGGCGCCGACCCGTAGGGGGACGAAAGACGCGGATAGCGGTGATCCTGCCTTACGCCGTCCACGCGCAGGCCGCCCCGACGCGACAAATCGAGCACGGGGCCGTCCGGTCCGCGCCGGAAGGTCGTACGACCGCCGCGGACCACGAGCGTCGCGGCGCCGATCGCGGCGCGGAACGCCGCGAAGGAACCGTACCCGTCCACATCGCCGACGACGACCGCGAAATGCGAACGCCGGCCGCGGAAGATCAGGTCGTGGTCGTCGGCGAACGCGCCGGGAACGTCCGACCGGATCGCCAGATAGGCGTCGCCGAGGCGGCCGATGAACCCGCGCGGGGTCGTTTCGGACTCGTCGAAGCGCGTGCGCGGGACGTGGAAGTGGACGAAATCCTGCCGCTTCCGCTCGAGGTACCCCCGCCGGACGCGCAGGTCGTAGGCGAGGAGGACGACGTCGCCGGTCGAGGCGACGTGCGGGTTGATGCCGTTGCCGACCCAGTAGGAGGGGCTGAAGTTGCGCGCCGGGTCGTCGAACATCGGACTTCCCGGGTGCGTCGAGAAGACCGCGACGCCGCCCGGCAGGGTGGCCTGCCAGAGATGCTGCTGGTCGCCGAAGAAGCCGGGTCGGTATTCCTGCGCCGCGGAGACCATGAAGCGGGCCGTCCGGTAGGTGAGGGTGTTCGCGCGCTCGATCGCGACGCCCTGGGTCGCCGGGTTCAGGATCCGGACCAGGAGCGGCAGAAGCCCGAGTCTCCTGAGGATCGGGATGTCGATCGTCTTCAGGTCGCGGAGGAAGTTGTTCTCGCGCAGGTTCCAGGCGGAGAACATCGCCATCGTCGTCGCGATCGACTCGACGTTGGTGAAGGCCTCCATCGCCCAGAAGTAGAGGCCGAGGTCGTCGAACGCCCTGTTCTTCAGCTCGCGCCGGACCTCGCGGAGGGAGAGCCCCATCGAGTCCGTCACGCGGACCGGCCCGCGATCGTTCGCAATCGCGCGGACGGCCGCGGGAATCCGGTACGACCGCGTCAGGAAGAAGAGCGCCGACAGCCGGGTCCAGTCGGGGTCGACCCGATCCTGCAGGAGGGCGTCCATCAGATCGTTCACGTCCGCGGTCGCGGGATCGCGCTTCGGTAGCTCGTAACAGCGGCCGCTGGCGGCGACGAACCGTCCCTCGAAGGAATGCAGGGCCATGTCGAGGAAGAGCAGGTCGAGGACGATCCCGGCCCGAGCCGCGACCTCGCCGTCGGCGTGGTCGGAGAGGACCGAAAGCGGTGCGACGTCCTCCTCGTAGTAGGTGTTCGAATGGAACTCGTTGAAGCCGTAGGTGAAGCGGTATCCCATCCAGCGGAGGAGCAGGACCCGCGCCTTCGCGCGGTGGACCGCTCCGGTCCGGCCGTCGTTTGAGAACGTCCGCTCCGGGAAGAGGCCGCCGGCGAGGTATTCGCAGGCGGCGAAGATCAGCTGGTGGTTCTCCGACCAGAAGCACATCCCGTCGGTTCCCGGCTCGTCCATCGCGTACTTGAAGGAAAGGATCGACGACTCGATCCGGGCGGCGGTCGGCGCGGACAGAAGGGCGCGGTAGTCGAGGAAGGTCTTGAGGAGGACGATCATGCGGAAGTCGGCGCAGTCGTGGCGGGCGTCGACGAAATCGCACAGGTCGAGGACCTGCGCTTCGTCGATCGGCTTCCCGGCGGCGAGGTCGCGGATGCCCGGGAAACACTTCGAGTTCATCTTGACGGCCATCCCGACGTCGTCGCGGACCGCCACTTCTAGAAGAGGACCTTTCCGAGTTCGGCGAGTTCCGCCTTCTCGACGGTCGAGAGGCCTTCCGGACCGACCCGGTTGCGGACCTTGAGGAGTTCGCGGACGCGCCTGCTCAGGGCGTTGGTGAGGACGTAGCGGCGCGCGAGGAACCAGCCGAGCCCCATCAGGAGGATGAAGCTGCCGGCCATCGCGATCCGGATCCCGATCAAAGCCTCGGGCAGCTGGTCCGGGATCGGGTTCGTCTCGGTCGGGTTCTGGTACCCCGTGAGTGAGAGCATCAGGCCGAACACCTGGATCGCGATCGCGGAGGAGATCTTGCGGATGAAGGTCATGATCCCGCTGTAGGAACCGGTGGCGCGGTCGACGTCCTTGAGTTCGCCGACGTCGACGGCGTCCGGGAAGATGATCCAGCTCACGAGCTGGGCGCCCGCGAAGCCGATCGCGGTGACGGCGGTGAGGGCGTAGGCGCCGGCGATCGGCCAGGCCGCCGGATAGAGGCCGACGCCGGCGAAGCCGACGAGCGCGAGCGGCAGGCCGAAGGAATAGATCGTCTTCTTGTCGACCCTGTCGACGATCTTGTGGATGATCGGGAACATGATCAGCTGGACGCCGATGAAGATCCCGAGGAAGACGGTCGAACTGCCCGACTGGAGCACGTACTTGGAGAAATAGATGATGCCCGAGCCGAGGATGTCCATCGAGATCGACTGGCAGAGATAGAGGTAGACGAGCCCGCGGAAGGCCTTGACGCGGAGCGGCCGTACGAACGCCGCCACCTCGATCTTCGTCTTCGTCTCGGTGATCGCGGCGCGTTCCTTCGTGAACAGGCCGATCAGCACGAGCGGGATCACGAAGAAGATCCCGAAGCCGACGGCGATCAGGACGTAGAACGTCGAAAGGCCGATGGCGCGGTCGGTGTAGGCGTCGAGGATCATCGTCGGCACGAGCGTGCAGACGGCAGAGGCCACCGTCGAGAAGGCGAGGCGGAGGATGTTCACGCCGTTGCGCTCGTGGATGTCGGTCGAGATCTCGGCCGAGAGCGAACTGTAGGGGATCGCCACGAAGGTGTCGACGGTGTTGTAGAAAAGCAGGGTGAGGAGCGCGTAGGCGCCGCGCGCGGCGACGCTCGTCCAGCCCCCGGTCGGCACCCAGAGCAGGCAGAAGCCGATCAAAACGGCGATCGAACCGAAGAGAATGAACGGACGGCGCCTTCCCATGCGGGTGCGGGCGTTGTCCGTGATCGCGCCGACGAGCGGGTCGCAGACCGCGTCCCAGAACTTCGAGACCATCACGATCGCGCCGGCGAACGCCGGATCGAGACCGACGATGTCAGTCAGGAAGATGAGGTAGAGGACGCTGATCAGCGCCTGCGCGCCGCCTCCGAAGACGTCCCCCCAGGCGAAGATGAGCTTCTCGCCGGTTTTCATGCGTGCGTTGTCCATCGTGAAACCTCCTCAGGGTCGATGTGCGGATTGCCAAGGGTGCGAAGATGGGCGATGCTCTTCGCCAGGTCGGCGAAGGGATCGGAACTGTTCTGTTCGATCGCGGCGTAGGCCGCGTGCGGTGCGGCCGCATCGAGCACGGCCGTGAAGTCGACGATCCCGTCGCCGAGCGCCGCGTCGACGGTGCGGATCCCGCGTTCCTCGGCGCAGTCGCGCAGATGCAGACCGGCGAGACGCGGACCGAGCCCGCGGATCCATTCCGCCGGATCGACGCCCGACCGCGCGGTCCAGTAGGTATCGACGACGATGCCGACCGCCGGTCCGGTGCGCTCCAGGAGCAGGTCGAACTTGCGTTTTTTCCCGATGCGGGCGAATTCGAAGGAATGATGGTGGAAGGCGAGCTTCAGCCCCTGGGCCGCATAGAGTTCCGCGAGGCCGTTCAGGAATCCCGCGAACCGTCCGAGCGCGGCCGCGCCGCCGAGGATCGCGCCCGTCGAAAGGACGCTCGCGACGATCAAGGGACAGCCGACGTCCTTGGCGAACGCGGCGATCGCGAAGGGATCCTCGCGGAGCCGCGACGGCTTGACCTGCATCGAGGTCACGGCGAGGCCGCTGTCGACGACGAGGCGGGCTTCCGCCGGAGTGAAGCCGATGCGCGCGAGCTCGACCGCGCCGACGCCGAGGCCGCGGATGCGGCGGAGGGTTCCGGCGAAGTCGTCCATCAGTGCGCGGCGCACGGTGTACGTCTGGATCGAGAGACGCATCTCACTCATCCTCGGTCCGGAGGTTCTCGGAATAGTTCAGGGTAAGCGTGTGGCCGCCATAGGCGAAGACGATTTCGGTAGCCTTGCGTGCGATCGATCCGCCCTGGACGTAGGCGCTCTCGAAGCGGTCGTACTCGAGGTCGACGGTCCCGCCGCCGACTTGGAAGGATGTGCCGTAGACCGCCTCGAGGAGGGTCTCGGAAACGTCGCCGTCGAGGATCGTCGCGTAGGAGACCGACGCCGCGTCGAGATCGACGGAAAGGTCGTTTCCGGCGACGCGGGCCTTGAACGCGGAGAACGTCTCGACGTCCGTCGACGAGAGTTCGATCACGAAATAGTGCATCCCCGGTCCGGACTGGACGAGGTCGTAGTCCGTCGAAAGCACGTCGGCGGCCGAGCCGCGGACGAGCATGTCGTCGCGGTTCCCCTCTGCGTCCGAGGTCGCAAAAGGAACGAACGCGAGCGGATGGCGGGAACGGATCGCGACGTGGGTCGCGCCGACGTTCCCGAAGACGAGGCCCTCGTCGAGCATCGTGAGGTCGACCTCGTCGAAGAGTTCGATCGGGAAAAAGGCGTGGGTCGTCTCGGGAATCACCATCAGCTCCATGAAGCCCGCCTTTTCGGGCGGGAAGTAGATCGCGATCGAGACGTTCTTCTCCTGGACGGCATAGGGGTTGCGGCCGTTGCCGGTCCAGTAGGTCGGGGTGCCGCTCCGGCGCGGGATCTTCGCCGGCTGGGTGGTGAAGATCGACAGGTCGTTGGTGAGGTTGATCGACTGCACCGCCTGCTGGTCGGCATAGCCTCCGGCCTCGTGGGCCTGGGCGGTGTGCATCGAGTAATGGTCGTTCACGTAGGTATAGACGTTCGCGCGTTCGATCGCGACGCCGTCGGTCGACGGCTTCAGGAGACGGCTCACCGAATCGAGCAGCCGGAAGGCGCGGAGCACCCAGACGTTGACGAGCTTGAAGTCGTTCAGAAACTCGTTCGTGAACATCCCGTGCTTCCCGATGTAGGCGATCGTGTTATCGATCGCCTCCGGATTGGTGAAGGCCTCCATCCCGAACTGCATCATGATCTGCTTGTCGGCCTGCCCGAGCAGACCCTCGCCGGCGAGTTCGGAGACGTCGAGCGACTGGCTCGACTTCACGACCTTCGCGCCGGCGGGGGCGTCGAAGATCGAAAGGATCGCGGCCGGCACGCGGTAGAACGGATGGCCGTCGCCGTCGACGGCCTCCATCATCTGCCGGAAGCAGTTGAAGAAGCCGTTGGTCGAGGTCTTCCAGCCGCCGGCGAGGTCTTCCGTCGCGGCCGGTTGGACGACGTAATCGACGTAGTTGCGCATCCGGTTCCCGACATCGTCGGAGACGCGGTTGTCGGAATACATGCGGCCGCTCGAGGAGAGGAACACGTAGTAGGTGCGTGGGTCGCCCTCGGCGTCTTCGCCCTCGTAGCGGTAACTCTGGCTGGCGAGGTCGTACCAGAGGAGGTCCATCACCATCTTCATGCGGTTGACCATCGTCGGGTCGTCGGCGAACTGGATGAAGTTCGCCATCGGTCCGACGTCCTCGGGATAGTAGTTGTTGGAATACCATTCGGTGAAGCCGTAGTCGAAGCGCAGCTCCATCCACGCGTTCACGCGCGCCGCCGCCATCGCCTGATGCGCGGCGCCGGTCTTCCCGTCGACGGCGAAGACGCGGTCGGGGAAGGTCTGTCCGACCAGATATTCGGAAACCGAGAACAGGATCTGGTGGTTCTCCGACCAGTAGCACATCGAATCCTCGCCGCCCTGGTCCATCCAGTACTTGAAGCCGAGCAGGACGCGTTCGAGTTCCGTCCGTGACGATGCCGGCAGAAGATCGCCGTACGCGAGGTACAGGCGGACGAGGGTGTTGACGCGGAAGTCGGCGACGTCGTAGCGCGCGTCGACGTAGGCGATCGATCCTTCGAGCTGCGCGTTCACGAACGTCTCGGTCAGTTCGATCCCCGCCGGCAGTCCGTCGCCGTGTTCGCGGGCGTCGTAGTAGGAAAGCAGGCGTTCGCCGCCGCCGGTGTCAAACGACGTCTCCGGCCCCGAGGGGAGGGGATCGATCCCGAGGTTGACGGCGACCTGGATCCCGACGCTGGCCAGCACCAGGACGAAGACGAGGACGAGGGAGAGGACGATGCGCTTGACGGTCTTGCGGTTTCGCTTCATGGACGGACTCCGTTCACGCGCGCCCTGCGGACTCGGTCCCAGGCGCGCCTGAGGACATTCTACCACAGGTCGAAACGCTTTCAAAGGGTGCGCGCGGAAAATGCGCGCGGAAAAAAGGGACACGCCGGCGACGTGTCCCTCAGGCGCCCGGTTTCGGGCCGTAGTACTGGTAGTAGTGGACTTCGATGTTTCCGTTGTAGAGCTTGCGCTCGCGGTCGGGCTGCCGCTTCATGAGACCGGAAAATCCCGGGTGCGAGGTCAGGATGTAGAGCGACCAGGACCCGAGCGGACCGAACACCGTCTTCATGTCGCGATAGAGGCCGTCCTGGTTCGGATCCCCGGCGAGGCGCTCGCCGTAGGGCGGATTCGAGATCAGGACATGGCGCTCGCCCTTGAAGGCGACGTCGCGGAAGTCGGCGACCCGGAAGACGATGTCCTCCGCGACGCCCGCCGCCGCGGCGTTCCGGCGCGCCGCCTCGACGGCAGCGGGATCGATGTCCGAGGCGAAGATCGAAAGGGGCGAAGACCGGTCGACGGCCGCCTCGGCCTTCGCGGTTTCCTCATCCCAGAAACGGGGGGCGAGCCAGGGCCAGTGCCGGAAGGCGAAATCGCGGCGGAGTCCGGGGGCGACGTTGCGGGCGATCATCGCGGCTTCGATCGGAATCGTCCCGGAGCCGCAGAAGACGTCGTAGAGGACGCGGTCCTTGCGCCAGTAGCTGAGGAGGACGAGCGCCGCCGCAAGCGTCTCCTTGAGCGGCGCGGCGACGGGTGCGACGCGGTAGCCGCGCTTGTGGAGCGCGATGCCGCTCGTGTCGACGGTGAGGGTCGCGACGTCGGAAAGGAGCGAGACGAGCACCTGGAAGTCGGCTCCCGTCTCGGCGAAGCGCTCGACCGGGTGGATCGTACGCAGACGTTCGACGATCGCCTTCTTGACGATGCCCTGGCAGTCGGAGATCGAGAAGAGCTTCGACTTCACCGACTTCCCGTCGACCGGGAAGCGCCCGTCGGCGGGAATGAACGTCTCCCAGGGAAGGGCCTTGGTGCGTTCGAAGAGCTCGTCGAAGGTCTCGGCGCGAAACGTACCGACTCGGAGGAGGATGCGGTCGGCGGTCCGAACCCAGAGGTTGGCGCGGACGATGCCGGCGGCGTCGGCTCTAAAGACGACCTTGCCGTTCTCGGTGGAAAGGATCTCGAAGCCGAGGTCGAGCAGTTCGCGCTTGGCGACGGCCTCAAGTCCGAAGGTGGTGGTGGCGATCAGTTCGAAACGGTCCATGGGATGTCCTCGTACGGATGACGTATCTATGATTGTAACACGAACGGACGGTTTTCCCTTCGCGTTTCGATCAATGGTGCCGGACGACCTCGAAGCGCTCGAGGGCGTAGCGTTCGCCCGGATCGATCCCGCCCTTGCGGAGCGCGATCGCGACCTGGTCTGCGACCGTGTCGACGCCCTCGAGGTCGGGGAGCAGGAGTCCGCTCCGTCCGCCCTTGCGGACGATCACGCCGTAGCGCTTCGGGTCGAGCGCCTCCGGACCCGGGATCGGCTCGGAGGGTCCGAGGACGTCGACGCCGTAGACGAGCGACGGCAGTTCGGCTTCGTTCACCGGGTCGAAACGCGGATCGCGGGTTCCTGCGGAAATCGCGTTCTGGATGATCTCGTCGGCGATGCAAGGGGTCGTCGGCGCCGTCGTGCCGATGCACCCGCGGAGCCTCCCGTCCTTCTTGAGGGTGACGAAGACGCCCGCTGCGCGGTCGGTCAGACCGGCAGGCAGAGGGTTCGGGCGCGGGATCCGGCGTCCTTTGCCCACGTACGCCTCGAGGGTTTCGCGCGCCAGCCGGACGTAGGGATCCTCGCCGTCCTTGACGGCGGCGAGCCGAAGCGTCTCGGAGCGTGCGAACGCGTCGCCGAAGGCGCGGGCGGGATCGTCCCCGACGACGTCGTAGGCGGCGACGGCGTAACCGACGCCGAACGGACCCTCGTAGGAGAGCAGTCCGCCCTTGACGGCCTTGCGGTCGAGCGCCCCCGCCATGATCAGAAACGAGCGGAGTCCACATTCGCCGGCGGCGTCGCAGAGCGAATCGTCGAACGCGAGAAAACGGCCGAAATCCGCGGATGCCATGGCTTCGGTCACGGCGTTGTCGAAGACCGGTCCCTCGGGTGCGAAGCCGTAGGGCCCGTCCTCCTTCAGCTTGTGCGAGAGGTCGCCGCTCGCGATCAGGACGACGTTTCTGCCGGTCGCCTCGACGGCGTCCCGGACGCAGGTGCCGAAGCGGTAGTGCTCGAGCGGAGACAGTCCGGAAAGCGAGATCCGGACGAGACGACAGCCGGGGTACGCGCGGTCGACGAACCAGAGCGGCACCATCGTACCGTGGTCGAGCGTCCGGCGCTTCTCGCCGAGTGGACCTGCAGGAATCCCTTCTTTCGAGGCGGCGGCGCCGATCGCGGACGCGAGCGTTTCGTCGTAACTGACGCGGAAGCGGACCGATTTGGCGCCGAACTGGCCGAGGTCGCCTTCGGCTTCGGCGCCGGGCGAGACATGGATGTAGTCGGCGTAGTTCACCGAATGGGGCGAGATGAGGACAATCGTCTCGGGTTTCAGACGTGCAATCCTTGACGCGACGTCCCCGTAGCCGGCGACGGTCGACGCGATCTTGGCTTCCTCCCCCCTCCCGACGGCGGGGACGATCAGGGGCGGATGCGGGACGATGTAGGCGGCAAGCAAAGGCATGGGGTTTCTCCTTTCGCGTTCAGACGTTTCCGAGGTGGATCGTCGTGAGGCCGGCGGCGCGGCCGATCGCCTCGGCGCGGCGGAGGGTCGCAAGCGGCGTGGGCGGCGTCGCGAACATCTTCCACGCCGGGAAGAAGCGCGTGACGTGCCAGGGGATCGCGGGGCCGGCGGTACGGACGAGACCGTCCGCCACGGCCTTGAGGTCGGCGTCGGAATCGTTCACGCCGGGGACGACGAGGGTCGTCGCCTCGACGTGCACGCCGGCCGCTCGCATCGCCCCGACGACGTCGAGGACGGGTTCGGCGGCGGCGCCGCAGTACTGCTCGTAGACGCGGGAGGCGGGTCCCTTGACGTCGACGTTGGCGGCGTCGAGCCACGGCAGGATCGCCGCGAGCGTCTCCGGCGTCATGTAGCCGTTCGTCACCCAGACGTTCCTGAGGCCGGCCTCCCGGGCGAGCTTCATCGTGGCCAGGGCGTATTCGACGAAGATCGTCGGTTCGGCGTAGGTGTAGGCGATCGAGGGACATCCCGCCGCCAGCGCGCGGCGGACGTGTTCCGCGGGTTCGACGGGTTCGCCGGCGATCGGACGGGCCGGCTTGGGGTTCTGCGAGAGGTCCCAGTTCTGGCACCAGGCGCAGCGGAGGTTGCAGCCGACGGTGGCGAAGGAGTAGATCCGCGTTCCCGGCAGGAAATGAAAAAGCGGCTTCTTCTCGATCGGATCGACCGCGGCGGCGGCGGTGAGACCGTAGTTGAGCGCATCGAGCGTCCCGCCGCGGTTCTCGCGCACGCCGCAGACGCCGCGCCGGCCCTCCGCGATCGTGCAGCGGTGCGGACAGACGCCGCAGCGGACGGATCCGTCCGGCAGTTTATCGTACAGCATCGCTTCGACCATCGTCCTCGCCTCCCCCTCCATTATAGCGCGGCCGACGCCGTTTTCAACCGTCCGGACGGAAATGCGCCGACATGGTAAAGAAAGGCGGGAAGTCCGAAGACTCCCCGCCGCGGTTCACAGGCCGCACTTGAGCTGCGCGTTGCAGTTGGAACAGGTGTTGCAGCCGCCGATGTCCTCGACGGTCCCCTCGCCGCAGATCGGGCAGATGTCGCCGATCTCGACACCGATGTTCCTGCCGGCCTTCGAGCGGAGATGGATCTGCGAATCGGATTCGACGGGGACGTCGCGCTTTTCGACCTGCACGCCGAGATCGGCGAGGTCGAGCTGGACGTTCTGCGGTTCGTCCTTGTAAAGGGTGAGGACCTGGGCGTCGCGACTGCCGTCGACGTAGACGGTGCCGCCCTTCGCGCCGTGCTTGTAGAGGTAGGTGTAGAGTTCCTCGACCTGTTCGACGCTGTAGCCCTTCGGGGCGTTCACCGTCTTCGAGATCGACGAGTCGACCCAGCGCTGGATGATGCACTGCACCGTCGCGTGTTCCCTGGCGGAGAGTTCCATCGCCGAGACGAACGTGTTCGGCAGCTTCTTCCCGCGCCATTCGGGGTGGAGGGTAAGGTAGTGCTCGACGATCGGCGCGTCGACTTCCATGAACTTGCCGAGGCGTCCGCTGCGGAAGTACTTGAAGGCGAAGTACGGTTCGAGGCCGGTCGAGACGCCGACCATCGTGCCGGTCGAACCGGTCGGGGCGATCGTCAGGAGGTGGCTGTTGCGGATGCCGTACTTGAGGACGCCCTCGCGGATCTCCGGCGGCATCCGCCGCATGAATCCCGACTCGATGAACTTCTGGCGCGAACCGTACTGGTCGAGGAACGGGAAGCTGCCCTTCTCGCGGGCGAGCTCGATCGAGGTCCGGTACGCGTTCACGGTGATGAAGCGCATCAGCCGGTCGACGAACTCGTTGCCCTTCGGACTGCCGTAGCGGACGTCGCAGTAGATGAGCAGGTCGTGGAGACCCATGATGCCGAGGCCGACGCGGCGTTCGCCGAGCGCCTGCTTCTTGTTCTGCGCGAGGAAGTAGGTGGTGCGGTCGATGACGTTGTCCTGCATCCGGACGGAGACGGCGATCGTCGCGGCGAGCCTGTCCCAGTCGACGTCGCGGGTTTCGTGGTTCGCCATGTTGGCGAGGTTGATCGCGGCGAGGTTGCAGACGGCATAGGGGGCGAGCGGCTGCTCGCCGCACGGATTCGTGCATACGACCTTCTGGCCGTAGCCGACGGCGTTGGTCATGTCGTTGGCGTTGTCGATGAAGAAGATGCCCGGCTCGGCCGAATAGGTGGCGCAGATGTTGATGAGATTCCACAGTTCGCGGGCGCGGATCGTCTTGTAGACGCGCACGCCGTAGCCCATCTTCGCCCATTCGCGGACGTCGCCGACCTGATGCCACTTCTCGTCGTACGCGGCCTTCTCGCCGGCCGAATAATGGTCGATGTCGGGATAGCGCAGGTCGTAGTCGAGGTCCTTCTCGACGGCTTCCATGAAATCGCGGGTGATCGCCACGGAGATGTTCGCGCCGTTGAAGTACTCGGGGTTCTTGACTTCGTAACGGCCGCCCGCAAGGTACAGTTCCCGCACGCGGTTCGCGGTCGCGGGCTTGAGGCGTCCGGCCGATTCCTGCTCGACGTCGCGAAGCGTCTGGAACATCTCCATCTCGTCGTCGGTGAACGGGATGAACTTCAGCTTGTTCTTCGCCTCGCGGACGATGTCCTCGTCCTTGATGTTCTTGATCAGGAAGTGGAGGATCTGGACATTCTGCATCTTCGAAACGATGAACTCGATGATGTCCGGATGCCAGCAGGCCATCATGATCATCTGCGCGCCGCGGCGCGAGCCGCCCTGTTCGACGAGGTTGGTGAGCTGCGAAAGGTCCTGCAGCCAGCTGACGGCGCCGGAGGACTTGCCGTTCACGCCCTTGGCGAGCGAGTTCTTCGGGCGGAGCGTCGAACCGTTCGTGCCGACGCCGCCGCCGCGGGACATGATCTCCATGACCTCCTGGCGGTGTTCCGAGATGCCAGAGCGGGAATCCCGCACGTAGGGCATCACGAAGCAGTTGAAATAGGTGACCGCGCTCTGCGAGCCAGCGCCGAAGAGGACCCGGCCGGCAGGGACGAGGTTGAGTTCGGCGATCTCCCTGTAGAAGGCCTGGAAGGATTCTTCGGTCTCGCCCTGGCCGAGATTGGCGGCGACGCGTTTGGCGACCTGCTCGAAATAAAGCTCCATCGGCTTGTCCACGGTGTTCTTGAGGCGGACGACGTCCCCCGCCTCGTTCGCGTCGATCGCGATCGGCGCGTACTCGTCTTCCAGACGGATGTGGACGTGGTCGCCCTCGATCCGGGTGACGAAGCCGATGCCACGGGTCGGAAACTTCGGATCGTCCTTGACCACGCAGACGACGAGGTCGCCTTCTCCGAGGGTGATGTGGTTGATGTCCTTCTGGGTGTAGCGGTCGAGCATCACCAGGCGCGACACGCCTTCGAAGGTGCGGGACATCGACGGATCGATCAGGAAGAGATGCGGAAAGAGCGCACGGATGTCGCGGTTCAGTTTCTCGATCAGGGAGGCCGGGTACGAGTGCATGGTTGGGTTCCTTTCCAAGGCGGCGTGGTTTGGGGAGCGGCGTCGTGGTCGCTATCCGTGAATTGAGGAAAAGGCGACCTTTTTTCGCACGTCGAGATCGATGAATGGAGGGTGCTCGTCGACGGTGGCGGGCGTATGGATAGAATTATACTACGACCGTTCAACGGCGACAACAAGAAAGCGCGAAAAAAGCCGATGAAACAGAAGACAAAAAATACGGATGCCCTCTATAAGAGGCATCCGTCGGAATCCGACTGGTGTGCCCACCGAATCCCGTCCGCGAAAGGTCACGATCGCGGTGGCGGCCGGTCCCGCCCCCTCCTCATCCGCATGTCGTCCGTCGCGTCGGGACGGACGGCATGTCGTCGGAACGGGGAGCGCGCGAATCGCCCGCATTCTCGTCAAGGTAGTTGCCGTCTTGAAGAAAATGGAGTAGAATGAAAGCATCGAAACGTTTCGGAGGCCCTCACATGAATCTGATCGAACGCGAACTCAGGCAATCCTTCGACTTCTTCTGGGAACAGGCGAATCGCGATCCCGACAGTCCCGGTTACGGACTCGTCGTCGACGACACCGGCAAACCCGACATCGCCTCGATCGCATCGGTCGGTTTCGGGCTTTCGGCGATCGTGATCGGCGTCGAGAACGGCTACATCACCCGCGCCGAGGGTCTCGACGCGGCGCGTCGGACGCTTTCGACCTTCGTCTCGACGATCCCCGAATTCAAGGGGTTCTTCATGCATTTCACGATGATCCGGACCGGTCTTCCCCGCCGAAAATGCGAGTATTCGACGATCGATACGGCGATCTTCCTGAACGGCGCCTTGACATGCGACGCCTATTTCGACGACGCCGAGATCCGTCGCCTCTTCCGCCTCGTCTATGACCGCGTCGACTGGAACGCGTTCGTCTTCGACTACAAGGGCAACCCGACCTTCCGCATGGCCTACAACCCCGAGGAGGGCGGGGACTACCGCCAGCACAGCCGCGATCCCTGGATCTGGCAGTGGGAAATGACCGCGGAACAATTGTCGCTATACTTCCTCGCCGCCGGGTCGGACGCCGTTCCGGCGACGCTCGCCAAGGCCCTTTACGACGGCTTCCGCAAGCCGCGCGGCAGCTACGCCGGCATCGAGTACGTCTATTCGCCCGGCAACGCGCTCTTCGTCTACCAGTATTCGCACGCCTGGATCGACTTCTCCAGGATCCTCGACGCCGACGGCTTCGACTGGGCTGAAAACACCCGCCGCGCGACCTACGCCAACCGCGAATGGTGCATCCGCCACGCCGACCGCCATCCGATCTTCGGCGAGGACATGTGGGGCATCACCGCCTGCCTCACTCCGAAGGGATATCGGAACCAGGGCGCCCTGCCGACGGACCTGCTCGACCATCCGGACGGACATACCGAAGGCGTCGTGCCGCCGTCGGGTCCCGCGGGATCGATCTGCTTCGCTCCCGAAATCGTCATCCCCGCCCTCGAGCACATGGCGAAGACGTATCCCGCCGCCCTCGGACGGTACGGCTTCACCGACGGCATCGCCCTGACGAAGGACGGACCCTGGGTCGCGAAGGACTATATCGGCATCAACAAGGGCATCACCGTCCTGATGCTCGACAACTACCTCCACGGCACGATCTGGAAACTCACCATGAACCATCCGCTGATCCGCCGGGCGATCGCCAAGCTCGGCTTCACGGAGCGGTGACGGCGCCATGGCCACGATCAAGGACGTCGCGAAAGCGGCCGGAGTGTCGATCTCCACGGTCTCCTACGCCCTCAACGCCGACCCCCGCATTCCGGAGAAGACGGCCGCCGTGATCCGCCGGATCGCCGGCGACATCGGCTATTTTCCGAGCGCCGCCGCGCGCAACCTGAAGAAGCGGACGACGCAGACGATCCTCGTCGCGATCTCCGACTTCGGCGGACCGGTCTACCACAACCTCCTCGACGGGATCCACCACGAACTCGCCAAATCGAACTACACGATGATCGTCTCCACCGGCGTCTCCTCCGAGAACCTCCTCAAGGAACGCTCGGCGGACGGCGCGATCATCGCCGACATCCACATCGCCGACGAGACCCTCGCCAAGGTCGCGATGAACTTCCGCCCGATCATCGTCCTCGACCGTCGCATCGACGTGCCCGGCATCGTCGACATGACGATCGACAACGAACGCGCGATGGCCGACCTGACGCACGAGGCGATCGCCCGGGGCTACCGGCGGATCGCCTACGTCCACGGCGTCCGCGAGACCTACGACGACACCGACCGCTTCGCCGGCTTCCGCCGGGCGATGCGCGCCGCCGGCGCCGGAATCTTCGCCGAATACTGGGGAACCTTCACGAAATCGTCCGGCCACGAGGTCATCGCCGCCCTGCTCGAGGCGAAGGCGACGCTGCCCGACATGTTCGTCTGCGCCAACGACGAAATGGCGATCGGCATCATGGACGGCCTGTCCGAAGCAGGACTGCACGTCCCCGAAGACGTCGGCGTCTCCGGCTTCGACGACATCGAACTCGCCTCGTATTACCGCCCCGGTCTGTCGACGATCCGCATCGACCATTCCGCCTGGGGACGTGCGATCGCGGCCACCGCGGTCGCGATCCTGCAGGGCAAGGACGCCGACGTCCACAAGCAGCAGGGCGTCATCATCCTCCGCGAATCCTTCTGACCGGCTTTTAAAAAGCCGGTGTTTTTTTCGTTTGAAAAGCGTTGAAAGCGCTTGTAAATCTCCAATCGATATGTTATAATTTAATCGAAATGTTATCGAAACGTTTCGATAAACGAGGAGGCAAGGACATTGCTCGCGAATAAATACGGCCACTTCACCGCCGACGGGAAAGAATACGTCATCGTCAACCCCAGGACGCCGAGACCCTGGGTCAACGTCGTCTCCAACGGCGACTACGGCTTCGTCGTCTCGCAGACGGGCGGCGGCTTCTCCTGGCGGGGAAACGCCGAGCAGAACCGCCTGACCCGGCTCTACCAGGACCTGATCAAGGACAACTACGGCAAGTACTTCTACCTTCGCGACCGCGACAGCGGCCGCTTCTGGTCGCTTTCGTGGATGCCGACGCAGACGCCTTACGAGACGTTCTCGGTGCGTCACGGCGTCGGCTACTCGGTCTTCGAATACCAGGTCGAGGAGGTCCATTCGACGATGCGCTTGTTCGTCGTCCCGAACCAGCCGCTCGAGATCGTCGAGATCGCCGTCACGAACCGGTCGTCCCGTCCGAAGCGCCTGGATCTGACGAGCTACTTCGAGTGGGAGGCGGCGATCCATCCCGACGCCCATCGCGAATTCCACAAGCTCTTCATGGACACCGCCTTCGATCCGTCGCTGAACGCGATCAAGCTGAAGAAGTACATGTGGGGCTTCGGGGACAAGAAGGGCCTCCACAACAACGTCGACTGGGACTACACCGGCTTCCACGCGGTCTCCGAACCGGTCTCGTCGTTCGATACGGACAAGGAATCGTTCCTCGGGATGTACGGCCGCGAGGATTCGCCCAAGGCGATGCGGGAAGAACGGCTCGCGAAGAACCAGGGCCGCTTCGGCGATCCCGTCGCCTCGCTGCGAAACGACCTCGCCCTCCAGCCGGGCGAGACGAAGACGATCGTCTACACGATCGGCTGCACGACCCTCGGGAAAAACGAAATCCCGGGGATCGAGTCCGTCTTCGAGGATCCGGATCCGCTGATCCGCAGATACACGAGCGTCGAGGGGGCGCGAACCGCTTTTTCCGAACTCGAGGCCTTCTGGGCCGGACTGCTGGGCGGCGACGAGGCGAAGACCCCCGACCCCGCCTTCGACATCATGACCAACACCTTCGCCAAGTACCAGGCGATCTCCGGACGCCTGTGGGCCAAGACCGGCTATTACCAGACGTCCGGCGGCTACGGCTTCCGAGACCAGCTCCAGGACTGCCAGATCTTCCTCGAGGCGACGCCCGAACTCGCCAAGAAGCAGCTCCGGATGCACGCCGCGAAACAGTTCCAGGCCGGCGACGTCTACCACTGGTTCGTCACCTTCCAGGGATGGGGCCCGCGCGGGAACTGTTCCGACGACCTCCTCTGGCTGCCCTTCATCCTCGATTCGTACCTCGAGGAGACGCTCGACTTCCCCTTCCTCGACGAGAAGGCCCCCTTCCTCGACGGCGGCGAGGCGACGATCTACGAGCACGCCAAGCGCGCGATCCAGAAGTCGCTCACCCGCTTCTCCGCCCGCGAGGTCCCGCTCATGGGATCGCACGACTGGAACGACGGCCTTTCCGCCGTCGGTCCCGAGATGAAGGGGGAATCCTTCTGGATGTCGTGCTTCCTCTACATCATCCTGAAGCGTTTCTCCCGTCTGTCGACGATGCGGGGGGATGACGCCTTCGCCGCCGAGATGCTCGCGAAGGCCGAGACGATCCGGCGCACCTTCAACGAGTTCGCATGGGACGGAGAATGGTACCGGATGGCGACCACCGACGCCGGTCTCGTCCTCGGTTCGAAGGACAACGACGAGGGCAAGATCTTCCTGATGCCGAACGCGTGGGCGATCATCGGCGAGCTGATCCCGGCCGATCGCCTCAAGACCGTCGTCCGGTCGATGGAGAAGCTCCTGCTCCGCGACTATGGCACCGTCCTCAACTATCCCGCCTTCACCCGGCCGCGCACCGACGTCGGCTACGTCACCCGGTACGCCCCCGGACTCCGCGAGAACGGCGGCGTCTACACCCACGCCGCCACCTGGGCGGTCACGGCCTTCGCCAAGGCGGGTCGCAACGACCTGGCCTACCGCGCCTTCCGCGGAATCTGTCCGCCGAACCGCACCGTCGATCCCGACCGCTACGTCGCCGAACCCTACGTCACCTGCGGGAACTCCGACGGACCGATCTCGCCCAACTACGGACGCGGCGGCTGGACCTGGTACACGGGCTCCGCGCAATGGCTCCATCGCGTCGCCGTGCGCGACATCCTCGGCGTCAAGGCGACCTACGAAGGCCTCGCCGTCGAACCGCACGCGCCTTCCGAATGGAACGAGTACCGCTACCGCCGGATCTTCCGCGGGGCCGTCTACGAGTTCCAGTTCGTCCGCGGCCTGAAACCGTCGATCGTCGTCGACGGCGCTCCCGCGGACGGGATCCTGCTCCCCGATTTCCGCGACGGCCGGACCCATCAGGTCCGCGTCGTCTTCAAGTGACACAGCGGCCGTTTGGCACGCGTAAAGGAGAATGAAGCAGATGAAACGCATCCTCAGCCTCGCCCTCGTCATCCTGTTGTCCGCCGCCGTCGTCGCCTGCGAGACGGCCACCACCCTCCCGACGACGCAGCCGGCCACGACCACGAACGCGACCACGGCGGCGACGACCACGGAGTACCACGAGCCGGTCACGCTCTCGTATGCCGCGTGGAACCTCGGTGCCGCCATATCACCGAATCCAAACCTCGAGCGGCTCATGCTCGACGCCTTCGAGGTCGAGTATCCGTGGATCACCGTCGACATCCTTGAGCGCCCGAAGGTTCCGGATCAGACCGGAACCGGCGAGATCGACCAGAACTGGAACGAGTTCCTCGGTGCGAACGCGACCCTCGGGACCCTGCCCGACGTCTACTTCACCGACTCGGTCGAGACGACCATCATGAACAACTGGTCGCTCGACGTCGCCGACCTCGTCGCCGACGACCCCGAATACCTGAACATCTCCGAAGACCTCCGCAACGCCGCCAACTTCGGCGGCCACGTGATGGCGGTCCCCTATGCCGTCTACTACTTCGGCTACTTCATCAACAAGACCCTGTTCGAGGATCAGAACGGCGACCAGCCGCTCTTTACGGACACCTGGGACGAGTTCGCCGCGAAGGTCGCCGACGTCGCCAGCCAGAACGTCACGACCGGCAACGGCATCGCCGGCATCTGCGGGATCGACCGTCTGCCCGAATGGTTCCCGGCGCAGCTGAACGGCGATCTCGGGTGGTACACCTACGACGGTTCGCTTCTGCACCTCGACGGACCGGAGTTCGAGGACACCCTCGACATGTACGAAGCGCTGATGGCGAACAAGAACTACGTCTACGACGCCCTGACCGCCGACGAGAAGATGGCCGCCTTCGGGACCACCGGCACCTGGGAGACCTCGAAACTGCTCGCCTACTGGGAGTACACCCCGATCATCGGCTCGATGATCGACCTCGGCTTCGACGTCGACTTCATCGGTACCCCGGGCACCGAAGACTCCCACAAGATTCCGGTCGTGCTCGACCTGATGTGCCTCTCTTCGCAGACCGACCATCCCGAGGAGGCGTACCTGCTCGCGAAGTGGATGAGTTTCGGCAAGGACGGATATCTGAAGCGCATCGAGATTTCCAATGAACAGGTGGAAATCGCGCAGAACGATGACGATCCCGCCACCAACTTCCATCCCCTGAACATGACGCCGCTTCAGCCCGACGAGGAGATGCTCGACGCCTTTTTCGGAATCTACGACACCTTCGACGAGTTCCGCAAGGTCGTCGAATACAGCGACTACATCATCGAACCGAACAAGTACGTTCCCGGATACATCAAGGCCCGCTGGACCGGCGTGTACAACGCCACGACGACGCTCGGCGACGTCTTCAGCGGCGTCATGAACGGTTCGCTCAACTACGCCGACGTCAAGACCGTCTGGAACCAGAAGGCCAACGACGCCCTGACGAATGCCCGCGAGGCCGTCTTCGAACAACTCGGAATCGTCGGATAAGGAACCCAAACTAAGTCCCACCTTCGGGGTGCGCCGTGACCAAGAAATGCCTGTCGATGTTCCTACTGATCCTCTTCTGCGCCCTCGGCGCCGGTTCCCGGACCGGCGTCGTTTCGGCGTCCGAAGGGGGCGCGGGGATGCCGGCGACGGACTTGGCGGGCAGCTATCTCGAAGCGCTCGAGGAACGGGAGGCGGACGTCTACGCCGACAACTCCGGATTCGCGGTCACGATCGCCCCGGACCTCCTTGAGGGCGCCGTCGCGGCCGCCGACGCACACGGCTACCACGGTCCTGCGGCGACCTGGGGGGAGGACGGAGAGGTCGCGTTCGACGTCGCCGTTCCGAGCGACGGACTCTACCGCTTCGCGCTCGACTTCTTCCCGCTCGACGACGACCACCTCGACTACGAGCTGGCCGTGTCCGTGAACGGCGTGCAGCCGTTCTCGGAAGCGGGTCAGATCATCCTCTACAAGATCTGGGACGGCGGTCAGACGTTCGCGGTCGACCGCTACGGCAACGATTTCTACGCATCGCAATCCGTCATCGCCGAATGGACGCGACAGGCGTTCCAGGACCCGATGGGCTTCTATACCGAACCGCTCTCCTTCTTTCTGGAAGCCGGGACGAACGTGGTGACGTTCCGGCTTCTGAAGGGGGAGTTCCTGCTCGGCGACGTGACCGTGACCGGTCTCGCCGATCCGATTCCCTACGCGCAGTACGCCGCCGGCGCGGCCCTCGCCGCGACCACGGACGTGATCCTCGTCGAGGCCGAGACCCCCGAGGCGAAGAACTCCTCGTCGATCCAGGCGGGGGTTTCCCGCGACCCGGGCGTCACCCCGTTCGAAGTCTCGATCCTGAAGCTGAACATCCTCTCCGGCACCAGCTGGAACTCGGAACGCGAGACGGTGACCTACGCCGTCGACGTCCCCACGGCGGGATTCTACCGCCTGACGTTCAAGGCGCGGCAGGCGACCTACGCCAACGCCGCCGCCTTCCGGACGATCCGCATTAACGGCGCGATCCCGTTCGCCGAGGCCGTCGCGATCCCCTTCCCGTACAGCCGCGGTTGGACGAACGTCACCCCGTCGGACGCGACCGGAAATGCCTACCTCTTCCGTCTGGACGCGGGACGTAACGAGATCTCCCTGTCGGTCGACCTCTCCATGTACCGCGCGACCTACGCGACCATCCAGACGATCCTCCGCGAAGTCAACCAGCTCTCCCTCGACGTCCGCAAGCTGACCGGCAACCAGGTCGACGAGGACCGCGACTGGTCGATCGTCGACTACATGCCCTCGGTCGAGTCCGACCTGCGGGCGATGGCCGCGGCGCTGTCCGCGGAAATCGGACGCGTCGACGCGATGAACGGTTCGACGCGCCGGTCCGAGATCGAATCTTCGCTGGCCATCTGCGTGCGCAACCTGAACGTGCTCGCCGACAAGCCGGACGAGATCCCGAAGAACATCACGATGCTCTCGGCCTCGTCCTCCTCGATCGCCTCGATCCTCGGCCAGGTCGTCGCGATGCTCGTCGACAACCCGCTCGATCTCGACCGGATCTACGTCCACGGCGCGGCCGAAGTCCCCGCCGCGGAGGCCGGATTCCTCCAGAAGGCCTGGCTCGCGGTGCGCCGCTTCTTCCTCTCGTTCTTCGAGGACCGCTATTCCGACCTGCCCGCCGAAGGCGAACTCGAGGTCTGGGTGAACCGGTCGAAACAGTACGTCGACCTCATCCAGAAACTCGCCGACGAGCGGTTCACGACCGCGACCGGCATCCCCGTCAAGGTGTCCGTGATGTCCTCCGAATCGAAGCTGATCCTCGCCAACTCCGCCGGGCGCAATCCCGACGTCGCCCTCGGAATCGCCTCCTGGATGCCCTACGACATGGGCATCCGCGGCGCGGTCTACGACCTTTCGGCGTTTTCGGATGATCCCGGATTCGCCGAGACGCTTTCCCTCTACCATCCCGAAGCGCTGATCCCGATGGTGTATGACGAAGGCCTCTACGGTCTTCCCGACACCGAGAACTTCTACGTGCTCTTCTACCGCGCCGACATCCTCGAATCGATCGGCGTCGGCATCCCGGACACCTGGGAGGACGTCACCGAGATCCTGCCGGTGCTCAAGCGCTACGGCCTCGACTTCTACATCCCGCTCTCGGGCGCGACCTCGCTCAAGGCGTTCGACGCGACCCTGCCGTTCCTCTTCCAGTACGGATCGAGCGTCTATGACGCCGATGCCTTCGGCAGCGCGATCGACGATTCCGCGTCGATCGGGGCGCTCACGATGATGACCGAACTCTACACGATCTATTCGATGGACGTCACCGTCTCGTCGTTCTACAACGACTTCCGGCTGGGCACCTGCCCGATCGGCGTCGGCGACTTCGGGATGTACGTGACGCTCCTGAACGCCGCTCCCGACATCCAGGGGCTCTGGCGGATCGCGCTCCTTCCCGGCGTCGAGAAGAACGGCGGCGACGTCGACCGGAGCGCCCCCGGGGCGGCGACGGCGAACATCGTCTTCAAGAACACGGAATCCCCCGACGAGAGCTGGGCGTTTCTGAAGTGGTGGGCCTCGACCGCGACCCAGGTCGAGTTCGAGAGCCTGCTGCTGTCGACCCTCGGGCGCTCGTACCTCTGGAACGCGGCGAACCAGGAGGCCTTCATGGCCGCCGGCTACGCCGACGCAGACGTCGCGGTGATCGCCGCGCAGTGGGACTGGCTCCGCGAACTGCCCAAGGTCCCGGGATCGTACCAGGTCGAACTCGAAATCTCCAACCTCTGGAACAGCGTCGTCCTCGAGCGCGCCAACCTGCGCGTCGAACTGAACGACGCGGTCATCCGCGCCGACAAGGAGATCCGGAAGAAGATGGCCGAATTCGGATACATGGACAAGGCGGGCAACGTCCTGAAGCCGTACGTGAAGGCCACGCGGTCGCTGATCGACGCGTGGCGCGGGGGAGGCGGAGACGCATGACGAACGCCCAAGCCGTCCCGACCCGTTCCCCGCTCGCGGAACGCGGTCTCCTCTTTTCGCGCCGGAAGGTTCGCGACTCCCACCCCGTCGCCTATCTGTTCGTGCTCCCGTATGCGCTCATGTTCACGATCTTCATCGTCGTGCCCGTGTTCGCCGCGATCCTGCTTTCGTTCACCTACTTCGACACCGTCCGCTTTCCCGAGTGGGTCGGCTTCGAGAACTACATCAACATCCTCACGAACGACGTCGAGTTCATGCAGTACGTGGTTCCGAACACGCTCCGCTACGCCGTCGTCGTCGGTCCCGGCGGATACATCCTGTCCTTCCTGATCGCGTGGATGCTCGCGCAGCTCACGCCGAAGGTCCGCACCGTCCTCGCGCTCGTCATCTACTCGCCGTCGCTCACCGCCGGCGTCACGATGACGGTCCTCTGGAAGGTGATCTTCGCCGGCGACGAAACGGGATACCTGAACATGTTCCTGATGAACCTCGGCGCGATCAACGAACCGATCGCCTGGCTCACCTCGGCCGACACGCTCATGCCGATCATGATCGGCGTGACCCTGTGGAGTTCGATGGGCGTCGGCTTCCTGGCGATGCTCGCCGGCATCCTGAACGTCAACCAGGACCTCTACGAGGCCGGCTACATCGACGGCATCAAAAACAAGTTCCAGGAAATGATCTACATCACGATCCCCACGATCAAGCCGCAGATGCTCTTCGGCGCGGTCATGGCGATCGTCGGCACCTTCGGCTCCTCCGGCATCGGTGTGGCGCTCTCGGGGTCCAACCCGACGCCGCAGTACGCCGGCCAGCTGATCGTGAACCACATCGAGTACTTCGGCTTCAACAAATACGAAATGGGCTATGCGGCGGCGCTTTCGGTCATCCTGCTTCTCTTCATCTACGCGGTTTCGCGGTTCGCGTTCCGCCTCTTCGGGAGCAAGGACGAATGAGCTCCCGGTTCCAGGCGACCAAGATCAACCCGAAGCGCTTCCACCCCGCCCAGCTGCGCTACCTCGCCGTGCTTCTGCCGATCGCGGCGTTCATGGTCCTTCCGCTCCTCTTCATCGTCAACCACGCCTTCAAGCCGTTCGACGAGCTCTTCGCCTATCCGCCGCGCTTCTTCGTGACGCGGCCGACGCTCGCGAACTTCGCCAACCTCTTCGCCGTCACCGGCACCTCCGGGATCCCGATGTCGCGCTACCTCTTCAACTCGATCGTCGTCACCGCCCTCGTGATCGTGGCGAGCGTAATGATCGCGACGATGGCCGGCTACGCGCTCTCGAAGCTCCACTTCAAGGGCAAGCGCGCGATCAACGAGATCAACACGATCGCGCTCATGTTCGTCGGCGTCGCCGTCACGATCCCGCGCTACCTCGTCGTCGAGAAGCTCGGCCTGATCGACAACTTCGCGATCCACGTCCTGCCCTACCTCGCGGTCCCGGTCGGCCTCTTCCTCGTCAAGCAGTTCATCGACCAGATCCCGAACGAGCTGATCGACGCCGCCCGCGTCGACGGCGCGAACGACTGGCAGATCTACCGGAAGATCGTCGTCCCGCTCGTCAAGCCGGCGATCGCGACGATCATGATCCTCTCCTTCCAGTCGGTCTGGAACTCGGCGGACACGTCCGCGACGTACATCAACCGCGACACCCTGAAGACGTTCGCCTTCTACATGGGGACGCTCACGACCAACACCAACGCCGTCGCCGGCCAGGGAATGGCCGCCGCGGCGTCGCTCATCATGTTCATCCCGAACCTCGTCATCTTCATCATCATGCAGAGCAAGGTCATGGACACCATGGCCCACTCCGGGATCAAGTGAGGACGCCGATATGAAGAAGACCCTCCTCGTCGTCCTCGTCCTGCTCTCGTCGCTCGCCTTCGTCCCGCTCCTCAGGGTCGAGGCGGACACAGCCTTCTGGCACGACCACTATCCCTACGACACCTACACCGTCGACTACCGCGGCACGCTCACCTACACGCAGACCGCGTACGTCCCGCTCGGCGTCCTGAACGAACCCGGGACGCTTCTCACCCCCGAAGACCTGTTCATCAAGGACGGACTCGTCTACGTCGCCGACGGCGGCCACAAGCGCGTTGCCGTCTTCGACGCCGACGGAACCCTCGTTGCCGAGATCGGCGCGGACGTCCTCGACGTCCCGACGGGCGTCTTCGTCTCCGACGAATTCGTCTACGTCGCCGACAAGGGCGCCGCGCTCGTCTTCAAGTTCGCGCTCGACGGCACCCTCGTGCGCACCTACGGGCGTCCCGTCGAACCGCTCTTCGGCGCCTCCTCGCTCTACGTCCCCGCCAAGGTGGTCGTCGGCGCCGGCGAGAACATCTACGTGATCGGCGACGGTTCGACCTCGGGCGTGATCCAGCTCAACTACGACGGCTCCTTCCTCGGCTACTTCGGCGTCAACCTGTCGGAGAAGTCCCTGATCCAGAAGATCGCGGACGTCTTCGTGATCGGCGACGAGTACGCAAAGAGCACCCCGCCCTCGCCGACGAACGTCGCGATCAGCGCGAAGTCGCTCGTCTACACCTCCACGCCGAACACCGCGCGGGCCCTCAAGAAGCTCGACGTCAACGGCAACAACATCCTCACGATGGCGAACTACGACGTCGAGAACGATGTCGTCGACCTCGCCGTCGACGCCCTCGGCTACCTCTACGCGATCTACGACGACGGGCTCGTCGTCGAGTACGACCCCGCCGGCAACCTCCTCTTCGCCTTCGACGTGACGGCCTCGACCGGAAACGTCGTCGGTCAGCTCGGAAGTCCGACCGCGATCGCCGTCGACGAAGACCGGATCCTCTACTGCCTCGACGGCGCATCCGGCGCGATCGTCGCCTACGCTCCGACCGACTTCGCCGACCTCGTGCATGCGGCGATCGGCCTCTACAACGACGGCACCTATGCCGAGAGCACCGGCATGTTCGAGGCGATCCTGCGCCAGAACGCCAACTTCGCGCTCGCCCGCGCCGCCCTCGGGAAGGCCTACTACCAGAACGGCGACTACGAGGCCGCACTCGCGGAATACCGGCTCGCCAGCGACGTCGCCGGGTATTCCGAGACGTACTGGAAGATCCGCGACGGCTGGCTCAAGCAAAACCTCTCGGCGATCTTCATCGTCGTCATCGCGCTCTCGATCCTCGGCGCCGTGCTGCGCCGGATCGACGCGAAGACGGCCGTCTTCGCGGGCGTCAGGGCGAAGGCCGACGCCTTCCTCGCGCGTCCCGCGGTCAAGCGCTACACGCTCGCCGTCCGCATCCTGAAGCGACCCGCCGACGCCTTCTTCCGCATCAAGCGCCTGCGCGAGGCGACGCCGGGGTCGGCGACGGTCCTGCTCGTCCTGCTCTTCGCCGAATACCTCTTCATGATCCGCACCACCGGCTTCGTCTTCAACCGCTTCCCGGAGGAGGTCAACCTCTTCGCCAGCGCGGCCGTCTTCTTCGGCGCGTTCTTCCTCTACGTGTTCGCCAACTACCTCGTCTCGACGCTGTCGGACGGCGAGGGCTGGCTCCGCGACGTCTACGTGGCGTCCGCCTACGCGCTCTCGCCGCTGCTCTTCGGATGGATTCCGCTCGCACTCCTCTCCAACGTCCTCACCCTGAACGAATCGATCCTGTTCGAACTGTCCCGGACCGTGCTGTACGGGTGGACGGCGGTCCTGGTCTTCCTCTCGGCGAAGGAGATCCACAACTACGAGATCGGCGAGACCGCGAAGAACCTGATCGTCACCCTCTTCGCCGTCCTCATCATCGTCCTGATCGGCTTCATCGTCTATGTCTTCGGTTCGGAGCTTTGGGATTTCGTCATGTCGTGGGTGAAGGAGCTGATCGGCCGTGTCGTTTCGTAACCTGATCAAGAAGGCCCTCGTCGTTCTCTTCCTCGCGGGCCTGCCGACCGCCGTCGCCGTCGCGGCGATCCGGCCGGTCCCGTCCGACATCCTCGCGCCCGATCCCGGTTCGCCGCTCGAGGACACGCTCTTCCAAAGCAACCGCCACACCCAGGTCGACGACTTCACGGAGGTCGAGAACGACCTCGCGATCCCGGGGAACTTCGCGCTCGTCGCCGAGACCGAGGAGCTCATGCTCTACGCGGAGGAGCCCTCCGGGGCGATCCGCGTCGTCGTCAAGGCCGACGGCTACGTCTTCGGTTCGTCCTTCGCCGCCGCCTCCGAGCCGATCCCCCATTTCAACGAAACGTGGGAAGGCATCGTCAACTCGGCCGCGGTGATCGAGTACTACTTCTACAACGAGACCAACGGCGCCTACATCGTGAAGGAGGAGTCGCTCTTCACGTCCGATGCGACGACGATGGCCTACCGGCCCGTCGCCGGCGGCTACGAACTGGCCGCCGTCTACGGCGAATCCGGCATCGGACTCACCGTCCGCGTCACCCTCGACGGCCCGTACCTGCGCGTCGAGGTGCCGTCGGAGTCGATCTCCGAGGGCGAGACGTACAAGCTCCGGAGCGTCAAGTGCTTCCCGTTCTTCGGTTCCGTCTACGGCGATTCCAAGCCCGGATACGTGCTCGTCCCCGACGGCGCCGGCGCGCTCGTCCGCTACCGTCCGATCGATGCCGTGACCGACATCTACGAATTCAACTACTACGGCACCGACCAGGGCATCGTCCGCAGCGCCGGCGACGACGCGCTCCTGCAGTTTCCGGTCTCCGGAATGGTCCAGGGAATCCGCCAGCACGCCTTCGTCGCGATCGTCGAGAGCGGCGACGAGTTCGCCACGCTCGTCGTCTCGCCGGCCAAGAACAACCTCAAGTACTACTATTCGTACAACCGCTTCGTCTATCGCGGCGCCTATCGCGCGCCGGCATCCAAGGCCGACGCGGCCTCCGGGTCCGGTTCCCAGGTGATCCAGGAGGAACGAAACTCCTGCGACGCCGCGATCGTCTACGCCTTCCTCGCGGGCGATGCGGCCGATTATGTCGGAATGGCGAACGCCTACCAGGACTACCTCCGCGGCACCGGCGTCCTCGCCGACATCGCGCTTCCCGCCGGCACCGTCCCCGCCCTCGTCGAGCTGGTCGGCGCCGAACCCGCCCCCGGCTTCCTCTTCGACGAGATGCGGGCGATGACCACCTATGCGGCCGCGGACCGGATCCTTTCGGACCTCGCGACGGCGATCCCGGCCGTCACCGCCGTCTACAAGGGCTGGAGCGCGGGCGGCCTCACCGACGGACGAACCCCCCACGACCGCCACGAACCCGCGCTCGGTACCCGCGCCGAACTCCTCGACATCGTCGAACGCCACAACGCCGGCGCGAACTCGCTTTCGCTCTACGTCGATCCCGCGACCGTCTCCGAGGACGGCTCCTACAGCGTCTACCGCGACGTCGCGAAACGGATCGATTCCTCGCTCCATACGGTCACCGGGATCGAACGGACGATCTACCGGCTGAATCCCCTGCGCACCGTGACCCTCATGGCGGACGCGGTTTCGGGCCTGTCCGAGGACGGCGTCGACGGCCTCGCCGTCGGTTCGCTCGGCTGGCTGCTCTTCTCCGACTACCAAAGCGACGATCCCATCGACCGCGCCGAGGCCGCCGCGCTCTACGGCGAGGCGCTTTCGGATCCCGCGGCGACCTATTCGGTCTATCGCGCCGGGGCGTACCTCCTCCGCTACGCGAAACGCGACCTGGCGATTCCGACGTCGACGTCCGGCTTCGCGATCTACACCGACACCGTCCCGTTCGTTTCGATCCTGCTCGCCGGCGCGATGGAGGCCTACGGCCCCTACGCCAACTTCTTCGCCGACCGCACCGAGGAGACCCTCCGCCTGATCGACCACGGCCTGCTTCCGTCCTTCATCCTCACCGAGGCGTCGGCCTACCTCCTGAACGACACCGAGCTCCGGAGCCTCTACTCCTCGAGCTACGCGACCTGGAGCGGAACCGTCCGCGAGATCTACGGCGAGGTCGCTTCGGTCCTCGCGACGTGCTACGGCAGCCGGATCGAGGCCAGGACCGCGCTTTCTCCCGGCGTCGTCCGGATCGACTACGAAAACGGCGTCCGGGTCTACGTGAACTACACCGGAAGCGCGGCCCAGGACGGGGCCGCGACGATCCCGGCGCGCTCCGGAACGGCGGTGACCCCCGATGCCTGACGGACGTCCCCGCAAGCCGCTCGGACGCGACCGGCGGATGAACCTCGTCGGCTGGTCGATGCTCGCGCCGTGGATGCTCGGCTTCCTGGTCTTCACCCTCTATCCGATCCTGACCTCGCTCCGGTACAGCTTCGCGACCGTCGTCCTCGACGGTTCGGGGATCCGCGTGACCCCCGTCGGCCTCGCCAACTACCGCGCCGCGTTCTCCTCGGCGGCCGGCTTCGACTTCCTCGGTTCGGTCCTCGACTTCGCCCTCGAAGTCCTCTTCAAGGTGCCGATCATCACCGTCTTCGCGATCATCATCGCGGTCCTCCTCAACCAGAAGATCCGCCTCCGCGGGTTCTTCCGGGCGATCTACTTCCTCCCGGTCGTGATCGCCTCGGGTCCGGTCATCACCCAGCTTACCGCCCAGGGGGCGGCGACGATCCCGCTCGTCGAGCAGATGGGGATCCTCGACTTCATCAACGCCACCTTCGCCCCCGCGCTCGCCCGGCCGATCGCCGGCGTGTTCGACGAACTGATCGTGATCCTGTGGTTCTCCGGCGTGCAGATCCTGCTCTTCATCGCCGCCCTCCAGAAGATCGACAGAAGCGTCTACGAAGCCGCCCAGATCGACGGCGCGGGTCCGTGGGAGTCGTTCTGGAAGATCACGATGCCCGCCCTCCGCAGCATGGTCAAGGTCTCGGTCGTGTTCACCATCATCAACCTCGCGACGTTCTCCGAGAATCCCGCGATCGGCCACATCAAGGACAACATGTTCGCCCTCGAGACCGGGTTCGGGTTCTCCTCGGCGATCGCCTGGATATACTTCGTCGCGCTCGCGCTGATCCTCGGAACCGCCGTCCTCGTCCTCGACGTCTTCGGCCGGAAGAAGGCGAGAACATGAAGCTCGACAAGAACGCGCGCATGAAGATCCGCCGCTTCTTCCTCGGCCGCACCGCGGGCGACGGGCTGTTCGGCAGGATCGCGCTCTACGGCCTGCTCTCGATCATCGGCTTCGTCTACGTCTATCCGCTCCTGAAGATGGCGACGGTGTCGTTCATGGACCTCTCCGACCTCGTCGACCCGGTCGTCGAATGGATTCCGACCCGGATCTACCTCGAGAACTACCGGACCGGCCTGATCGTCCTCCAGTACGGCAAGACGCTCCTCTTCAGCCTCGCGGTGACGCTCGTCCCGGCGCTCCTCCAGACCGCCGCGACGTCGCTCACCGGCTACGCCCTCGCCAAGTTCAAAGTGCGCGGCCGGCGGATCGTCTTCGCCCTCATCCTCGTCACCTACCTGCTTCCGCAGCAGGTGTACATGATTCCCAAGTTCGTCCTCTTCGACGCCCTCGGGATCCTCAAGACGGCGTGGGCGATCATCTTCCCGGCGACCTTCGGGCAGGGTCTCTCCTCGGCGATCTTCATCCTCATCTTCTACCAGTTCTTCCGGATGCAGCCGACGGCGCTCGACGAATCCGCCGAAATCGACGGCGCCAACCCGTACCAGGTGTTCTTCAGGATCGGCGTGCCGCTCGCCGCGCCGGCGTACCTGAGCTCCTTCCTCTTCTCGTTCGTGTGGTACTGGAACGAGACCTACATCAGTTCGCTCTTCCTCGGCACCGACCTGTATACGCTCCAGCTCAAGCTCCTCAACTTCCAGTCGCAGTTCAACCTCGCCGTCGGCATCAGCCAGACCGCCACGAACGAAGCGATCCGCTTCGCGGCGACGATCCTGATCATCCTGCCCGTCCTCGTCGTGTACGCGGTCATGCAGAAGGGATTCGTCGAAGGCATCGACCGGACCGGCGTGACGGGGGAATAGGAGGGATGAAAATCGCCAGACTCAGACTGACCGCCCTGCTCCTTTGCCTCACGGCCCTCGCCGGCTGCGTCGCCGCCACGACCCTGCCGCCGACGACGTCGGCCACCGAAGCGCCCACCACGACCGCCGAAACGACCGCGACGACGGAAGCGCCGTACGTCTACGACCCGATCGCGGTCTCCGACGCCGTCCTGACGGAGGAGCGGCTCTCCTTCAAGTTCTTCTGGGAGGTCGCGAACGGCGATCCCGAGAGCGTCGGCTACGGCATGGTCTCGGATCGCTACAACTACGCCTCCGGCACCTACAGCGTCGCCTCGGTCGCCTCGATCGGCTTCGGCCTGTCGGCGCTTCCCGCCGGCGTCGCCAATGACTGGATCAACCTCGAGGAAGGCTATCAACGTGCCCGCGGGACGCTTGAGACGATGCTTTCCCTCACCCGCACGCACGGTTTCTTCTTCCACTTCCTGAACATGTCGAACGGCGGACGCGCCTGGAACTCGGAGGTCTCGATCATCGACACCGCGATCCTCGTCTGCGGCGCGATCACGGCCGGCGAGTACTTCGGCGGCGAGGTCGAGACGCTCGCCGAGGAGCTCGCCTCGACGGTCGAGTGGGACTGGTACTACAACGCCGCCACCGACCTCTTCTACATGGGCTACACGCCCGAACACGGCTTCGGCGGATCGTGGAACATGTACGCCGAGCAGCTGATGGTCTACATCCTCGCCGCCGGCTCCCTCGACCACCAGGTCGGCAAGGAGGCCTACGACAGGATGAAGTCGCTTGCGACCCGGAAGTCGTACGGAACCTCCGGGGTCTTCTACAACTCCCCCGCCGGCACGCTCTTCACCTACCAGTTCTCGCACGCGTGGTTCGACTCGGCGTCGATGCTCGACGCGGACGGCGTCGACTGGTTCGAGAACTCGCGGCGCGCCTCGATCGCGGCGTACGAATACGCGGTCGCGGCCTCGCAGTCGTACCGGACCCTCTCGTCGGTCTCGTGGGGGCTCACCGCCTCCGACGGTCCCGACGGCTACAACGGCAGCTACGGCAACCTGCCCTCCAACGGCGGCAACGTCAACGACGGCACGCTCGCGCCGTGCGGCGCGATCGGGTCGATCCCCTTCGTCCCCGACCTCGTGATCCCGGCGATCGAACACTACGCTTCGATTCCCGCCCTCCAGGGCCGTTACGGCTTCCGCGACGCCTACAACCTCGGCCTCACCGAGGCGGCGCTCCCGTCGGTGCGGCGCCCGATCGCGGCGATCCCGGCGAACGGCTGGTACGACACCGACGTCATCGGCATCGACAAGGGCGTCACCGTCCTGATGATCGAGAACTACCGCTCCGGGCTGATCTGGCACCTCTTCATGAAGGACGCCTCGGTCCGAAGGGGGCTCGAGGCCCTCGGCTTCACCGCAAGAACCCAGGCTTGACCATGTCGAAGGACATGCGCTTCTATAGTGATTCAAAAATGAAGATAGGAGGATTTGACATGAAACGCAACATGATTCTGGCCTTTCTGGTCCTGTTCGGAGCCGCGATCCTGATCGCCTGCGACGAGACCACCACCACGGTGCCTTCCACGGCGCCGACCACCGCCACGACCACGGTCACGACCACCCGCGCGACCACCACCACCGTGCCGACCACGACGCTGTCCCCGACGCTTCCCCTCGTCGACGGCATCGACCCGGCTCCGGAGAACATCCTCGGCATCTACGACCTGAGCGTCGCCGAGGGAACCGCCACCATCGTCTACGAGAAGCACGGGCTTCCCTGGCCGAAGATGGAGATCGCGATCACCGAGGACGTCGACCGCTTCAACAAGCTCGTCGTCACCGCCAGCGGCGAAGGCGTCCTGCTCGTCCGCTTCGTCGGCGAATCGGTCTATGAGGTCCGCCTGAACCTCGTCAAGGGCGGATCGACCTACCAGATCGACCTCCGCGACTACGACGACTACCTCGCGACGCTCTCGTCGATCGAACTCGTCGCCGATCCCGGCGTCGCCGATTCGCGCGGCACGATCGTCGTCTCGAAGCTCGAGTTCGACACCGGCACCGCCTTCGGCAGCGTCCTCGAACTGGGGGATCCCGGCTACAACGCCACGTATGAATGGGCGTCCACCGACGAAGGCGTCTATACCTTCACGACCGAGATGGACAACTCCGTCACCATCGGCTTCAACAAGGTCGCCGGCCAGGAATGGTCCTGGGCGGGCCGCCTCTACAGCACCGACGAGACCCAGGGCTACAACATGATGACCGTCGTCATCCAGGGAACCGAGGGCACGCAGTTCCTCGTCAAGCCGAACGACAACGGCGCAATGGAGAAGTGGATCAATCTCGACGGCACCGTCCAGACGGTCCAGATCCCGCTCGTCGCCGACCTGTTCCGCCTGGTCTGCTTCGCCCAGCCGAACGTCGCTCCCGCCAGCGGGACCGTCTCCCTCAAGAGCATGGTCCTCTCCTACGTCGAACCCGCTCCGGCGGACGTGAGCGCGTACGAGACCTATGACTTCGAGGACGGCTGGGTCGGCGCCGACGCCGGCGTCTACACGATCGGCTATGCCGACGGAAAGACCACCGTCACCTGGGCCGACCGCACCAACGCCTGGTCCTTCATCAAGAACGAGTTCGCCCTCAACCTCGCCGACCACAACACGGTCACGATGGTCGTGAAGGGCACCGCCGGCCAGCAGCTCATCATCAAGCCGAACGACAATGGCGCCTACGAGCAGACGATCACCTTCGACGGCACCGAGCAGACCTTCACCTTCACGCTCGCGACCAAGCCGACCAAGGTCCTGATCTTCGTCGACCCGATCGCCGGCTCCGCCGCCGGATCCTTCGAGATCATCTCCGCCGTCACCTCGTTCGTCTCCTCCGGCACGAACTTCAACGTCGGCTGGGCCGAGAACGATCCGGACACCTACGACATCACCGTCGAACCCAGCGGCCTCGTCCACGTCGACTACACCAAGATCGCGGGCCAGGAGTGGGCCTTCATGAAGACGGACTTCGACGCCGAGGACGCGGCGGGCAAGAACGTCATGCTCATCGTCCTGCGCGGCGCCGCCGGCAAGCAGGTTCTCGTCAAGCCGAACGATTCCGGCGCGCTCGAGACCTGGATCACCTTCGCCGACGACGAACCCGTCTCCCTCTGGGTGACGGCCGAATCCTTCACCAAGGTCATCCTCTTCGCCGAACCCAACGCCGCTCCGGCGACCGGATCCTTCGAGATCCTCAAGCTCGAACTCCTCTATGAGGAACCGGACGCGGTCGAACGCGACGTCGTCTACGACTTCGAGGAAGGCTGGATCGACAACGACGGCGGCATCTTCACCTTCACGCGCATCGCCGACGCCACCCGCGTCGAGTGGAACAAGCCCGTCGTCAACGACTGGCAGTTCTTCAAGAACACCTTCACCGACAACCTCGCCAACCACAACACGATCACGATGGTCGTCCAGGGCACCGTCGGCCAGCAGATCCTGATCAAGCCGAACGACAAGCAGGCTTTCGAGAAGACCGTCACCTTCGACGGCACCGCCCAGACCGTGACCTTCACCCTGACCGAGGCGCCGCTGTTCGTGATCGTCTTCGCCGATCCGTTCAACCACGGCCTCACCGGCACCTTCGACATCCTTTCGGCGACCGTCTCCTACGAACCGCAGCCGTATGAAATCACCGACGGCTGGGCCGAGAACGACGCGGGCACCTACACGATCGACCAGGCCAACGAGGACGGCTCCGTCGTCGTGAACTACGCCACCACCGACACCTACCAGTTCATGATCAACAACTTCGACGCCGATCTCGCCTACGGGAACAACACCCTCACGATCGTCGTCCAGGGCACCCTCGGGAACACGCTCCTGCTCAAGCCGAACGATTCCGGCGCGCTCGAGCAGACCGTCACCTTCGACGGCACGGAACAGACCATCGTCATCACCGCCGCCGCGTTCTCGAAGCTCCTCCTGTTCGCCGCCCCCGGCACCGCCGGCGGCCAGACGGGCACCTTCACCCTGGTCAGCGTCACGCTCACGTACGTCGCGGGCGAATGACCTAAGCGCATCGCAAGCATCAAAAAAACGGCATCCGAGCGATGCCGTTTTTGATTGCGCTATTCATTCCTCAGGACGAAGTCGGATCCCTTCAGCCGGACCGAATCGGGCCCGACGAAGACCGTGAAGCGTCCGGGATCCCAGACGACGGACCCGTCGGAAAGCCGGTAGGTCCAATCGGAGAGGCCGAGCTCGAACCGGATCGTCCGCGTCTCGAAGGCGGCGAAGCGGACCCGTTCGAACGCCTTCAGCTCGAGGACGGGACGGCTCACGCGCGCCGCCCGATCGCGCAGGTACAGCTGCACCGTCTCGACGCCTTCGACGGCGGATTCGTTTTTGACGTCGACGGCGACGGTCAGGCGGTCGCCGGGGCCGATCGAGGGCGCCGAGAGGACGGGTTCGCCGTACGCGAAGGAAGCGTACGAGAGGCCGTAGCCGAACGGGAAGCGGGGCGAGTTGAGCTGGTCGATGTATTTCGTCACGTATTCGCGAGGGTGGAGTTCGTGATGGTTCGGACGACCCGTCGGGAGGCCGTCGTAATGGACGGGGATCTGCCCGACGCTCCGCGGGAACGACATCGTGAGGCGACCCGAGGGATTCGCGATCCCGTAGAGCAAATCGCAGACGGCTTCCGATGACTTCGTCCCGAGGAACCAGGCCTCGAGGATCGCGTCGGCGGCGAGGATGTCCTCGAGGACGAGCGGACGCCCGTTCTGGAGGACGACGACCGCAGGACGCCCGAGCGCTTTCGCGAACCCGACGAGTTCCGCCTGGGTTCCCGGCAGCGCGATGTCCGCCCGCGCGTGGGCTTCGCCCGACTGGTGGGCGTTCTCCCCGAGCATGAGGAGGACGACGTCGGCCGTCCGGATCCGCTCGACGTCGGCGGCGTCGTAGGCGGAAGCAGATTCGCCGTCCTTGGCGAGGGTGACGTCGACGCCGCGGCGCGCGAGGACCTCCGCGAGCGATTCGTTCTTCGCGCCGTTGCCGTGCCACGACCAGGGACCGTTTGTCTCCCTCGAAGTCGCGAACGGGCCGATCAGGGCGATGCGGAGGCCGTTACGAAGCGGCAGCGCGCCGTCGTTCTTGAGGAGCACGGCCGATTCCAGGGCGACCCGCTTCGCGAGCGCCAGGTGTTCGTCCGACATCATCGTCACCCGCTCCTGGTCGGGATCGGCGTTCCGGAAGGGATCGTCGAAGAGACCGAGCTCCCGCTTCAGCTCGAGGATGCGGAGGACCGCCTCGTCGATCAGGTGGACGTCGACGATCCCGTCGCGGACGAGGTCCTCGAGGTGGTTCACGTAGTCGGTCGAAGCCATCTCGACGTCGAGACCCGCGAGGACGCCCTTACGGGCGACGTCGCGTTCGTCCTCGGCGGCGCCGTGGGCGAGGACCTCGTGGAGCGAGTCGTAGTCGGTGATCGTGATCCCGGTGAACCCCCAGCGGTCGCGCAGGACGTCCCTGAGCAGATAGCGGTTGATCGTGCAGGGGACGCCCTCGATCACGTTGAATGCGGTCATCACGCCGCGGGCGCCGGCTTCGACCGCCTTGCGGTAGCCTTCGAGATAGCCGCCTTCGAGCGCCTGGCGGGAGAGGTCGACGGTGGCGTACTCGCGGCCCCCCTCGGGAGCGCCGTAGCCGGCGAAGTGCTTGACGCACGACGCGACGGAGCCTTCGCCACGGTGGTCATCCCCCTGGAAGCCCTCGACCGAGGCGGCGGCGAAGAGACCGAGGAGGTGCGGGTCCTCGCCGAAACTCTCGACCACGCGTCCCCAGCGGGGGTCGCGGACGAGGTCGGCCATCGGCGCGTAGGTCATGTGGACGCCGGCGGTCGCGGCCTCGGCCGCGGCGACGCGGGCGGCGATGCGGGCCGCATCCGGGTTCCACGTGCACGAAAGCGCGAGCGGAACCGGAAAGATCGTGCGGTAGCCGTGGATCACGTCGGCGCAGAACATGAGGGGGATCCCGAGGCGGTTCTTGGCGAGGTACTTCTTCTGGACCTCGATCATCTCGCGGGCGTCGCCGATCCCAAGGGCGGTGCCGGCGGAAAAGATCTTCGCCTCGTCGAGGCGGAGGTCGCGGATCGGACCGGCGGCTTCCTTCTCCAGGTCGGCGACGAAGAACCACGGCGACAGCTGCATCATCTGGCCGATCTTTTCAGGAAGCGTCATGCGGGCGAGCAGTTCTTTCATGGGAGATTCCTTTCGCGTCGCACGAGGGCGGTGGTCCCGATGGCGACTGAGCCCATTGTATCATAAAATGATACAAAGGACAATGCGTGAGCAAAGAAAAGACGCGCCGTCAGGACGGCGCGCCGAAGGCGGTGTGAAGAACGGGGGAAGTGTCCGCTCAACCCTTCGCCCGATGCGAGGCGATCCGTTCCCAGGCGAAGAGGAATCCCGCCTGGAGGACGAGGAAGATCGCGCCCAGCACCCACCACGTGAGCGGCGTGCCCGCGAGGATCGGGGTGTAGATGTGCATCGCGTCGTCGTAGCCCAGGACGGTGATCAGGAACAATCCGTAGACCATGTACATCGACAGGCCGCAGGGAATCGCCGGCCATCGCCTGAGCGCCGGCTTCATGAAGCCGGTCGCGATCATGACCGTCGCGAGCAGCAGCGCCACCGAGTGGTGCACGAGCCCGGAGATCGTCATCGGATACCAGATCGTCGACGCCTGACCGATGAAGTCGGGATAGAGATGCGTGATCAGCGCGCCGATCCAGGCGACGTAGACGATGCAATGGAAGGCCGGATGGTCCCGCTTGAGGACGAGTGCGGCGACCGCGAGGAACAGCGAGGACGCCCCGCAGAAGGATCCCGGCAGGAAGCTGTCCCAGCCGTCGCGCAGGGTCGCGATCGCGATCCGGTTCCAAATGATGCAGAGAAGCAGGATCGCGCCGCCGATCCGGACGATGCGATCGACGTCGCGGTCGCTTCGGACGTTCTTCTTGACGAGGTAGAGGACGACCGCGGAGACCGACAGGAAGACCGCGAGATAGAGGATGTGTTCGATTCCGTAGACATGGGGCATGGGGTATCCTCCCGCTTGACGCTTTGATATGATGATACCACGAGAACGGGCCGCTGCCAATCCCGGTTCCGATGGATTCGCGCCTGAAAACGGGCTTTCATGGTACAATGGACGGTGAAGTCGTCATCACGGAGGATTAGTCATGGTCATGGGCATCGCGCATCTCGCTTTTCGCGTCACCGACATGGAGCGGTCGGTCAGGTTCTACGAGACGGCACTCGGTTTCACGCGCAAGTTCGAACTCCACGATCCCCAGGGAGCGCCGTGGATCGTCTACCTGCAGGTGAACGAACGGCAGTTCGTCGAATTGTTTTGCTCGCGCGACGCGGTCGCCTTCGACGGCGTCCGGTCGGGTTACCAGCACCTCTGCGTCGAAGTGACCGACATCGAAGGGCTTGCCGCAGGACTGGCCGCGAAGGGCATCCGGATCGTCCATCCCGTGATCGTCGGGCTCGACCACAACAGGCAGTGCTGGATCGCCGACCCCGACGGCAACCCGATCGAGCTGATGGAGTACGGCAGGGACGCCCTCCAGCTAAGGTGACACGTCCGTTTCTTCGTTTTGCGCCGCGAAGAGCGCCGCATGGACGCATGTGCGAAAGGATCCGCCGGTTCCCGTGGAATCGGCGGATCCTCTGTCTTCAGAACGGCAGTTCGCCGAGAAACGTAAGCAGGTCGGCGGCGGTGGCAGCGGGATCCTCCTCCATCGGCACGTGTCCGAGGCCGGGATAGACGATCACGCGGTCCGCCGCCAGATCGAGCGAGGTCGCGAACGCCTCGGCGAAGGCGGCGTCGATCCACGAATCCTCCTCTCCCCACAGCACCAGGACCGGAATCCCCGCGTCGCGGATCGCATCCAGACGCGCCGATCCGTCGGGTTCCTCCTCGGGGTGCGTGAGCAGGACCGCTTCGCGGTTCCCATCCTTGCGGAGGAGGTCGTAATAGCGGTCGAGGATCCCTTCGGTAAGCATCGAGGCGGACCCGTAGACGTCCCCGAGGATCCGCTTCAGCAGGAAGCGGGGGGTGAGGTGCGAGAGGAATCCCGCGAGCCGGGGGTGCGATCGAAGCCCTTCCGCGCCTTCCGGCGCACCGGATCCGAGGTCGGGATGGACCGCGTCGATCAGGACCAGGCCGGCCACCGCGAACCCGTCGACGCCGTGGTGGGCGCCGGCGAGTTCCCAGGCGACGCCCCCGCCCATCGAGTTCCCGGCAAGGACGCAGGTTTCGACGCCGAGGAGATCGAGGATTCCCTTGACGGCGGCGGCCGAGCGGCGCCGCGATCCGGCGCCATCCGAAAAGCCGCCGCTCAGACCATGGTTCGGCAAATCGACCGCGACCACGCGGTAGCCCGAGGCGAGCAGTTCGACGATCCAGGCGTCGAAGGTCCCAAGCGACGAGAACATCCCGTGCAGGAGCACGACGACGGGATCGTCGGGGCCCCCGACGTCGCGGTAGTGCAGGTCGATCTCGACGGGGTTTCCGTCGAGGTCGTCGACGGTGACGGTCGCATAATGGGATTCGGCGGTGTAATAAGTCTCCTCGAGGCGTTCGCGCGACAGGTCCGGACGGTACGCGAGCAGCACCAAGGCCGTCGGCAAGAGGAGAAGGACGGTCAGAAGAACGAGGAGCACCTTGAGCAGGCGGTGGCGCATGGGCTCACCCCTTGCGCGGCGCGCGCATGATCTCGATGCCCGCATGGGCGCCCTCGTCGGCGAAGAGGACGCGCTTCCCGCACGTCAGCCGGACGGCGACGATTCCGGAGAGCCCTTCCTTGATGGTCTCCACCATCCTGCCCTCGCGCGGCGAGGGCAGTCCGACCGCCATGTCGGAACGGGCGTCGATCTCGAGGAGAAGACGACCCTTGCGCAACTCGTAGGAGACGGTTCCCTCGCCGATGTCGGCGCGGACGACGCGCGCCAGGTTGTAGGAGGCGAAGCGATATTCCCGCCCGCCGGCGACGAGGTTGGCGATGAGGCCCTGGAAACGCATCCCGAGAAACGGGATGTCGGCGTGGGAGAACATGAGCGAGGCGTCTGGCGCGGTGAAATGGTTCGACTGGATCCAGACGTAGGATCGCGGGAAGGATCGTCCCCAGTCCTTCTCGACGTAGCCTTTCCCGCCGTCGAAGACGACTGGTTTACCGTCGAGGAGTAGCGTTCCGGAAAGCGCGTGGGTCATCGAGTAGACGCCGTGGTAGCACTCGAGGAAGCCGAAATAGCCGAAGAAACCCATGATGCTCGGGGCGAAGAGGGTCTTCCGGATCGGCGTGACGGCGGAGAACCGGACCTCGCCGGACAGACGCATGCGTCCGTCGCCGAGGTCGACCGAGAGGCCGCCGCCGTCGAAGCGGCAGGTCCCGACGGAAATCGAGAAGGCCGCGGCCGACGCCGAGAAGGCGGACCGGTCGAAACGCACGTAGGCGGTCCGCAGCTCCGTCGAGGCGTCCGCGCGGCGCGAGACGAAGACCTGCACGAACGCGTGCGGATCGTCGCGGTTCACGCTCACGCCGGGGATGAGGGCGATCGTATGCGAACCGTCGGCGGTCACGAGCTTGTAGTACCAGCCTTCGAAATATCGGTCGTATTTACGGGCACCCTGGAAATATTCGGGGTGGATCACGTTTCTGAGCGGGGGCATGGCTCCTCCAAGGCTCGGCTCTTTGCGGCCGTCGTCACCTCTATCATAACACGGTCGTCCGCCGTCGTGGAAGAGGACGCCCGAAACGAATCGGCGAAACCTGTGATATAATGGTCACGACGGGACGCGGAGCGACTTGCGCCCATGGGAGGAAGAACGATGGAATACAGACGGTTCGGTCAGGTGTTCGTGATCCGGCTCGGCGTCGGCGACGAGGTCGTCGCCCGCCTCGGGGAGGTTTGTGCGAAAGAGAACGTGCGGCTCGCCTCGGTCAGCGGCATCGGCGCGACCGACCGGGTCCGGATCGGCCTCTTCGACCCGACCAAACGGACTTACGACGAGACGGTCCTGACCGGACCGATGGAGATCGTATCGCTGCTTGGCAACGTCACCGAGAAGGATGGGGCGCCCTTCCCCCACCTGCACGTCGCCGTCGCCGACGAGCGCTTCGCCGTCCACGGCGGACACGTCTTCGAATGCCGGATCTCGGTGGCATGCGAGATCGTCCTGACGTCGATCGACGGCCGCGTCGGCCGCCGGATCGATCCCGAACTCGGGGTGAACGTCCTGGATTTCTAGGATGACCGCTTCCTCGGCGCGCCGTTGCGCTCCTTTTTTCATGGAGCGCGCCGCGGTGAGCGTCGCGGGAGCGTCGTACGCGGCATCCTTACGCAGACATGGTACAATGATGTCGAGATCGGTTCACGATCCAAGGAGAAGAACATGAACGACACCAAAGTCCCGAAACTCAGAAAGTTCAACATGATCATGGGGGCCCTGCATCTCGTCCAGGGCATCGCGATGCTCTTCCTGGCCACCGCCGTGATCCAGAACATCGCCGAATTCACCCCGACCATCACCCAGCTGTTCATCCAGTACAACCCGGCGACGCAGTCGCTCGAAACCGCCAGCAAGGTCCTCTTCGACCTGCCGTTCGGCATCCTCGTCGCCGTCTTCCTGCTGTTGTCGGCCGTCGCCCACGCGCTCATCTCGATTCCGAAGAAGACCTATGCGATCTACGAGGCCGACCTCGGCAAGGGCATCAACCGCTTCCGCTGGTTCGAATACGCCCTCAGCTCGTCCGTCATGATCGTCCTGATCGCCACCCTGTTCGGGATGCACGACATCGTCACCCTCGTCCTCATCTTCGTCGTCAACGCCTCGATGAACCTGTTCGGGCTCGTCATGGAGCAACTGAACGTCGGAAAGGACAAGAAGGGCGTCAACTGGGGCCCGTTCGTCTGGGGTTCCGTCGCCGGCATCGCCCCGTGGGTCGCGATCATCGTCTACATGACCGGCAACCCCAACCTCGACATGGTCCCGTGGTTCGTCTGGGCGATCGTCGGCACCTACTTCGTCGCCTTCAACGCCTTCCCGATCAATATGATCCTGCAGTACCTCAAGGTCGGCAAGTGGAAGGACTACCTCTACGGCGAGCGCACCTACATCGTCCTCAGCCTCGTCGCCAAGTCGATCCTCGCCTGGCTCGTGCTGTTCGGCGCGATGCAGCCGTAAGAAAACGCGATACAAGAACGAAGGCTCCCCGCGAAGGGAGCCTTTTCTCATTCGACCGATTCCGGCGCGTAGAACGAGAGCGCCGCGAGCGCCTTCAGCGTGATCCATCTGGACGGCTCGCCCTTCCGTTCGATCCGGAGCCTGGTCTTCCCGTTGTAGGTGTTCTCGAGCGTCCAGGTCCCGTCCGCGTTCCGCTTGCCGGCGACAAGCGCGACCGCGTCGTCCAGGCGCGGATCGCGGATCCCCAGGGAAGCGAAGATCCCGAGCAGTTCGAGCGCGTCGGTCTGGTACATCAAGGGGAAGCCGAACTTCGTCCATCCCGGCTTTCCGACCTCGTCGACGGCATGGCTCTTCTTGTACAGGCGATGGATCAGGAAGTACTCGGAGAGGACGGCGATCTTGTCCTTGACGGCGTCGGACCGGCGGTCGGCCGGGATCGCGGCCAGCGCCTTGAGCGCCTTTGCGACGCCCATGTGGCACGAATGCTTCCCGAAGCAGGACGTGAGCCGGGCGATCGACGTCGGTCGCGGTCCGGCGAATCCACCGTCGTCGGCCTGCTGGTTCGCGACGATCCAGCCGATCGCCGCCTGCGTCCGCGGATCGTCGAGGAACCCTAGTCGGATCAGGGCGTAGACCATGTTTCCGGTGAGGCAGGGGATCACGTACCCCGGAACACCGGTGTGCGTCCGCGCGCTCTCTTCGACCGAGAAGGCGCCGCTTTCGGGTTCCTGCGCGTGAGCAAGGACGTATTCGCAGGCCGCCTTGACGCCGGGATCGGTGGAATCCGCTCCCAGTTCGGCGAGGATCAGAAGGGTCCAGACCGAACCGACATACTTGTCGCGGTAGAAGCGACCGGGTTCGCCCCATGAACCGTCGAGGTTCTGAGCGGACATGAGCCGGCGGATGTCCGCATCCGCCATCATCCGCCTTCTCGCCTCGATGACGGCGGCATCGTCCGCCGGTCGTCCGAGCAGATCCGTCAAGGCGGCGAGACGGACGGCGGGATCGGTTTCGTCGAGCAGCCATGTGCGTATCTCGTCAGGCATGGGAAAGCACCTCCCGTGGCGCCCGCGGGCAGACCGCGATCGCCTTCGCTACGATTATACACCCTCGTGGGAGGGAGGAAAACGCCTCCGTCGTAAAAATCGCAGGATGAAGGAGGGGAATCCGAACGAATTGCGCGTCGGATCGTTCGGATCGGCATCCTCCGCGAGGTCATCATGATGTATAATAGAAGTCGGATACGACTAGCGACAAGGAGCGAACCCGATGCAGGAATCTCCCCGGCCGACCGCCGGAGTCACCGTGAAAACCAAGATCTTCTACGCGCTGGGGGACTTCCCGTTCTCCTTCTCCTCGACGCTGATCGGCTTCTTCCTGATGATCTACCTCACGAACACGATCGGCATCTCCGCCTTCTGGGCGGGGGCGATCATCTTCGCCGGGATCGTCTGGGACGCCGTCACCGACCCGATCGCCGGCTACCTGAACGACAACGCCAGGAGTCCGCACGGAAGACGGCGCAAGTTCATCCTCGCCTACCTCGCGCCGATGGCGGTCACCTTCGCGATGCTGTTCTCCGTCCCGGCGCTCGTTCGCTCCGGATCGGAAGCCGTCAAGGTCGCCGTCACGCTCGCGGTCTACCTCGTCTACACGACCTTCATCACGCTCGTCGCGACGCCGTTCAACGCGATCGTGAACGACCTCTCGGACGACTACGACGAACGCACCTCGATGATGACGTTCCGCATGATCGGCTCGGTCCTCGGCACGCTCCTCTCGATCGCGATCCCCGAGGTCCTGGGGCTCTCGAACGCCTCGCAGGACAACACCGCGGGATACGTCGCGATGGGCGTCGCGTTCGGGTTCCTGATGCTGGTCTTCGGATTCTCCTCGGTGCTCAACCTGAGGGAGCGGAACAAGGGGGCGGACCGATCCCGCGTCCCGTTCGCGTTCCACAAGTACTTCGTCGCGTCGTGGAAGAACCCGCCCTTCCGGCAGGCCTGCCTGATGTTCGCGCTCTCGATCGCCTGCATGAACTTCATCCAGGGAAACCTCGTGTACTTCCTCAACTACAAGATGCTCCTTCCCTCGCTCTTCCTGCCCGTCGCCGGGGGCGTGATGGTGCTCGCCGTGCTGTTCATGCCGGTCTGGACCGCAGTCAGCAAGAAGACCTCGAAACGCACGGCCTACATCCTCTCGATCGCGGTGCTCTGCGTCGCCCTCGCCCTCATGGCGTTCGCGCCGGCGTTCGACTACGAGGCCGCGGGCGTCGTCGCGCACGTCGCCGCCGACGCCGACCTCGTCCCCGCCTATCAGGGAAGCGTCATCCGCTACATCGCCGACATCAACGCCGACTACGGCACGGTCCTGTCGGTGCTCTGGCGCACGATGCCGTGGATCTACCCCGTCGTCGTCCTGTTGTCGCTCGGGTTTGCCGGACTCCAGATGGTCCCGTTCTCGATCGTGCCGGACGCGATCAACTTCGCGACCGGTACCGGCGAACGCGAGGAAGGCGCCTACTACGGCGTCGTGACGTTCGTCCAGAAGCTGGGATGGGCGGTCGGGATGCTCCTCACGGGCGCGGTCCTGAACGCCGCGGGATACCTCGAACCCGCCAAGGCCTTCACCGCCGAAGCGCAGTCGTCGGTCCTATCGGGAGCGATCGTGCTCCAGTCGCCGTCGGCGGTGGATGCGATCGCGGTCCTCTTCTCGGTTCTGCCGATCGCGTTCGGCATCCTCGGGATCCTTTCGCTCCTTCGTTACCGCGTCGACCGCGACGCGCTTCGGCGTCGGGTCGCGGAAGCCGCCGCGACGGAGGCGGACCGATGAACGTCGTCGTCCGTCCGGTCGGGAACCGGTCCGACATCCGCCGTTTCATCGCGTTTCCCGATCGGCTGTACCGCGGCGACCCGCTCTACGTCCCGGCACTCCGTTCGGACGTTCGCAAGGGCCTTGTCGCGCAGATCCTTCGAAATGCGTCGGATCAGCCGGCGGCCGCCTTCCTCGCGGAACGGGACGGGGAGGTCGTCGGCCGGATCTGGCTTTCACCCTTCGTCGCCCGTCCCGGGACCTCGACGGAACGACTCCAGGGTGCCTTCAACATGTTCGAATGCGTCGACGACCAGGCGGTCGCGGACGCCCTCTTCGAGGCCGCCGACGCATGGTTTTCCGCACGTGGCATCGACTATTACTACGGCAATCTGAACCCGAAGGATCCGGACGATTCCCGCGGCGTCCTGACCGATGGATTCGACGTCGCGCCGGTGACGATGTGCGTTTACAACAAACCGTACTACCGCCGCCTGTTCGATACCGCCGGATTCGGGATGGCCGAAGACTTCGTGAGCTATCGGCTCGCACTCGACGACGTTCCCTACGAACGGTACCAGGACACGATCGACGCGATCAAGAAACGCTTCCGGTTCACCGTCGACGACGTCGATCCCAGGCGGGTCGACCGGGAGGCGCGCGACATCATCGCCTGCATGAACAACTCGATCGCCGACGACTGGGACCAGCGGCCGCCGGAACCCGAGAAGGTCTACGAACTCCTCGACAGCTGGAAGAGGTTCCTCGACTTCGACTACATCAAGATCGCCCGCACGTTCGAGGGCGAACCGATCGGATTCACGATGGCGGTCCCCAACTTCAACGAGATCCTGGTCCGCCTCCATGGGCGGCTCGGGCCGATCGGCCTTCTGAAACTGCTCTATTACCGCAAGCGCATCCGGACCGTCCGGGCGATGATCCAGACGGTGACGATCCCGTACCAGGGGAAGGGCGTCATCAACGCGATGTACGCCGCCTACTTCGACCTTCTCAAGCGCCGCGGCGTCACCTGGGTCGACGCTTCGACGATCGGGATGGAGAACCACAAGAGCCGGAACGCGATCGAGAAACTCGGCGGAAGAATCTACAAGGTGTTCCGCCTGTACGATCGGGAACTGCCAGCGAAGGCTGTGGAAAGATAGGATAATCCGATTACCGTAAACGGCGATCCGGCGTTCTTTTCTTCGCCTCGTCGAAACGATAAATCGCATCACGAAAAGGGGTTCCGGACGCGCGTCGTCCGGTATGCGAGCCATGAAGAAAGCGGTCCATCTCGCCGGCGTCGGTTACGCCGTCATCTTCGGTTTCACCTTCCTGTTCTCCAAGACGGCGCTCTTGTACGTAAGTCCGATCGGACTCATCAGCTACCGCTTCCTGGTCGCGTTCCTCGCGTTCGAGGGCCTGCGCCTGTTCAAGGTCGTGAAGATCCGCTTCCTGCGCGGGGCCTGGAGGCTCTGGCTGCCGGCGGCGCTCTGCGAGCCGATCCTCTACTTCCTGTTCGAATCCTTCGGCCTGTCGCAGGCGACGAGCGGGGAAGCCGGCATGATGCTGGCGATGATTCCGATCTTCGTCGCCCTCCTGAGCATGCTCGTGCTGCGCGAGCGGCCGCGTCCGATCCAGATCTTCTTCATCCTCCTGAGCGTCGCCGGCATCCTCCTCATCCAGTTCCTCGCGCCCGGGAGCGGCGACGGCGGCCGGATCGTCGGCTTTTTGCTTCTGTTTGCCGCCGTGCTCGCGGCCGCCTTCTTCAACATCGCCTCGAAGAAGGCGCTCGCCACGCTCACCCCATTCGAGATCACCTACTTCATGATGATGTCCGCGGCGATCGCCTTCAACGCGATCTATCTCGTCCAGCTCGCCTTCGGGGACGGACTCTCCGGATACGTGACGGCCCTCTTCCATCCCGAACTCGCCGCTCCGATCCTCTACCTCGGGATCGTCGCCTCGATCGGCGGCTTCTTCCTCGTCAACGTCGCCCTGAGCAAGCTGCCGCCGCACGTCTCCTCGATCTATTCGAACCTGTCGACGGTGGTCGCGATCGCCGCCGGCGCGGTCTTCCTCGATGAAAGCATCCGCTACTACCATCTGATCGGCAGCGCGATGATCCTCGTGGGCGTCTACGGGACGATCCGCTCGCAGGGCCTCGCGCGTTCCGGGAGCGATCCCGCCGCCTCCTCGCCATTGTCGCCGGGCGAGAAAAATTTATTATAAAATAATAAGCCGCCCGGCGGAAGGATGCACCCTTGCCAAGCCGGTTGCGGCGCGCTATAATGAGTCGTGAATCCAAGGAGGTCCATGCCATGACCCAATTCATCAAGACCGAACACGCGCCCGCAGCGATCGGGCCCTATTCCCAGGCCGTCCTCGCCGGGAACACGCTCTACGTCTCCGGCCAGATCCCGTTCGTCCCCGAGACGATGAAGGTGGCCGGCGACGACGTCGCGAGCCAGACCCGCCAGTCGCTTCAGAACGTGAAAGGCATCGTCGAAGCCGCCGGCTTCAAGGTCGCGGACATCGTCAAGTGCACCGTCTTCCTCAAGGACATGAACGACTTCGCCGCGATGAACGCCGAGTACGCCGCCTTCTTCGGCGACCACAAGCCGGCGCGCGCCGCCGTCGAGGTCGCCCGTTTGCCGCGCGACGTCAAGGTCGAGATCGACGCCATCTGCGTCCGATAGCGCATCAGGTCCTCCAACCGTCTTCACCGACGGTTCTTCTTTTGCCCATCGATGATAATTTTTTCTCATTTGCCTCTTGACAGCGATAAATTTTTCTCATATACTGTCGTTGTAAGCGCTTTTAAGGAGGCCCAGCCATGGACAACAGATCCCTGCTTGCGAAATACTTCCCCGTCGCCGACTTCATCGCACAGATCAACGGACCGACCTGCGAAGCGATCGTCCACGACCTGAGCGACCTGCAGCATTCGATCGTCTACATCGTGAACGGACATCTTTCCGGCCGTGCGGTCGGCGGATCGATCACGAAGTACGCGTTCGACCTGATCATGAAGAACGAGGACAAGAGCCGCGACGCCTTCATCAACTACACCGGCACGAACGAGAGGACGGGTAAGATCCTGCGCTCCTCGACGCTGTTCATCCGCAACGAGCGGCGCGAGACGGTCGGCCTGCTCTGCGTGAACGTCGACGTGACCGACCTGATGCGGCTGAGAGAGTCGCTCGACGGCCTGATCATGGTCCAGGCGACGGCCGCCGCCGAACCGGAACGCTTCGACGTTTCGGCCGACGAGATCGTCGACGACATTCTCCGCGGCGCACTGCCGGAGAGCGGTCCGGACTACGCGCGGTCTTCGCCGGCCGACAAGAAGGACCTCGTCGCCCGCCTCGCGGGCAAGGGCGTCTTCAAGTTCAAGGGCTCGATCGGGCGCGTCGCGACGCTGCTCGGGATCTCGCCCCAGACGCTCTACCGCTACCTGAAGGAACTCGAAACAAAATAACGGCCGCCGGGAACGTGCGGTCCCATCCAAGGAGAACGATCATGGACATCAAGACGAAGATGAACGGCAAGTTCCGCGACCTGCAGGGAGGGCTCTTCCTCAAGGTCACGAAGGCCGACGTCGGCGAAGGCGCCGGCATCCTGATGGAAAAAGGCTACCGGATCATGGCGTGGGCGGACATGTTCTTCCCCGACCCCTCGCTTCCCGCGTCCGTCAAGCGGGCGATGGTCGATTCGATCGAGGGCGGCGTCCCCGCGCATTACGTGATGCCGATCGGCGCGTACGACCTCCGCAAGGCGATCGCCGCGAAGGTCGGCCGCACGACGGGCCTGAAGCTCGATCCGAGCCGCAACGTGATCGTCACCCCCGGTTCGGACTCCGGACTGCTCTACGCGCTCATGCCGTTTCTGAACGAAGGCGACGAGGTGCTCATCCCCGATCCGAGCTATCCCTCGAACTTCCTCGATCCGAAGCTTCTCGGCGGCGTCGCGGTCCACGTCCCGCTTCACGAGGAAGACGGCTACCAGATCAGGATCGACGAGTTCGAACGGCGCGTCACGCCGCGGACCAGGGTCGTCCTCGTCACCCATCCGAACAACCCCACCACCACCGTGTGGAACCGCGCGTCGGTCGAAGAGCTCGCCGCCTTCGTGATCCGTCACGACCTCGTGCTCGTGTCCGACCAGGCCTTCGAGGACCATGTCTACGACGGACGCGAGTTCATCTCGCCGGCGACGCTTCCCGGGATGTGGGAACGTACCGTGACCGTCTGTTCGATCTCCAAGGGGTACGGTCTCAGCGGCCTGCGCATCGGCTACATCTACGCCGACGACCGCATCATGGACGTCCTCTACGGCGGCGCCGTCAACGTCCTCGGCGCCGCCTCCACGGTCTCGTCCGTCGGCGCCGTCGCCGCACTCGGGGACGAGACGCTTTTGCCGTCCCACTTCGTCCGACTCGAACGCCGCCGTCGGATCGCCTACGAGATCCTGTCCACGATTCCCGGCGTCACGATGACGATGCCGGAAAGCGGGATCCTCGCCTGGCTCAACGTCTCGCGCCTGGGAACGGCCGCCGAGGTCGCCGCGCAGATCCTCGAGGAGGCCCACATCATGGTGAACGAGGGAACGCCGTACGGCAGGGAGGGCGAGGGCCACATCCGGATCGTGATCGCCTGCTTCAACGACGATCTCGACGCGATCGCCGCATTCGAGGGAATCAAGTCCGCGCTCACGAAGCTCGCGAAGAAGAAAGGCGTCATCTGAACATCGTTGCCTGAAACACCACAAGATACAGAGAGGGAGAAAACAATGGAAGAAAAGAACGAGAAACTCGCATTCCGGTTCGGATGGGGAATGTCCTTCATTCCCATGCTCGTCTTCACGATCGTCTGCGTCCTGCTGTTCGTCGTCTTCAAGGCGTTCGACATGCACGCGCTGGCGATGGGCGGCTTCGTCGGTCTCGCGATCGGCGCGCTGTTCGTCAAGAACTTCAAGCACTACGGCCGCTTCTGGAACGCCGTCATGAAGGGCATCGCCAGCCCGACCAGCGTCGCCGTCGTCCTCATCCTCTTCATCATCGGCATGTTCTCGCAGCTGATGAAGTCGGCCGGCGTCTCGAACGGATTCCTCTGGCTCGCCGGCTCGATCGGCATGAAGGGCGGCATCTACGTCGCATTCGTGTTCCTCGCCTGCTGCGTCATCTCGACGGCCACCGGGTCCTCGATCGGCACGATGTTCGCCGCCTTCCCGATCTTCTACGGGGCCGGCATCGCCCTCGGCGCCAGCCCGATGTTCCTCGCCGGCGCGATCCTCGGCGGCGCGGTCTTCGGCGATAACCTCGCCCCGATCTCCGACACCACGATCGCCTCGTGCGGAACGCAGGTCTACCGCGACGGCATCCGCACCGCCGAAATCTCCGGCGCGGTCGCCTCGCGCTTCAAGTACTCGATCGTCGCGGCGATCATCACGACCGTCCTGCTCGTCGTCCTCGGCGGCATCGGCGGCACCGTCAGCGGCTCCGTCGAGGTCCAGGGCAGCCCGCTGCCGCTCCTCATGCTCATCCCCGTCGGCCTCCTGCTCTTCGTCGCCATCAAGACCCGCGACATCTTCGCATCGGTCACCGTCGGTCTGATCTCCGGCACGATCGTCGCCCTCGTTTCCGGCCTGCTCGGCTTCTCCGACATCTTCAACGTCGTGGGCGGCGCGACCCACGGCTTCCTGGCCGACGGCGTCGCCAACATGATGGGCACCGTCACGCTCGTCATCTCCGTCTTCGGCATCATGGGCGTCCTCCAGGAAGCGGGCGCGCTCGACCGCCTCGTCGACTGGATCCTCAAAAGCAAGCTCGCGAAGACGCCGAAGGGCGCCGAGATCGCGATCATGATCGGCACGAACCTCACGACGCTCCTCTTCGGCGGCGTCACGAGCGCCTCGATCCTCACGTTCGGCCCGGTCGTGAACGAGATCGGCCGCCGCAAGAACATCCACCCCTATCGCCGCGCCAACCTGCTCGACGGGTTCGCCAACTCGATCGCCAACAACGTGCCGTTTTTGAGCTGCTTCGTCTTCATCGGCGTCGCCCTCTCCGGCCTCAATCCGTACGTCGTCGCCGCCGGTCTCATCTACACGGCCGTGCTGTTCTTCGTCCTCCTGTTCGCCGTCCTCACCGGATGGGGACGCCGGTTCGAAGGCAAGGACGGCGAGGAACTCAAGGAAGAGCCCGCCGCGAAATAAGGTCCGTCGAAAACGAAGGCGTCGTCCCTGCTTCAGGCAGGCGGACGACGCCTTTTTCGATCTCGACCGGAAACGCGATGATGCGTGAATTTCTCGCAGGCGCGTTGACATCGATGTCCGGATGGGATACAATCCTTTCGGAGGGATGCCCATGAAGCCGTTTCTGAAGTCGATGACGCTGGTGATCATCACGATCTTCATCTGTTCAGCCGTCGGGACGATCTCGGCGTGGTACACCATGAATCGGTCCGTCCAGGTCGCGATTCCCGAGATCGCGGACGTCCATTACGTCGACCTCCTGTTTCCCGTCGACGCGGCGCCGTTTCTTTCGCCCGAAGAACTGGCGGACCGGAACCTTCCCGAGCCTTACGCCGAATCCGCCTACCGGGACGCGGTCAACGGATATCGGGACGCGGACGGATTCGGATCGGTGCTGCTCTACTGCGACGAAGCCGCGGTCGTCCTTCTCGGAGATGGCCTCTATCGTTTCGGCTACCGGGTCGAGGGCTCCTTGACCTTCAAGATCGCGATCATCTACGCCGACGGATCGATGGACGTCTCCGAACCCGTCACGCAGACCAAGCCGCTCTTGCAGGCCTCGTATGACCTCACCAGCGTGCAATACGCCGAATACGACACCCTCTTTCCCCCCGCCGACGATCCGGACGCCTGGGACGACTGGTATCTGGAGCGGAGTGTCAAGGCCTTCCTCTTCGCCTCCCTGGTCGGCCTTGTCCATCTCGTGCTGCTCTTCGCATTCGGATATCGACGCCGTCGGACGTTCGTCCTGACCGCGGCGATCAATCAGGCGGTCATCGCCGTCGTGATCTTCGTCTACTACGTCGACCATGCCTTCGTCCTGCCCGTCGTGTACCTGCTTACGTACGTCGCGCCGATCCTCGCCACCGTCCTCGAAATCAAGATCCTGACCAGCGGAAACCGCGAACATCCCCTTTCACGTGCGCTCGCCTTCGTCGGCGTCGCCGACCTCCTCCTGTTCGCGGCGATCGGACTCTGGGTCTTCGAACTCGTCTGACCATGGGCTCTGAAGAAATGAAAAAACGCGAGAAATCGCGTTTTTTCATTCATTCTGATTTCACCTGGAAGCGTTCGCGAAGGACGTCGCATCGATGGTTCAGGACGTCGACGACGAAGGGGGCGGGATACTCCTGCTCGAAGGCATGGTAAGCTCCCTTGACGACGTTCAGGATCGTCGGTACGCCCGCGTTATCGAGTCGACGGGCGTAGGCGACGCCCTCGTCGCGAAGACAGTCGATCTCCGCCGGTTCGACGTACGCCGGCGGAAGACCCGCGAGCGTCTTCGCCTGCAGCGGCGAGGCGTAGCCGTCCCCACCGGGATCGGCTCCTCCCAGATAGAGGTCCCACATCTGTCGGTTGGCTTCCGTGGACCACGTGCCGTCCGGATATTCCCTCAGGCTCCGACCCGTCTGAAGGCGGTCGGTCACCGGATAGACGAGCATCTGGAACGCAATCGGGAATTCCTTGCGGTCGCGTGCCATGAGCGCCGTCGCCGCCGCCAGGCAGCCGCCGGCGCTGTCGCCGTAGACGACCAGGCGCGTCGGATCGAACCCGAGGGCGGACGCATGGCCCGCGATCCACTTCGTCGCCGCGTAGCAGTCCTCGACCGGGATCGGGAACTTGTTTCGGTAGGAGGTTCGGTAGGCGGGAAGAAAGACGCGGCAGTGGAGCGCGTCCGCAAAGAAGCAGGCGTTCTGGAAATGCATCTTCGAAAACCCCCCGAAGAAACCGCCGCCGTGCAGGTAGACGATCGCCGGGGCGTCGGGGGCGACGGCCCTCCCTTCGACAACGAAGCAGTCGATCTCGGCATCCTGGAACCCCGGCACGAGGATCTTCCGGATCGAGGTGCCGAGGATCGGACGGAACCGTCGCGCGTGCGTGTCGTTCATCCGGAAGAACAGCCGGAGGAGCGGATGGGTGAGGCGCATCCTGCCGGTGCCGATCGCCGGTCCCTTCAGACCCGCCGCATAGGGATATCTCGTCATCTTCGCCTCCCGGACGCGAACGCGTCCTCCTGTATGATAGCATGCGCACGCGCGTTTGGAAAGGACGTCGTTGAAAAAACGACGACCCGCCGGAGCGGGTCGTCGGAATGGTTCACTCGTGCTTCTGCTCCGCCTTCGTCCTGGCCTTCATCGCCAGATCGTTGGAGTCGATCGAGTCGCGGAAGACGTAGAAGCGCTGGTAGAGGAATTCGAGGACGAAGTTCAGGAGCATGTTGATGCCGGTGACGAGATAGTCGTTCCAGAACAGGTCGCCGACGAGGTATTCTCCGAGGATCGTCGACGCCGGCGTGAAGAACACGTAGAAGGCGAACGCCTTGACCATCGCCGGTCCCACGTCGGTCGCCGACTTGAAGGTGAAGCGGCGGTTGAAGGTGAAGTTCCAGACGATCGAAAGCGCGAGCGCGATCAGATAGCGCGGCCAGTAGGGAAGCCCCGTCCATTCCGTCAGGATCGCGAAGGACCCGATCTGGATGAGACCTGCGGATGCGGCGAACATGACGTATTTCAACGACCGGACGATTTCCTGCTTCTTTTGCTGTTCCATGGGAACTCCTTGTCTCCCGCCGGTCGGCACCGGTGGGGCTCGATGTTTTCTCGTCTATGCCTGGAGCATCGTTCCGAGCGCGTCGAACGAGGATGCCTCCTCGTCGCGAAGCAGGACGACGATGTTCTTGTCGAAGCGGGTGTGGCCGACGACGCGATAGGTCGCCGCCATGATGTCGACGAACTCCGCGCGGTTCGTCCTCGTCATCATCAGGTTGAGCGCGAGGAAGCGGATGAAGACGTACGTGCCGGCGAGCGCGGTGAATTCGTCCGAAAGCCCGGTCCCGTGGTCGCCCCGGGGGAACTGCCGGAAGAACAGGTCGTTCACCAGCATCTTCTCGAAGAGGATCTCGTGGTCGGGAAGGATCGCCGTGAAATGAGCCGTGGCCGCGCGGTACTTCGCCTCGATCTCGCCGTCAACGTAGTAGGCCTCGACGCTTTCGCAGAAGGCCGCGATCGACCGGTTGTTCTCGATGAACCAGCGGCCGACGTTCATCATCGTCCGATATGTTCCGGGAATGTCGGAGGCAAAGGCGGGAACGCTGAGGTCGACGGTTCCCGGGTCGACGCCCGGATCGCGATCGAGGGCGGAAAGCAGTTTTCCGACCATCAGGATCCGCGTCTGAAGCGGAAACGCCCGATCCGTCAGGATGGCGAGGCAGAAGGCGCGGACGCGGACGTAGGCCGCCGCTTCCGCAGGAGCCGTCGCGGTGGGCGAAAACGGCATCGAGAACGTGAGTTCCCGGCGTTCGAAGCGGAGCGGTTCGGGTTTTTCGAAGAGCAGTTCGAGCGTGCGCTCGCAGCTGTTCGCGCAGGACGATTCCATGATCGGATCGATCCGCGGGCCGCGCGGATAGTAGCGGCAGACCGAGGGCAATGCGTCCTCGCCGCAGGCGGCATGGAGCGCGCACCAGCCGTCCGGACGGAGGAGCTTGCAACGGCCGTCGCGGTCGTGGCGGATCTCCGCGAAGCGTTCGGGCGATGGCCGGAGGACCGGCATGAAGGCGCGGTCGATCGATTCGCGCAGTTCGGGCCCGCAGGACACGTTGGCGAGGGCGAAGTACTGGTCCATCGGGACGGTGACCGTCCAGCCGGCGCAGCAGGTGCTGCGGCAACTGCCGCCCTTGCACGCGAAGGCGGCGTAATAGTCGGGAACGAGGAACTCGCCGCGTACCGGCGGAGTCCTCGGATTGTCGTTTCTGGATGCCATCGGATGTCGCTCCCGGCGCGTCTCGAGCGGACGCACCGAGACAAGATTATAGCACATCCAAGGCCCGTGTCAAGCGAAAAGAGGAGGAGGGTTCCCTGGTCCGGCGGCTCTTCTTCAGGGGGCGTCCCAACGCCCCTGAAAGAAACGGAAATCCACGCGCATTTCGGCGAATCCGCGCATCGAACATGACGATTCGCAGGAGGAAACCGGACGAAAACGTCACATCCCCTTGCCTTCCGTCGGGAAACGGTGCTATCATGATGGCGGACGGGCCGTCATCGAACGTCCGGAAGGAGACGGATCATGAAGAATCCCATCATCACCAAGGTGCTCGCGATCCTCGGAACCGTGCTCGCGCTGTTTCCGATCGCGTTCATGCTTTTCACGTCGGTCGTCGGATCGATCGACGAAGGCCGGTTCCTGATGGACTACATGTTCCCCGCCGAACTCGGTTTCGTCGTCGCCGTCGGCGCCGTCGTCCTGCTCTGGTCCGCGTGGACTTCCCCCCACGACCGGATGCGGGTCCTGATCGCGGGCGGAGCCGCGATCCTCTTCTTCCTCCTCGTGCTCGTAGTCGCCGCAGCGACCGGTCTCGACGAGGATCCCGATCCCTCCGGATTCCTCCTCGGTCTTGTCACCGCGCTTCTGGTCCTCTACGACCTCGCCACGGCGGCGATCGGCGTCGCAGGCGTCCTGTACTTGCGAAAGCTGTTCAGGAAGAGCATCACCTGACCATCATCATCGCAACGGGTCCCCACGGGGCCCGTTTTTCTTTTTTCTACCGGGAGGCCGCTTCGCCAAGCAGCCGGATCAGGGCCGCTTCGATTCGCGGTCCCCACCACTCCACGTAGCCGGTCAGCGTCGGGTGGACGCCGTCCGCCATGAAGCGGTCGCGATCGGCGGGATCGACGGCGTTCATGACGGGATCGTTCCACAGGTCGACAACGCCGATGCCCCAGCGTTTCGCGATGTTCCAGAGCAGTTCGACCATCGCTCCGTAGCGCGGCTCCGGGAACCGCGTGCCGACATAGAAGAACACCGGGCAGCGATAGACGCGGAAAATCCGGTCGACGATCGTTTCGATCGCACCGGCGACCGTCGAAGGATCGTAGCCGACCGCGCCGGGTCCGATCGGCGTTCCGAGCGGATGACCCCGGCCGACGTCGTTCGTCGAGAGCTGCACGAGCGCGGCGTCGAAGGTCAGATCGGGATCGAGGCGCCGAAGACGGGCGACGTAGGACTGGTCGTCGACGTCGCAGAGCGTCGTCCCCGATACGGCTTCCTTCCGAGCGAAGCATCCCGTCCGCGCGGCGAGGAATTCGACGAACGAGATCCCGCCGGGTTCGACGCCGTAGGTCACCGAGGAACCGAGGAACAGGATCCGTTTGCCGCGAAGCGGGCTTTTCGGATCGAGGGCGATGCCCTGGAGCGCGTCATTCATGGGGATTCTCCTCCTTCGCGGCGCGACCTTCGAGGACGCGGAGCGATCCGAAGCATTGACGGAATAAAAGTTTGCAGGCGCCGACGTTGCGCCACCAGCCGAAATGGAAGTGCGTGTAGCGGGCGTACTTCTCGACCTCCATGATGAGTCCGAGGTACCCGAGCATGAGCGAGAAGCGGATCCGTTCCGCATCCGTGACCGCGATCGGTTCCGACGCCACGGCGTTGTAGGCGGACAGCGCCGACGACTTCTCGTCGAGCGACATCTTCATGAAGTCGAGGCAGACGAAATCGGCGATGCGATCGCCCCAGAAGGAGCGCTCGGGATCGATCCACGAGAGCGTCAGGTCGCCGTCCTTCCGTTCGCAGAGGATGTTCGGCTCCCAGACGTCGAAGTTGACGAGCCGCGACTCGACCGTCCTCAGGACGTCCGCATGGGCGTGTACGGCCCGAAGGAGTCGTCTTCCGCGGGGACATGGCATCCGGAACCGGCGCGCGTCTTCGATGAGGTTTCCGACCATCGCCGCAAGCGCCTCGTGCCAATCGGCGTGCAGGCCGTTCTGGACGTAACCGAACCCGGCTCCGCGGACCTCGTGGAGCGACGCGACCATCGCCGCGGTCTGCCGAAAAGCGACCTCTCTCTCCGCGGCCGTCAAGCCGGCTCGATCGACGGTGGTTCCGGGGAGCCGTTCCATGATGAACCACGGCGACGGCAGATCGGTCCCGGTGAAATCGGCGTAACGGACGGACGGCACGCGGATCGGCGTCTTCTCCCGCATCCAGGCGTAGAAGCGCACCTCCTCGGCCATCATCCCGCGTTCGTACGAGAGCATCCGCCGTCGATCGGTCGGCGCGACCTTGAGGACGTGTTCGACGCCTCGGGCCTTTACGGCGTAGAGGGCGTTGAACTCGCCCGCCCCGAGCGGGGCGATCGATTCGACGCCTTCGATGCCCGCCTTGGCGAAGAGGCGGACGATGGTGGAACGGTCGAGGACGATCTTGCTTCGGCTCTCCATCGGTTCACCTCAAGCGCGGAAGACGGATCGGGCGACCGGCAGGACACCGGTGGTCGTCGGATCCGCGAGGCCGAGGCAACTGACGAGCGAGAGCATCTGGTAGACGAGAAACGAGAGGATCGACGCGGCGATCGCGCCCTTGAACGCCGAAAGGGCCGCATCGTAATGGTTGCGGGAAAAGAAGAAAAACCAGGCGTAGCCGAGCGGCGGAAGCAGGAAGCCGACGATGAACCACTTCCACTCGACGCCGAGATCGACCTTCGGGCGTTTCGCGACATGACGGATCGGCGCGCCGCACTGATAGCAGAATTCCTGATAGCGGGTGATCTCGGACTTGCAGTTGGGACAGCGTTTCGGCATGGGGCGTTCTCCTATCTTGGAAGCGACGTCGGGACGGACGAAAGCGGCGGTCGGACCGTCGCGGTCATTCGGCTTCGATCCGACAGGCTTCCGGCGATTGCGTCTCGTAACTGTGGGCGACGAAGTTGATGTGGTCGCCGACGCGTTCGAGGTTGGAGACGAAGTTGATGTAGACGCCGCTGTTGTCGGCGCTGCAAAGGCCCTCGTTCAGCCGCTTCAGGTGGTCGTCGATCATCTGCCTGCGCATCCGGTCGACTTGCTCCTCGATGGTCTCGACTTCCGCCATCAGGTCGAAGTTGCGGTCGACGAAGACGTCCCGGGTGAGCGCGAACTCGCGGTCGAGGAGTCCGTACATCGCCCGCAGGTCGGCCTGGGCCGCTTCCGAATAGGTGAGGTGCTGGTCGATGCTGGTCCGGGTGTACTTGAGGACGTTGTCGCTGATCTCGGCGATGCGGATGAAGTCGCCGATGGCGTGATGGACGCGGTTGATCATCTGCTCGTCCTCGAGCGTGAGCGGATTGGCGGAGACCTTGATCAGGGACTGCGTGATCGCGCTGTCGAGGCGTTCGACGTCGCAGATGCGGCCGCGGATCGCGTCGAGCGCGGTACCGTCCTGGACGATGAAGGCTTCGATCGCGGCGTTGAGGGTATCCATCGCGAGCCGACCGAGGCGGACGGCCTCCTTCGTGAGCTGGCCGAGGGCGACGCCCGGCGTCTTGAGCAGACGTTCGTCGAAGTAGATGAGCGGAGTCGTTGCCGCACGGTCACGGACAAACATGTGCGATACCTTCGTGAAGACCGTCGCGAACGGCAGGAAGACGAAGGTGCAGGTGACGTTGAAGAAGGTGTGGAACATCGCGATCTGGGTTCCGGGGAGCGCGAACATCCGCGCGAGGACGTTGTCCGCGAAGGACGGCCAAAGGAGCAGGATCGGGAAGAAGACGAGGGAGCCGAGGACGTTGAACATGAGGTGGATCATCGCCGCGCGACGCGCGTTCGAAGTCGCGCCGATCGATGAAAGGAGCGCCGTGACGGTCGTCCCGATGTTGGTGCCGAGGACGACGTAGAGCACCGCGTTTCCGCCGCCGCCGATGATCAGGCCGGCGCCGGCCATCGAGATCAGGATCGTGGTGACGGCGGACGAGGACTGGACGATGCCGGTCACGACGACGCCGATGAGCAGCAGGACGAAGGGATTGTTCACCGAGGTCAAGGCCTCGGTGATCAGCGGCGAGCTGCGGAAGATGCGCATCGAATCGCTCATGATCGAAAGGCCGATGAAGACGAGGCCGAGACCGGCGACGGCGTAGAACGTCGCCTTCGACTTGTCCTTCTTCGCGATCATCTCGCCGAAGACGCCGATCGCGGCCAGAAGCATCGCGTACATCGTGACGTCGAGCGCCTGCAGGGCGACGATCTGGGCGGTGATCGTGGTACCGATGTTCGCGCCCATGATGATCGTCGTCGCCTGGAGGAGGTTCATCACGCCGGCGTTGACGAAGCCCACGACCATGACGGTCGTCACGGACGACGACTGCACGATCATCGTGATCGCGGTGCCGATTCCGACGCCGACGAGGCGGTTGTTCGTGACTCTGTTGAAAAGCTGCTTGAGCTTCTTGTTGGCCAGTTTCTGGACGTTGTCGGACAGGACCTTGAACCCGACGAGAAACGCTCCCAAGCCCGCAAGCAGATAGACGATCGCTTCGACCATGAGTGACCTCCGGCGCCTGTCGGCGCATCGAGTGCGGATCCGTCCGAAAGACCGAAGGGGATTCGCCGCTCCCATTATACCATCGATTCCCCGGCGTCCGCGATCCCTTTTTTTCGCGCGCGAACGGTTTCATCGTCGCGAAACGTCGAAACGTGCGCTTCGACGCGCGCGGTTTTCCGTTTCGCGTCGATGATGCGTGCTCGCGATCGCGCGTGCGAACGGACGTGGTACAATAGAGACAAGGATACGAATGGAGGCTTCGCCATGATCCAACCGAAACACCGTCGTTTCATCGTCTGGTTCTCCGCCGGCGCATACGCCGCGATGATCCTCGTGAACGCGCTCGCCAATCTCATTCCGATCAACGGCATCACGACCGGTGCGGTCTCGGATTCCTACCGGAACCTCTTCGCCCCGACCGGACTGACGTTCTCGATCTGGGGAGTCATCTACATCCTCCTCGGCGTCTACGTCGTCCGCGAGGTCCTGGGCCTGCGTCCCCGCGAGGGCGCCGCCGTCGACCCGGTCCGCATCAGGATCGATGCCTTCTTCGCGGTCTCGTCGGTCGCGAACGTCCTCTGGATCTTCGCATGGCACTTCCGCGTCATCTGGCTGTCGCTTCTACTGATGCTTTCGATCCTCTTCTGCCTGATCCTCATTTCATACCCGCTGCGGAAGACGGACGCGATGACGAAAGCCGCCTTCGGCGTCTACTTCGGCTGGATCACGGTGGCGACGATCGCCAACGCGACGACCTGGCTGGTCAAGCTCGGCCTGCCCGTCGACACTGTCGGCGCGACCCTCCAGACGGTCGCGGTCCTGCTCGTCGGACTCGCGATCGGAGGCGTCGTCCTCATGATCCAGAAGAATCTCGGTTACAGCCTCGTCATCGCCTGGGCATATTTCGGGATCTTCCTGAAGCACATCGACCCCGCCCAGTTCGACCGCGGCTTCATCGCGGTCATGAACACGTCGCTGTTCGGTTGGATCCTGATGCTCGCGCTATCCGCGTTCGTCGGCGTCCGCCTCCTCCTCGCCCACAGGGCGAATGCCTCGAAAGCCGCCTAGCGATTCGTCTCGCATGATGAAAAAAGCTTCGCTCTCGGGCGAAGCTTTTCGATTCGAGGCGATGAATCGGCCCGGCGAACCGTTCAGGAGCGCAGGATCCGGGAAAGCGGCCTGCCTTTGGCGAGTTCGTCGACCAGGAGGTCGACAGCGCGGATCATCCGGATGGTCGGATCGGCGACGTCCTCGACGCGGACGCCGCAGACCTTTCCCGCCACGAGCGGAGTCCGCGTCTTCGCCATCGGCGCCTCGGCGAAGAAGCATTCGAGGTCGATCCTCCGATCGATCAGGCTTGCGATCGTCTCGCCCGCATAACCTGTGAGCCAGCCGACGACGGCCTCGAGGTCCGTCGCCGTGCGGCCCTTCCGTTCGACCTTGGCCAGATACAGCGGATACAGGTCGGAGAACGGCATGCGGAAAAGACGGTCGTTGGTCATGGACGCGCCGCGGTCCGCCGCGGTGCGACCGACCGCGCCTTGCGGTCGAGCGGCCGGTGGGCGACGATGCCGATCAGAAGCATCAGATACGCGACGAGCGCGAACCCGACGATGTAGATCACGACGAAGACGGGATGGGGGACGAGCGGCTCGATCTGCGAGAGGATCGGCAGGTGCGTCCCGTAGACGGGGTTGATGAAGAACATGTTGAAGGTGGCGTCGCCCATCCAGGCGTTGTAGGCGGTGTTCATGAGGATCGCCGTTCCCACCAGGACGGCGAACACGGCGGTCGCTCCCAGGATCGATTTCGAGGTGAGCTTGACCTTGTTCGCCAGGAGCGCGACCCCGACGACCATCATCGCGCCGTGATGCACCATCGTCTGGATGTTGATGCCGATGGTGTTGATGAAGACGTCGTTCGGATAGAACATGACCGCGAGTCCCGCGAACAGCCCGTAGGTGCCGAGGAAATTAACGAGCGCCTGGCGGATCTTGTCGTTCTTCGTGAGTCCCGCGACCAGGGCGACGTACATCGGCGTCGAGCAGAACTGGAAGGGGAAGGCGTACCATTGGTAACTCCATCCCGCCTGGTAGCTGAAGATGAGCTGCTTGTACGCCTCGAACGAGAGCAGAAGCGCGGCGAAGGCGAGCAGGAACCGGCGAAGCCGCTTCTCGCCGCCGTTTCGAAGAGAGATGGCGGCGAGGACCGCCGCGGTGATCGCGACGGCGAGGGCGAGATAGTGGAACCAGCTTTCGGAAAGCGACTGGTAGGGGACGGGGCGGGTCATTTCCCCGTTGAGGAACTGCATGATGCGATCGATTGTCGTCATAGATACCGCCTTTTACATCGTAAGTCGATGTCATTATACCACATGCGTTTCGATTTGTCTTCATCAAATCATCACGATTCGTTTATTATTGTGCAATACACGCCTGCGCGGGAGTGTTCCAATGTGGTATAATATCTGAAAAGGGAGGTTTCGACATGATCCCATTCTTCAGCGAACAGCCCGGTCAACCGCTCGAATGGTTCGGCGTCACGCACATCGCACTTACCCTCGGCTTCATCCTAAGCGTCGTTCTCCTCTGGATCCTTTCACCCAGACTCAAGGGTTCCAAGGCTGAGCCTTGGATCCGCTACGGGATCCTGGTCCTCGGAATCGCGTTCGAGTGGCGGGTCTTCGAGAGCCGCATGCTCACGACGTCGCCGTTCCGGTTCCCGCTGTGCGCCGTCGCTCTCTACTCGCTCTTCTTCGCGGTCGCGTTCAAGAAGGAAGCGATCTTCAGGATCGCCTACTTCTATGCGTTCGGATCGCTTCTGTCGTTCCTCTTCTACGACACGCCGTTCGGCCTCGACCGCTGGAGCGGGTGGACCTTCTTCGGAGCCCACGCCGTCATCGCGTGGCTCGCGGTGTATGGCGTCCGTGTGATGGGATTCGTCCCCGTCAAACGCGACTGGCTGCGGTCGATGGCGTTCCTCGCCGCCTATGCCTTCGTCGCCGGATATGCGAAACTGCGTTTCGGCGGAGCCGACGAACTCTTCCTGTTCACACCGCCCGCCGCGTTCCTCGCGTCTTTCCAGGAATCCTCCCCGCTGCTCTATCTGCTGGCATTTTCATCGTTCGCTACCGCACTGATCGCACTGATGTATCTGCCGGTGCATCTGGTCTCGATGCGAACGAAAGCCGCCCATCGTCCGGCATGAAATGAAAGAGCCCCGCGTCCTTCCGGCGAAGACGCGGGGCTTTTTCGACGATCGCCCTCCCGTTCGGGGGACGCCGTTGAACGATTTCATCGAAGAGGCCGGAAATGATCCCGGCCGTCGGATCGATGCGTTCAGGCGTCCTTCCGATGGGCGACGAGATCGTCGATGATCGATGCGATCTCGTCGATCGCTTCGATCAGGGGTCGGTCCGTCGACAGGTCGACCCCGACCATCCGGGCCAGTTCCAGCGGCGTCTTCGTGCCGCCGGCCTTCAGGACCTCGATCCATGCCTGCGGTTCGATCGCCTTCGATTCGATCATGCCGGACACCTTCGTACCGAGCGTGAGGCCGGCGGAATAGGTGTACGGATAGAGTCCCATGAAGAAGTGCGGCTGTCTCATCCACGTATAGCCCGCCCAATCGGGAATCTCGACCGCGTCGCCCCAGAACTTCCTGAGGACGTCGAGGTTGATGCCCTTGAGCACCTGGGCCGAAAGCGGCTGCTTCTGGTCGACCCTCCGGTAGACTTCCCGCTGGAACGCCGCCTCGAGCAGGTGGGTCACGAAGTTGTGGTAGTAGGTGCGGGCGATCTTCACCGATTTCAGCCACGCCTTCTCGCGCGAGGTCTTCGCCGTCCTGATCAGGTGATTGGCGACCAGCAGCTCGTTGGTCGTCGACGGCGCTTCCACGAAGTACGTCGACGGCCGCGTGTTCAGGATGCTCTGGTGGCGGTTGGCGTATTGGAAGTGACCCGCATGCCCGAGCTCGTGCGCGAGGACCATCACCTCGTCCATCTGGCCGTTCCAGTTGATCAGGATGAAGGATGTCGCCCCATAGGGCGAGGAACAGAAGCCGCCGGTCGATTTCCCCTGGTTCTGCGGGAAATCGATCCAGCGTTCGTCGAACGCGCGCCGCACGACCTGATTGTACTCGCTTCCCAGGACGGACAGCCCCGCCTCGATCAGCGCCCGGGCCTCTTCGATCGTCACCTTGGGTTCGAAGGAGGGATCGACGGCGATCTTCAGGTCCGCGTAGGTCATCCTGTCGAGGCCGTGGACGTCCTTCAGGAGAAGGGCGTACCGCCGCATGGCCGGAGCCAGGCGTTCCATGATCAGGTCGATCTGGCGGTCCATGAAGTCGCGCGTGACCTTCTGGTCATACAGCAGGTAGTCGAAGACGTTGGGATACCCGCGCAGTTCGGAGAGGATCTTCTCCTTCTGGACGTGGGCGGAGTAGTTGCTGGCGAAGCCGTGCTGGTATTCCTGCAGCTTCTTGTAGAAAGACTCGTAGGCGGCCCTTCGGACCGGGGTGTCCACCACGTACTCGTACTCGTTTTCGAACAGCGTGAACGAATTGGGATGCTTGACTCCGTCCACCTCGAAGTCGTCGAACTTCATGTCCGCCAGCTTGAAGCGGTTGTAGTTGACGTAGGCGGCGTTCAGGACCGGCGACAGGGCGACCAGGGCCTTTTCGACCTCGGGGATCAGCGTGTACTTCTTCTCGTCGATGACGTCGAGCAGGTAGTGGCGATTCTCCTCGGCGCACTCCGAGGCTTCCCGCAGGAGCGCATCGGGAGCGGCCTTCAGTTCGTTTTCGAAGAAGGCCGTCTTCTTCGAGATGGTCTGGAAGCGGATCATGCTCTTCCCTTGCCGCATCTGATTCTCTTCGCTGATCGAATCGGTGCTCGACTGGAGCGAGGCGTACGCGCCGATCCGCGTCAGCCTGCCGCGGATGTCCTGGTAGGCGGTCAACGCCTCGTTGATGGTATCCTTATCATTCAGCTTGGTTTCAAACTTCGCGCAGAAGGAATCGACGAGCCGTTCGGCTTCATCGAAGGCCTCGAGGTACAGCGACTCGGTCTTGAACAGGTTCGCGATGTCCCACGTGCGCTTCGCATCGAGTTCCTGGCGTTTCGGCAATTGCATCTTCATATTGTTCACCTCTTGTGAAGATTATAGCATGAGTCCCATCCGATTTCGTCCCCGAATGACATCAAGATGGTTCGATCGCGGTCCCCGGGCAGACGGTTCGGTCCGTGAAGCGAAGGCGACATCCGCGATGCGGTCCCGTCGTCGGGAAGCGCACTCGGCCATCGTGCGTTCGTCAATCCGGGTCGCCGATAGCGTTCTTTCCGGATCCTGAAGTGCATTTCATTTCGATTCGTCCTGGAAATAATCTGCGACGATGTACGACATTTTGTAGTAGCCTTTCGCATTCATATAGTATACGTCGTACATGTTCGTACTGTCCATGAAATCGATGAATGTCAGCGTGCCGTCGATCTCTTCGGTGACCCCGAGGGAAAACGAGAGTTGCCTGATCTCCTCGCCGCCGACGTCTTCATACGCTTCCACGATATAGCCGAAAGCATACCCGTCGTCATCTTTCTGCTTCTGATGGAGTTCCACACGATATCGATCGCAGTTCGCCGCGTTGGAAAATGAATACGCGATGGTTTCCATAAGGTATCGCTCGTCTCCGTCGACGAGCACTACGGTAAAGACGATGTCGTCCGTTCCGTTTTTCTCGATGTACACTTCCAGCATGCCCGCCGATCCGATCAGCTCCTGGCCATCGCCGTCGAATTCCGGCAGATAGAGCGTGGATTCTTCCTGCCTGACATAGTCATAGAAGTTGTTGTCGTAATGATCCGAGGGCGCTTCATGCGAACTCACCAATGCGATGATCGTCAAAAGACCGATCATGATCGACAGGGACAGGATGACGGAAGGTCCGGGCAATTTGGTGACTTTCTTGTTCGACACGAAGTTGTTGCAGTTCTTTCGATAGATGGCCAGATAGGCCAGCACGAACAGGCCGACGCCGAGAACGACGCCCGACAGTGTCAATATGAAAACCCGATTGTTCGCCAGGTACGCTCCAAGATTGTTCTCGCCGACATCCGCGACCGGCATCCAGGCCAACTGTGCTTGATTGGCATCGGTCACCAGACCGATGTCGGCGACATGCTCGCCTTGGATTGTCAATGTGAAATCGTAGGGTTGACAATAATCATGGACTTCCTGACCGGGGATCAGATGAGTCATGTACGTACCGTTCCATTGCGATATTCCGCTCCATAATCCGTGGCTGCCGCAGGAAAAACGGAATATCGTATCTAGCTTGTCAATATTCCATTTCAAGATGTAATTGACATATTCGTTCCCATCGCCATCGACGATCTCGGAACTCTTGACGGCGAACAACGTCAAATCGTAATCCGCATTCTCGTATACCACGGCGTATGAGTCAAAATACTTCACGGTCAACTCGTAATATGCATCATAATAAGAGAACGTCTCTTCCTGGAGAGGAGCAGTGCAACCGGACAGACTCCATGTCGACAATACCGCAAGCAGTGCGGTCATGAACTTTTTCATTCCTTGCCCCCTCCTTCGATATAGTTCTTGAAGATGTGGTAATAGCTCCTCGTCACGTCCACATGATCCTTGTTCTTCATGGTGAGGACGAACTTGGAATTGATCGTCGGCTTGATGCTGCGTATCTGGTCGAGGTTGACGATGGATGAACTGCTGACGCGCATGAACCTCTGATGTCGGTACAGGCTCTCGATCTCGTATAGCCTGTATTTCACACGACACGACAGGTTGATTGTGTGACAGGTGATGTCATTGCCATCGCTCTCGAAATAGACCACATCCTTGGGTCGGATGAGGAATATTTCATCCGCATGATACCCGGTGATCAAATCCGGGTCGCTTTCGCCTGAGATCAATGTGTAGTCGAAGTCAAGATCGTTGATTTCGATGTCCATGTTTTCAAAGAAGGCCTTGAGTATCTCCTTGTGCTTCTCATCGACCGATAGCCTGAGTTTCACGTCGTCACCCCTTTTTCAATTGTAGCATCGAATGCTAAAAATCAACATCTTGAGATGATACTTTACAAGCGGAAGCATGTAACTTGCCGATGTTCCGCAACCAAACAATTCCTTTCGGTGAATCGATGTGCTTGGCATCGCGCTTGTTTCATCGGTCCATGAACACACTTCAAGAGATGAAGGGGACCGAAGCAGAAAAAACGCGAACAATCGGAAACATGGCGGTAAACGCCGAATGTCCGTGCCGTCGCGATCGTTACGATCCAGGGATGAAATGAATTCAATCAGTACAAAATCACGCCACATCAGAGTTCACGGCGCCCTTGCGATTCATTGTGAACCCCCGCAATCTACACCCCTAGAGCTATGCGTAATGATGGCCGAGTGCAGCCACGCCATTCCAGCAGATGGGAATCGTCAATGATGCGGAATCCTTGATCGAGTCAAGAATCGCCGAGACGATTTATGATCATCGTTAATAATATAGATCGCCAAACCAGACGCTGCGTCCATCAAAGGACAGTTCGATGCCATCGTCATATGCAGTAACGTCCAGACAGTTGGATTCTAGATTTTGACAGGAAGTGAAGAAAGGTGCCAAATCAACTCTTATATCCAGTGAATACACAACGTTCATTTCCATGTATTGATAGACCTTCTCGTCTTGTTCAACGTCATTCAGGAATAGGGCGACCGCTTCGCCGTATGATGATATCTCCCCCGAAGCCAGTGAATCGTTCAGCGTCATAAACTCGTCGCCTTCCCTGAGTTTGAAATTATCGATGGAAATGGAGAATTTCTTCGGATATCCTCTCTTCAGTTCGAACGTGAAATGATACTCCATCCAAGTGCTGTCTTCGGCATATTCAACGGAAAGGAGTTGGACTTCAAAGTCATTTTCAAATTCGATGTACCCATTCTCATCATCCGTATAAATCCGGGTCGGTGTATAATGGCATGCCATGACAGCAGAAACGAAAAAACACAAGACTAACAATGATACGACCTTCCTGACATTATCCATACCCACATCCTCCTCCAAGCATTGCGTTTGGACAAAGCGAAATACATCTCGATGGTCTTGCTTCGCGAACCGGGCATCGCTTTCCATCTCCGCCGTTCTACCCATGCTCCCGGGAGCATCGCGCTGACGAAAAGCATGGAAATCCAACGGAAGACGATTGATTATCCTTAGAATTCCATGCAATATGCAAGAAATGGATCCTTACGCAACTTCAGAAATGATTGCAATCTCATCGTGCTGTATATCATAATAGAACAAGACGAACCGCCCATCCTTATCTCTCGCCAAGCAAATGCTCGGACAGCTGGACTCCATCTCGATTTTCCCGACTTCAAGAATGATCGGCGACCCCAGTTCACCGAGCGCGTCGATGTTGGAATCGAAATTCCCATCGAAAGCATTCGGGAAGAAAAACATCCCGGAATAGCCTTCGAAAACATCAATGCTGACCCCGCTGTTGAGTGCAACGTATTCATCCAATTCGCTCTGAATGATCGCAAATTCAGGGATGCTGGTTTCTCTGACGATCATCTCATGATCCCGGTCGACCGGATAGAACATTTCATAGTACCGACCATCCTCTTCACTACGGATCAGATACACTACCACAATGTCTTTTCCCGTTGAAGGGTAATCGTTTTTGATACAAAATGAATTCAACATTTCATGGGCCTGGTCGATATATAAACTTGTCGAGGCGATTTCAACGCTATGACCCATTTCTTCAAACAAATCGATGGGAGGGGTGTCGCGGACATTCTCGCAACCCAATAATCCGAGCGATACGAGAACAACGAAAAACAAGGTTAATGGGTTTTTGCTCATGGTGATCCTCGATTCATATACGCTTTGCGGTGGTTCAGGCATTTCGTTTTGCATAGATCTGCGAATTGTTGCTTGGAATGGGCGAGGCATCTACTCCCAATGCATCATGTATCCAGACCACTCAATAAAAATCCACACCAATCCGCAATCCAGTCATACCTCTTTTTCCATGATGAGTGAATATTCGTGGTTCTCTATCGGAACATACCCTAGTGATTCATATAAATTCCTCGCGTAATTGCTTTTTAGAACATGGAGAAGAATTTTGTCATATTGTAGAGAATTCACGATTTCTTCTAGCTGTATCATCGCCGTTCTGCCAATGCCTTTTGAACGGTACTCACTCCTGACATAGATATCAAACAAGAAAATCGATGAGTCATCAAGGTGTGGCAGTTTTCCTATCCAGAGAAATCCAATATTAGGTTGATTCAGTGTATCTATGACATAAAAATGGTGTCGTTCAGTGTGTGGTCCGTTTGGCAAAAGAAGCGGAAGCATCTTGTTTAGTTTCTCCATTTCTTCTGACATTGTTTTGCCACTTGCGCTAGATTGATCTTTTGCTTGATGGTTGGTGGAAATAACAATCCATTCATTGTATTCTTCTTCTGTAATAGGCCTTAGCGTTATGTCCATCGTGATCTCCTTCTATCTTCTCTCTTCTTCATCGATTCAGAAGAACCGTTCCCATTTTCTCACAACACTTGTGACAATACCCGATTACTCAAAATCATATCCTACCTATACATTTGGTATCGCAGACCACTCACTGATTTCCATACCAATCCAGTATGCATGTTATCCCCATTGAAATCATCGGCTACCATAAATTGTATACCTTACCAGCCCATCACCAACCAAGCGACTTGACATCATCAGAAGTTGCAATCTTGATGAACTGGAAGTCATGAAAATTGCAATTGCGATAATCCAAAAACCCCAATGAATCGATTTTAATCGTGAAATATATAGTCGATGAAACAATGAATGATATCGGTCCATTCATTGTCATGAATTCAAGATGATATTTCCTTGTACTCGGTTTTGCGGTCGTATCGAAAAATCCAAGTTTCATCTTTTGGATGCCAAGCGCGTCTTCGTGACTGGACTTCTTTGTTGATATGTTTTTTGCTATTAAAATAGCTTTCCCGTGAAAATCACGATTATTGTCCATACCTGTTCCCTCTTCTCGTGTGACAGATTAGTATGATTGCTGACGAGTGTTGTATGCTTGCACTTTTTTCTTTGGAATCCGTTCTTTTTATTAAATAATAGCACTTATCCTGCGCAATTGTAAGTCGTATAACTAAATATGAACCCTAATTGGATTAGAAAAAGTTGAGTGGATTCCTTTCGAGTTATACAAGAGATCGACGTTGTCAGACTAGTCCGATTCGACTTGAATGTGTATAAAATATAAGAGAATTGACTCCTTGGTGCATAAAAAAAGGTCTGATACGGTTGTATCAAACCTATGATTGTCAAATGGTGGAGCTGCGGGGATTTGAACCCCGGTCCAAAACAGCCGATCGTCGAGGTTTCTACATGCTTAGTTTCCTGTGAATCTCGTCGCCGGACTGCCAGGGAACCCACCATCCGACGACCAGCCTTATTGTCTTCGCGAACGAGCCTAAGGCGGCGACCCGTTTTGCTATCCTGCTAGCTGGAGGTTCCCCGAACCCGCAGGCTGGAAGGGGGAACCCCGCTACCTATGCTTAGGCGGCGAAAGCGTAATTGTTGTTGGCAGTTATTTGCCGGTGCGTGTATAGTCCGCCGACTGCATGCTTGCTCGACTCGAACTGCCCTGTCGAATCCAGAACAGCCCCATGGGTGTGAAACGACTTGCCTGTTACTTCCGACCCGTCGGCGGCATCCGCCATGCGTCGGCCGTCGGATCGGATCGGTGTGCGATTTTCCTCTCCTGTTTCTTCTGCACGGCGCGCATCACGAGCCATGCGAGCACGAGGGCCATCACGAATCCCCAGAGGACGAGGATCAGGACGAGGGTATTCTCCCAAAGCGCGCGGAAGACCAAAATCAGGATCCCGCCGAAGGCGCCGATGAGGCCGAGGATGGTTTCCCTCCAATAATGGAATCGATAGAAGGAATTCTTGTCTCCGTTCGTTTTCGAATCCCTGATCATCCGTCCCTCCTTCGGGTCTCCATGGCCCTCAATCGACCGCGATGTTCTTCATCGCCTTCTGCATCCGGCGCTTCGAGTCCGCTTCCTTCGCGACCTCGCGCTTGTCGTACTGCTTCTTGCCCTTCGCGAGCGCGATCTCGATCTTGCACAGTCCTTCCTTCAGGTACACCTTGGTCGGAACGAGCGTGAGCCCGTCGGTCTTGAGGCGCTGCCCGAGCTTCAGGATCTCGTGCTTCCGCATCAGGAGCTTGCGCTCGCGCAGCTCCTCATGGTTGAAGATGTTCCCGTAGTCGTACTTGGCGATGTTCATGTTGAGGACGTAGAGCTCGCCGTCCTTCACCCGGCAGTAGCTGTCGGAGACCGAGACCTTGCCGGCGCGGACCGACTTGATCTCGGTTCCGGTGAGGACGATGCCGCACTCGAACGATTCGAGGAAGAAGTACTCGTGCGACGCCTTCTTGTTGCTTGCGATCAGTTTCATGGCTTCTCCTCTCAGACGAGTTCGAAATCGACTTGTCCCTTCAGGGGATTGGCCCCGAGGAGCTTCACCTTCACGACCATGCCTATAGTATACTCTTTCCGCGAGGAAATGCCAAGAT